>Ga0102897_1000436_pt1 | contig 13244 bp, 10 predicted proteins | sample Colrivmet1554B02_FD_78453 | JGI IMG/M metagenome (GOLD analysis project Ga0102897, IMG submission 78453) | Estuarine microbial communities from the Columbia River estuary - metaG 1554B-02 | ecosystem: Environmental > Aquatic > Marine > Intertidal zone > Estuary | place: USA: Columbia River...
AAAATAATTATTTTGTTCTTCTGAAAAATTTGAAATTACACACGCGCCTGATATTGTTAATTCAAAAGTCTTCATAGTATGTAAACACATATGTGGGGCTCTTGTGAAATTTATTACTATTTTTGCATTTCTAGCAGATTGTACCATACTTCTAGAAAAGGATTTACTTGAATTAAGGGCTATGTATCTTAATTCTTTATTTTTCGACATTTTCCAAGAAGCTCCATGTATCTTTAAATTATATTTTAATAATGGTATTAACATATCCTCTATCTCTTTTGTCCAAGTCCCAAAATAATGTATGTCATAATCATCAAATTTTTGAAGTATACTATCATCTATAAAATGAGTATACTTACAATATGCGAAAGGTAAATTAAAAACTTTTTTTGCACCAAATCTATATAAAATGGGGTTAATAGTTGTAGAAAATGTAATAAATAAATCAAATAAATGTGTGCTTTGCTTTAGTATATTATGTTGGTTTTTTTGTAACCCATAAGGATGATCAGATAGAAAATTAACAAGAAATAGGTTATCAACTTTTCTAAGTTTATTAAAATATTTTGTGTTCAAACCGCCATTATTAAAAAAAATAACTACAACAAAGTCATTAATTGGAAGATTATGTAAAATTATATCAAATATTTTTTTGGATTTTAAATCCAATAAATTAAACAAAAAATTTATATACTTATTAAAAAATTTTAAATACTTCCATTGTATAAATAAATTATCGATTAAAAAAACGTTATTATTATTGAATGTATCTTTTAATGCTAAATTATAATAATACGCCAAGCCAGCCTCTTTTGGGGTGTCAGATACTAAAATAATTTTGTTAAAATTCATTAAAAAATATTATTTAATAATATAAGGTATCGTATCATTAGAATCATACTTTATATTCGAATACGCAATTAAAGTCGATTCTGTTTCAAGTGATGGGTTATAAATTTTATGTGCTATTCCAGACGGAATAAATAAAATTGATTTATTTATTGAATTTAAAGTATAACTTATTTTAACTTTAGATGTTACATCTTCCAATGTAATTATTAATTCGCCTTTTAGAACTGCAAACCATTCATTAGCAATATTATGATAATGTTCGGCTCTAATTTTCTTGGGCAGAACTGTTACCAAATATATTTCACCAAAAGTATTTGATAAAAAACTCTCATTGCCATCCAAAAATTTAAAAAATTCTCCACGATCATCTATCAATTGAACATTATTTTTTATATAAACATCTTCTATCGTCATAATTAAAATATATTTTTATAATATAAATATGTTTCTTTAAAACTAACATTTAGTGGAGTAAGCTTGAAACCATATTGAAAACAAAGATTTGAGTTTGAGTAAAATTTGTTTAAATCATCTTCTCTAAATTTTATACTACCCCAGTTCCAATAATTAGGATCGAAATTATTTATTTCCAGTTTTAATAATTCTGAGTACTCTATAAATGATAAAAAATTATTACTACCAATATTTATTAAATTTGGATAATTACGATCTTTTGCATTTTTTATTATTGTTGAAATGAATATTACTAAATCATTAATAAAAAAATAGTCTCTCAATTGTGTACCAGGACTTAAATTAAGTATTACTTTTCTTATCTGCGCATTAATTAACATTGGGAATATTTTAGATTCAGATTCATAAGGTCCAAACATTCCAAATGGTCTCATAATCATGTAATTTTCTTTTGGAAAGTTCTGTAATAGAAAATTACTCATCAATAATTTCGAAATACCATAATGAGTATTAGGTGAACATGGTGTACTTTCATCGATATCAATTCTGTTTAAATCATATTCGAATGCAGTTCCAACTTGTAACCAGAATAAGTTAGTGTTAGTGTTTATGTAAGTAAAAAAATCTCTTAAAAGAAAATAATTAATATTATACATTGTTTTCAAATCTATTTCATCTTTAACTACTCCATATGCAATACAGTTAATTATTATATTTGGTTTTAAATTTAAAATATTTTCCCAACTGCTTTTTTTTGCTAAATCAAAATAAATTTCATCTTCATTTGGTTTATTTTCAAATCGATTAGTATAAAATGCGTTTATTTTATTTTTTTTAAAATAATTTTTTAAATTTTTTCCTAGAAAACCAGTTGAACCTAATATTATTGTAGACATATTATAATTCTAATTGTATATTTTTGATTATAGTCTCATAATCATATTTATTGATTATGTTTTTTGAAAATATTTTAGCATTTTTTTGTAAACATTTATTATTATATATTTCATTTATATAAAGTGATAATTGTTCTGTATTTCCATATTCATAAATGAAACCATTTTCATTATTGTAAACTAAATCAGTATTACAACCTACAAGATTTGATACGATTACAGGTAATGAAAAATTCATTGCTTCATTAACAACTAACCCCCATGTTTCACCAACCCCAGAGGGTAGAACAAATAAATCTGCAATTGTATAATATTTTGCAATTTCTGATTGATTCTTGAATCCAAGAAAAATAACATTATTTATATTATTATCATTAATATATTCTTGTAAAATAAACTTTAAATTTCCATCGCCAAGAAAAATTAAGGTGCTATTTTTAATGTTAGCATTATTAAATGCAATTAATAGATCTAATGGTCTTTTCTTTTGTATCAGTTTTCCGCTAAATAAAATTATAAAATTATTAGGATTGATTTTTAATTCTTGCTTAAAAATTATTTTATGAGGCGCTAATTCTGATTCTAAAATTTGAAGCTTTTTATTGTTAACACAATATGGAGTATATATAAATCTACTTTCATCTTTAATTCCATAATAATTATAAAATAATTTATTTTGAATACCTATAAATAAAAATTTTTCAAATAATCTTAAAAAGATATATTTAAAAAAGAAGTATTTAAATATTTTTTTAACTTTCCTATTTTTTATTTCATGTATATATGGAGTTTCAGCCCTTAACCAAATTTTAATACCTAAAATTTTTGCTGTTATTATTGCAATTAATGATGTTGGATATCCCCAACCATGAATGATTAAAATATCCGGTTTGTTTTTAAAAAGATAATTTATTATTGAAAAATTACATCGTTTAAAATAATTTGAAATTAAATCTTTCTTTAAAAAAATATATTGATACCCGTTTAGTAAATCAAAATCCCAGTTAATGTTTTTTGAAAATTCATTATCATAATACCCACCTGTAGTATCTTCACAATAAATAACGTTAAATTGAGAAAAGTTACTTTTTTCAATCTCTATAAAAAGTGGACTAAAATATTGAATTGGATGTGTTAAAAGAAAAGAAATTTTTTTCATACTTTATTAAAGTACTTAATATTTTTCATTACAAAATGAAGTTATTTGATTTACAGTAAATGCATATATATCTTCTTTTTTATTCAAATATGATTTATACCAATTAAATGTATAATTACATGTTTTTTTAAAATTTAAAATTGGCTTCCATCTTAATAAAATATTTGCTTTATCACAACTTAATTTTAAAAAGTTAGCCTCATGATAATTATTACTTGTTACTAAGTAATTAATTTTAGTATGATCTTGATGCCAAAGGTGTATGAATTCATTATATAAATCTAAAACTGAAAAAGTCTCCTCTGAAATGGGTCCAAAATTAAATGATTGGCCATTAATATCATTCCCTTCAGATAATTTTTGTCCAAGTAATAAATACCCACTTAGCGGTTCTAATACATGTTGCCAAGGTCTAGTAGCATTTGGACTTCGAATTTCTAACTGCGTATTTGCAATTAAACTATTAATTATATCAGGGACTAATCTATATTCAGACCAATCACCACCTCCAATCACATTACCAGCTCTTGCAGAAGTTAATTTAACATTAGAATTTGTATGTGAAAAAAAAGAGTTTACATATGAATGAAAAACTATTTCTGCTGCTCCTTTAGATGCACTATAAGGATCTTTTCCACCTAATTTGTCTGATTCTCTATAACTCCATAGATGTTCATTATTTTCATAGCATTTATCACTTGTAACAACTACAACATTTGTTTTTATATTTAAGACTCTTAAGGCTTCCAATAATTTTACAGTACCTAAAACATTGGTCTCAAATGTATTAATTGGTTCCAAATATGAATTAATTACAATTGCTTGAGCTGCTAAATGAAATATAAAATCAGGTTTGATATTATTAATTGTATCTAAAAGATTATCATAATTATTAATATCTTGAAAATTGGTTTCAATTTTTTTTTCTATATTTAAAATATTATACATTGAGTTTCCACTTGGTATATCAATGGACAGCCCATAAACTTTTGCTCCTAATTCTTTTAGCCATACTGATAACCAAGAACCTTTAAAACCTGTATTACCTGTTATAAGTATTTTTTTTCCTTTATACGTATTTTTAAAATTATATAAATTTACCATGTTTTCCATTTAGCATTATTATTATCCCATAATTCATTTAAGTAATTTTTATCCCTTAGCGTATCCATACATTTCCAAAATCCTTGATGTTTGAAAGTATAAATTTGATTATTTTTAGCCATTTCTTTTAATGGATAATCTTCAAAAATACATTCATCATTATTAATATAATTTAAAACTTCCGGTTCGCATACAAAAAAACCACCATTAATCCAACTTCCATCACCTTTCGGTTTTTCATTGAAAGAGGTTACATTATTATCTTTGTCGATTTCAAGTGCTCCAAATTTACCTTCTGGTTGAACTGAAGTAATAGTAAGTAATTTGTTATTTAATTTATGAGAATTAAATAATTCATTTATATTAACATCAGAAACACCATCTCCGTATGTTAAAAAAAATGGTTGATTATTAATATATTTTTCAGCTTTTTTAATTCTTCCACCAGTCATTGTCCCTAAACCAGTTTCAAGCATTGTAATTTTCCATGGTTCTGAAAAATTATTTAGTATTGTTAATTCATTTGAGGAAATATCTAAACTAACGTCACTATGTCTTAGAAAATAATTAACAAAATAATCCTTAATTACATACCCCTTATAACCAAGCAAAATGATAAAATCATTATACCCATAGGAAGAATATAATTTCATAATATGCCATAAAATTGGTCTATTCCCTATCTCAACCATGGGCTTAGGAATAAGATCAGTATGTTCACTCAATCTCGTTCCATAACCACCTGCTAAAATTACTACTTTCATTTTTTATATATCTGATTTTAAAAAATATAAATTCAATTTATCAACACTAATCAATTTATAATTATATTTTAATAAATATGTTAAATATTTATTTTCATGTATTTTAGATATTTGATAATCAAGATCCTCAATTATTATCAATTGTGGCTTATAAACAATTAAATCTATTGATAAAAGGACTTCGAAATCATGTCCTTCCACATCTATTTTAAGTAAATCAATTTTTTTTGTTTTATCAACGTATTCTTTGATAATTTGGTTAAGAGATTTTACAGGTAAATTTATTGTTGAAACAATGTCATCATTTTTAATAACATGTTTTGGATTAATTGATGAATAATTAGAATTTCTTGAAATATGAAATTCACACGTGTCAATATTTTTATTAGAAATGATTGAATTTATTGAGATATCTTTTTTTCTAACATATTTAGATTTAGTAATTAAGCTTGGATTAGCATCTAATAGTAAACCATTCCATCCATTTAGGTATAATTTAAATGTATTTGAATGTCTAATAGGATGATTACTACCAACATCAATATAAAAACCTGGTCTATTTAAATTTAATAATGAAATAATGTGTAAATCTTCTCCAGCATGTGAAAAACTATACTTGAAGGTTAAATCTGTATTTATTTTTGTGAATAAATCAAAAAAAATTACTCTTATTGAGGTAATAAAATCTAATCTATAAAAATAAAATTTTAATTTATTATAATATCTCATTTGATAAAATTTAAGTTATTTATTAATCTTTTTTCAGAAATATGTATATATTTTTTAAAAAATATTATAATATAAGAAAGTAGAATTGTTAAAATTAAAAACATCTCCATGATTTGGTTTTCTATAAAATATTTTATTAATATAATAAATGCAATGACCAATAAATTTAATGTGGGGAAAAATTTTAGTGTATCTCTAATATCAAAAAATGAAAAAGTATTGTCTTTTATAAAAACTAAAATTAGCGATGCTAATTGTGTAAAGAGATAACATATCAAATATGCATTAACTCCATATTTAGGCACTAAAAAATAAATTGAAATAATCAAAGTTAATATTGTTATAAATGAAACTTTTCCAACATAATTCATTTGTCCATTAGATATAAGAAAATTTGAAAACATATTAGTAATCTGTGTAAATAGATTTACTAAAGTTAAAATAGTGATAATATAAAACCCATTTAAATATTTTTTTCCAAATAATAAAGTAATAATTGGATTTAAAAATGCAATGATTAATAAACTAGAAACTACTAAAAAAAAAGTGAAGTATCTAAATTGTATTGATTTTAAATTAAAAGTTTCAATTTCATTACTTTTTGATAAATATGTTAGCATTAATGGAAGTAGTGCAGTTGGTAAAAAATTTATTAAGGAATTTAATGCTCCAGAAAATCTAAGATATGTAAAATCTTCAATATTTAAAAACTTGATGAAAACCGAAATTGTAACTAATCCAAATATTGAACCTAAAAGAGTATTGCCAAAATAATAAAAAAAACCTTCTTTAAGTAATTCAAAAAAAGTAGGAAAAAAATTGTTTATTGTAATCTCAATTCTATTAGTCTTAAGAATTTGTTTTATAAAATATGTTGAAAGAACAAAGTTTATAATAGTAGATAAAATATAACCATATAATGCTCCTCTATAGCCAAAATAAAATGATGCGAATAATATTATAAATAATGATGAAAATGTATAAATTATATTTTTAAAATTTAATATTTTAAATTCCCCAAAACCAATCATTAAAAATAAAAAATATTGATTTAAACCTTCGAAAAATATTAATGGAATTAAAAGAAATATATTAAAATTATTATTATAAAAAAATAATGATGCTACTTGTTTTTGAAATAAAAATAATAAAAAACAAAAAACAAAATTAACTACTATTAAAAATAATAATGAAGCTCCAATTTTATTTCCTAAAATATTTTTATTTTCATTATTATACTTTGCAGAAATTCTTTGCATTTGGATTGTCAATCCAAAATCTAGTAATTGATTAAAAGAAGTACCAGTATTAATATAAATATTATATAGTCCAAGTTCAGATTTAGTAAGTAATCTTGAAAGAGAACTTAAAATAAATAAATTACTAATCTTTGTAATAATACTTGATAAAACTACTCTATAGCTATTCTTTATAATATTTTTCATTGAAAATTTTCTATTTCAGCAACAATAAGTAGGTCTAATATTTCAAAGAAGTCTATATTATATTCCCAGTTTAGTTTATTTTTAATTTTAGAATTATCCCCATATATATCTTCTATTTCAGATGGTCTATAAAGTTTTGGGTCTATAATTATTTTGTTTTTGTTTAAATTTAATTTATCAAATACATATTCAACAATTTCCCTTAATAAATATGATTTACCGCTTGAAACTATAAAGTCATCTGGTTCTGTATGATTCAAAATCAACCACATTGCTTTAACATATTCAGGCGCATAACCAAAATCTCTTTTTATTTCAATATTACCTAGTTTTAAATTATCTAGTTTCCCATACTTTATTTGTATTGCACTATTAATGACTTTTTTTATGAAGAAATTATTAGATCTAAAAATAGATTCGTGGTTAAATAAAATTGCATTAGAAGCAAATAATGAATATGATTCTCTATAACTATTTACTGTCCAAAATGATGTTGCTTTTGAAATGGCATAAGGACTATTCGGTTTTAAAATACTTTTTTCATTTATGGGGAGTTCTATGTTTTTTCCATACATCTCACTACTACTAGGTTGTAAAAATTTTATATCCTTATTTATTATTCTTATTATTTCTAATAGATTTAAAGTAGCAATAGAATTGAAATGTATTGTTGTGAAAGGTTGTTGAAAAGATTGACTTACGGAGCTTTGTGCTGCTAAATGATAAACTTCATCAAATTTATATTTTGTAAAAATTTTCGTTAAACCTATTGCATCTAAGATATCTAATACCTCAAATTCTATATTATTTTCAATATTAAGTTTTTTTAGATAATTAGTGGTTAAATAATGAGTGCTTCTAACTAAACCTATCACCTTATATCCTTTTTGCAAAAGTAATTCAGCTAAGTAAGCGCCATCTTGACTAGTTATACCTGTTATTAATGCTTTTTTTTGCATTTAAAATATAAATTTTTTTAAAATTTACTTCATTATTTTTTTATAAAAGATATTAATTGCTAAAATAAATATATATATAAAAGAAGTTGATAACCCTCCTATTATAGTAGAAACTAGTCTACTTAGTTTATCTTTTTTAAGTGGGAGAATCGGATGGTCAATGATTTGGATTAATGGCGTTTCTTTTCTTAGGTTTATTTTAGATAACTCTAATTGAATCATAATTTGTTTTAAAACTTCAACATTAGCTGTAACATTAATTTGTCTTTTTTTACTTGGGGCTCCTTTTATATTTAATGATGGATTTAAGTTATATACATTGTCTGTTTCAGAAGCTACCAAAGAAATTGAATTATTGAGTTCGTTTTTTATACTATCTGCCTGGTTTTGTAAAATATTTGTATTAATTCTGGCTTTCTTACTTTTTGTTTCAATATAAAAGCTTGATGTTTCTGAAGCTAGTGTCTCACATAATATTTTTGAAAAAAGTTCATTATTACTAATCACTTCTATGGTTAAAATAGAAACTTTTTTATCTTTTTGCTTGATAATTAAATTATCTTCACTTGTTAGTTTTTTATGTAAAAAATGTAAGATCGAATCTTGTTGTAAATTAAATTTTGAACGATCAGCTCCAATATTAAATTGAATATTTTTTAAATTTGTTTTGTTTTTCCAATTTTCTCTTAAATTATTGAATCTAATATAATACTCAGCTAAGGAAATATTATCCCCATTTATTTGAATAGGTTCTAATAAAACTTTTTCAATTATATATTGGCTTTTCATCAATTCGGCTAAATTACTTGCTGCAAAAGCCCCTCCACTTGTACCACCACCTCCTAAATCTAATCCTAAACTACTTGCTAACCCTATTGCTCCGCTTAAGCCTCCGCCACCTCCGCCCTTATCTTCATCCATTGCAAATGTAAGCACCGCAGTATAAATAGGCTTCCTATTTGTTGCAACTAGAAACCCTATCATACCTCCAATTAATGATATTAATAAAATTATTTTCCATTTATTGATAAGAAAAGAAGCCCAATTTTTTATTTTTATTATAAGCTCTTTCAATGAAATTTCATCATTGTCGTTATTTGAATTTTCTATTTGATTATTTTCTAAAGCCATTTTGTAAAATTAAATTTATAAATTTAGTTAAGGCTATTTTTGCAATAAACTAATTGTAGCTAATGCAGCTACTACTTGAGCTATTACAGTAGTAAATTGTATAACTGTTGTCATTGTTTTTTCCTTCTTAGCATCAGTTTCTGGAATAACAACTTCAGCACCTGGTCTAATTACTGGGTTCACTCTAAATATGCCAAACATTTTTGTTCTATTTGATTTACCATTAGCATAAATAACATAAGCTCTTCCTCTTTTTGCGTATTCTGAAATTCCTCCAGCTGCACTTATACATTCTCCAACGGTTAAGCCCTCTCTATATACAATATTAGTTGGTCTTAATACACCCCCACTTACTTTAACTCTATTATCCATTTTTGGAATTACAATTTCATCTTTTCCTCTCAATACTAAATCTAATTCAGAACCTGGGTGTTGCATTATATAGTTAATGTCAATAGCTATTTGATAATAATCCTCTTCTATATCTTTAAATAAAGCATTTAAAGTGTCTTTTAATTTATTGCCTTTTGATTGAGGGTTTAAATCAATATCGGTTGTACCCATTTGATTTGTTGGAGCTGGTGTATTTAATATTGAATTTTTATCAGCTTCTTGTTTAGCCTTGAATTTTCTTGTATAAGCAAGTTCTATAGATGTTTTTGTTTCATCAGATTTTAAAGAATCTATATCAAATCTTTTTCTTTTGATATATGCACCTTCTCCATAGGCTTCACCAATTAAACCTCCAGCTCTTTTTACAATATCACTTACTTTTTCTACTCTTGAGCTTAAAGTATATTTACCCGCACTTTGTACTTGCCCGCTAATGGTAATTACTTCTGGTAAAGTATACCCTACTTTTTTAGTTATGGTAACTACATCTAAAGGTTGTAATACAATATTTTCTTGACCAGGATTAAAACTTAAATCTCCGTTAATTTCTGTTTTGAAAATTTGCGTTACTTGGTTATTTTCAACTTTGTCGCCATATTGGACAAGTCTTGCAACTTCAATATTTTTATTAGCAGCATAAGTAAAACCTCCTGCCATTAAAATTATATCCTTCACAGTCATGCTATCAATATAGTTGAAAGAACCTACTGTTTTTACTTCTCCAAATAAATCTACTTTTAAAGAATCTCTAATTTCTAAAATAGAATTTATATTTAATTCATCTTCTCTTTGTAATAATATATTTTCGGTAGAATTTTTTTCAAGGGCCTTTGATAAATTAATACTTATCATTTCTTTTAATAAATTAGGCTTTGTTCTAATTAATTGTGCTCTTCCTGTAAATGCATCTTCTTTCAAGCCATCTGCTTTATTAATTAAATCGGCAATGCGCATACCAGGCTGTAATTCGTAAACATCTGGTCTGTAAACGGCACCACTTAATAATACTCTATTTTGATATCTATTTATAATTTTTGAAATACTTATAACATCTCCACTTTTAGGTTGGTACTTCCCAAACTCTAATTTAGATAAATCCTTTACAGATTTTTCTTTATCATTTTTCTGAATAATTTTTACCATAGCAGAATAAGCATTATCACTAAAGCCACCTGCGTATTCTAAAATTTGATTAAAACTTTCGTTGCCTATAACTTCAAAAATTCCTGGTCTTTTTACTTCACCTGTTAACTCTACTCTGTTTTTATAAGCAGGTACACGTATTATATCATTATCCTTTAAACCAATATTTTGTGATTGATCTCCGTATTGTAAAAAACGGTATAAGTCTACTTTAGTAAAAATTTTGTTATTTCTTATTACTTCAATTTCTCTGTAGGATCCAATTGTATTTGGGCCTCCTGCTTCAGATAATGCACTAATTACATTTGATAAAGAAGAAACATTGTAAGTACCACTTTTATAGGCACCAATTATGGTTATGTGAATAGTTCTTATATCACCTAAACTAATTTCTAATTTCGATTCTCCTCTTGCTAAACTAGAATAGGCAGTTGCTGCCATTTGTTGTTTAATTCTAGCTTTAGCAGCTTCTATACTTAGGCCTGCTACTTTTATTTGACCCACATTGTCTACTTGAATTTTTCCTTCCTTACTTACGGTTAAATCGCTTGAATATTCTTGAACACCATACACCACTAATTTAATAACATCATTTGGCCCAATTTCATAATTTAAGGGTGTTGCAATTACTTTATTGGCAGCATTTCCTGTTGGATTTGAACTTGTTGTAAATAATTCTGAACCATAAACTAATAAATTTATTCCTCTATTATTATTTATAATTGCACTGTCTTTACTTTTTGATGTATTATCTGTACCAGTTTGTAAACTAATATCTCCTCTTTTTACAGATTTTGCCATCACTATACCAGTAATTCCATTTAACCTATCTTTTAATTTACTAAACTCTTCAGGTGACATACCTTTAGCTATTGCCTGTGATTCTACTTGATCAATGGTCAATCCAGACTGCTTTAGTTTTTGCTGAATAGCTGTAATTTGATTATCACTTAATGCATCAACTTTTAAAGTACTTAAATCACGCCCCCCAAGTGGGTCTTGAGCATAAATAGAAATACTAAAGGTCAGTAAAATGACAATAGTAATAATTGACTTAATTAATCTCATATGAAGTGTTTTTATTTGTATAATTTAAGTTTTTATAAAGCTTGCGCATTCTTAGTCACATTTTAATGTGTAAGATAGTATTAAACAAGGTTTTATAATTAAAAATAGTAATAATTTGGGGGATACGAAGATAGTATTTTCTACTTTATAAAACTACTTAAAAGCACCTTTCTAAAAACCTTTTTAACAACTTTAAATTAAGCTATCTTTGGCCTATATTTATATTGAAAATTGAATGGAATGAAGAAACAACAACAGTTTCTAAGAAATATTAGCTACACATTAGATATTATTATAATATTAATAGCCTATCTGGTTGCAAAAAAATTTAGATATAACATTGATTTACAATACTTTAGCTACCCTTTTTTCTTTTTGTCTATAGTTTTATGGTTTGTAATGTCTATTTTTTCTAAGATTTACTTTGAAAAAAGGTCTAATAAATTTGCAGAGGAAATGGTACAGATGATTTACCATTCCATCCTGTTTATAGTAAGTTTAAGCTCTGTATTATTTTTTCTAAATCTAAATCATAAATTCCCATCCAAATTCGTACTGGTTTTTGCTAATATTTTAACCTTTTTAGCCATTTTATCAAAATACGCCATTCGAAAAAAAATTCACGCTTATTTAAATAAAGGTATTTTTTATGACCAGGTATTATTAGTGGGGTCAACTAAGGCAGCAGAAGAATTTATTGATGCAGTAAAAAAATATTATTATTATGGATATAAATGTATTGGATATATTGATGAATTAGATCAATTAAAAAAAGAATGTGCCTATTTAGGAAACTTAAATGATTTACATACCATTCTTAGAACTACTGAAATTGATGAGGTTTTTATTGCACTTCCAACTGGTGAAAATGAAAAAATTCAAAATTGTATTGCAATTTGCGATGGATTAAATATTAAAGTACGAATACTGCCTAATTTAAGTGAATTTACCTCATCTTCAATTTATATTAATAATATAGGACTACTTCCAGTAGTTAATGTGGGAGATTTACCTTTAGATAAAAGAGAGAATAGACTTTTAAAAAGAATTTTTGATATTGTTTTCTCTTTATTATTTTTTATTTTATTGGGTAGTTTTATTTTCCCAATACTTGCCATTATTATAAAACTATCTTCTAAAGGGCCCATATTTTTTAAACAAGAAAGATGGGGATTGAATAATAAAAG
>Ga0102897_1000439_pt1 | contig 13177 bp, 11 predicted proteins | sample Colrivmet1554B02_FD_78453 | JGI IMG/M metagenome (GOLD analysis project Ga0102897, IMG submission 78453) | Estuarine microbial communities from the Columbia River estuary - metaG 1554B-02 | ecosystem: Environmental > Aquatic > Marine > Intertidal zone > Estuary | place: USA: Columbia River...
AACAATCCCTCACTATCATAATCTAATCTTCCTACTGGATATACATCTTTTTCTACTTCAATAATATCTTTCAAACATAATTTTCCATCGGAGGAAGTGAATTGAGAAAGCACTTGAAAAGGTTTATATAATAAGTAGTATTGCATCAATAAATAGGTCTAAAAAAACAAAGTCCCACTGATGTGGGACCTCGTATATAGATGGGTTAGTAAGTACGGGAATTAGATTCCCATCACAATATTAAATATACTTTATCCTAATTCAAAAATTTTTTTAAACAAATTTTTTAGGGTTATCCACAATAAGGTGCTTTATAAGACGTTACACAATTTATTTTTTATGTTAAAATTTATGATTTGATAAAAATTATTTTATAAGAAAATATTTTTTAGATTGGCTGAAACTATTGTAAACAAAGGCTTTCATAAAATTACATTTTAAAAAAATGATTATTTTGTATGCATATTAGTTAGATGCCCGAACTGATCTTATGGAACATTTTTGGGCAGAAAAACAGGAAAAAAAATTTTTTACAAAAAAGCCTCGTTACCTTTGATTTAGGCCAAAAAACACAATTATGAAGCTTATTGCACCCGTTTCTATTAAATGGTTATCCGAATTAATAGGAGCAGAAATTGTTGGAAATGATCAATTAGAAATTACCGGAGTGAATGAAATTCATCAGGTAGAAAAAGGGGATGTTGTGTTTGTTGATCATCCAAAATACTATGATACATGTTTACAAAGTGCTGCATCTTGTATCATTATCAATAATAAAGACGTAACCATTCCTACTGGTAAAGTATTATTGTACTGCAATGATCCTTTTGAAGCTTATTTAACCATGGTAAAGCATTTTAAACCTTTAATGATAAGCGCGGATGCAATTAGCAAGGACTTAATAGTGGGGGAAGGAACTGTTATTATGCCCAATGTGTTTATTGGAAATAATGTTTGCATTGGAAAGCATTGTATCATTTATCCTGGCGTAACTATTTTAGCGGACACCCTTATTGGGGATGAAGTAATTATTCAAGCAAATACGGTTATTGGAGGAGATGCTTTTTATTATAACACACAAAAGAACCGACCTGCTTGGTATAAAAAAATGTTGAGTTGTGGAAGAGTGGTCTTAGAAGATAAGGTGGAGATTGGATGTGGTTGTACCATTGACAGAGGCGTAAGCGGAGATACTAAAATTGGCATGGGCACCAAGATTGATAATATGGTGCATATAGGACACGACACCCAAACGGCCGAAAACTGCTTGATTGCCGCTCAGGTGGGCATTGCAGGGGGAGTGAAATTAGAAGCCGGCGTTACCCTATGGGGGCAAGTGGGTGTTGGAAAGACCCTGACCATTGGAGAAAATGCAGTGGTATTGGCTCAAGGGGGTGTACCAAGTTCCTTAAAAGGAAATAAAATTTATATGGGCTTCCCTGCCGAGGAGGCAAGTATAAAACGTAGAGAATATGTTTGGATTAAACGTATCCCTGAGCTTTGGAAGAAAGTAATGGAGGATAAAAAACTTTAATCCAAATGATGGAGCGCCTTTAATTCTGCGCAGGTTCTATTTATCGTATCTTCTATGGTACGATATGTAAAGGCAGGAAAAGCTTTTAAGAACTTAGTATTGTCAAAATGTACCACCGCTTGAGCGGTTGCAGCAGTTTCCTTAGTTAATAATGGTGTTTTACCCGTAATCGCTCCTTTCACCGCTTCTAATCGCCAAACAATGGCTGCTAATAAAGGAGTAACTTTTTTATGGGGTGGGCGTTTATTAAATGCATTGGCAATACGCGTAAATATTTCTTGATATGGCAAATTTGCACCACTAATGATATAACGTTGTCCTTGCACATCGCTTTGCATTAATATTTGCATGGCATCAATAACGTCTAATACATCTACAAATCCACTCACTCCTTTTGAATACCATGGAAACTGATCATAGGCCGATTTAAAAATTTCGGAAGAGCCTTTGTTCCAGTCACCCGCTCCTAATATAATTACAGGATTTACGATCGCCACATTTAATCCTTCGCCCATCCCTCTCCATACTTCCATTTCCGCTAAATATTTAGACTTTCCATAAATGCTATTGCTTGTTTCGGGCGTCCAGTTCATAGTCTCATCGACGGGTGCGTTTTCTCTAATTCTTCCTAAGGCAGCAACCGAACTTACGTATACTAATTTTTGAATTTGATGTTGAATACAGGCATTCACTACATTCGCTGTTCCTTCCACATTGGCTTGTAACATAGCGGCAGCCTGCTTTGGAGAGAAAGCTACAATCGCTGCACAATGATATACTTGTGTAACCCCTTGCATTGCTTCCTGCAAACTATTCACGTCTAATAAGTCTCCTTGTATCCATTGTACTTGCTCGGATCCTTTAAATACAGGGATATTTTTTCGATACAACGCACGAACATTTAGTCCTTTTTCAATTAAAGAATAAATTAAATGTGAGCCCACTAAGCCAGTTGCACCTGTTACAAAAATCATTTATATATTATTTGTCTTTTAACAACCTACCAACATCCGTTTTTAGTTGTTGTACTTCTAAAGCTTTTAAGCCATCATAAATTTTACCTCGAATTTTTCCATTTCTATCTACCAATGCAAAAAATTGGGTATGAATAAATTGATCTTCAATTTTTTCTACATTGTTTTTAGGATCATCTAATAAATAAGAGCCCCTAGCCATTTGATACAAACTGTCCTTGCGACCGGTTAAGAAAACCCATTTCTTCGTATCTACTTTTAAAGAATCGGCATAACGTTTTAATACCGGCACGGAATCGGTTTCCGGGTTGCAGGTATGTGAAAATATTTGAAAATCAGGTTCGTCCTTGTACAACATATAAACCTCCTTCATGTTGGTATTGAGCTTGGGGCAAATGCCTTTACAGGTAGTAAAAAAATACTCAACCACTGTAACCTTATTTAATACATTGGAGTCTGATACTATTTGACCATCCTGATTGGTAAAATGAAAAGGTTGGACATAGCTTAACGTAGGCATTTTCACTTTCCAGTTGTCTGTTCCTTTAAATAAAAAATAATAAAAAGCGCCCAATAAAACAGTGAAAAATACAATATAAACGATAAGCTTCTTAGACATAAAAATGATTTTAATAGATATGAAACCCTTTAAGGCTACAAAGGTAATATTATTTTAGTTGTCCTATCTTTGTACCATGTTTAAAAAATGGAATTGGGACGCAATTGGGATTGGAGCTTCTTTGGCCTGCGCCATTCACTGTGCATTATTGCCTTTATTTTTTAGCAGCCTTCCTTTATTGGGCATCAATATCTTGCACAATTTTCAATTTGAGTTTGGGATGATTTTATTGTCTTTTGCCATTGGTGCTTATTCTTTATACCATGGCTATAAAAAACACCATCATTCCTTTAAGCCTATTATTTTGTTTAGTATTGGAATAGCCCTTATGTTGAGTAGAATGGCCTTTAGAGAAATTGAATTGATTTTATTATTCCCTGCCGCGTTTTTTATTATCATCTCACACATTAACAACCACAATCGTTGCAGGATGCATAACCATGCACACGCCGATGATTGTGATCACTAATCAATAAAATTATTTTTGTGGAGTATTAAGAGAAAGTATAGCTCATGGAGCCATCCTTCTCGTCATTTAATTGAATACCCATTGCAGTTAATTGATTTCTGATTTTATCACTGGTAGCAAAATCTTTTCTGGTCTTTGCATCCTTGCGAATTTCAATTAATAAATCAATCACGCCTTTTAATTGTTCTAAATTAGCTCCTGTTGCTACCTTAATACCTAAAATATTTTCAATAAATAAAGTCAATTGATTTTGTACAAAAATCCAAGTGTCCCCACTTAATGCATCTACTGCTATATGTTTGTCCTTTAAGGAATTAATGCTAGGTAGTATTTCAAACAAATTTGCCACCACTTTAGCCGTGTTCATGTCATCGTCCATGAATATTTCTAACTCTTTAGCCCATGTATTTAATTGTGCATCTAAAACTGCATCGGTAGCAGTGCCCCCGGCAGTGAAGCTTTGTGTCTTTAACCACTCGTAGCCTTCCATTAATCGCTTTAATGCTTTTTCAGCACCTTGCAATGCTTCATTGCTAAAATCCAAAGTGCCGCGATACTGACTTTGTAAAATAAAGAAGCGCACTGTCATAGGTGCATAAGCCTGCGTTAATGCTGGGTGATTGCCGGTAAACAATTCACTTAGCTTAATCACATTGTTATAGCTCTTACCCATCTTGCGACCGTTAATGGTAATCATGTTATTGTGCATCCAATAACGCGCAGGAATTTCGTGATTACAAACATTGCTTTGTGCAATCTCACACTCATGATGTGGAAATTGTAAATCCATTCCACCGCCGTGAATATCAAAACGCTTGCCTAAATATTTAGTAGCCATGGCCGAACACTCAATATGCCATCCCGGGAAACCTTCTCCCCATGGGCTTTGCCAGCGCATGATATGTTCTATTGGTGCTTTTTTCCATAAAGCAAAATCTACTTTATTTCGTTTCTCTTCCTGATTCTCTAATTCACGCGTAGTTTCTAATTGCTCTTCTAAATTACGACCACTTAAAATTCCATAAGGTTGGTTCTTCTTTGAATAGTCTTCATTGTATTTTATTACATCAAAATAAACTGAACCATTGCTTTCATAAGCATAGCCGTCTTTAATGATGGTTTTGATCATTTCAATTTGTTCCACAATATGACCCGTTGCGGTGGGTTCAATGCTAGGAGGCAAATTATTAAACTGCTCCATCGCCCAATGATACAAGTGCGTATATTTTTGCACCAGTTCCATAGGTTCTAGTTTTTCCAAAATAGCTTTGGATGTAATTTTATCTTCTGCTTGTTTTCCTTCCTCCTCAAAATGACCCGCATCCGTGATATTGCGCACATAACGCACTTTATACCCCTTGTGTAATAAATAACGAAACACCACATCAAAAGTGATAAAAGGGCGTGCGTGACCCAAATGGCTTTCTCCGCTTACCGTAGGTCCGCAAACATACATGCCCACATAAGGAGCATTAATAGGTTCGAAAACTTCTTTTTGACGCGTTAGGGAGTTGTAAATTTTTAGTGCCATACTGTGACACAAATATATTTTATTTTAAGCAACGGATTATTGTTTTTTTAACAATAGATCTGCCATGATCATATGATGGTCACTTAGGTTTTCATCTGTTTGATCCCAGGATTTAACCTCCCATTTTTCATTGGCTAAAATATAGTCAATTCTAAGAATCGGCGAAAGTCCCAAGTAGGTTGCTCCAAAGCCAAAACCTTTTGCTAAAAAAGCATCCTGCCATCCATTGCCTATTTTATGATAGGTATAGGAATTAGGCACATCATTAAAATCACCCGTAATGATGGTGGGATAAGGACTATTATTTATTTCTTTTTCTACCATTGCAGCCTGAATTGCTCTTTCTTCAAAAGCATGTTTCATTTTACGTACCACACCCCATTTGTTTTTAGTGGCATCGTCAATGGCATCAAAATCTTTTTGTTTAAATCTATAGGATGCTAAATGAGTGGTGTAAATACGGATGGTATCATCCCCTTTTAAAATAGTAGCTGCAATTAAGCTTTCTTTATTTTGGTAAGGAAAGCGTTGAACATCAATAATCTTATATTTCGAATAAATAATACATCCCGAATAATATGCCAATTCTTTCGTTTGATAGTCTTTTGAGAAATAAGAATAAGGATATTGTTCTTTAAAATATTGTGCATGATTTGCTACGTCGTTGGGTCTTTCGTTGGTGTTGTATTCCTGCATACAAATAATATCAGGATTCCATTTTTGTATAGAGTAGGCAATTTCTTGAGTGCGTAATTTTAAAGTGGTACTGATTTGATTGCCATTAAAGCCACTCACGTTCCAGCTAATAATACGTATCGTATTTGCTTTTTTATTTTTTGGAAAAGCGTTTCCTGGATGCCACCCAAATAAAACATAAATAAATTTCCAACCTATAATCATGGTGAGCAATGAAATACTTGCTATGATTGGTTTTGCAACTAACCAAAAAAATAAAAGTAAAAGTTCTAATACAAGAAGATAAGGAATAATTAAACCTAAAAAGCCATTAATCCAAATGAGCGTAGTGGGTGAAAAAAATAAAGGGTAAAGAATAAGTACAGAAATTAAAATATTTAAAACAATCAATATTTTTTTTCCTGCTATTCGTATCGGAGATTTTTTAGCCATTAAATTTTGGGGCTTAAGCTATTATTTAACAAATGTAATAGCTGATGCATCCATTTCCCTAAATCTTTACCTCTTTTTAATAACATTACATAGACGAACCCTGTGATGCCGCCTACTGCAATAGCAATGTCTACCGAAATAGAAGCATCTAAAAAAGCGTACCCCTGTAATAAAATATATATAATCCCAAGTACCCATAATGGAATACCTCCAAATACACTTGATAAAAATCTATAATTGGGTATTAAAGCAATACTAGCAAAAACCAAGCCCGTAACACTCACGCCCGCTCCCACCAATGGTTGATTGGCGCCCATGCATAAAAAAGTGATGGCGCCCATCAGTCCACTATAAAAATAGATAGGGAAGACATGTTTATTTGCCCCCTTTATTTGTAGCATATGTATAAATATGGACATCCAAATCATATTAGGAAGTAAAGTCCAAAAACCATCATGCACCCAATTATAAGTAAATAAAGACCAGGGTTGGTGGTACCAGTCTCTTTGAAGGGTGAGGGGATAAAATAGTTGATTATAGTATTGCTCTAATGGAAGGCTTTCTAAATAATAAATGACTTTTAGTAAGCCCAAAATCACATACCCCACTAAGTTAATGGCCAGCAATGCAATGAGCGCGTTGTTGTCTGCGCCCAGTAATGGTTTTTGATTGGTTTCTTGTTGCATGTAATTATACTTTATACTCCGTTAATACCTTCTGTTATTCTTTTTCCAAATAAATACCAACACAAAACCAATCACCGCTCCTCCAACATGCGCCCACCTTGCAACACCATCTCCTGGAGCATTTTGCAAGGCTGTGTATAATTCAAAAGAGAAATAAATAATACCCAGCCACTTTGCTTTCATAGGTAGGAAAAAATAAATATAGATATAGGTATTAGGGAACAAATAAACAAATGCAATAAGGATCCCAAATACGGCTCCACTGGCACCTAATGTTGCAATGTCTACCCTCGATTGAAAATACATTTCGGTGGCATGCATTAATTCATAGGACATAATGCCTAAGTGTAAAAACGCAGCACCCAATCCACATAAAAAATAAAATAATAAAAATTGTTTGGGCCCCCATATGTTTTCTAAAATGGCGCCAAACATCCATAGGGCTAACATATTACCAAATATGTGACCAAAGCTTCCATGCATAAACATATGCGTAATTAACTGCCAAGGCTTGAACAAAGAACTTTGATAAGCATGTAATGCAAAAGTATCCTCAAAAGAAAAGCTCATGGCAGGACCTGCTAATGTGTTTTGTGCCAAAAACACCAGTGCATTAATAATTAATAAATTTTTTATTACGGGTGGCAATACACCAAATCCGGTAGGTCTAAACTGCGTCATTGGATTCTTTATTTAATTTGAAGGTTGCTCTTTTTTTTAACTGAACCACATTCTCAATATGGAGTGTATGGGGGAACATATCTACAGGTTGAATTTTAGTAACTATATATTTTTCATCTAACAATGCTAAGTCCCTAGCTTGTGTAGCAGGATTACAGCTAACATATACGATAATTGGCGCTTCCATTGCTAATAGTTTTCTCACTAATTTTTCGTGCATGCCTGCCCTTGGAGGATCGGTAATGATTACATCAGGCTTTCCGTGTGTTTCAAAAAACGCATCATCACAAACATCAATTACATCTCCTGCAAAAAATGCAGCATCGGTTAATTGATTCATTAAGGCATTTTCTTTTGCATCCTCAATTGCTTCTGCTACAAATTCAACCCCCACAATTTTTTTAGCCTTTTTACTACAAAATATACCAATACTTCCTGTGCCACAATACAAATCATACAACACTTCCTTCCCTGTAAGTTCAGCAAAATCGCGTGTGATCTGATATAATTTTTCGGCTTGATTAGAATTGGTTTGAAAAAAAGATTTAGGACTTATTTTAAATGCAAAATCCTCTAACATTTCGGTGATATATCCATTTCCAAAAAATACCTGTGGTTCCAAGTCTTGCATACTGTCGTTGCGCTTGGTATTAATGGTATATAGCAGCGTGGTAATTTGAGGAAATTGTTTTAACAGTAAATTTAAAAGCGCTGCTCTTTTTTCGGCATCCTCGTAACCCAAAATTAAATTCACCATCCATTGTCCATCCTTGGTGTTGCGCACAAACATATTTCTGAGCCAACCCTGGTGTTGTTTGATATTATAAAAAGGCATTTCATTTTCAATGGCAAAATTTACCACCGCCTTTCTTATTAAATTAGTAGGCTCTTCTTGTAAATAGCAGGTATCTATTTCAACCACTTTTTCAAAAAATCCTCTTGCATGAAATCCCCCCGCTCCCGGTGATGGAATGGCTTCTGTTCCAGCAGCCTTCATGGCTTTAAATTCCTCAAAAGGAATAAATCTTTCGGTGGCGAAGGTATATTCTACTTTATTTCTATACCCTTCGGTTGGGGTAGCACCCAAAATGGGTAAAATTTCTGGCAAAGCCACTTTTGCAATCCTGGTTAAATTGTCCACCACCTGCTTGTGTTTATATTTCAATTGCTGCGCGTAGGGCAACATCTGCCATTGGCATCCCCCACAAACTCCAAAATGGGAACAAAAAGGTTTTACTCTTATCTCAGAATAGCTATGAAAATGCTTTGCAAAGCCTTCGGCCCAATCGGCCTTGTTTTTTTGTAATTGGATATCTACAATATCACCAGGTACGGCTCCTTCCACAAAAATTACCTTGCCGTCTACCCTTGCCAAGGATTTCCCTTCCGCAGCATAGTCCTCAATAAGAACCTTCTCTAAAACGGGTTTTTGCTTTATTTTTCTCACGAGGACAAAGGTACTCAACCCGCCTTATATTTAAAGTAAATGCCGGTATAATTTAACTTGTCTAATTAATTTATATTTTTACAGCATGAGAAAAATTTTGATCGCTGCATTATTGCTTCCCCTCATTTCAATGGCACAAACAAAAAAAACTGCTGTTGGAACAAACAATCAGGGACGCGCAATTCAAATTAGCCTTAAACCCTACCCAAAGGATACCAAAATATACCTTGGCACCAATTATGGCAATAGCAAAGTATTTGCCGATTCCTGTATCTTAAACGAGAAAAGCGAGGGTGTATTTAAATCCAAAGATAAATTAACACCGGGTATCTATTTTTTGGTCTCTCCTAAAATGAGTATCCTATTTGATTTTTTAGTGGACGACTTACAGCAGTTTAAAATTAGTGCCGACACAACAGATCTTAAAAATGTGATTATTACCGGCTCCAAGGAAAATGAGATGTTTAAAAACTATTCTCAAGTAGTTAATACTTTATTTGTGGAGCTGAATCAAATAGAACAAAGTTTTAAAGAAGCAAAAACAGAAAAAGATTCTGCGACATTTAAAGAAGCCTACCTAACAAAAGACAAAGAAATTAAACAAAAGAGGCGCGCTTATATTGCGCAAAACCCAGGATCTATGATGAGCTTTTTATTAAACACCATGGAAGTTCCAGAGGCGCCAAGCATCCCCATCGTCAATGGCAAAGCGGATTCCCTGTATCCTTATAGATATGTAAAAGACCATTATTGGGACAATATCGTTTTTAACGACAATCGTTTATTGAGAACTCCTTTTTTTGAAAACAAATTAGATGATTATTTTAAAAATTATATTTCAAGAGAACCCGATTCTATAATTAGTGAAGTACAATACATGTTAACGGTCGCTAAAACTGGTAAAGAAATTTATCCGTTTTTACTTTTTAAGTTTACCAATAAATACATTAGTCCAGAATTTATGGGTCAGGACAAAGTGTTCTTGCATATTTACCAAAACTTTTTTGCTAAGGGAGACACGACTTTACTTAGCGAGGCTTCCAAAAAATCTTTGCGTGAAAGGGCTTATAGTTTAATGGCCAATCAATTGGGCTTACCCGCGCCTATATTGGTTTTAAACGATATGAATGAAGAGCGTTTTGCTTTACACAACATGAAAGCTACGTACACCTTTATTGCATTTTGGGATCCCACTTGTAGTCATTGCAAAGTTGAAATTCCAAAATTAGATTCAATCTATAAGGCAAGTTGGATAAAGCATGATATTAAAGTAATTGCAGTCAACACAAATGCCAAAGAAATGACGCTTTGGAAAGAATTTATTAAGGATAATAAAATAGATCAATGGATAAATGCTTATCAAACAGACGAAGACTTGAATAAAGAAATTACAGAAGGCAAGCCAACCACCATTAGACAACTATATGATGTGTTTAAAACACCTACCTTTTATTTACTGGATAAGGATAAAAAAATAGTCGCTAAAAATTTGAGTATTGAGCAGTTTAATGATTTTATACAGTCAACACTGAAAAAATAATTTAAAAAACAGCAGCCACTACATCCTTTACCACTTTTGGTTTTCCTAACGTATAGTAGTGTAAAACGGGTACCCCAGCAGCTTTTAGCTCCTTACTCTGTTGTATTAACCACTCGGTGCCCACTTGTTCACAAGCTTCGTCGGTAGTCGCTGCTTGCATTGCGTTTCTTAAGTCTGCAGGAATATCTACATAAAATATATTGGGTAAAATAGTCAACTGCTTTTTATTGGTAATCGGTTTTAAGCCTGGTATAATGGGTACATTAATTCCAATGCTGCGACACGCATCTACATATTCAAAAAAATTTTTGTTGTCAAAAAACATTTGTGTCATAATATATTGTGCACCAGCGTCTACTTTTTCTTTGGCTTTTTGTAAATCAAATTCCATGCTAGGTGCTTCAAAATGTTTTTCAGGATAACCGGAAACACCCATACAAAAATTAGTCTTGCTTCCGTTTAAAATTTCTTTATCTAAATATTCACCGTTGTTTAATCCAACTACCTGCTTTAATAAATCAAGGGCTTGAACATTACCATTGGGTTCGGGTACAAAAGTTTTTTGTCCTTTTTCCGCATCGCCTCTCAACACCCATACATTATCAATCCCCAAACATTGTAAATCAATTAAGGCGTCTTCGGTTTCTCTTTTGGAAAAGCCCCCGCAAATAATATGCGGCACGGCGTCTACATTATAATGGTTCATTATGGCCGCACATATTCCCACAGTACCAGGGCGCTTGCGCACGTCTACTTTTTCATCTATCCCCATGGCATTTTTACGAACAATGGTTTCGCTTCGGTGATAGGTTACATTAATCCAAGAAGGCTTAAACTCCATTAAGGGGTCCAAGTGCTCATATATATAAGAAATGGTTTTGCCTTTTAATGGTGGCAATACCTCAAAGGATACCAATGTGTCTTTGGCTTTTGCCAAATGTTCAATTACCTGCATATATTTATTTTAAAACAATAGTTTGCAAAAATAGTTAATATTGGTAAGCGATGGGTGCAAAAGATAGATTTACCCTTATTTTTGTATAAATATATACTGTGATACTTACTATACATACCGATAAGCTCATTAAACAATATAAGAACCGACGCGTAGTGGACCAGGTAAGCATTTCGGTAAAGCAAGGAGAAATTGTGGGCCTATTGGGACCCAATGGTGCCGGCAAGACAACCACTTTTTATATGGTAGTTGGATTAATTGCCCCCGACGAAGGCCGTGTATTTTTAAATGACGAGGATATTACCAAACTGCCCATGTACAAAAGAGCACAAATGGGATTGGGGTATTTACCACAGGAAGCCAGTGTGTTTAGAAAACTATCTGTAGCAGATAATATCATGGCTGTTTTAGAAATGACAAAATTAACAAAGGGAGAGAGAGATTATAAATTAGCGTCTCTTTTAGATGAATTTAATTTACATCATGTACGCAACAATAATGGAGACAGCTTAAGTGGTGGAGAACGAAGACGTACAGAAATCGCGCGCGCATTGGCTGTTGATCCTAAATTTATTTTATTGGACGAACCCTTTGCTGGCGTGGATCCTATCGCTGTTGAAGATATACAGGCGGTTGTATCTCGGTTAAAATTAAAAGATATTGGAATTTTAATTACCGATCACAATGTAAATGAAACCTTATCCATTTGTGACCGTGCTTATTTATTAATTGAGGGGAAAATTTTTAAACACGGAACTGCCGAAGAGTTAGCAGAAGACGAACAAGTAAGAAGATTATACCTGGGCACCAACTTTGAATTAAAGCGCAAGGATTGGATTATTGAAATGGGCCAAAAAAGCTAGTTTATTTAAGGGTATGGCGTATATTGTGTAACGCCTATGAAGATTTTTAGTCCCGCATTGTCAAGACTGGCTCGACTTCGCTATTGGCGAATTGAGCATTGGGTGAATGACCCTATTGCTGCACAACGTGAAGTGTTGCAGGACCTTATTACACATGGTCAATACACCCAATTTGGAACACAATATCAATACGCAGAAATCTTTAATATTAGACAGTTTAAAGCATCGGTGCCTATACACGAATACGAAGACCTAAAGCCCTATATAGATAAAATATTGGCAGGAGAAGACTCGGTATTATGGAATACGCCTGTTGAATGGTTTGCCAAAAGCAGTGGCACCACCAACGATAAGAGTAAATTTATTCCGCTGACTACAGAGAGTATTGAAGAAAATCATTTTCATGGATCCAAGGATGTGCTTACTATATATTATAGTGCGCTACCCGATAGTGATTTATTAATGGGAAAGGGATTGGTAATTGGTGGATCACATCAGGTACATCCGCTTGAAGAGAATTTTCAATATGGCGATTTAAGTGCAGTGCTATTACAAAATTCTCCATTCTGGTCTTCATTTATCAGAACACCGGAGTTATCCATTGCACTCATGGATGAATGGGAAAATAAAATTGAAAGCCTGGCACAAAGCACTATTAACGAAGACGTCAGTTCTATTTCGGGTGTACCCACTTGGACCATGGTATTATTAAAAAGAATTTTAGAAATTTCTGGCAAGAAAAATATTAAA
>Ga0102897_1000442_pt1 | contig 13133 bp, 7 predicted proteins | sample Colrivmet1554B02_FD_78453 | JGI IMG/M metagenome (GOLD analysis project Ga0102897, IMG submission 78453) | Estuarine microbial communities from the Columbia River estuary - metaG 1554B-02 | ecosystem: Environmental > Aquatic > Marine > Intertidal zone > Estuary | place: USA: Columbia River...
GGGCATAATAGCATTAAATATATCTAAATAGTGACCTGCAAGAATCACTATTCCCGTCATGACAACAAACCAATTCACACGTTTAAAATCACTGTTCATTAACAACAGTAATGGAAAAATAAAGTTCAGTGCTAACATCCCAAAGAAAGGCAGGTTGTAATCCTGAATTCTAGTCACGTAATAAGTCACTTCTTCCGGAATATTAGAGTACCATATAAGCATGAATTGAGAGAACCATAAATAAGTCCAGAAAACACTGATACCAAACATAAACTTGGCTAAATCATGAATATGGCTGTCATTCACTTGCTCTAACAATCCTTTTGACTTGAGGTAAATAGTCACTAGCGCAATTACAGTAATTCCTGAGACAAACATAGAAGCAAAAATATACCATCCAAAAAGTGTAGAGAACCAGTGTGGGTCAATACTCATAATCCAATCCCAAGACATCATAGATTCCGTCACCAGGTAGAATACCAAGAATGCTGCAGAAAGTCTGAAATTTTTCACAAAGTTAGTATTGTCTTCTGCGGCATCTTGTGCTAAAGATAATTTTCTAGAATACCACCTGTAAGCGATCCAGCCTGATAAGAAAAAGGCGGCTCTCGCTAAAAAGAATGGTCCGTTTAAGTAACCTATTTTTCCTTGGATGAGTTTGTCGTGTGCCACTACTTCAGGATCCATCCATACAAATAAATGGTTCATGTGAGCTACAGAGGCTACTAAAATTAAGAATACAATGATTCCTCCAGGTACTAAATAAGCCGTAATCCCTTCCATGACTCTAAATAAGAGTGGAGACCATCCTGCCTGAGCAGCACGCTGTATGGCATAAAATGCCAACACCCCTAAAGCGATCATGAAGAAAAAGAAGGCCGCAACATAAAGGGCTGCCCAAGGCTTATTCTGTAATTGGTGTAATACATGTTCGTCATGCGCTGCACTGTGATCTTCACTATGTGCTTCTGAGGCATGAGAATCTGAAGATACTGCGTGATCGGTCATAGAAGCATGATCCTCGTCGTGAATTTCTGCGGCTTCATTTGAAATGGCATGATCTTCTGTTGCGTGTGCATCTCCATGGCCGTCTGTCTGAGCAGCCACTATAGCTTTGGCTTCTGCCACATTAGATGGGGCAGACATGAATCCAATAGCAATCCCTATTGCACCCACAGCCATTAGTATAAAAGAAGCTATCTTAAGTCTGTTTGAAAAAGTATACATACTGTCTGTCTTCGTATTATTTAGTTAGGTCTTGCTTTAATTTTATTACATACTCAGAAACTTTCCAACGCTCTTCAATATTTAATTGACCCGCATAAGAACCCATTGAGTTTAATCCATAATAAATAGTATGGTAAGTACTTCCCTCTGAAATGTTTCTAGCAGCGTCTGCATATGAAGGCACTCCTAATATTTTTTCTCGAGAAACCAAAGTTCCGTTTCCATCCCCTTTTTTACCATGACAAATGGCACAATACACATCGTAAAGCGCTTTACCCTCTTTGAGATTCTCTTCGTACATAGCAGAGTCTAAGGGACTATTTTGGGCTCTTGCCAATTCCTTGTCTGCTAAGGTGTTTTCAAATTCATAAGGCAACCAACCCCTGTGAATGGTATTCTCTGCAGGCAAACCTGCTTCCATATTAGAAGGTAAGAAATCTACTTGTTGGTAGGTCTCATAACCTACAGATTCATACATATTTGGCATGTACTGGTAGTTTCTACTGTTCTTGTCTGAACAAGAAGCCAAAACTATCATAGATGCAAGGGCCAAAAAAGAATATTTTAAATCACTCATAATATTTTGCAATCTACTTTTGGGAAACTTTAATTTCTACTGGACCAGTCTCCGCCAATAAGGCGTAAAGATCTGCTTCATTATCATGGATTTCAATTTCCATCAGGAAAAGGTCATCTGTAGTTCTAACATCAGGGTTTTCTGCCTTTTTGAATGGCCATAACCTACTTCTCATATAAAAAGTAATCACCATTAAGTGGGCCGCAAAAAAGACCGTAAGCTCAAACATAATTGGTACAAAGGCAGGCATGTTTTCTAAGTAAGAAAAACTAGGTTTACCCCCAATATCTTGTGGCCAATCCTCAATCATGATGTAATTCATCATAGTGATGGAAACAGCCAAACCTACCAAACCATACATAAATGCAGTAATGGCCAATCTAGTTGGGGCTAAGCCCATAGCTTTGTCTAGTCCATGAACAGGAAAAGGACAATACACTTCTTCTATATGATACTTGGCAGCTTTCACTTTCTTAACGGCCAACATAAGCACGTCGTCATCGTTGTAAAGCGCCTGAATAACTTTATTTGCCATACTATTGATCCTTTTTAGTTTTAGACACTAAAGGGGTTACCTCGTAAAGTGGTTTCCCTGCATCTCTTAATTTCTTATACTTTTCTCCAGAAGATTTCAAAATAGTTTTCACTTCTGCCTGAGCAATTACCGGGAAGGTTCTTGCATACAAAAGGAATAATACAAAGAAGAATCCTATGGTTCCTATGAAAATACCAATATCTACGAATGTAGGAGAGAACATGGTCCAAGAAGACGGCAAGTAATCCCTGTGAAGAGAGGTTACAATAATCACAAAACGTTCAAACCACATTCCAATGTTTACTACAATAGAAATACCGAAGGAGAACATAATAGATGTTCTTAATCTTTTAGACCACATGAATTGTGGAGAGAAAACATTACAAGCCATCATGGCCCAATAGGCCCAAGCGTAAGGTCCAGTAGCCCTGTTTAAGAAAGCATACTGCTCATACTCCACACCAGAGTACCACGCCATAAACAACTCCGTAATGTAAGCACAACCTACAATAGAACCTGTAATCATGATCACAATGTTCATGAGTTCAATGTGCTGAACGGTAATATAAGCCTCTAGGTTAGACACTTTTCTCATAATAATAAGAAGGGTATTTACCATGGCAAAACCAGAGAAAATTGCACCTGCAACAAAATATGGTGGGAAAATCGTGGTATGCCATCCTGGAATAACCGAAGTAGCAAAGTCAAAAGATACAATCGTGTGTACAGAAAGTACTAAAGGAGTTGCTAAACCAGCCAACACCAATGACACTTCTTCAAATCGCTGCCAATCTTTAGCACGACCAGACCAACCAAAACTCAATAGGCTGTAAATCTTTTTCTGGAATGGCTTTACTGCTCTATCGCGAATCATTGCAAAATCTGGTAATAAACCTGTCCACCAGAATACCAATGAAACAGATAAATAGGTAGAAATGGCAAATACGTCCCAAAGTAATGGGGAGTTAAAGTTTACCCACAAAGACCCAAATTGATTAGGAATAGGGAGTACCCAATAAGCCAACCATGGGCGACCCATGTGTATGATTGGAAACAAACCTGCTTGAATTACTGAGAAAATAGTCATGGCCTCTGCAGAACGGTTAATGGCCATACGCCATTTTTGCCTGAAGAGTAATAACACGGCTGAAATTAAGGTACCGGCATGACCAATTCCTACCCACCAAACAAAGTTGGTAATATCCCAGGCCCAACCAACAGTCTTATTCAGACCCCAGGTGCCAATTCCTGTTGAGACGGTGTAAATAATACAACCCAATCCCCATGAAAATGCTACTAGAGCAATTGAAAATGCGATCCACCATTGTTTGTTTGCAGTTCCCTCAACAGGAGCTACAATGTCTAAAGTTACATCGTGGTAACCTTTGTCTCCAACAACAAGTGGTTTTCGTATAGGTGCTTCGTAATGCGACGCCATAATTTATAGTATAGTTATGTTCCTTTATTGTGTGTTATGCTTCTGTTGTGTTACGTACTTTTACGTGATAGATTACATTAGGCTTGGTCCCAACATGTTCTAATAAATGATACATACGATCACTCTCTTTGAGTGTTGCCACCTTAGAATGCTTGTCATTAATATCTCCAAATGCCATTGCACCGTTTCCACAAGCTGCAGAGCAGGCGGTTTGGAATTCACCGTCTTTAATTTCACGACCATCTCTTTTAGCGTCTAGAATAGTTTTCTGTGTTTTTTGAATACACATAGAACATTTCTCCATAACACCACGAGAGCGAACGTTAACATCTGGGTTAATGACCATCTTACCAAGGTCATTGTTCATGTGGTAGTCAAACTCGTCATTGTTATTGTACAAGAACCAGTTAAAACGCCTCACTTTATAAGGACAGTTGTTGGCACAGTAGCGGGTACCCACACAACGGTTGTATGCCATGTGGTTTTGACCTTGCCTAGAGTGCGACGTTGCAGCCACAGGACATACCGTCTCACATGGTGCATGGTTACAGTGCTGACACATAACAGGCTGGAAGGCTACTTGAGGATTGGCAGACGGATCTTCCAACTCTCCAAAACCTCCTAGTGAACCGTTGTCTCCAGTAAGTCCGTCAAAATTATCTTTCTTCTCATTATCTCCTTCAAAAGTGTCTTCTGAAGAATAGTATCTGTCAATACGCAACCAGTGCATATCCCTAGATTTTCTGATTTCTTCTTTACCCACTACAGGCACGTTGTTTTCTGCATGACATGCAATCACACAAGCCCCACATCCAGTACAGGCATTCAAATCAATAGACAGGTTAAAATGGTGTCCTATAGACCTGTCAAATGAATCCCATAAATCTACAGAAGTAGCCTCAACCTCCTGGTGGTCTAAAGACACCATAGGCTGTGGATTCCAATATTTTGCGTCTTTAGTATTAAAGACCTCTAGGGTTGTTTCTTTAATGATGTCACCACGTCCCATAAGGGTTTTGTGAAGTTGAACACAAGCAAACTCGTGCATACCTGCCTCTTTAGCAACAGAAACCTCCTGGGTTCTTGAAAAATCATTATACAAAGCAAAAGCATTAACCCCTACTTGCATTTCTTCTTTTAAGCCTGCTGTCTTTCCATAACCTAAGGCCAAACCAATGGTTCCTGGCGCCTGACCTGGCTGAATAATTACAGGTACCTGAGATAAGGTAGCTCCATTGACTGTGAGACTAATGTAGCTTCCATTTAATCCACCATTAGCCACATTCTCATTAACAAGACCAAAACTAGCCGCGTCTGCTTTTGAAACGGTAGCATAATTATCCCAAGATACCCTTGTGATAGGGTCTGGAAACTCTTGTAGCCAAGGGTTGTTGGCTTCTTGGCCGTCACCCATGCCAGTTTTAGCGTACAATACCAACTCCATTGTAGGAGCAGTTGCCGCTTTAAGCGCCTTAAGTTGTGCAGAAGCATCTATAGCAGAAACCATTTTGGTTGCCGCTGAAGCACCTACATACACACCATCATGAAGGGCCTTGTTCCATACAGAAGCGCCAAGAATAGTCGCCTCCCAATTGTTTTTAATATAGTCGTAATATGTACCTTCTATTCCAGTCCACTTCATTAGTGCTGTTTGGAATTGTCTGGTGTCAAATAATTCTTTAATAGTAGGCTGTGTAAGGCTATAATGTCCTTTTTTAACCGCTACATCTCCCCAAGATTCCAGGTAATGTGATGCAGCTCCAACCCACTGAACAGATGCAGTGGTTTCATTAGGCATGGTAGAAAAAGCCACCGTTGTGCCAACATTTGAAAGCGCTGCTTTAAATTCAGCTGCATTAGGTAAACTATACACAGGATTAACACCGTCTATCACCAATAACCCAACTCCACCAGCACTCATCTCTGCAACTAAAGACTGTAACGCCTTATCACTGCCACCGCGAACATAACGGGGTGCTTCCATATCGAAGGCAACACTTTCTAAAGAAGCGTTTAGATCCAATACCAAAGACTGGGCTTCTACACTGTCAATACCTGTTAATACCACAGCATTATCACCAGCTTTAACAACCGCTTTAGCAGCTGCTTTTACAGCAGCCATTATGTTTTCAGGAAGTGCTACTGACGTAGCTCCTGTTGTTACAATTTCGTATAGTGCGGCCAAAGCCTGAGCTTGTTGTGCTGAATTAGACGGCACTCTTTTGTCTGCAGCAGCACCTGAAAGCGTCATATTAGATTCAAACTGGAAATGCTGTGACATTTGGCCTGCACTTGGAATTCTGCCTTTGGCATAACCTGCGTCAAAACCACCACCTTGCCAATCCCCTAGGAAATCTGCACCAAAAGATACAATCACAGATGCTTTCTCTAAATGATAATCTGCCAAAGCCCTTTCTCCTGTCACTGCCTCAAAAGCATCCAGTGCAGCAGATTCAGAAATAGCGTCATAAACCACATGAGAAACTTGATCCTGCCCTTGCGCAAATTCAGCTACTAATTTAGACATGCTTGGGCTTGCATAGGTAGGGGTAAGAAATACCACTTTCTTACCACTGGCTTTAGCATTTGCTAATGCAGATACAACTGCAGCGTCTAAGTCTGACCATTCAGAAGGAGCACCATTGAATAATGGCCCTTGTAAACGAGCACTGTCATACAATGACAATATAGAGGCCTGAACCCTTGCATTGGCCGTTCCTTTAACCTGAGCATCTTTATTGTTTTCTACTTTTATAGGCCTTCCTTCTCTTGTCTTTACAAGAATAGAAGCAAAGTCAAATCCATTGGCAATGGTGGTAGCATAAAAATTGGCTACACCAGGAATGATTTGCTCCGGCTGAACTACATAAGGAATAGACTTAATAACAGGACCCTCACAAGCAGCCAATGAAGCTGCTGCAGTACTAAATCCTACATACTTTAAGAAATCTCTTCTATTGGTATTGGAAGTAGCCAGGGTTTGTTTGTCAGATAAAAATTCCCCTGTAGGGATTTGCTCTACAAACTCGTTTTGTTTTAGCGTCTCAATCATGGCGTCGTTTGCAGAAAGCTCTGCTTCACTCTTCCAGTATTTTTTGTTTGATGACATAATATTATCTCTGTAATTAGCTTCTTTTTTTTCTAAATCTTAATTTCTAGTAGTGACACTTACCACATTCTAAACCACCCATTTGGGCCGCAGTAAGTTTGTCTACACCATACTTCTGTGAAAGTGCCTCGTGAATTTTGTCGTAGTAAGCATTTCCTTCTACCTTCACATTAGTCTCTCTATGACAGTCAATACACCAACCCATAGTCAATGGACTGTACTGATACATGATCTCCATTTCCTCTACAGGACCATGACAAGTCTGACAAGCCACGCCAGCCACTGAAACGTGCTGCGAGTGATTGAAATAGGCAAAGTCTGGAAGGTTATGAATTCTAACCCATTCTACAGGCTGGCTCTCCCCAGTGTATTGCTGGGTCTCTTCATCCCATCCAACCGCTTTGTATAGCTTTTTAATCTCCTTGGTATAAAACTCGTTGGTATAACCATTCGCCAAATCATCTTGAGTTGGTCCTTCTGGGTTACCCTTATACGCGTATATAGATTTGTGGCAGTTCATACACACATTCAAAGAAGGTATTCCAGAGTGCTTAGACACTCTAGCAGATGAGTGACAGTAAGTACACTCAATTTTATTATCTCCAGCGTGAATTTTATGAGAGTAGTGTATAGGCTGTACCGGAGCATAACCTTGATCTACCCCAACTTGCATTAGGAAACCGTAAACATAATATGCACTTGAAAGCAATAAGAAAATTACAGTCACTAACACCAAGAATTGGTTCTTGGCAAAAGCCAACCATATTGGCATGCGCACCTCTTTCTCTTCCGTCTCGTAAACAACACCATTGGCCTCAGCAATGCTTCTCAGTGTTTTATTCACTAAATACAACATCATTACTAGCAAACCAAATACCAGCATTAATGCACCAAGAATCACTTCATTTGAAATTCCAGAAGCAGCTACTGGAGCAGCAGCAGTTGCAGCAACAGCTGCAGCAGCCGGAGCAGGAGCAGGAGCGTCTGTGTAGGCAAGAATATTGTCAATGTCTTCATTACTCAAAGTAGGGAAAGCAGTCATAGCCGCCTGATTGTACTCGTTGTAAATAGCCAAAGCACGCTCATCACCTGCCTTAATTAAACTGTTGTTGTTCTTAATCCAAGCATACAACCATTCTTTATCACCCTCGTACTTGGCCGTAACTCCAGCAAGAGCAGGTCCTGTCATTTTCCTGTTCAAGGCATGACACGCAGCACAGTTTTGATTGAATAATTGCTTCCCTTTAACAGGGTCACCAGAAGACTGGTCTTGAGCAGAAAGATTTTGAGGGACCAGTGTTAATGCCACTAGAAACAACCCTAGAAATGAAGAAACGAGATTGCGGTATGTCACCTTTTTCATATTATTATATATTGTAATCTTCAGGTTTGGCACGATATTCAATATTTAAGAATAAAAAAGCAAGTATCGGCACAGTAAATTTGAGCACAAAAATACGACATAGAACTTATTTTATTAAGCCATTTCAAAGTAGATTTTGCTAATTTATAAACATTCTAAATAATTATTTTTTTTTAGCTTTGATTTGTAATAAGTTACCTTTGAAAAACACTTTTTCGTGAAACAAAATGAAACACAAACCCTTTTATATCCTTCCATTCTTATTCTTTTTTACAGGATTTTCTTCAGCACAAGAGCAGCCTATTAAAATAGAAAAAGACATTGTTGTACTCAGTACTTCTGAAAAACATACAGCACTTTTAGCGGCTTATATAAACTACCAAAAAGCCCGGGGAGACTATCGCATTCAAATCTACTCAGGTCCACTAGACCAAACAGAAGCACTTTTAGAAAATCTAGACGAAAGCTTTGCCGAATGGCCCAAAAGCATAGATTTTGAATCGCCTAGCTTTAGGCTTAGAATTGGCTCATTTAAAACAAGATTAACGGCAGAGAGAAATCTCATTGCAGTTCGTAAAAAATATCCTGCCGCCGTTCTTTTAAAGCCTCAGCTTATAAAAAACAACTAGAGCGCACAACTAGAAAGAGTGGTTTTAGCACTAACAAAAAAAAAGAGCCCTTTGAAGGGCTCTTTTTTTTTGTGCATCGGCCGTGAGGCCAGATTATTTTAATTTCTTCTTTACCGCTACTTCTTGGAAAGCTTCTACAATATCTAATTCTCTAATATCGTTGTAATTCTTTACTTGCAATCCACAGTCATAGCCTTTAGCTACCTCTTTGGCGTCGTCTTTGAAACGTTTTAAAGAAGACAGTGTTCCAGTATATATAACCACTCCATCTCTAATCAAACGGATGTTTGAATTCCTAAAGATTTTACCAGTCAAGACCATAGAACCTGCAATAGTACCCACCTTAGAAATCTTAAAGGTCTCTCTGATCTCTGCAGTACCTGTAATCTCCTCTTTCATCTCTGGAGACAACATACCCTCCATAGCATCTTTGAGCTCATTAATAGCATCGTAGATAATAGAGTACATTCTAATGTCTATTTCTTCCTTATCTGCAATAGACCTGGCATTACCCATTGGACGTACATTAAATCCAATAATTATCGCATCTGATGCAGAAGCCAATAAGACGTCTGACTCTGTAATAGGCCCTACCCCTTTATGGATGATATTTACTTGTATCTCGTCTGTAGAGAGTTTCTGGAACGAATCTGTCAATGCTTCTACAGAACCATCCACATCTCCTTTCAAGATTACATTCAACTCCTTAAAGTCTCCAAGGGCAATACGCCTTCCAATCTCGTCTAAGGTAATGTGACGCTGGGTTCTCACAGACTGCTCTCTCATTAATTGAGAACGCTTGGTCGCAATTTGCTTGGCTTCACGTTCGTCTTCAAAGACATTGAATTTATCTCCGGCTTGTGGTGCACCATCTAATCCCAATACAGATATTGGTGTAGACGGTCCAGCCTCCATTATATTTTGCCCACGTTCATCTTGCATGGCTTTTACTTTACCACTACAAGTTCCCGCCAATACATAATCTCCTATCTTAAGGGTTCCTGCCTGTACCAATACGGTAGAAACATAGCCCCTTCCTTTATCTAAGAAAGCCTCTACTACTGTACCTACAGCACGTTTTTCTGGATTGGCCTTTAATTCTAAAAGCTCTGCTTCTAGCAAGACTTTTTCTAAAAGCTCTTTAATACCCAATCCTGTTTTAGCAGAAATATCGTGGGATTGTATCTTACCTCCCCAGTCTTCTACCAATAAATTCATCTGAGCCAGCCCTTCTTTAATCTTGTCTGGATTGGCAGCAGGTCTATCTATTTTGTTTATCGCAAATATAATGGGGACACCAGCAGCTTGTGCATGGCTAATAGCCTCTTTTGTTTGCGGCATAATGTCGTCGTCCGCAGCAACTACTATAATAGCAATATCTGTTACCTGAGCACCACGAGCACGCATGGCCGTAAAGGCTTCGTGACCAGGGGTATCTAAGAAGGCGATTTTTTGACCTCCGTCTAAAGTCACTCCATAGGCACCAATATGCTGGGTAATTCCACCACTCTCTCCTGCAATAACATTCTCTTTTCTAATATAATCTAACAGGGAAGTTTTACCGTGATCTACGTGACCCATTACCGTTACAATTGGCGCTCTTGTCACCAAATCTTCTGCAGCGTCTTCTACCTCAACAATTGCTTCTTCAATATCTGCCGTGACAAATTCCACCTGATACCCAAATTCGTCTGCAACAATAGATAATGTCTCTGCATCTAGACGCTGGTTCATGGTCACCATGATTCCAAGAGACATACAGGCAGAAATAATTTGCGTGGTAGACACATCCATCATAGTAGCTACTTCATTTGCCGTAACAAACTCAGTCACTTTTAAGATTTTGCTTTCCAATTCTTGCTGTTCTAAGTCTTTTTCCGTCTGCTCTCTGTGAGAATCACGTTTGTCTCGACGGTACTTAGCCCCTTTTCCTTTCTTAGATTTCCCTTGTAATTTCTCTAGGGTTTCTCGTACTTGCTTTTGTACTTCTTCTTCTGTAGGCTCTACCTTAGGGGCAGTACTTAAGCGTTGCCCAGCGGCTGCTTTGCCTCTAGGCCCCGTTCCTCTTTGTCTCGGAGCGGCTGCGGCTGCGGCTGCACCAGGACCTCCAGAAGGAGATACTATTCTTTTGCGTCTTTTCTTGTTGTCGTCATTGTTAGAAGAAGCCACTGGTTTCTTCTTAGGCTTATTAAATTGTGACAAATCTATTTTGTCGCCCATAATTTTGGGCCCACTCAATTTCTTATACTGCGTGGCAATAGATCCTGTGGACTGTTCCGCTTCTGCTAATGGTTGAGCTGCTGTAGTGGCCTCTGTAGCCGCTGGAACTTTAAGCGTTTCCTCTTTTATTTCTGCCTCAGCCTTGGCCGGTAAAACGGCCTCTTTTTGAGGCATTTCTGTAAGCGGGGCTTTTTCTATTGCTTTGGCTGCTGGCGCAGCCGATACTATTTTAAGTCCGGTAGCTTTAGGTGCTGCTACCTTAATTACTTCTTGCTTTGGTGCTGCTTTAGGGGCTGCTTCTTTAGGAGCAGCAACTGCTTCTTTTACTGCTTCTGGTGCAGGCACATCTTTTTTAGTTGGAGCATCTAGGTCAATCTTACCCACGGTCGTTGTTCCGGAAAGTGTTCCTTTTGCTTTAACCACCTCATTGGCTCTAGCTTCTCTGGCCAAACGCTTGTCTTCTTGCTCTTTTTCAAGCTCTACCCTAATAGCTTCCTTTTCTTTTCTCTTTTCTTCACCCACTTCCTTAGAAGCAACTTTCTTGCTCTTATCCGTTTGGAACTGATCTAAAAGAACCTGATGCACTTCTTCTGATATTTTAGTGGTAGGCCTTGCCTCAATAGCATGCCCATTAGCCGCTAGGTAGTCTACCGCTCTATCCAGTGAAATGTTTAATTCTCTTAGGACTTTATTAAGCCTAATGGTTGCATTCTCTGCCATAAAAAAAATTTGTGCTTACTAGTATTTTTCTGCTAATATAAATAATGAAATAGGTTCAAGGATGAAATCCTTTAATTATTTGTGTATTATCTTACTGCTTAACCTTCTAATTCTTCTTTAAGAATTCTAACAACATCTAAAATTGTTTCCTCTTCTAGATCTGTTCTCTTTGCCAGATCTTCTACATCTTGCTCTAATACCGCTCTCGCTGTATCCAAACCGATCTTAGACAATTCAGCAATAATCCATGCCTCTATTTCATCTGAGAATTCTGTCAATTCAACATCTTCCTCTACCCCTTCTCTAAATACGTCTATTTCATAACCAGTCAATTGACCCGCCAATCTAATGTTGTGTCCCCCACGACCAATAGCCTTAGAAACTTCTTCTGGCTTAAGGTACACTTGGGCAGTCATTTTTTCGTCGTCTAATTTTACAGAAGAGACCCTGGCTGGACTCAAAGCCCTTGTCACTAATAAGGTAGGGTTATTTGTCCAGTTAATCACGTCTATGTTCTCGTTGCCCAATTCTTTGACTATTCCGTGAATTCTAGATCCTTTCATACCCACACAGGCACCTACTGGATCTATACGATCGTCGTAAGAATCTACGGCTACTTTGGCCTTTTCTCCAGGGATACGAACCGCCTTTTTAATGGTGATTAAACCATCAAAAACTTCTGGAATTTCTTGAAAGAACAATTGCTCTAAAAACAGCGGAGAAGTCCTACTCATAATAATGGAAGGCTTGTTTCCTTTTAATTCTACACTTTCAATAATACCCCTAACATTGTCTCCTTTTCTAAAGAAATCTGCTGGAATTTGCTTGTCTTTCGGAAGGATAATTTCGTTTCCTTCGTCATCTAAAAGAATAATAGCCTGGTGTCTAATATGGTGCACCTCAGCGGTGTATATCTCTCCCTCTAAATCCTTAAATTGCTTGTAGATCGTGGTATTGTCATGCTCATGGATTTTGGCTATTAAATTTTGACGCAATGCCAAAATAGCCCTTCTACCCAAGTCAATTAACTTTACCTCTTCAGAAACATCTTCCCCTACTTCAAAATCCGGCTCAATCTTTCTAGCTTCAGTGATAGATATCTCCTCATTAGGGTCCATCACATCTATATCTTCTACTACTACTCTGTTTCTCCAAATCTCTAAATCCCCTTTGTCCGGGTTAATGATAATATCAAAATTATCATCTGATCCAAATTTCTTTTTTAAGGCACTCCTAAAAACCTCTTCTAAAATGGCCATTAGGGTTACTCTGTCAATAAACTTGTCATCTTTAAATTCTGAGAAAGATTCAATAA
>Ga0102897_1000450_pt1 | contig 13035 bp, 10 predicted proteins | sample Colrivmet1554B02_FD_78453 | JGI IMG/M metagenome (GOLD analysis project Ga0102897, IMG submission 78453) | Estuarine microbial communities from the Columbia River estuary - metaG 1554B-02 | ecosystem: Environmental > Aquatic > Marine > Intertidal zone > Estuary | place: USA: Columbia River...
CACTCCAGCGGCCAGCTTGCGTTCTAGATCTGCTTGAAATTCTTCCATAACAGGCTTTACAGTACTTTCAGGTAAGTCTGAAATTTTAATATACATGAGCCCATCTACCGCATTATTAAACAGTGGGTCTACGTTAAAAGCAATGACCCTGGCATTTTGTTTAATGTATTTTTTAATGAGTACCGGAAGCCTCAAATTACCAGGCTCAACCTCATCAATGAGTTTGTCAAATTTATTGAGATCTGCTTGAGTTTCGTCAAAAACAAAGTCCTTATCTGCGTCTTTTAATTTTACCTTAAATGCTTTCTTTGGTCTTACATACTGGGCTATATAAGGATCCCAATAGTGAGACTTCATAAACTCAATCATGAGGGATTTGGAGAAATTGGAAAATTGATTGCTAATACTCACACCACCTATCAAGTATTTATGCTCTGGAAAACGAAGGGTGGTATGAACAATCCCCTTCCAAAGCAAAAACAAAGGCATGGGTTTTTGCTGGTAGTCTGAAACAATATACGCCCGACCCATTTCAATAGATTGTGACATGAGTTCGTGTAATTCGGGCTCAAACCTAAAGAGGTCTTGAAGGTAAAATCCATCAATACCCTTTTGAGCGAAAATCTCAGATCCCAATCCCATCCTATAAGCACCTACAATTCTTTGCGCTTCGTTGTCCCATAAAAAAAGATGGTGGTAATAGCCGTCAAAAACATCTAAATCTATGGATTTATTTGTACCCTCCCCAATGGCCCTAAAAGTCTCTTCTCTTTGACGACCAATCTCCTGAAGGATGTTGGGAATAGCGTTTGCCTTGGCCAAATAAACCTCGTAATTTCTACTAGAGAGCAACAAAGCATTCGCCTGCTTGAGGAGGTCTATTTCTGCGACCAATAAAGGCGCAAACACTTCATTGGCAATGGCTTTTGGGGCCTTTGGGAGTTTTAAATTTACCGCACTTTTTAAGGTTTGAGGCAATTGATCCAACAAACTTTCTCTGGCATAGGCATTAGACAACATATAGGTTTTTCTCCGCAATAAATCGGTAAAAGACGCCAAGTCCAAATGCTGCTTTTGAACCGCCACAGATATAGGAGCTCCTATACGTATCTTTATGGGCCTGTATTTTTGTGAGCTTAGTTCAGAGGGTAATTTAGCTGTTCTAAAAAGATCCCTCCAGGAGGCCAAACGGTAAAATAAGGCAGAATTTTTTGCGTGAAAATAAATAGGCACTACGGGAACTTCTGCCTTTTGAATCAATTTCATTGCAGGTATTTCCCAGGCTTTGTCTACCATGATTTGACCCTCCTTTACCGTAGAAACTTCTCCAGCAGGAAATATACCCAACACATGTCCCTCTTTTAAGTGGCGCATGGCATCTTTAAAACCCTTGAGGCTATTTTGGGCATCTTTATGATTTTCGAAAGGGTTTACAGGAAATATATTGGGCGCCATTGGCGCAACCCTATGCAATAAAAAATTTGCCATGATTTTGTAATCTTCTCTGTAAAGAAGCATTATTTTCAGGAGTAGAACACCGTCAATGGCACCAAGGGGATGGTTAGACACCGTAATGAAAGGGCCTGATTTAGGCAGCCTTTTAAAGTCCTCGTCTGGTATTTCAAAGTCTATTTGAAAATGCGCAATGACCGCATCTAAAAAAGCACTGGCTGAAAGCTGCTTGTTTTTGTCGTAAAACCTATTGATTGCTTGTATTCTAGTCAACCTAAGCAACAAAACACCTATGGCGTCTCCAATAAAACCATAGCGACTTAGACCCAATACTTTAGACACTTCTCTAGCAGACACTAGTCCCATACCATCTTAGTTAAATGAAGGATTATTACTTGAATGAACTAAAAGTAAAGATAGAAAAGTTTCTCTATTGCACCACCAACTGTAAGGTCTCTTTGGCCCTTTGTTCTAAAAGGATCGCCTTGCCTTTTTGCAGGCTTTCTATGGCTTCTGAATTAAAATGACGGATCGTGAATAGCGATACGCCTTTGTGACAGATCACCTTAAATTCCTTTTGAAGTAGAGGCAACAACTCGTCCAACCGATTAAACCTGTTGTCTACGCAAACAGAAAAACTAATCGCAGAGTTTTGAATTAAATCTACCTTTAAGCTGTGCTGGTGTAATAGTTTAAATAAAGCCCCTATACTGTCTTCTACAATAAAAGAAAAATCCAAGGAAGACAGTTCTAATAAGACCTGATCGCGCTTGACTATAAAGCAAGGAACATTGGGCTGTATTCCCACACCTTTACCCACTGTGGTACCCGCTGCTTTTGGATCTATAAAAGATTTTACGTGTAGGGGTATTTCTTTTCTTTGTAGGGGCTGTAAGGTTTTTGGGTGAATGACAGAGGCGCCGTAAAAGGCCAATTCAATCGCTTCAGTATATGAAATCTTTTCCAAAAGAGTGGTCTCGTTAAAATAACGAGGGTCTGCGTTTAATACGCCTGGAACATCTTTCCAAATGGTCACAGAATTTGCATTCAAGCAATAGGCTAATATGGCTGCCGTATAATCAGAACCCTCTCTCCCGAGTGTTGTCGTGAAATTATTGTGGTCTGACCCCAAAAATCCCTGGGTTACATATAAGGTGTTTTTCTGTATGGCTGCTTTGGTTTCTAGGGCTGTTTGCGCCCAATCTACCTCGGCATCTCTGTACTGGTCGTTTGTTTTTATACATTTCCGAACATCCAACCAAGTGTTCTCTAAACCTGAAACGCTTAGAAAGGCACTTAAAATAGTACTCGATAAAAGTTCTCCATAGCCCACTAATTGGTCGTATACAAAATTGTAGTTGGGGGATTTGTTCCAAGCCAGAAATCCTTTAATTTCTGCTTCTAATATAGACAAAGCCTTGTATACAGGATGCTGTTTTGTTGGAAACAACTCGGTACAAATAGCGCTGTGAAAATCCATTAAAGCCGTTAATGAGCTTGCAACCTCATGATGCAATCCAGACTTCTTGTCAGAAAAATAGGCTGCCACCAGTTCTTCCATTGCATTGGTAGTTTTTCCCATAGCAGAGACCACTACTAGAGTATTTTCATGACCCATGGTGTCTAATACCTGAACCACATTCTTTACCCCTGCAGCATCTTTAACGGACGCGCCTCCAAATTTAAAAATTCTCATATTAAATGCTATTAAAACCAGCTATTCCTTTTTCATCCAATTGGACAACGTTCCAATCTCTCATGACATTTGCCCCCTTGGCTTCGTAAAAATCTATCGCTGGGGTATTCCAATCCAACACCTCCCAGGAAACCCTTTTTAAACCCTTTGCTTTTGCGTAAGAAACTACTTTAGACAGGAGTGCATTTCCTATTCCCTTACCCCGCTCGGAAGCAGTAACCATCAAGTCTTCTAAATGAATTACAGGTCCTTTCCAGGTAGAATACCTAGGATAAAACAGGGCAATTCCCACTATTTCACCAGCAGATTTTTCAGCGACAAAACAATGAAACAATGGCTTTGAACCAAAACCGTCACGCTCCAAATCAGCAATACTTACCTCCACAGCCTGAGGCTCTTTTTCAAAAACTGCCAATTCATGAATTAAAGACCAAACGCCTTTCATATCTGATTTAACTGCCTCTCTAAGATGAAAATCCATGTTTAATGTTATATATGAAACACAAAGTTATAAATTTATATTTGTCAGGGGCGCACTTCCTCAATTCTTTCACAAAAATCCCAATAGTTGTGATGTAATTGAGTGAATAAAAAAAATGGAGCGCTACTATAAAAATTGAAGGTCTGACACAAAAAAAGGGCCCAAAGGCCCTGATCTATTTCCTCGTAAAAGTGGCACCCAAATCAGTTCGAATGAAAAGAAACTTTTATAGGAGTGTTTTACTATAATGTATGTAACCTACAAAAGAGATTGGTATTCGTCAAAACTTAATTTACCGCCAAAAATAGCTGTAGATCTTAGGATTAATTTTTTAGCTTCCTCAGTGGTATATCCTAAACCTATGGCATATTTTAAAACCAAAACTTCTTCTTCCTTATCTATGCTGTGGTCTGCAAATACAATTCTAAATAAATCAAACAAACGCTCTAACCTTGTTTGTGCATCTGAAGGTGGGTCAATAGGGTACTTGTTCTCCTTTTTCATCACCTCTTTATACTCCTCCTGGCTAATCCCTAGCTTTTTAGCAAATCGGTCAATAATAGCCAATTCAGGGGCATTAATACAACCATCTACGGCAGCCAAAGTCGCTATGGCTGCAAAATGGGCTAAATTAGTTCTGTGTTCACTGTTGCTGTATAAATCTACAAAAGACATAAAATATTCACTTTATATTAGGGGGTAAAGATAGGCCTTTTACCCTATATTTGCTAAAAATTTACCCTTGAGTAAATCGATCATTAGCAGCATTTTTTCCAGCTTTTTGTCTCCTCAATTATCTGGGCTTATTACAGAAAAAGAAGGTGTATTACCTACAGAAACCAAAACTGTTTATCTAAACGGACTGGCTGGTTCTGCGCTTTCATTTGCCATAACCGCTTTATTTAACGAGTCCAAAGTACCTTTTGTACTCATTTTGGAAGACAAAGAAACCGCCGCTTACGTGCTCAATGACCTAGAATCATTCATTGGTGAAGACAGGGTACTTTTTTATCCAGCGAGTTATAAAAAACCTTACCAACATTCTCAAACGGACAACGCTAATATTTTATTAAGGGCAGAGGTCCTTCAAAGGTTTGGAAAAAAAGGCAAGCCACTTTGTATTGTGAGCTATCCAGAAGCCATTTTTGAAAAAGTCATTCAGAAAAAAACACTGGAAAAAAATACCTTAAATCTCAAACAAGGCGAGCTAATTTCTTTAGATTTTCTCAACGAAAGCCTTTTTGAATACGGGTTTAAGCGGGTAGACTTTGTCAGTAGCCCAGGAGAATTTTCCGTTAGAGGTGGTATTGTAGATGTCTTTTCTTATGCTTATGACCACCCTTATAGATTTGAATTCTTTGGAGAAGAAGTAGAAAGCATTAGAACTTTTGACATTGTAAGCCAACGATCTATTGCCAAACAAGAAGAAATTAGTATTATTCCCAATGTCACTCAAACAGACACTTTAACCAAAAGACAGGACTTTTTTAGTTTTACCGACAAAAAAACAACTGTACTAATCAGAAAGCCAGGGGTTCTCAAGCAAAAAATTGAAAGCCTGTATAAAGAAGCTGTCTTAAAATTTGATACTTTAGAAGGTGAAATTGCTCAAATACCGCCTGAAAATTTATACGTCCAAAGTAAGGAATTGTTCGGTGCTTTGGAGAAACATCAGTGCGTATTTCTAGAAAGCCAACCAGCAGAAATAGCCCAACTAGGCATTCAAAAACAGCAAGATAGCGCAGAAAATAATATCCTGATAGACTTTAAAGGAACGGATCAACCTGCATTCAACAAAAAATTCCCACTCATTATTGAACGATTGGCAAAAAACAACCTCAAAGGCACAAACAATTATTTGTTTTGTGCCAGTGAGCAACAGTCCAAGCGCTTTAGTGATATTTTTGAAGCAGCTGAAAAAGAAGTGCCTTACAAAACGGTGGTATTGCCTATTCATAGAGGCTTTGAAATCCCTCTATTACATTTGGCTTGTTACACAGATCATGAAATTTTTGAACGATACCATAAATTTCATATCAAAAATGGCTTTGACAAAAAAGAAGCTATTAGCTTATCTGAGCTCAACAAATTAGAAATAGGAGATTACGTCACCCATATAGACCACGGTATAGGAAAATTTGGAGGACTACAGAAAATAGCCGTAGAAGGAAAAAAACAAGAAGCCATAAAATTGTCCTATGGAGAAAGAGATGTGCTCTATGTAAGCATTCATTCCCTTCACAAAATTGCCAAGTTTAATGGGAAAGATGGCAGCCCACCAAAAATATACAAACTAGGGTCTGGGGCTTGGAAAAAAGTCAAAGAAAAGACCAAGTCAAGGGTTAAAAAACTTGCTTTTGACCTCATACAAATCTATGCCAAGAGAAGGCTGCAAAAAGGTTTTCAATACGCGGCAGACTCTAGCTTACAGCACGAACTAGAGGCCTCTTTCCTCTACGAAGACACTCCAGATCAGCTCACTGCAACAGAAGACATTAAAAAAGATATGGAAAGTGAACGTCCTATGGACAGGCTTATTTGTGGAGACGTAGGTTTTGGTAAAACAGAAGTAGCTATTAGGGCTGCATTTAAGGCGGTAGACAACGGCAAACAAGTGGCTATTTTAGTGCCTACGACCATATTAGCCTACCAGCATTTTAACACCCTAACAGCCAGGTTAAAAGACATGCCAGTATCGGTAGATTACCTCAATAGATTTAGAAGCTCTAAAGAAAAAAAGGATATTTTAGAACGTTTGGAAAATGGCAGAATAGACATTGTCATTGGAACGCACCAACTGGTGAACAAAGCCGTAAAATTCAAAGATTTGGGGCTGCTTATTGTAGATGAAGAACAAAAATTTGGGGTGGGTGTAAAAGACAAACTCAAATCACTTAAAGAAAATGTAGACGTACTGACCCTTACAGCAACCCCTATTCCAAGGACTTTACAGTTCAGTTTAATGGCAGCGAGAGATTTGTCAGTAATTAACACTGCTCCACCTAACAGGTACCCCATTGAAAGCAACGTAGTGCGCTTTAATGAAACACTGATTAGAGAGGCAATTTCCTATGAAATTCAAAGGGACGGTCAGGTATTTTTTATTCACAATAGGATTGAAAATATTACAGAAGTAGCCGGACTCATTCAACGATTGGTGCCAGATGCCCGAGTGGGAATTGGCCACGGACAGATGGAAGGCAAAAAACTTGAAAACCTCATGAAAGCATTCATGGGTGGAGAATTTGACGTATTGGTTTCTACAACCATCATTGAAAGTGGTTTAGACGTGTCTAATGCCAACACCATTTTCATTAATAATGCCAATAACTTTGGCCTGAGTGACCTCCACCAAATGCGTGGTCGTGTGGGAAGAAGCAATAAGAAAGCATTCTGCTATTTCATTACCCCTCCTTATGAGGTCATGACGGCCGATGCCAGAAAAAGGATTCAAGCACTTGAACAATTTACTGCACTTGGAAGCGGCTTTAATATTGCCATGAAAGATTTAGAAATTAGAGGTGCTGGAGACATTCTTGGCGGGGAACAGAGCGGTTTTATTAATGAAATAGGCTTTGAAACCTATCAGAAAATTATGGCTGAAGCCATTGATGAGCTTAAAAACTCAGAATTCAAAGACCTTTACGAAGCACCAATAGAAGATGAAAACAAAGCCTTTGCCTTAGAAACCCAAATGGATGCAGATATTGAAATGTTATTCCCGGATGATTACATCAATAATACTTCTGAAAGACTCAAACTGTACACCACATTAAATGGCTTATCTAATGAAAGCGAGTTAGATGCTTTTGAAAAGGAACTTATAGACCGCTTTGGACCCATCCCAGACGAGACAAAGGACCTTTTACTAGCCGTTCAAGTAAAATGGATTTGCAACTATATGGGTATGGAAAAAGTAGTGATGAAAAAAGGCAAATTCTTAGGCTATTTTATTGCAAACCAACAATCTGACTATTATCAGAGTGCCCGATTTAGAAAGGTGTTGGCCTTTGTTCAAGCACACTCAAAACAATGCAGCCTAAAGGAAAAACAAACCAGAAGTGGTTTGAGACTATTATTAGTTATTGAAGGGGTACATAAAGTAAATAGCGCTTATAAACTACTGTCTAATTTTACAGCGTCTTAAGGTCTTTTATGGTCCTAAATGCAACGTCTACCTGAGCGTCGTTTACTATAATGGTAAACTCATTGGTCGTGGAAATTACCTCGTAAAGTACTATTCCCTCCCAGGCCAGTCTTTGAAAAATAAAGTAATAAATACCAGGAACAGAAACATTTTCTGCGGGTAATTTAACCGTAATTGAAGATAAATTTTCTGCTTTTTGGGTGCATTTTTCCGTTACAAAAAGTGTTTCAACAGTCTTGTCTAAGGCACCACTTACAACAATATTTAATTCATTCACCCCTCTAGAAGAAGTATAAAACACATCTTTATTCTTATTAATCTCCTTTAATAGCAAAGTTTGGTTTTCAAGAATACTGTCAGAAATTAAAAAAGTGAAATCTGTTAAAGAAGAACGCACGGTAATTTCTCCTATATTTTTCAAGACTTTAATGATCTTGTGGGTCGCTCTAAATTCCATGTCGTCCGACAGTCTTTTTAGTGCCATTACAATAGCGCCATTTCTGATGTCTTTTCCTAGTGCCTCTTCAATTTCCGGCATAATGATCCTAGAAAGGGAGGTGAGATTAATAATGCCCTGTGCTAAGGCACTTTGTAAAAAGGGTTTCTTTTTAATGTAATTTTCTACAACTGAAGAGATGGTTTTCATCTTAATAAATATAAATTGAATTTAAAATAAAGCATGCTTATTGTGCAAATTTAACACTTTGTTACAAATTAAACAAATTGTGTGTGGGTTAAAAATGATAAAAAGCATCCTTAAGGTGTTCTAAATCATATGAATGGGCTTTCATTGTAATGTACACAATGTCAAAACGAGCTTCTTTGTGCACCTTATGACGGTGCATATAATAATTTGCTGCCCTGATAAGGTGGTTTATTTTAGAGGGGGGCACCAATTGAATTAAAGGAACTATCGTTGGCGCTGTTCTTGTCTTTACCTCTACTACAATAAGAAAATTCTCATGCAGCGCAATAATATCTATCTCAGCTTTTCTGTGTCTGTAATTAACCGCCCTAATCTCATAACCCTTTGAAATGAGGTATTCTTGTGCTATGCGCTCTCCTTTAGCGCCCAGATCATTGTGGAATGCCATTTTTAAGATTTTAAAAAAAGGCCCGTTCTAACTTGGAGGGTATTTGTGTCGCTTCCATTTACAATCTAGAGAATTAAAACCATCTGGCCAACGCAAACACCCTAGTTAATATACTTAAAAACTTTTAAAAAGACCCCCTGAGCTCTTGACAAATTCCCTATTTTTGTAGGTAATTTTTTATTTGCATTATGTCTCAAAATTCAGAAGCCTCCAGGTATACCATTACAGCAGCACTCCCCTATACCAATGGACCCATCCATATTGGTCATTTGGCAGGCGTGTACGTCCCTGCAGATATTTACAGTCGCTATCTCAGGGGTATTGGGAAAGATGTTGCTTTCGTTTGTGGAAGTGATGAACACGGCGTAGCCATTTCTATGAAGGCAAAAAAAGAAGGCATTACCCCCAAAGAGGTTATTGACAAATACCACGCTATGATCTCTAAATCATTTATAGATTTTGGAATCACTTTTGACCATTACTCCAGAACTTCGGGAGAAATGCACCATAAAACAGCTTCTGATTTTTTTAAAAAACTACACCAAGACCAGGCTTTTATTGAAGAAATAACCCCACAATTATTCGATCCAGAAGCCGAGCAATTTTTAGCAGATCGTTTCGTAACTGGAACCTGTCCAAAGTGCGGTAATGAAGAAGCTTATGGAGACCAATGTGAATCTTGCGGGAGCTCTTTAAACGCTACAGAACTCATTAATCCAAAATCTACCTTGAGTGGTGCTATTCCAATTTTAAAAGAAACCAAACATTGGTTTTTACCCTTAGATAAATATGAATCATTTTTAAGAAAGTGGATTTTAGAAGGGCATAAAAAAGACTGGAAACCAAATGTTTACGGACAATGTAAATCATGGATAGAAGAAGGTCTTAAGCCTAGAGCAGTGACTAGAGATTTGGACTGGGGTATTCCAGTTCCTGTACCAGGAGGAGAAGGAAAAGTACTGTATGTATGGTTTGACGCACCTATAGGCTATATCTCCGCCACTAAAGAATGGGCAGCAAAAAACAATAAGGACTGGGAACCTTACTGGAAGGATGAAAATACTAAATTGGTCCATTTCATAGGGAAAGATAATATTGTTTTTCACTGTATTATTTTCCCTGCAATGCTTAAAGCGCATGGTGATTACATCTTACCAGAAAATGTTCCTGCCAACGAATTTCTAAACTTAGAAGGTCAAAGACTTTCTACCTCTAAAAACTAGGTCGTTTGACTACACGAATACCTCGAAGCCTTTCCGGACCAACAAGATGTATTGAGATATACCCTCACAGCAAATGCACCAGAATCAAAAGACAACGATTTTACTTGGAAAGACTTTCAAGCTAGAAACAACAATGAATTGGTTGCTATTTTAGGAAACTTCATCAATAGAGGGGTTGTATTGACGCAAAAATATTATCAAGGCAAAGTACCCTCACAAGGCCATTTAGAAGCTATAGACTTAGAAACCCTTGCTGCATTAAAAGAATTTCCTGCCACTATTGCCAACTCTCTTGAAAAATACAGGTTTAGAGAAGCCAGCGGTATATTGATGCAAGTAGCAAGGCTCGGAAATAAATACTTGGCTGACAACGAACCTTGGAAACTTATTAAAACAGATCCAAAAAGAGTGGAAACGATTATGTATGTCAGTTTACAAATCGCTGCTGCTTTGGCAGTATTATCGGAGCCTTTTTTACCATTCACCGCAAATAAGCTCAATGAGATGCTACACTTAGCCCCTTTAAACTTATCTTGGAAAGATGTTGCTGAGAAAGAAGCCCTACTTCCTAGCGGTCATATCATAAATGAGGCACAGCTTCTTTTTAGAAGAATTGAAGACAGTGAAATAGACGCCCAAGTAGAAAAATTAAACCAAACAAAAATAGATAACGCCGCTATGGAAACTACTGTAGTTCCTCAAAAAGAAACTTCTAGCTTTGAAGATTTTAGCAAATTAGACCTGCGAACAGGCACCATTCTAGCTGCTGAGAAAATGCCAAAAGCGAAAAAATTATTGGTGCTCCAAGTCCAAACTGGCTTAGACACTAGAACCATAGTTTCTGGAATAGCAGAACACTTTAGTCCAGAAGAAGTGGTGGGTAAAAAAGTGACCGTACTAGTAAACCTCGCGCCAAGAGCATTAAGAGGTGTAGAAAGTCAGGGAATGATTCTTATGACGGAACAAAAATCAGGCAAATTGGTATTTGTAAACCCAGATGAAGATGGGGTGGCAGATGGTGCGGTAATCAGTTAACGTAAAGTAGGCCAAAAGACCGCAATTAAAAGCGGCTAAATTCACCTATAAATAAAGCCCGCTAAAGCGGGCTTTATTTTTTTAACTGCAATTACATATAAAATGCTTTTGACAGGGTTTAATTAATCTATTTGAACGCCTTTGTTTTGCAACAACAGCACCTCAGTACACAGTACTTCTGATTTGTACTTAGTCTCCCCTTCGGGCGAGGTATAGGTTCTATGGGTAAGTTTACCTTCAATGGCAATTTCCTGACCCTTGTTTACATACTGAGCAATAATTTCTGCTGTTTTCCCCCAGGCAACAATGGAATGCCACTGAGTGTCTGTAATTAAAACCCCTTCTTGATTTCTGAATTTTTCATTGGTCGCCATAGAGAAATTGACCACTGTTTTGCCACTTTCTAAGGTCTTTAACTCTGGTTGCACCACTAGATTACCAATTAACTGAACTTTGTTTCTGATTGCTTTCATAATATATATAATTTATAAGGTTAATAAAAGGACTGCCTTTGAAGCTTTATCCCTTTCACCCTACAAAAGTAACAGCCACATCTCCTTATAGCCGGTATAAAAATATTTGTAGTCATTTACAGTCGTTTGTAAACGTTTAAAAATTAATGGGGCTCATGGCGTTTTATGGCCGCAAGAGAAAAAACACTAACTTTATAAGACCCTTTCTTTTTAAGTCGCAACTTACTTAATCATCCAACATGGAAAAAGTATGTCTTTGCTGTAAAGAGAAAATTAAAGGAAGAAGTGATAAAAAATTCTGTGGAGATGCTTGCAGAAACGAATTTCACAATACCTAAAACTCACCCTGCAATTCACTGGTGAGAAATACCAACAGACGCCTCAAAAAAAATTATCGCATTTTAGCAGAAGTTACTTTAGTTGGTGGAAAAGGAAGAATCACAAAAAGTAATTTAATCCACAAAGGGTTCTTCTTTGACCTTTTTACATCTATTTATAAAACCCAGAAAGGGAATGACTATTATTTTATCTATGATCTGGGGTATTTAAAAATAGCGCCAGATTTGTTTGTGGTGGTGCAAAAATTTAAATGAAACACCTGCATCCAAATAGGAATAAGGGGTGCATCCAAATAGAATTGACACTATTGTTCAGTAAAAATTATTGTTTTTTCCACTGTTGACTACTGAGTTTCAGTGCAGCAATAACAATGTCTTTCCTACTAATTTGGCCTACCAACTTTCCGTCTTTTAAAACAGGGAGTCTTCTCCTGCTGTTGCTATGAAAAATTGTTGCTGCGTCAAAAATTGAAGCAGAAGCATCTATAGTCTCCACTTCTTTAGACATAAAAGAAGCCACGCTTTTATCTAATATTGGCAGGTTAAAATACCTGCTTTCAGAAATCTGTTTCATACAATCTGCCTCGGAGACAATGCCCACCAATTCCTTTTTGTCGTTGAGCACAGGCCCTCCAGAGATTGGGTATTTGGCAAAACATTCCATAACCTCTAAAATAGACTGAGTAGGTGAAAATGTAATGAGTGAGGTGGTCATATAATCAGATACTAAAATAGCCTCTTTTACACCTTCCTTTTGAACTTGTCTAACGCCTTGAAAACTTTTAATACCCATAATGCAACCCTTTAATAATCAGTTTAATATAATTAAAAAATAATTCCTTCGCAATTTTATTTAAGTAATTCATCTAAAGGTCGGGGCCAAAAAAACAAAATCACTTCTGCCTTAAACCAATAGAATAAGTGGTATTTTTAAAAAATATTTAAAACTCATTTCTTAAAAATACCTGGTATGAATACCTCAAAAGAGACACGAAAGGTATTGGGAATTATTGGTTGCGGGTGGCTGGGAAGTGCCGTAGCACAGTATTTTATTCAGTACAACTGGTTGGTTAAGGGCACCCGAAGGTCATTAGAA
>Ga0102897_1000475_pt1 | contig 12708 bp, 10 predicted proteins | sample Colrivmet1554B02_FD_78453 | JGI IMG/M metagenome (GOLD analysis project Ga0102897, IMG submission 78453) | Estuarine microbial communities from the Columbia River estuary - metaG 1554B-02 | ecosystem: Environmental > Aquatic > Marine > Intertidal zone > Estuary | place: USA: Columbia River...
AGGACCTGGAGAGGTGGCTGAGTGGCCGAAAGCGCCCGTTTGCTAAATGGGTATACCCCAAAAGGGTATCGTGGGTTCGAATCCCATCCTCTCCGCCACTTTGGAACACGAAAACGCCTCAAACAGGCCATTTTCCTCACATTCTAGCCCCTCTCCTGTTAGCAGAAATGAGCAGGATTTGCAGAGTTGGGCAATATCTTGTCCGCAAACTGTCCGCAAAGTTGACCCTGCTTTAGCGCTCGGCGATTGCAGACGGTCCGCGTCCCCGAGAGGGGCCCGCGTACCAGTCCGCCTCCCCCGAATCATGCGCGAGAACAAGATACCAGGCTCTCGATCCCTGCAGGGAGGGATAGTCATATACCCAAGGCCCGAGACACCCGGGAGCTGGCAGGTGATGTGGAGGACCGAGAAGGGCCGTCGCTACCGGACCTTCCCCAGTTTGGCGGAAGCGAACTATTACGCCTCCGAGCTACAGAGGGAGCGCCGTACGAACGGCGCCCGGGTCGCTCATGGCCTGATGTCCCCCGAAGATCTGAAGGCCTGGACGGAGTTCCGGGAGGCGACCGGTCATGCCCCCCTGTCAGACCTCCTGGCCGCCTGGAAGGACAGGCAGACGTCTGATTTGCGCGGATTTTGGGATATTTTTGATTAAATCACCCTCGAGCAATATTTCAACTAGCCCCATCTAGAGTGACCTGACCAGCCTGCGATCCTCGATCCTTTCTTTGATACTATTGTGGGATGGCAGGCTTCGAATTTTTAATCTGATCGCCCTCGGGGTTGAGCCGTAGAAGCCGAAGCGCGTTGAGTGTCACGAGGATGGTCGCACCAGTGTCGGCGAGGATGGCGGCCCAGAGTCCTGTCAGGCCCAACACCGTGGTCGCGAGGAAGACGAGCTTGAAACCGAAGGCCAACGCGATGTTCTGGCGGATGTTCGTCATAGTCGCGCGGGACAGTCGAATCAGGGTCGCGACATCCGTCACCCGGTCCCGGAGGATCGCGATGTCGGCCGTCTCGAGCGCGACGTCGGTGCCAGACCCCATCGCCACGCCGACGTTCGCCTGCTTAAGGGCCGGAGCGTCGTTGATCCCGTCGCCCACCATCATGACGCCGCCCTGCTCAGCCATCTCGCGGATGGCCTTAGACTTGTCCGCGGGCATCATGTCGGCTCGGAATTCGAGGCCTAAGCCGCTGGCGATGGCGGCCGTGGTGCGCGGGTTGTCTCCTGTCAGCACCACGGAGGAAACTCCCATTGATTTCAGTTGCCGCACCGCCTCGCGGGCGTCCCTACGGGGCTCGTCCCTCACCGCGATGAGCCCCAAGGGGCCGTTGTCCCGGAACACCGCCACGGCTGTCTTACCCTCCGCTTCGAGACTGGCCGCCTTGCGCAGGCCCTCCTCGCTCAGGCCTCCGTTCTTCGCCGCATGGCGGGGGGAGGTTATCCAGGCGGGGGTGCCGGTGACGGTGGCCGTCGCCCCTATGCCGGCAATCACCTTGGCGTTGCTTGAATGGGCCGGCGAGACCTTCGCCGCTCTGGCCCGCATCAGGATCGCGACGGCCAAGGGGTGGCTCGAACTCGTCTCTATGGCGGCCGCCACGGCGAGCACTTGTTCTTCGCTGGTCTCGCCGAATGTGACCACGTCGGTCACGACGGGGCGCCCGTAGGTCAGCGTGCCGGTCTTGTCGAAGGCCACATGCGACACTTTTGCGGCGGCCTCGATGACCGCCCCTCCTTTCATGAGGAGCCCGCGGCGGGCACCGACGGATAGCGCCGCGGCGATCGCGGCGGGCACGGAGATGACCAGGGCGCAGGGGCATCCGATCAGGAGCAGCGAGAGGCCCCGGTAGGTCCAAGTCTCCCAAGGCTGTCCAAATATGAGGGCAGGCACCGCCATCAGCAGGGCCGCTGACGCCACGATGGCCGGCATGTACCATCGGCTGAACCGCGCGATGAAGCGTTCGGTCGGCGCACGCGTGGCCTCGGCCTCCTCGACCAGACGGATGATGCGGGCGATCGTGTTGTCCTCCTGGGCCTTGGTGACCCGGACCTTGAGGGCAGCCTCGGTGTTGATCGATCCGGCGAAGACAGGGTCACCCGGGCCTTTCGTCTTGGGCACGCTTTCCCCTGTCACGGGGCTTTCGTCGATGCCTGAAGATCCTTCGACAATCTCGCCGTCCGAGGGTATGCGGTCGCCCGGACGCACCAGGACCAGCTGGCCCACGAGCAGGTTCGCCGCAGGCACTTCCCGCGGGACGCCATCCTCGAGTAGTCTGGCCGTCTTGGGGACCAGGTCGGCGAGCGCGCGAATGCCTTGCCGCGCCTTGCCGGCGGCCACGCCCTCCAGCAGCTCGCCCACGGCGAACAGGAAGACAACGACGGCCGCCTCTTCCGCGGCTCCGATGAACAGCGCGCCGGTCCCCGCTATCGTCATCAGGCTTTCAATCGTGAAGGGACGCCCTTCGCGCAGCGCGGCGAAGGCGGTCCTCGCCACCGGCGCCAGTCCGATCAGGCTGGCCCCGACGAAAGGCCATTTGCCTGCGCCCGGGGTGAAGTGCTCGACGGCCCATGAGACGCAGATGAGCAGCGCCATGGAGATGGCAAGCCGGCCTTTCCCCGTCTGGTGCCAGTTCGTTTCGAATAGTTCATTGTCATGGCATCCGCAGCTGCCGGTATTCTTTGTTCCCGCGGAGGAATTCCTACAGCCGCCGTCGTCCACACTGTTCTTGCTTGGTGGTGTCAGGGGTTCCATCTAGACTGATTCTGGTTTCAGCCTGCTTGGTTGTCACGGTTGCATTCGCGTCTGGTGACCCGATCGCCATCCCTTCTCAGGCATTTCGACATGCCGCTTGACTTCGTCTAGGCCCCCTCTTACTAAAAGGGTCGTGTTCGCAGTCCGATCCAGGCTTTTCGCTTGCCTCGCCCTATTTCTCTGGGCGTCGTCCGGGCTGCTCGCTTCCGATGCTTGCGTCTGTCCCGAGGAGTCCTCCTGCGAGCATGCCGGCAAGGCCTGCACCCGCCCCGACGACTGCTCCGACTGTGTCTCGCCGGCTTCCGCTGTCGCGCTCGCTGATGAACCTTTGGCTCTCGCTGATTTGGTCAAGGTTTCGGCCCGCAAACCTTTTCAGCCTGAGTTCCATGTCTACTCGGTCCGCCGCATCTCCTCGTGCGCCGCGGAAACTTTTCGGTTATCGGCTTCCGATGTTCTTCGTCCGCCTGCCTTGAGGGCGGGGACGATGTGTCTGCGGGTCTGATTCGGTCCTAGGTCGGCGGCTTGTCCGCCCTTCATCCCTACGACCGCGACGGCCGTAGGGAGTGACGTATCATTATGCCGTCGTCCAAGGGGGCACCCTGGGCACGCGCCCGCATGCATCCAAATCCATGACCATTTTCCGATTCCTATCTCCGATTCTCCTTCTTCCTGGCCTGCTCTGTGCGGCCGAAACTCCATCGCCCGCTCCGGTCGATGTCGCCGAACTGGTCCGCCAGGCGGTCGAGTCCAACCCGGAGCGCCAGGCCTATGTCGCCGCCTTGGCTGCCGAACGCGAGTCTGGTTCGGCTGCCTCATCCAACCGGGATCCGGTGCTGTCCCTTGAGGTCGGCCGTAAGCGTCTGCGTGATGCGGGTGGGGCTTTTCTGGATGAAGGTCAGGTCTGGACGGCTTCGCTGAGCCAGACTTTCGAATGGCCGGAGCGGCTGCGCCTCCGCCGGGCCATCGCCGATCGCCAGATCGAGGCCGCTAAGCTCGGCTTGGGCCGATTCGAGCAGGCGCTCGAGGCTAAGGCCACGGTACTCGCTTACCGCCTGTCCCGCGCCCAGGTTCGCGCCCAGGCTTGCGAAGAAGTCGCCGAGCGTTTCGCCGGCCTGCGTAAGGCCTTGGTCGGACGCGATCCTTCCGGTCCTGCCCCGACCATCGAACTGCGTTCGGTCGAGGCCGCCGAGGTCGTCGCACGCCGTCGTGCCGAGGAGGCGCGCCTGGCGCTCCAGCAGGCCTTGCTGGAGATGAACCAACTGCGCGGCGCTCCTTCGCTCGCTCCGCTTGCCGTCAAGGCTCCGGTGCTCGCGCTCAAGGATGCCCCGAAACTCGAGGAGCTCCTGGCCGCCGCTCCGCAGGGCAACTTCTCCTACCGCATGCAGGTGCTCGAATCCGAGCAGATGAGCCTACAGTCCGACCTCGCGCGCTCGGATAGCGTGCCGGGTTTCACCGCCGGGCCTTACGTCTCGCAGGACCGCGTCGGCGGGCGTGAGACCATCGTGGGCCTTCGCTTCGACATCCCGCTACCGGTTACCGGCCGTGCTGGTTCCGCCGAGCGCGCGGCCAACGAACGTAAGCGGCAGTCTAAAGCTGCCATTTCCGCGGCCTGGCGCGACGTCGAGAAGGACCTCGGCCAGACTTGGCTTTCCTACGCCTCGAAGGTCGACCAGTTGCGCATGCATAAGGACGATCCAGCGGTACGTTTCTCGGAAGCAGCCAAACTCGCCGAGTCTCACTTCCGTGCCGGCGCCTTGTCGCTGCAGCTCTTCATGGATGCCCAGGCTGGTTACCTGGAGGCCGTCGACTCCGCGTTGCTCATTCAGGAGCAGGCCGTCGAGGCCGGCTTCCGCCTGCGCGAACTCAGCGGCGTTCCCTTCAATCCCGTCGCGTCCCGATGAAGACCTTCAGTTCCATTCTCCTGGTCGTCGCGTTGGCTGGCTGCGGCAAGCAGGCAACTTCAGGTCAAATAGAGGGTGCCGTTCCTCCGGCCAAGGCCGCCGAGTTCAAGAAAGGGCAGGGCCTGCTGCTGACCCCAGATGCGGCCGAGTTCATCGGCCTGCGCAAGGCCGAGGCCCAGGCCAAGGCCGATCGCGTCCTGGTTCCGGTCGATGCGTTGCTCCGGAACTCCGAGGGGGCCTTCGTATTCGTCCAGAACGGCCAGCGCTGGTTGCGCACCGAGGTGAAGCCAGGCGTCGAGTCTGACGGCTCGATCCAGGTCGCCGACGGTCTGCTCGAGGGCGACGTGATCGCCATCGCGGGCGTGTGGGGCCTCTGGCTCGCAGAACTCCAGGCCATCAAGGGAGGCGTCGGCTGCGCCGACGGCCACTGAGATGATCGCAGCCCTCGCTCGCTGGTCCATCCGCCGCCGCGCGGTCGTGCTCACCTGCGCCCTGTTGCTCTGCCTGCTCGGAGCCTGGTCCGCCACGCGCGTCCCGATCGATGCCATGCCCGACATCACCGGCCCGCAGGTGCAGATCAACACCGCCTTGCCTTCCTACGCCGCCGACGAGGCGGAGTCGCGCGTCACCATCCCGCTCGAATCCGAGCTCTCAGGCCTACCGGGCTTGGTCGAGTTCCGTTCGCTCTCCAAGACCGGGCTCTCGCAGGTCACGCTCATCTTTGCGGATGGTACCGATATCTTCCGCGCCCGCCAGCTCGTGACCGAACGTATCGGGCAGGCCTCCGGCAACCTGCCGCCGGGTGCCGTACCCGTGATGGCGCCGATCAGCACCGGACTCGGGGAAATCGTCTATTACTCGATCGGCTACGCCGCCGATGCCAAGGCGCCGGCCGACGAGTCCACGCGCCTACGTGATTTGCGCCTGTTGCATGACACGCGCGTGCGCCCGGCGCTCCGTTCCACGCCGGGACTGGCGGACGTCAACGTCATCGGCGGGCACGAGCGCCAGATGCTCGTCGAACCCGACCTCGCCAAGCTTGCCAAGTCAGGCGTACCCATGTCAGAACTGCTCAGGGCCGTCCGTCGTAACACCGAGAACGCCGGGGGCGGTGTCGTCACGCTCGGCGGCGAGGCCTTCACGGTCCGCGCTGACACTCGCGTGCGGACCGCCCAGGATATCGCTGGTATACCGCTTCGCCCCGCCGGCCTCGGTCCCGCCGTGACCGTGGGTGACGTCGCCCGCGTTTCGGTCGGCAACGCCTCCCGCATGGGTGCGGCCACCGTCGACGGGCAGGAGGCCGTCGTCGGCGCCGCCATCATGCTAGCCGGTGAGAACTCCCGCGAAGTCTCGAAACGCGCGGTCGAGAAGCTCGCCGCCATCGGTACCCACCTGCCGGAGGGCGTGAAGCTTACCGTGCTCTACGACCGCTCCGACCTCGTCGGCGCGACCATCCGGACCGTCGAGACGAACCTCTTCGAAGGGGCGTTGATCGTCGTGGTCGTCCTGCTGGTGTTGCTGGGGCATTGGCGGGCCGCTTTGCTCGTCGCCTTGGCGATCCCCCTCTCGTTCCTTCTCCTGCTCACCGGCATGGCCGCTTCCAAGGCCAGTGCCAACCTGATGAGTCTGGGCGCGATCGACTTCGGCCTCATCGTCGACGGTTCCGTGGTGATGGTGGAGAATTTCCTGCGACGGCTTGAGGAGCGTGTCCGGGCCCTCGGACGACCCCTGTCCGAAGATGAGCGTACGACCGAGTTGTCGGCTGCCGCGGGTGAGGTCGCCGGCCCGATGTTCCTTGGCGTGACCGTGATCACCTTGGTCTATGTGCCGATCTTCGCCCTCGAGGGTATCGAAGGGAAGATGTTCAAGCCCATGGCCGCGGCCGTCGTGGTCGCCTTGGCGGCTTCCGCGCTCGTCGCCCTGACCGTCATGCCTGCCCTGGCTTCTTTCTGGCTTCGGGCTGAAGGTCATGCCGAGGAAGGTGGCCTGATCCGCCGTCTCAAGTCGGTCTTCTCGGCGATGCTTGGATGGTGCTTCGCCCATCGGACCGCGGCCGTCGTCGCCACTTCACTCGCGGCCCTCGCAGCCGCCGTCGGCTACACGCGTCTCGGGGCCGATTTCATCCCGCAGCTCGACGAAGGTTCCATCAGCATCCAGTTCGTCCGAGCCTCTAGCCTAGATCTGGCCTCCTCGGTGGACCTGCAGAAGCGCGCGGAGATCCTCCTTCGTGCCAAGTTTCCGGAGGTCGACCATGTCTTCGCGCGCATCGGTACCGCCGAGATCGCCAGCGATCCGATGGGGCCGAACGTCGCGGATAGTTATGTGAAGTTGAAACCCCGCGACACGTGGCGCCGTGAAGGTGGTTCGCCCATCAATAAGGCAAGGCTCGTCGAACTCATGTCCGAACTCCTGGAGCGGACCGTCCCCGGGCAGACCACGATGTTCTCCCAGCCGATCCAGTTGCGTTTCAATGAAATCATGGCCGGCTCCCGAGCCGATCTTTCGCTGAAGATCTTCGGCGACGAACTCTCCAATATGGAAGCCGTGGCCGAGCAGGCGGTGGCCGTGCTCCGTAAGATTCCCGGCGGCGGAGACGTCGAGTTCGAGGCCTCAGGCTTATTACCCTCGGTCGACATCGTTCCAAAGCGGGACCAACTGGTCCGTCGTAACCTGCATGCCGAGGAGCTCAACGACATCGTCTCGACCGCCTTGGGCGGCGCGAGGGCGGGGCAGCTCCCCGCTTCGGGGCGTCCCATGGAGGTCGTCGTTCGCCTGCCTGGCGCCGAACGTACTTCGCCTTCGCTGATCGGCGAGCTTCCGGTCTCTGCCGAGGATGGCTCCGGCACGATGGTCGCGCTCTCCAAGGTGGCTGACGTCAAACTGGTCGAACGTCCGGGCGTCATCACCCGCGAGGACGCGCGCCGCCGTCTGGCCATCCTCATCAACGTCCGCGGCCGTGACACCGAGGGCTTTGTGCGCGAAGCCGAGGCCAAACTCAAGTCCGAGGTCAAGCCGGTCGGCGGCGTCTATTGGGAGTTCGGTGGCCAGTTCGAGAACCTGCAGCGGGCGCGCGAGCGCCTGACGCTGGTCGTCCCCGCGGCGCTTGGGCTGATCCTGCTCCTCATCTATGCCGGCTTTGGCAGTTTTCGTCAGGCGGCACTAGTCTTCACCTGCGTGCCGCTCGCGGCTATAGGCGGCGTGCTTGCACTCTGGCTGCGAGGCATGCCCTTCACAATCTCGGCCGGTATCGGCTTCATCGCGGTGTCGGGCATCGCGGTCCTCAATGGCATCATGCTGATCAGCTTCATCAACCAGCTGCGGGCGGAAGGCCGCCCGCTCCGCCTCGCGGTGGTCGACGGCACCGTCACCCGGCTGCGTCCCAAGCTCATCACCGCGCTCGTCGCTTCTTTGGGCTTCGTGCCCATGGCCCTTTCGACCGGTCCAGGGGCCGAGGTGCAGCAGCCGCTGGCGACCGTCGTCATCGGGGGAATCTTCACTTCCACTGCCCTGACGCTCCTGCTTCTCCCTGTCCTTTATGACTGGGTCGAGGCGCGTTTCTCCTCTTCTCCCACCCCAACAACCACCCAACCATGAAAATCCTCCTTCTCTCCCTGTTTTCAATCGGCGCCCTGATCGCCGCCGAGCCCGCCAAGCCGGCTACCGACGTCCAGCCTGGTCGCCGTCTGGAGGCACCCGGACTGCGCGCGCAATTCGTGATCCAGTCGGACCGCAAGGCCACGGTCACCTTCGCCGACGCCGCCGGCAAGCCCGTGCCCAGAGGCGACCGCATCGTCGTCGTTAAGGTCGACGGTAAGGATGTCATCCTTGAGCCCCATCCGAATGGATTCATCACCAAGGAACCGCTGCAAGCCAAGGAGCCGGCGGCCATCGTGGTTCAAGTCCGCGCCGCGGCGGACGCCAAACCGACGAACTTCCGTCTGACTTTGAACACCGCCCTCTGCGGAGAGTGCAAGCGTCAGGAGTATGGCTGTACTTGCGCCCACTGAGCGATCTGCCTTTAAATCAGGCGGCGTGGCAATTGCGCTGGATTTATAGGAGGCTTGTGATCAGGGACGGTTTGTTGGGCCAACCGTAATGTTACAGTTGGTTCGCTTCTGGCAGGAGTAGGTCAGTCCGTCCGTCGACTCGACCGTGCAGCAAGTATTGTCACCGTCGGCCTGGTCGGGAGCACGCAGATTCTTGTCCGGAGCCGCCTGGAATTTCCGCAGGCAGCTCGGGTTACAGAAATAGTAGGTCGTTCCCTCGTGCCTATGTCGCAAAGGAGAATAAGCACCGCCCGTCATGTCACACGCCGGGTCGCACTGTTTGGAGGTCGGAGCATCGTTCATCAGGTCAGCACATCCTGATACTCATCGGAGGCGAGGAACGCTCGCGGTCTTGCCCAATAAAAAGCCCCGCTTCTGCGGGGCTTCGGAAGGCTTATTTGCCTTCGAGCTTCTTAAGGTACTTGGCTGGATTCTTCTCGAACTTCGCGATGCAGGGCTTGCAGCAAACCTTGATCGTTTGGCCTTGGTAGACGAACGAAGCCTGTTCGCCCATCGAGTCTAGGTCGTTGTCGGAGACGATGCAGTTCTTCAGAGGGTAGGGCTTGGCGGCCTCGGCCTTGTCGGCGCTCGTCGCCTTGTCGCCGTGCTCGTGGGGCTTGGCGGCGTCCGCCGGCTTCGCGTCATGGTCGTGGCCGTCGGCCTTGGCTCCGTGGTCCTTGCAGCAGCAGGAGCAATCCGGGCACTTCATGCCGGCCTTGTCACCGTGCTCATGGGGCTTCGCCGCTTCCGCCGGCTTGGCGGCGTCGGCGCAGCAGGCGCACATCTTGTGCTCCGCGCCGGCCGGCTTGGAGTCGGCCTTGGGCAGCTTGGCCAGGTACTTGGCCGGGTTGGCGTCGAAGTCCTTGCGGCAGTCCTGGCAGCAGAGCTTGATCTCCTGTCCCTCGTGGACGAAGACGACGGGCTTGCCCTCGGCGCCGAGCTTCTCGTCGGAGACAATGCACTTGTCGAGGGGGTAGGGCTTCGCGTCGGCGGGCTTGTCGGCGGCGATCAGGCCGCAGGCTGAGAGCATTAAGGCGAGTATGGCGTGTTTCATGGTGGTGTGGGTTGGTGGTGGTCAGAAGCGGATGAGGATGCCGGCGCCGGCCCCGAAGTCGGAACTATAGCCGGCGGTGAGCGAGAGGTCCTTGGTGAGGAGGTAGCGGAGGTCCGCCGCGGTGGACGCGTGGGTGCGCCTGCCGTAGCGGTAGGAGAGGTCGAGCGAGAGCCGGTCGGTCAGCTGCAGGCTCTTGGCCAAGGCCGCCCGGGTTTCCCCTCCGGACTGCTGGGTCAGGCCTAGGTCGACGAAGTAGGGCAGGCGGAAGGCTGCGCCGGCGAAGGGTCCGTCCCGGTCGCCGTCCAGGTTGCCGAAGCGGTAGCCGGCGACGAGCGACAGGCGCGTGTCTAGGTAGCGCTGGTAGCTGATCTCCCGCTCATGACCGTCGCCGCGGCGCAGGCCCTCCTCCCACCTGACGTAGAGGTTGTCGCGTCCGGACTGGATTGTCGCGTAGCCCGTCGCGGAAGCGTTGGTGAAGGCGGCCTGGCCCCAGGCGTAGGTCGTCGCCATGGCGTGCGTGGCCGCGGGATGCGGCGGCTCCGCGCCGTCGGCACCGGTCACGCGGATCGTGCGCACCATGCCCGTAATGTGATGGTAGAGCAGGTGGCAGTGGATCAGCCAGTCTCCCTGGCCCTCGTCGGCCGTGAACTCGATCGTCCTCACGCTCATCGGGGGGACGTCGACCGTGTGCTTCAGCGGGGAGGTCGCTGGGTCCTTGTCGGCTGCGTCCACCAGGCGGAAGAAGTGGCCGTGGAAATGGATCGGGTGATGCATCATGCTGTTGTTCACCAGGCGCAGCCGGATCGTCTCGCCTTCCTTGACCTTGATCGCCTCGGCCTCGCGGGGGTCGAGCCCGTCGAAGCTCCACTCGTAGCGGATCATGTCGCCTGTCAGCTTGAGCGTCAGCTCCCGGTGGGAGGCGGCGACGGCGTGGGGCTTGGCGGCGCGCAGCTTGGCGTAGGGCGAGATCGGTCGCTCAGGTTCCTGGGCGCCGGGCTCGGGGTCGATCTGGTCGAGGATGGAGGACAGGTAGGCGCTCATGCCATAGCGGTCAGGCTTGGGCGGAGGGGCCGCCTCATGCGGTGACCCTTCGCCGATCCAGGCCGAGACCGACCCGCTGCCGTCCTGCGCGGTGGAGCGGAGTTCCCAGGAGCCCGAGGCAGGCACGGTGAGAAGCACGTCGTAAGTCTCGGCAGGCCCGATCAGCAGGCGCTTCTGCTCGAAGGGGACCACGTCCTGGCCGTCCGCGGAGATGATCCGGAGCGGGCCCGCAGCGGCATCGAGGTAGAAGTAGCTGGCTGCCCCTGCGTTGATCAGCCGCACGCGCACCTTCTCGCCCGGCTTGCCGGGAAGCTGGAGGCGGCGCTGTCCGTTCATCAGGAAGGCGTCGTAGGCGACGTCGGAGAGGTCCATCGGGGGAACCAGGGACTTCTGGCCATCGAGGTATTCCTTGAGCTTGCCGGCCTGGTAGGCGCCGATGAGCGACTGCGCCGTGCCCTTGCGGTAGGAGTACCAGTCGCTTCCGCGCAGCAGCGAGCGCTGGACCTCGGCCGGGTGCTCGTTCGTCCAATCGCCAAGGATGACGACCTGGTCGTGGTCGGCCAGCTTTTCGACCTCCTTCGGTTCGATCACGATCGCGCCGTAGACGCCGCGCTGTTCCTGGTGGCCAGTGTGGCTGTGGTACCAGTACGTGCCGTTCTGGCGGATCAGGAACTCGAAGGTGCGCGACTGCCCGGGGCCGATCACGGGTGTGGTGACGACCGGCACTCCGTCCTGCAGGTTGGGGACGAGTAGCCCGTGCCAGTGGAGGGACGTCGAGTCGTCTGCCAGGCCGTTGACCACGGTGATGCGGGCCACGTCGCCTTCCCTGAAGCGCAGCACGGGGCCTGGCGTGCCCCCGTTGATGGTCAGGGCCTGCGTCGGCTGTCCTGCCGGACTCAAGGTCTGCTCGGAGATGGAGAGGCGGTATTCGACCACGCGGGCTTCCGGGTGAAGGGCCGAGGCCTTGGGGGCCGCTTCCATCGCGTCGAAGTAGGCCTTGCGGCAGATCTCGCAGGCCTGCGCAGGGGCGGCCAGTAAGGTCGCGAGCATGAGGAGACCCCACGCCGACACCCGCTTGATTGGCTGCACCGTGTTGATCCGCATACCTATTCATGTGCGCATCCCCGGTTCCCCCCGGAATGTTTTATGGTCACCCGAATGGCTTTAGGGGGGACACCGGGGTGTCCGGACATTAAACAGTCAATATGAGCAACAAACCCATCGACGAGTTGATGTCCGCTTGGCAGGTCTCCCCCCGCCGTTGCGAGGACTTTTCCCGCGACATCCTCAGGGGGCCCAGGCCCAGTCCGGTGCTTCGCGTCTCGGCCGTCGCCATGGCGGTCTTCTTGGTCGGCGGACTGGCTGGCTGGCGCTCGAACAACCAGGACTCGCAGCAGATGGCCAAGCTTCATGCGCGCTCAATCGTGGAGGCTTCCGCCCGATGAGGGGGCGGCTCCTGATCACCGTGTTGGTCCTCTCGCTCCTGGCCGGGTTCGCAGGTTGGTGGGCGATTCGGGACTTCAGGATGGCCGCGGCGTGCGAGCAGCGTTCGGAGGCCGCGTGGCTGCGCGCCGAGTTCGGGCTCGATGACGCCGCCATCGGCCGGATCGCCGCGCTCCAGGGCGAGTTCGAGAAGGAGTGCGAGGTTCACTGCGAGGCGGTGAGGCAGGCCAAGCTCGCCATGGAGGCGAAGCCCGGCCCCGAGTCCAAGGCCGGCCTCGAGGCCGCTCTCGGACGCTGCGAGCGTTCCCGTCGCGAGCACGTGCTCGCGATTGCCGGCTGCATGCCGCCCGAGAAGGGAAAAGCCTACGTCGCGCTCATCCTGCCGCAGGTCGAAGCCCTCTCCCATGAGGGCGCTCCCGGCGTCGACGGACACCACAAGGCCCGATGAACGGCCTGCCTGCAAAGGACGACCA
>Ga0102897_1000494_pt1 | contig 12488 bp, 7 predicted proteins | sample Colrivmet1554B02_FD_78453 | JGI IMG/M metagenome (GOLD analysis project Ga0102897, IMG submission 78453) | Estuarine microbial communities from the Columbia River estuary - metaG 1554B-02 | ecosystem: Environmental > Aquatic > Marine > Intertidal zone > Estuary | place: USA: Columbia River...
GTCGCCAGTGGACAGCTTAATGTTTTGAGAAGGATCACGGATCACTGAATCGAGCGCCATGGAGACCACTTTGTCGCCGCGCGTGATCTGGACAGTCGTCTTTGCTGGGGGTTGCCGCGTGCCACCCGCCTGAGCTAATGCGTCAAGCAGGCGCTCTCCCTTAGGCGTTAGAGGCATTCGAGTGCTATTTGCTACATCTCCAACAATCGTCACATTGGCTGTGGCATTGCGTGCGATGCGCACAATGACTTGCGGAAGATGGGCTTTGCGCGACAAACGCTGCGTAATATCAGCCTCAATTTGTTGAGGCGTCCGGCCAGAAACCTGTAAAGTTCCGGCAAACGGAACAAAAATAGTCCCATTTAACCCCACCAGAAGTTCTGGAAGCGAGCCTGTAGTGCTCAGTTGCAAGCCGTCACTGCGGGCGGTACTCGCGCCGCCACCGCCGAACAACGCAGCGGGTGGCGCCTCCCAAATTGACACCTCCAGCACATCCCCTGGCCCAACCACACTGCCAACCGGTGCTGCGTCGCCAAGATCGCGCGCAAAGGTTGCCGTTCCACTTTGCGAAATCAGCCGCGCGACAACGGAGTTATCTAGATCAACTATAGTGATACCCGCCACTACGGAACTATTGGGAGCTTGGACAATACTGCGTGATGACGGGCCGGCTTGCCCAGTTAGGCCCACGCCGCAGCCACTCAGCCCGAGAGCCAAAACAGCCACAAGAGCAAACCTTCCAACTAAAGAAGCGTCGATACGCATTTACGTTGTCCTGCCTAAACTTGAATTCTAGAAAATTTGAACAATTGGCCTCGCCAGAACACTATCAACCATTTCTGTGCAAGCTAATTCGCTACTATATTCGCAGAGGCAACGCGGATTGCCAAGTCTTGAAAGATTTGTTACCGCCAAAAAATGCGCCGCTTCGCCTTCAAAGTGGCGCACTTTTTCTTGCCCTCGGGCACAACGGAGAATAGCTTTTCATGCAAGAACTCAGGGCCCAAATATTTGATGAAATTGCCGAACTGGTAGGCGACCAGTCGATAATTATTTCGGATGAGACACCACTGTTGGGCGACGGCAGTGTGCTCGATTCCATGAAAGTGGTAACATTGTGCATAGCGTTAGAAGATATTGCCGCTGATCATGACTTCGATTTCGACTGGACCTCCGATGCCGCAATGTCACGTTCGCGTAGCATGTTCAGAACGGCGGGCGCGCTTGTTGACGAGTTCTTAAACCAGCAGAAAGCCGCACAATGATTATCGTGACTGGGGCCAGTCGCGGACTGGGCCGTGCAGTTTGCGATCGGTTAATTGCGAACGGGCAAGAGGTGTTCGGCCTCGCCCGTAACGTTGATGGGGTCCCGTTCCATGCGATGCCTTGTGATATGTCGGATTACGACCAGGTCAAAGCTGTGGCGCGCGAACTGCGCAAACAGAAGGCCAATGTTACCGGACTAATCAATGCAGCGGGTGTCGCGGCGATGAACCTTGCGATCACTACTCCGCAAAGCACTACCGAGCGTGTAATCCGGATCAACTTACTGGGTACGATCTATAGCTGCCAGTTATTGGCGCCGCTGATGATGCGTTCGAATGCAGGATCTATCATCAATTTTTCGACCATTGCTGTGGCACTGGGCCTTAAAGGTGAATCAATCTATGTCGCATCAAAGGCTGGTGTCGAAGGCTTTAGTCGCACCTTTGCCCGTGAGATGGCGGATTTCGGTATCCGAGTGAACTGCGTAGCGCCGGGTCCGATTGACACTGCGCTGCTGCGCGGCATTACCGGTGATCAAATCGACAAAATCGTATCGCAGCAGATATTTGCGAAGCAGTATACGCCCGATGCGGTTTGCGACATTGTCGAACTCTTGCTTGATCCGCGCAGTAGCGCGATTACCGGTGAAGTCCTAAATGTGGGTGGCGCATGATGCAATTGCTTGAAACGCTCAAAAGCATTTGGAAGGGCATCGATTATCCTTTCCTTATCCATGGAGGTAGGGAGCTTCGCTTTTCCGATATAGCCGGCCAGCAACCGGTTGATCTTTCGGCGGTTCGGGTGGGTGATGTTGTCGCCCTAATTGGCGACTTTGATCCGGAATCTATCCTGACCCTGCTTAACGTGATCGACAAGCAGGTGGTAATCGTGCCCCTGACTAAGGATACGAAAGGTCAGCATGACTACTTCTTTGACGCCGCGCATGTCGATGTCGTAATAGAAGATGGCGAGGTTCGTCGCATTCCGCGCAATGATACCCATCCGTTGGTACAACAGTTACGCAACGCGGGTCATGCTGGGCTGGTGCTATTCTCCACAGGAACGACCGGACGCCCTAAAGCTATTCTGCATGACCTAACGTTGTTTCTGCGGCGTTTCGAAACGCCGCGACCGACCCAGCGCACAATCAACTTCCTGTTGTTCGACCATATAGGCGGCATCAACACTCTTCTTCACACATTGTTCAACAAAGGCGTGGTGATTGCCCCCGAAGCGCGCACCGTTGACTCGATCCTGTCGACAATCAAAGCTTATGATGTCGAAGTTCTGCCGACCACGCCTACGTTCCTGCGCATGATGCTCATGAGTGGCGCGGTGCCAGACCAAATCCCATCCTGCCTGAAGCTCATAACTTATGGTACGGAACGCATGGATCAACCAACGCTTGACCAGCTGTGCGCTCTGCTTCCCAATATTGATTTTCGGCAGACTTTCGGAATGTCGGAGCTCGGTATTGTTCGCGTGAAATCAGAGGCGCGAAATAGTCTCTTCATGAAAATCGGTGGAGAAGGAGTTGAGACACGGGTCGTAGATGGGGTGCTTCAAATCCGATCGCAGACACGTATGTTGGGCTATATGAATGCTGAATCGCCCTTCGATTCAGAGGGCTGGTATGACACTAAGGACATTGTTGATACCAAGGGTGAGGCCTACAAGGTGACTGGCCGTATCGGCGAAGTTATAAATGTTGGCGGCCTTAAGTTTATGGCTTCGGAAGTGGAGCGCGTGGCTCTAGAATTCCCAGGCGTTGCCCTTGTCAAGGCCGAGGCTCGTAGCAACCCTATTACCGGGCAGCATGTGGAACTCTCAGCTCAAGCGGTCGATGGAGCCGAGGTTGATCGCAAGGCTCTCACAGCCTTCCTTGCTGAACGGCTGCCAACCCACATGGTTCCGCGGCGCGTGAAAATCGATACCGTGACAGTGGGTCACCGTTTCAAGCGCGCCTGATGCAACGGGTTATCTTTATCGGTTCCGGCGGCGTTGCTCGTGAGGTGACATCATGGGCGAGTGGCATGGTAGACATAGCTGGCTACGCCACGCTGGATGCCGAGGAGCATGCCCGGTTCCAGTTGCCTGGGCAGGTATTCCCGGATAACATTACGCCAGATCTCGCTGGTACAGATCTAGCGGTCATGGCAATCGGACTGCCTCACGTGCGGAAGAAGCTTGATGCACGGCTTTCGGCTGCGGGTTTTCGCTTTGTGAGCTTGATCCATCCTAGCGCCGTGGTTGCCGCCAATGTTGTTGTCGGTGAAGGCAGCATCATTTGCCCGCTGGTCAATGTTTCTCCGAATGTTACCCTTGGGCGACTGACCTATTTGAACTTCTGTATCGGCATTGGTCATGATGCCGTGCTGGAAGATTACGTTCAAGTGAACCCGGGCGTGCAGATTGGTGGTTTTGCAAAGATCGGCAAAGGCGCCCTTGTGGGTTCGGGTGCAACTGTCCGCGAGGGCGTTAAGATTGGCGATAATGCCACCATTGGATCGGGCTCGGTTGTGTTCGCGACGGTTCGTCCCGACGTCACGGTGATGGGTAATCCCGCCAAGCGGATGCGCGCGTTCGAGGCTTGACCATCCAGCCCCTGCATAATTATGAAACAGTTGCCGCTAGGCCAACAATGTAAAAAAGTAGCTTCACAAGGCGTATAAACAGGGAAACCACCCTGCTGCAGATACCTTAAAAAATAGCACATTCAGGTTTGAACTATGACTATTCTTCCCGAAATGAACGCCAAATTGCATCGACCAAGGGTTCAAAAGAATAATCAAGCGCGCTGCGACCGCGTGTCGGCAAAACCACAATTACTGGAGCACCTGGCCGCAGTTGGAACTTGGGTCCGCGAACTGATCTGATCAAATCAATCTGATCCGGCTCCAATTCAATAGTGGCTAAATAGTAACTTGAATTCCTCACCTCATCGACAAGAGCGTCGGCGGAAAAAGTAACCAACCGCCCCTTCAGAACCGGTAGGCCTCTATCGTGGAGACCACTGAATTTAACTTCGACACTTTGACCGATTTGTAAATCGTCACCATTTTCTAAAGGCACCTCCGCCTGAATTTCTAGCTTAGCCTGGGTAGGCACAATGTCGAGCAGCCGCTGACCGGCAGCCGCAATAGATCCTGCATTGAAAACGGAGAGCCCTACGACTGTTCCCGCTTGCGGAGCGCGAACAATTAGCTTGTTCCGTCGCTCGCGCGCAATGGTAAAGCGCGGATGAAGATCAGCCAGCAAACGCTCCACGTCGCGCAAGTTGGCGGCAAGCTCCTGCCTTTGCTCCTGCTCTACCTCAACTCTGCGAATTCGACTTTCAGCCGCGCTAGTGTTGGCCTGAGCAGCGTTGGCTCGATATTCCCCTTCGCGGCCCTGTAGCTCTGCGCGCGCGCGCTCTAGAACGCGTAACCGCGATCGGCTGACGAAACCTTTCTCGGCCACGGGAGCGAGCGCATCTAGCTCTTCGTTAAGTAGTCGCACTTGCTCGTTTGCAGCCGCAATCTGTTCGTCATAGCCTACTGCACCTTCGCGGGCACGTTGTTCCTGTTTACGAAAGGCCCCCAACTTGGCCGCAAGCCCAGAGCGAGAGGCTAGAAACTCTGCGTTGTGCAAGGCCATGGCTGTTCGAGCAATTTCTGCATACTCGGGCTGCGGACTTTTGAGTAAAGCGGGCCAACTGATTGTGGCTTGATCAGAAAGCTCAGCCACGAGGCGGGCTTTCTGTGCCTCGAGTGACAATAGCTGCGACGCTAGGCCGAGTTCAGTCTGGCGTTCCTCCGTGCCAACGAATTCGATTAGAGGCGAGCCAGCTGCCAAGACATCGCCGTCGCGGACATGCACTTTATAAATCATGCCTCCGGTGGGATGTTGCACCGCTTGTCGTTGACCGGCCACTACTAAACGACCTTGAGCAATGACAGCTGCGTCTAGGGTGACGAAACTACCCAGCGCGATGAGAACCGAAGCGAGTAAGCCGAGAAGTATAAGCCCGCCTCGGATCTCGCCGCCTGGGGCATCGTCGGCAAGATTACTTTCGTCGAGGCCGGTCTGTGGATTTACATTAGTCATCACCGCGCCCTTTGGGTTTGGCTCTGCCAGATGCCGAACGAAGTCGACGAATTACCGCATCTCGCTCTCCGAAATACCCTACTTTGCCTTCTCGCATCACGAGAATCTTATCTGCCAGCTGCAGCAAAGCTGCGCGATGGGTAGAGAAAACAATTGTATATCCCTGCTCTTTCATTTGCGACAGGACCCGCAAAAGAACGGCCTCGCCCTCTGCGTCGAGTTGTGAATTAGGTTCATCAAGAATTAGGATGCGCGGATTGCCAAAAAATGCGCGAGCAAGTCCTATCCGTTGTGCTTGGCCTGCCGACACGCCCCGCCCATCGGAGCCAAGCATATAATTGTATCCGCCAGGCAATTGCAGAATTAGATCATGAGCGCCACTTCTTTGCGCGGCTTGGATAACACGCTTGTCAATCGTCCGATCTTTAGGCGCAAACTCCGTCAAAAAACGAGCGATGTTTTCTTTTATCGATGCCGCCATCAGTCCGACATCTTGCGGCAGGTAGCCTATGTGTTGAGCCAGCTCGTCAGGGTCCCAGTCTTCCCTATCCGCACCATCGAAACGGATAGTGCCACTACCCCCGTTCTCTGCGCCAGCTATCAACCGCAGAAGTGTGGATTTACCAGCCCCGCTCGGGCCGACTACGGCGACTGTTGTTCCCGCATTTATTGTTAGCGATACATCGATAAGCGCGGCGCGTTCTCCATGCACGAGGCCCAACTTTTCAACGTAAATCTGCCCAAGCGGATCGGGCAGTATTGTTCTGGCGAGAGTATCGCCTCCGGCAGAAGCTAATTTTTTCAGTTCGCCGTAAGCAAAGCGCGCCTGGACGAAGCTCTGCCATTGGCTCACGACCATGTCGATCGGAGCCATAGCCCGGCTAACCAGAAAAGACGCTGCAAAGACTGCGCCTAGCGAAATGCGATCGTCAATTGCGAGTGCAGCGCCAGCGCCGAGGGCCAAAGATTGCAGCGAAAGCCGCAGAAACTTACTCAACGCCTGCAGTATCCCGCCAGCGAAGCTGGCATTTGCTTGAGCGCTAAGCATAAGTGCTCGGGCGCGGCTGTGGCGTATCATCAGTCCGCCTCCCATACCTAGTGCTCGAACAATATCTGCTCTTCGGAGAATTTGCTCTTGAGCTGCGTATGCTCCATGTGCAGCCTCTTGGGCTGTTTGCAGCGGCTGCCTCGTTTGGCGCTCATTCCAGACCGCGACAACGCTGACGGCAACGACACCTAGTAGAGTGAGCACACCCAGCCAAGGATGCAGGAGAAAACAAATAGCCAAGTAAAACGGCGCCCAAGGGAGGTCACACAATGCAATCATTGCGGGTCCGGTAACGGCCTGCCGGACCGTATCGAAGTAGCGCATCGGCTGGTTGGCTATTGTATCTTTGTTAATTCCCGAATTGGCCAAAGCATGTGCAAAAAGTGGTGTCGACAGTTCATGGTCGAGCCGTAGCGATGCCTTGACCAGCAACCGTGACCGTAATCCGTCCAAAATAGCTTGCGCTACCAAGGCCAGCAGGACTGCAATGGTCAAAAAAGCCAAAGTGCTCCCACTTCGGGATAGGACCACTCGATCATAGATTTGCAACATGTATAGCATCGGCGCGAGGAATAAAATATTCATCGTAGCACTGAACGCAGCCACAAATACAAGGTGTTGTCGGCAGGCACCAAGTGCCTGCGACAGGTCTGGTCGCGCCCAGTCAGGCATTAGAAGAATTCCATGTGAAATTTAGACAACCGTTGTGCACAAGCGTATCAGCGTCACCATTCTGAATGCAGTCATATATTATAATCACTGAATAAATGTTGCTTGATGTACATTAAGGGGGATCAATCCCGATGGGTAAGATATGTCCTCATACGTCACCCCGCCCATATAGCTTGCTTCGCTGTTGAAGTGTAAACCCATTATTGGCGCTATTGGGTTGTCAAAAACGTTTACGTCTATACTTGGTCCATCGCCAAATTCATAATTGGCGGCAGCGCTAACCGGACTAATTTCGGCATCAATTCTATCGCTGGTCGAGAGCCTCTGAGAAACTGCAATACCCTCGCTTAAGCTTGCGATCCCACCATTATCCCAATCAAAGCTGGAAAAGCCGTCCCCAAATTGCGGATCCGCTGCGGGAGTCGGAACTGCGGCGCTCATGGCCACAGTTAGCGCGGCAGTTGCGATGCTGCTGGACGAGAAGCTGAAGTCTCTCTCACTTAAGGTACTTAAGGTGATACCAGTAAGGGTAAGTGTTGTGCCTGTGTTGAAAGTGATAAGGACGCCGTTACTCGCCTGGGTTGCCTTAGTCAGAACCTGCGTAAAGCTTGAAACGCCGAGACCTGACGACAACACGATAGTGTCCGTGCCCCGCGTGAAATCAGCAATTGTGTCTTGGCCATCACCCACACCAAATATAAAACGATCGCTACCGCTTCCTCCATTTAGAGTGTCGTTACCCTCATTGCCGTAAATTGTGTCGTTTCCGGCGTCGCCATACAAAAAGTCGTCTCCGCCTCTACCATAAATCCAATCATCCCCGGAGCCGGCGAAGATGACGTTGGCATTCCCATCGCCGCGCAGACTGTCGCCGTAAGCCGAGGCTAATATCACTTCGATGCCGTAATATCTGTCTCCCGCGGCAATGCCTGTATTTTCGTTCCAGAGAACCAAATCTATCACCAGGCCAGCAGATGCATCGTCGTAGGCAACGCCATCAATTCCATCTTCACCGAGGAGCGTGTCGGCGCCTGCTCCTCCAATTAGCCAGTCGTTACCAGCGCCGCCGTAAAGCCAATCGTTGCCGGCGTCGCCAAACAACAAGTCGTCTCCGCCGCGCCCAGCGAGAATGTCGTCTCCCTCGGCACCAAAAAGGGAATTGGCGTTTGCATCGCCCCACAGTGAATCCGCAAAGTTTGTCCCTTTAATGCCTTCAATGGCAATAAAGCGGTCACCTGCCGCGTCTCCCGTATTGTTTCCAGTGGCAACCAAGTCGACAACGATACCAGATCCAAAACCAATATAAGAAACAACATCAAAATCTGCGCCGCCATCGAGCAGGTCTGCGCCCCCTCCTCCGACGAGCACGTCGTCGCCGCCTTCGCCCCAAAGCGAATTGGCGGCGCTATCACCAGTCAAATCATCATCGTAGGATGATCCGGCAATGCCTTCGATGCCGAGTAAGCTATCGCCAAGAGCTTCGCCGGTGTTTTTGCTTTGCGTGGTGAGGTTGACTGTTACACCGGAAGCGGCCTGGCGGTAACTGGCTGTATCGAATCCAACATCGCCATTCAGTAAATCTGCACCGGCTCCGCCAGTCAAAATGTCATCACCAGCGCCACCGTAAAGCAGATCATTTCCGGTGCCGCCATCAAGCGTGTCGCTGCCTTCGCCACCAAGGAGCGTATCGATCCCGCCTCGGCCAAACAGAATATCGTTACCGCCGTTACCGGCGATGCTGTTGTTATTGTTGTCACCAGATAGTAAATCAGCGAAGCCCGAGCCATCAATCGCTTCGACACTAGAGATAGTGTCGCCAGCCGCTTCTCCGGTGTTTAAACTGGAATTAGACAGGTCGACGGTAACACCTGCGACGGCCTCGCGGTAGCTGATCGTGTCGAAACCATTTCCACCAGAAAGATAGTCGGCGCCCTCTCCGCCCATCAGCAGATCATCGTCATCACCACCGAACAGATAGTCCGCCCCTTCATTACCATAAAGGCTATCTTTGCCAGCATCGCCATAAAGGATATCCCAATCGGTTCCGCCAACCAGCATATCGGCGCCGTCACCACCATAGAGAAAGTCGACGCCCTCATTCCCGTAAAGTACGTCGTTGCCAGCCTCGCCATAGAGCGTATCGTCGCCGCCGCGACCGTAAATCCAATCATCGCCCAAACCGGCGGAAATTCTGTTGGCATTGCCGTCGCCCCGAAGACTGTCGGCGTAACTTGTGCCGATAATCCGTTCGACGGTGAAGAAGCGATCGCCGGCCGCCTCGCCGGTGTTCTCGTTCCCCAGCACCATGTCAACAACAAGACCCGTGGTTGATCCAGCGTAGGTGACGGTGTCGGTACCTGCTTCGCCAATAAAGGTGTCCGCACCGGTCCCGCCAGTCAAAATGTCATCGCCATTGCCGCCATAGAGCCAGTCATTTCCGGCACCGCCGGTCAGCACGTCATCGCCATCGCGCCCCGCAAGCAGATCGTCGCCCCCGTTCCCTAAAATCGTATTGGCTAGGCTATCTCCCCAGATCGAGTCCCCAAAGCTGGACCCGTCAATCACTTCGATCCCAATCAGGCGGTCGCCCAATGCTTCGCCGGCATTGTTGCCGGCGGCTAACAAGTCAACCGTTACCCCCGCCGTAGCATCGCGGTAAGAAGCTGTGTCGATGCCATCTTCGCCGTACAGCCAATCGGCACCGGTTCCGCCAAGCAGCAGATCATTACCTATGCCACCGACAAGTGTATCATCACCTTCGTTGCCGTAGAGGGTATCTTCGCCATCTTCCCCAAAGATGATGTCATTGCCGCCGCGGCCATAGACCCAGTCATCACCGCGACCGCCAGCTAGGGTGTTTGCACCGCCATCGCCGCGCAGACTGTCGGCGTAATTGGTGCCGGCCAGAATTTCGATCCCGAAGAAGCGGTCACCAGCCGCAACTCCGGTGTTTTCGCTGCCAAGCACCAAGTCGATGACCAATCCAGTCGTCGCCGATCCATAGCTGACCATATCGGTTCCGGCATCACCGACAAACGTATCGGCCCCGGCACCGCCAACAAGGAAGTCATTGCCATTGCCGCCGTAAAGCCAGTCATTGCCATCACCACCGTCCAGGATATCATCACCGTCACGCCCAACCAGCAAATCATCGCCGCCATTGCCGATCATTCGGTTGCCCGCAGCATCTCCCCACAGGGAATCTCCGGAACTAGTGCCAATGACACCTTCGATCCCGAATAACCGGTCACCCGCAGCCTCGCCCGAGTTGCTTCCGCCCGCAATCAGGTCAACGACAACCGCAGACGCCGCAGCTTCATAGCTGACCGTATCGAAACCGCCTTCTCCAATCAATGTATCCGCGCCGGCTCCTCCGATCAGTAGGTCATCGCCATTGCCACCATAGAGCCAGTCGTTGCCTGAGCCGCCGTTAAGACTATCATCGCCGTCACGGCCGGCCATGAGGTCATCTCCGGCATTGCCGTAGATGAAATTCGCGGCCGCATCACCCCAGAGCGAATCCGCAAAGGCCGAACCTTCGATCCCCTCGATGGCGACGAACTGGTCACCAGCCGCTTCACCAGTGTTGTTGCCATTGGCAACGAGATCAACAATGACGCCACTTGTCGCATTACGATAGCTGGCGACGTCCACGTCACCGCCGCCATCGAGCGTGTCCGACCCTAGTCCGCCCGTCAGCAAGTCTTTCCCCGACCCGCCAAACAGCCTATCGTTGCCCGCGGCGCCATTCAACTCATCATCGCCGCCTTCGCCCCAAAGAGAGTTCGCGTCAGCGTCACCTGACAGAACATCTCCAAAGGCGCTGCCGGCTACACCCTCGATACCGAAGTAGCTGTCACCTACAGCATCACCGGTATTGTTATTCATTGCCGCCAGATTTACCACCAATCCGGCCGCTGCCGTCCGGTAGCTGGCAACATCGGTGCCGGCTTCGCCCAGCAGGATATCCGCCCCTGCTCCACCGATAAGGACATCATCGCCATTGCCGCCATAAAGCCAGTCGATGCCGGTGCCACCATCTAACGTATCAGAGCCGTCCCGGCCGACCAATAGGTCATCGCCAGCATTGCCGACCAAGGTGTTCCCTGCCGCATCGCCCCAGAGTGAATCCGCAAAAGCAGACCCTTCTATCCCCTCGATCGCGATGAGCACGTCGCCAACCGCCTCGCCCGTATTATTGCCGGTTGCAACCAGGTCGACAACTACGCCGCTCGTCGCATAGCGATAGCCGGCCAAGTCTAAACCGGTCCCGCCATCTAAGATGTCCGCGCCAATTCCGCCGATTAGAATGTCATTTCCGGCGAGTCCGAAAAGCCTGTCCACGCCAGCTCCGCCTGAAAGCACATTGCCCAGCGCGTTACCTGATATTTGGTCGGCGCCTGCGCCGCCGACTGCATTTTCGATGTCGCAGCTAAAGGCGATGCATATATTAGAGGTCATGCCGTTACCGGATGAGAATGCTCCGGGTGCAATGTCGATGATAACGCCGTCACCCCAGCCGCTGAGGTCCAGAGTATCATTGCCGGCGGAGTCGAAGATTGTCAGGATCGGATTGGCGTTGCGCGTAAAGTCGAAAATCGCGCCCAGCGTTCCGGTGATATTGCTGTTGTACCCATATACCGTGTCTCCGGTCCGGGTGGTGGTCTCGACGCCATAAATACGCTGGATTGCATAGATGTCGTAGAGCATCGGTGTCTGCGGCGAATAACGTACCCCGTCCTTGCCAATCCAATCAGCCCAGGCCACATCCTGCTCACCGCGGCCCCAACTGGGACCAAAATAAGACATGATCGAATAGACCGTGCTGTCCTGATATGAGTTAGGCACCACGTTGTTTGAGCCATTATAATTGCCCATATGATCCAAACCAATCGCATGGCCAATTTCGTGTACATAGGATACGAAGCCATGGCGCCCAATTACTGGATCTGTCAGATTGTTAGTATCTCCAGGCGTGTTTTTAGAAGCGTTGAACCAGATACTCCCCTCTTGAGGATAATATGCCCAACCGTATTCCACGCCAGTCGTGCTAAGTCCGAACTCTAGATTTGTCGCTGCGTAGTTTGTCCCAGCAACTGTTTCTAAAAAGTCTGGCGCAATCAGATCATCCCACAGCAAGACACCAAGTCGCGATGCAGCCTGCTGAACCGAATTCATCGCAATGAATCCAGGACCTTCGCCACTACGAGTTTGGATGCCATTTATATTGTTCGGGAAAGAAAAGGTAATCGTCAGGCCACCCCATTTGTAGCCGCTGTTCAGCTGATTAAAGACCTGATCAATTGTCCAGTTTCCCAACGGCATCGCCTTGCTCTCCCTAGCGGATCGATTCTATTAGAAAATCAATCGGATTTTCTAATGAATCGCCAAATCCCTAGGTCCAAACTGGCACGTA
>Ga0102897_1000517_pt1 | contig 12306 bp, 11 predicted proteins | sample Colrivmet1554B02_FD_78453 | JGI IMG/M metagenome (GOLD analysis project Ga0102897, IMG submission 78453) | Estuarine microbial communities from the Columbia River estuary - metaG 1554B-02 | ecosystem: Environmental > Aquatic > Marine > Intertidal zone > Estuary | place: USA: Columbia River...
AATGCAGGCGATTTAATTGATATCCGTAACGATTTATTCTTTCGAAGAAGCGGAAAAGAAGGGCTCACCTTAGATGAAATTAAGGCCTTGCAGGAGCAACGCATGATCTTAACGAAACGGAAAGCGCTGAACGACACCTTAGTTGTCGAAGATTTTACCGAAGCTAAGGTTGGGGTCATCGTGGCCTGTCGAATGAAATCTTCCCGCCTAAAAGAAAAAGCACTCTTACCTATTGGAGATTTACCTTCGGTAGAATTTTGCTTGCGTAATGCACTAAAATTTAAAGGTGTTCACCGCGTAATTTTAGCTACATCTACGGAAGAACAAGACCAAATCTTGGAGCAACATACCTTTGACCCCAAGGTTGGATTTTACCAAGGACACCCGGAAGATGTTATGCAACGCTACATTGATGTATGTGAAGCATTTGATTTAGACGTCGTTGTGCGGATAACAGCGGATATGCCCTTTGTAGATGACGAAATCTGTTCGTTCCTGTTGGATGCACATTTTAAGTCTGGCGCAGCCTATACCGTAGGTACCGATGCTGCCGTAGGCGTGAACTTGGAAATTTTTAATGTTTCTTGTTTAAAACGTATAAAAGCCTATTTCCCGAATGCGGAATACTCAGAATATATGACCTGGTACTTTCAAAACAATCCTGACCATGTTCGGATACAGAAAATTGATTTGCCTTCGATCTTTGTTAGACCCTACAGACTCACCCTGGATTATGAAGAAGATTTAACGCTATTCAATGAAATTCACCAGGCTTTAGCAGGGACCGCATATACGCTTCGGGATGTAATTAATTACTTAGACCAACATCCAGCCATAGCTGCCATAAATTCACACCTGACGTTAAAATACAAAACCGATCAAGCGTTAATTGATTTGCTTAATACCCATACGCGAATTAAATTATGAGGATTTTAATTTTCACCGATTCCTTAAGTTTACCGCGCTCAACACCTGAAGTTTGCCACCATAGTGATACGTGGCCAGAACGCTTACGGAAGCTAGGCCATGAAGTTTGTTTATCTGCCATTGGTGGTGCTACCATAAACACCTTGTTTAAGCAAACCTTTTATTTCGGAAATACCGGATATTTTGATTTGGTTATTATTCAAAGTGGAATCGTTGATTGCGCTCCACGGTTTGCACGGCAATGGGAAGTAAAATTACTCCAAGCTACCCCGGTGTTCGGCAAGTTGATGCTCTCCGCATTAAACACCAAGTTCATTCGAGGCCTTCGAAACATAACCTACACCAACCCGAACGCCTTTAAGCAGTTTATAAATAAATTCGACGCTTTATATGCCTGTCCTGTTTGGTACATTCCAATCCTTCCTGCTTCACCCGCTTATGAGCAACGTTTACCGGGAGTAACAAAGAATATTACGCAATTTAATCAGCTATTACCCGCAGCACGTATGATTGAGATATCGAAACTCACATCAAATGATCTGATGAGTGATTTTCATCACTTAAATTCAACGGGTCACGAGGTAATTACGAACGCAATAATCCAAAAAATCGGGGATGAATTATCTTAATTTACCGATACAACAAGTTAGCAACGGATCATTCGAATTAGTACCTATTCGCTATGAGGACCGCACATTAATTCGCACATGGCGAAATGAGCAGATGTATCACCTCCGTCAAATGACACCTCTTACTGAAGTCCAACAAGAACAATATTTCACCCAAGTGGTTGCTGCTTTATTTCATGAAGCACACCCTACGCAATATTTATTCTCATACCTAAAAGATGGTATATGCATTGGATATGGCGGATTAGTTCACATTGATTATCAACGTGGAAGCGCTGAATTATCATTCATTATGAATACCGCCTTAGAGCGAGAAGAATTCGACTTGCATTGGGCCAATTACTTGCATTTAATTGAAAAAATCGCATTTGAAGGGCTTCAATTCAATCGAATATTCACCTATGCATATGATTTACGTCCACATTTATATCCGATTTTAGAACACGCTGGATTTTACCTAGAACGTATCGTACCCAATGCATTAATAGAAAATGACCGCTCAATCCCAGCACTAATCCATAGCAAATGGAATGCAGTGCTACGCAAAGCCACAAAAAACGATCTCAAGGTTACATTTAAATGGGCTCAAGAACCCTTAATAAGGCAATATTCATTTAACCGAAACGAAATAAGTAACGCTGAACACGAACTATGGTTTAACGCGAAACTCACCGATTCCAACTGCCATTATTTCATACTCGAAACAACTTATGGAAAGGCCATTGGTTCGTTTAGAATCGATGTGCTTTCCGAGCAAACAACGGGTGTAATCAGTTATCTTCTAGACCCGGAATTTCATGGTAAAGGGTGGGGAATTGCACTCTTGGTATTGGGTCAAGCCGCTGCGAAACAAACAGGTATCACAAGCCTAATTGGAGAAGTTATGCCTGAAAATTCATCTTCAAGTGCTATCTTTGTAAAATTAGGATACGATGCTGAGGTACTTAGCGATCGAATTCGTTACCAAAAGAACCTTTAATGTTCCAGCTTCCTTCAGACCGAGTATTTATTATCGCCGAGCTATCCGCTAACCACAATGGCAGTCTGGAAGTTGCTCTTGAAACCGTGAAAGCGGCAAAACGAGCAGGAGCGGATGCCATTAAACTACAAACCTATACCGCAGATACTATAACTCTTAAAAGTGACCAAGCTGATTTCAAAATTAGTGGCGGCACCCTTTGGGACGGGAGATACTTGCATGAACTTTACGAAGAGGCCTATACCCCATGGGATTGGCATGAGGCTATATTCAAGGCTGCAGCCGATGAAGGATTAGTTTGTTTTTCTTCACCTTTTGACCCAAGCGCAGTTGATTTTTTAGAAACGTTGTCGTGTCCATTGTATAAAATTGCTTCGTTTGAAATTACAGATATTCCATTGATTGAATATGTGGCATCCAAAGGGAAACCCATTATAATGTCCACCGGAATTGCTGAAAAAGTTGACATTGAACGCGCAGTTGATGCTTGTTTACGCCTTGGAAACAAGGACATTACCCTATTAAAGTGTACTTCGTCATACCCTGCCCCCATCGAAGAAGCCAACTTATCACTCATGGTTCAGTTCAAGGAAGATTTCCCTGTATCAATCGGTCTTTCTGATCACACATTGGGTCATTTAGTACCTGTGATTGCTACCTCCCTGGGTGCACGAGTAATCGAAAAGCACTTTATTTTATCGCATGAAATTGGAGGACCTGATGCCGCATTTTCATTGGACGAAAAGGAATTTACCAAGTTAGTCCAAGAAGTGCGTTTAACGGAGCAAGCACTTGGTCATGCAGGTTATACCCTAACCCCAAAACAAGCGGCTGGTCGTGTATTTTCACGTTCACTCTACCCTACTCAATTCATTACCAAAGGAAGTATAATTTCAGATGGTATGATTAAATCGGTTCGTCCCGGATATAGCCTACACCCCATGCATTTAGGTGAAATCATTGGAAAAACCGTAAAACGCGACCTAAGTTTAGGTGAGCGTATTACCCTAGATGATTTTGAATAGGTTCATTTCATCGCATTATTTTAACAACAGAAGGAGCATAAGCTCCAAACATTCGGCCTAGCGGCCCAAATTACATTATGACATTTTTAGAACTCAATCTGATAGCGCCAATTTTAAACGCGCTGAACCACGTGGGGTATACTACTCCAACGCCAATTCAAGAAAAAGCCATTCCAATCATCCTTTCTGGCGCCGACATTATGGGTTGTGCACAAACCGGAACGGGAAAAACTGCGGCTTTTGCTATTCCAATTTTACAGCGCCTTACCTTAACTAAACGGGCCGAAGGAAAGCGACGCATACGCACCTTAATACTCACTCCAACGCGTGAACTTGCCATTCAAATCGAAGACAACATTAAGGCCTATGGAAAAGAATTGGATCATCGGCATGCCGTAATCTTTGGAGGCGTTAGTCAACACGGACAAGTGAATCAACTTAAAAACGGGGTTGATATTTTAGTCGCTACACCAGGACGCTTATTGGATTTGGTGCAACAGGGCTTTATTGATTTAAGGCATCTGGAGATTTTCGTCTTGGACGAAGCTGATCGTATGCTCGATATGGGATTTATTCACGATGTAAAACGTGTAATCAAACTGATCCCCGCAACGCGTCAAACCTTGTTTTTCTCAGCTACGATGCCTAAAGAGATAAAAACATTAGCAAGCACGATTTTAACAGATCCTGAACAGGTGGTTGTAACTCCGGTATCATCTACCGCAGAAACCATTCAACAAGGCTTATATTATGTGAATACCGCGGAGAAGAAAGATTTATTACTTCAACTATTGAAAGAAGACCCTACGCCTTCCATCTTAGTTTTTACCCGCACGAAGCACGGAGCAGATCGAATCGTTAAAATACTTGCCAAAGCACAAATCACAGCAGCGGCAATACACGGGAATAAATCACAAAATGCGCGACAAAATGCATTGAACGGTTTTAAAAACAATAAGCTACGTGTATTAGTTGCAACAGATATTGCCGCAAGAGGGATCGATATTGATGAATTAGCATTGGTAATAAACTACGATATACCGAATATACCAGAAACCTATGTACACCGTATAGGCAGAACTGGAAGGGCTGGAGCCAGTGGGCGAGCCATTTCTTTTTGCGACCAAGAAGAACGGGCCTATGTGCGTGACATTCAAAAACTTATTGGCATTCAAATTCCAATTTTGAAAAATAACTAATTTAGTCTGTATAAACTAAAACTCATTGGGTATGAATTTGAAGTTAAAATTACGGATCGTTAGTGCAGTAATGATGTGTAACTTACTATGGAGTGCAACTTCCTTTGGACAAACCACAGCGGGAGATAGCATCAAACCAAAAATGCTAAACAACTCCATTAATTTGAGTATCGGGCCCGGTGGAATTGTAGCGTTTTATGTACCTGCAGGCATTTTTTATGAGCGCATGTTCCAAGGAGAACGTTTTTTACCGAAACTAACCAAATTTGTGGATGTTGGGGTTGGCGCTGTAGGGTATTGGGAAGGAGAGAGCGCTTTTGTCTTTTCGCGTTATGGAATACTTACCGGACATAAGAAGTATCATTTAGAGGCCACCTTGGGGGCTGTTGGTTATTTGAATGGTGATATCGTTGGGGTATTACCCGCAGCGTCTATAGGTATGCGCAGACAAAAACCGAATAGTCATTATGTATTTCGCACGGGTGTAGGAATTCCTGAAGCAATCTATGTGAGCTGGGGAGTTAGTTTTTAGAAAGGACTCTATAAACGCAAGCGGAATGCTGCTTCTATTTTCAACTCAATATTCCCAATATTAAAATTCGTAAAATCAGGATCTTCAGATTCTACTAATGAAATTAGTTGGTCTTGCATTGGTAAAGGGGCAAAAAATAACGAGAAAAAATGCCAATCCGCCCGAGATTTAAAATGGAATTTATCTGGGGCGGTAACAATTCCTTGTTGATCTTGCATGCGCATTTTTCGTGACGAGGCACTTGTAACTAGATGAGTCTCTGGGTAGATATTAATCCATCCTCCCCGTATATAATAATCCGTAGTTTGATATCCAAAATCCAAGCGCGTTGTGCGTTCATTTAACATCACTCGGAGTAATTGCAGATTTAATCGATTAGCATTTACATGCCAAACGAGTGTTTTATCTTCTAAATTCATTGTTCTTTTTATTTCTAATTAATTCTACCAACCAGGTTGGTTCAAGCACACGCAACCCATGACCATACGAACGAACTAACTGAATTAATTCCATCGTCGGAATAAGTATCAGCGTAATACGTGATGAACCCGAATCATATTTTTCAACTACTTGGGAATCATGAATTGGATAGGCAGATAGGAATTTTGTAGTTAAGCGATCCGCCCGTAGCACCACGGGCATTGGTTCTTCGTTCGTTAGCGAAAAAACTCCGTACATATTATTTAAAAAACTCAAAATGTGCTTTGGTACTCCCTTACGGAAAGTTCGATCCAATTTAATTGGCTCATAAATTCGATCCAATCCAAACGAGCGCAAGCCATCGTGAGATTCACTAAATCCGTAGACATACCATCTGTTATCAAATTCTCGCACGACATAGGGATGAAGTACGATCGATTTAAAACGCTCATTCTTATAGGAATAATGAATAAATGAAAGCGGAATTCCTACTTTACAGCAATGAAGAATTAAATCCATAAACTCATACCCTCTGGACTGCGGGGGTTCCATAGTTTTCAAAATTGGATACCGTTCATTCAAATCTACCTCCTCTAAGGACGTAGAAAGTACCTTTTCCATAGCATGCCTCAATTTATCACCGAGTTCAGTTCGCAACATACATTTTATTAAAACCAACGATTCAGCCAACACCGAAGCATCTTCTGGTGTTAATTTAACCCCATTAATGGTAAAATTAGTATCTGTATAAAGGTATTCTTGCTGTTGAAAATCGAACTTAATCGGTGCACCGAATCCATTCGGCCTCGCCTTTTTCATCATGCTGATGTCTTTCTGTATGGTTTCGGGAGATACATCAATTCCTTGCTGTCTGCACACATCAACTATCCGCTGCATCGTTGGTTTATAATAGTGTCGCTCCGTAATCACTTGATCTATAATCATACATCTGCGCATGGCATTCTTACTAATCGGCATTTCCTTTTTTGGTTAAATATATAATTTTTTTCAACACCCCGTACATACTTTACGGAGTATTGTTTGTAAAATTAAATACCCCTTGCATCTTTGCTTAAAACATAACTTATGGAAACAGATATTGAAAAAACAAAAGAAAAAACCATTCGTGAAAAACAGCAGGACCATGAAGTTCGCTATAATCCCGAAGGCATGAATTACAACGCTTCGCATAGCGTCAAGTGCATTGAATGTACCGATGAATACACGCGAATTGACTTCATCTATAAAGCCCCCTCCCATTATATCCATGGCGGATGGGTACAGATGGATCGAAATTGCTTTATTCGTCCGGTTGGATGTAACACGCGGTATACGCTGATACAGGCCATCAACATTCCGATTGCACCTACTAAGCACTATTTCAATCGAAGTGGAGAATACTTAAGATATACCTTACTTTTCCCTGCCTTACCTAAAAGCACCCGTAAGATTGACATTATCGAGAAAGAAGCCATAGGAACCTATTTCAATTTTTACAACATCGACTTCTCTAAATGGATGACCATTCCACATGCTGGGGATATTCAACTATCTAAGAACTAAAACTAACCGATGAATCCAATAGAAATTGCCCACAACGCCCATTTACAAGCGCTAAGATCTTTAAGTGCATTAAAGGAATATGAAATGCATATTTACGAACTGATTCAAGAAAATAACTATGCTGAAATTGTCAAAGAAAAAGAAAAATACTACAAAATCGTTGATAGTTTAACGGTGCTAATTTACCATCTAAACGAAAAATATGAGGCCTTATCCCTGAAGGAGCGTTCAAGCGAAGAAGGACAAACCTTATCGCGTTTATTTTTAAATATGGAGCACTTTAAGCAAACCTTGATGCCATAGCATAATTTAAAGATAGAACCGTTGTAGCAGCCACAATAGGCCTGTTAATGGTTTAAATCAACATTCGATGAACTCGGGTTCGGTCTCCGTTACGTCAGACACTGGCCTAATAACAAGATCGAAATAGAAGCACTTTTTTAGGCTACTTGATTTTCTTCTTTCTTTTTTAGTTGTAATCCTCCTACTCCCAGGAATGCCAAAATCAAAAGTAAGGAACCAATCATGGAATAGGTTGTCCCTGCGATATAGGAATTTGGCTCAAACTTCCATACAATTTGATGTTTACCTGCAGGAACTTCTACCCCACGCAACACATAATTCACACGCGTATATGGAACTTCCTTTCCATCTATGGTACAAACCCAACCTTCTGGGTAATAAATCTCACTAAAGACAGCAAATCCTTTATGGGTTGAATTACTTTGGTAGGTAATTTCCTTGGTAGCATAATTGGTCATTGAAATTACATCATTTGAATCCGTAGCATACGTTGCAGAAACGGGAATTCCCGCATTACTCACATCTACAATTGCTTGCTTTTTAGTATTTATTTTACCAAGTCCCAACAATTCCTCATTGGCTGTTTGAACTTTAGTAAGCTGATTTACATACCAAACATTTCCATTTGCATTTGGGTTAACCACAGGGATATCTCCTCGAGATAATACAATATACCTTGCATTTAACATATTTAATATCTGACAGGTATCGGTTAATTTTCCACCCGCAACAGAAATGGTATCGAAGATCTCTTTTGCCTTATCTTGAGGGATTTCCATTGAACGCGCATAATTTTGCAACTTGGCCATTTTAATTGAGCTAATTACAGCATTTGCTTTTTGCATTTCTTCTTGCAAATAAAAATCAACGAGTTGCTGATATCGCTTCACCTTTGCCCCATGGTATCCTCCGATCGACTTATGGAAATAACTGGTTACTGTTTCATTAAATGGATTTTCAAAGGTAAACACGCGGTAATTTGTATTCAACTGCAATGCGGTAAAACCTGCCATTCCATCCAAAATCTCTGTAGGTTGATCTGCAAAAACCCCTTCTTTTTCAAGCGCGGCCTTCGCACGATTCTTTTCAGCCTCGAATCCTTTGAATTTATTCGATTCTGCTTCTAGAACAAAAAGGTCTGACTTCTCCGGAACATAAGGAATCTGTCCAACCGAAACATCTTCATACTTGGCAAGTTCCTCACTGTATTCTTCGATTGGATCCGTATTTAAGTACCGCAAATCAACCATAATTTCATCCACGGCGATCAGCCCTCCAATTACGGCTAACCACACATACCGATTTACTTTCATCAGCGACACCAATAAAACCACGCCTGTTAATAAGAACAAGAAAAACGTTCTCCCAGCATCGGCCTTGTAGATTGAGGTTCTAACATGAATCAACTCCGCTTTTAATCCATCAATCATGGTAAGCTGCGCAGGATCTTTCATCCCTTTAGCGGCTTCATTGAATTGTTTAATCTCATCGGCAGTAATAAATTTACCCGAAACAGACGGTACCGCATACAGGACAAGTCCTAACAATACCAACCCACCCAACACGCCGTATTGAAACTTTCTATTGCCTTCTAAGGCCTCCCCTTTCCATAAGCGATCAAGCAGCAACATACCCATCATTGGTACGATAACTTGCAGCACCACTAGAATCATTTTTGTATCCCTGAACTTATTATACATCGGAAAATGATCAATAAACCAAAAATTTAAGCCCCCTGATTTTGCAGAAAGCAGCACACACAATATGGCTAATGCCAAGGCAGGAAAACGCAATGAATCTTTCACTAAGAAAAGACCGGCTAGAAATAAAAAGATCGAAACTGCTCCTAAATAAATGGCCCCACCACTAAACAATTGTCCTCCCCAATAATGATTAGACTGCGCAATTTGGTCATAATATGTAGGGTCTTCAAGGCTTTCCATGGCCGCTTCATTATTGCCAATATATCCACCCGCTCCACCTTTTGCATTTGGAATGAGTAAAGAAAGTTCTTCTCTAGGTCCGAAATTATACTCCAAAATATAATTCTTATCGAGGCCAGCTTTGGCCTTCTCTTTCACATCGGTGCCTTTTGGAGCTACGGATATATCAGAATCTCCACGGGTTGAATATTTAGCATATTCATAGGTAGTCATTAAATTACTAGCCGAGGGTAAAATGGCTATGCCTGTGGCCAAAAGTAAGGCGCCCACAATCTTCCCAAGCTCAATAAATTTCTTTTCAATCAACAAACGGATTCCCTCTGCTGCAGCGACTATGCTCAGCATAATTAATAAATAATAGGTGATTTGGAAGTGATTCGAACTAATGTTGAGTGCGAGAAAAAATGCAAAAACCACGCTTCCCCAGAGCCATTTACCTCGGGTTGCTAATAATAAACCACCCAGCGTAGGTGCCATAAACGCTACTGCGTTTACTTTCGTAATATGTCCGGCTCCCAGGTATAGAATATTAAAGGAGGCAAAACCAAAGGCAAGACCACCCACCATGGCAACCCACGGATTAATTTTTAGGCACATCCCCAAAATATAAAATCCAAGCATGGTAACAAACAATACACCCACCGGTACTGGCAAACCAAGCCTTAACACCGAAGCAACATGATTCATCAAATTGCCATGATGAACTACGCTAATTTGATACGCCGGCATCCCACTAAACATGCCGTTAGTCCACAGTGCCTCTTCCCCATTTACCATACGATAATCGGTAATTTCTTTTGCGGCCCCTTGATACTGTTTGACATCAGATTGCTTTAATTGCTTGCCATTCCATACAGGTGAAAAATAAACCCCCGCAAACATTAAAAAAACCAACATCGCCACTACGTGCGGAATCAGAGACTTTATATTAACCTTCATTTCTATTATTTTTTATTATTTCGGATTCGCATATCGAATCACATCTTCACTTCTTATTTCACCGTCACAAAGAATCACCAACCGCTCTAACACGTTTCTTAACTCACGAATATTCCCCGTCCAATCCACCGATTGTAACGCAACAATACCATCTTCATGAATATCCTTAACCTTAACCCCTTGTTCTTGGCATATCAAAGATAAGAAATGATCCACTAGTAAGGGTATATCCTCTTTGCGATCATTTAAGCTTGGCACATGAATAGGGATTACAGATAATCGATGGAATAAGTCTTCACGAAACCTACCCTCATTAATTTCTTTTCGAAGGTCTTTATTGGTTGCTGAAATGACTCTACAATCTACCTTTATGTCTTTTTCACCCCCTACCCGTTGTATCACGTTCTCCTGTAAGGCACGTAATACTTTAGCCTGAGCGCTGGGTGACATATCTCCGATTTCATCAAGAAATAAGGTTCCGCCTGAGGCGAGCTCAAACTTTCCTTTTTTATCTTTCACCGCACTGGTAAATGCGCCTTTTTCATAACCAAACAACTCACTTTCAATGAGTTCTGACGGAATAGCAGCACAGTTCACCTCAATAAATGGTGCTTTATTTCGATTTGATTGGTCGTGAAGGCTTCGAGCGACGAGCTCCTTTCCACTTCCGTTTGGACCAGTAATCAACACCCTAGCGTCTGATGGCGCTACCTTTGAAATCATGGCTTGAATCTCTAGGATTTGGGAAGAATCCCCAATAATTCCATTTCCTTTGATTTTTTTTATGCTTGACCTTAGGGCTGCATTAGATTGGATTAACTGACCTTTTTCTGTTAGGTGGTTAATCGCTACAAGGATTCGATTTAAGTTCAGCGGTTTTTCAATAAAATCATAAGCACCTAAGCGCAACGCCTTTACAGCCATTTCGATGTTACCATGACCTGACATCACAATGATCTCTGGCTGATGACCCAGCTCCCTTAATGCGCGCATTAATTCTAAGCCGTCCATCTTCGGCATTTTAATGTCACAAAAAAGGACATCAAAACTTACATCTTCAAATTTCTTTAAGGCCTCCTCCCCATTTTCAGCTTCATCAATCTGATGCCCCTCCATCTCAAGAATATCTCGAATGGCACGTCGTATGGCCCGATCATCTTCTGTTATGAGTATTCTCATCTATTTATGTCTTTAATATCAACTCTTCGCTCCAGCATGGGCACAAACTTAAAAGTACCTAATTCTTCTGAGGTGTAGTCAAACTCACTTAGTCTTTTTATTCGCAACATGCGCTGCTCCTCCCCTTCACCAACAGGGATAATCATTATTCCGCCAATTGCTACTTGTTTCAGTAACTCTTCGGGAACATCTGGCGCTCCACAGGTAACTAGAATTCGATCGAAGGGTGAATAACTGGGCCATCCTTGATACCCGTCGCCATATTTCAACCGGGCATCATAGTCCAAGTGCTTAATGAGTTGATTAGCTTTTACATGTAGGTCTTGATGCCGCTCAATGGAATACACCCGAGCCCCCAATTCACATAAAATGCACGTTTGAAATCCTGAACCCGTTCCAATTTCCAAGACTTTCATCTTTGGGCTTAATTCGAGTAACTCCGTTTGAAACGCAACAGTATACGGATGAGATATCGTTTGACCCGACCCGATATGAAATGCACCGTTGGTGTATGCCAAGTCATCCAATGCTAAATCCATAAAAAAATGACGCGGAACAGCATTGAACGCATTCAGGATACGTACGTCCTGTATTCCCATCTTCCCTAATTCCTCCACCAATAACTTCCGCTTACCTTGGTGACGATACGTGTCTTTTAAGTGATTCAT
>Ga0102897_1000522_pt1 | contig 12264 bp, 7 predicted proteins | sample Colrivmet1554B02_FD_78453 | JGI IMG/M metagenome (GOLD analysis project Ga0102897, IMG submission 78453) | Estuarine microbial communities from the Columbia River estuary - metaG 1554B-02 | ecosystem: Environmental > Aquatic > Marine > Intertidal zone > Estuary | place: USA: Columbia River...
AGTGCCTAGTGCTCAGTGCAAATTAGTGCTCAGTGCCTAGTGCTCAGTGCAAATTAGTGCTCAGTGCCTAGTGCTCAGTGCCGGATTTATAAGAACTCAAATGATTTTTACATCAACGAACGAGTTTAACACAGATCATACAAATAGAACGAAAAGCGGTTAGTACCGACCCTGAAGGGGTCAAATTTCACTAGCAAAAAACGCATATACGATTATCCACAACCCTGAAGGGGTTGAATAGAAGAGCAGAGAGCGAGAGTGGAGAGCGAAAAACGACCAACAAAAAATTCGTGAAAATTCGCGTAATTCGTGGCAAAAAACAAACAATTAAACTCCGCGCAACTCAAATAACTCCGCCGAACTCTGCGCTAATACCCCGTGAGCAAAGCGAACAACCTATCCGAGTAAAGCGAGGAGCCAACCGCAACCCATTAGCACATTAGCACATTAAAAAATTGACAATTATCACCGCCACCTACAACTCCTTGCCAACCTTAAAACTGGCATGGTCATCCTTGTTATCACAAACCCATACCGATTGGGAATGGGTGGTGCAGGACGGTGGTTCAAAAGATGGCACTCAGCAATGGTTGGGAAGCTTAGGTGATGTGAGGGTTAATTGGGTTTCCGAGTCAGACAGCGGTATTTACGATGCGCTCAATAAGGCGATTCTTAGGGCCAATGGTGAGTGGATTGGTTTGTTGCATTCCGATGACCAATATCCAAATGCAGAAGTATTAAAATTAGTCTGGGAGGCTTCGGTTGGTAAAGACGCGATTTATGGCGATTTACAGTATGTACAGGCTACGGATGTGTCCAAAGTGTTGCGCTATTGGAAAAGTGGGGCATTTGCTCCCACCTTATTGCATAAAGGCTGGATGCCGCCGCACCCGACCTTGTTTTTGCGCAAGGCAATTTACGAGCGGATAGGGGAGTTTGACACCCAATTTAAGATTGCTGCCGATTATGATTTCATACTAAGGGTGTTTCAAATACCCAATTTAAAAATACACTACTTACCCCAGGTACTGATGCTCATGCGCCAAGGAGGTGCAAGCTCTAAACTCAGTAATTTGGTGTCCAAAAGCAAAGAAGACCTTCGTGTGCTGCGCAAGAATGGATTGCCGTTTCCGATTGTTGTATTGCTACGCAAGGTGATGGGGAAAATTGGACAGTTTTTTTAATGTGCTAATGTGCCAGTGTGCTAATGATTTGTGCGCTGCGCTAATAGTTCATAGTAATAAGTAGAAATAGGAGTTTGCTTACGTGGTTCTGCGATTTAGATATCAGTTACCATTTTAAATAACAGGTTTTTCGGAATTTTTTGCTCCTCCGCCGAGGCGGAGCTAATAGATTATTGTTGATAGTAGAAATTAAACAACAATCTACAATTAGTATAGACAAAAGCAACAAATTAGCACATTAGCACATTAGCACCCTGAAGGGGTTGAATTTTTCAAAAAAAACGTACAATATTGGAATCTGGTTCCCAAATTGCATAAAATACAACGAGTTCATTTTAAAGAATAAATGAATGATGGCGGTGTACTGGCGGAGTAAATGGCGGTGTAAAGTCAACACCTTTAGTTAACACCTAAGTCACCCCCTAAGTCACCCCCCAAGTCACACTTCAAAACTAGGGTAGAAACTAGGGTAGAAACTAGGGAAGAAATCTTCTTTATTAACGAATTCACTTTTGGTTTAAAAGTTTAATAACAGGTTTTTCGGAATTTTTTGCTCTGCAAAATTCCTCAAAAATATGCTCTTACTTTTTTTCTGCTCAAAAAAAGTAAGCAAAAAAGGAGCTCTTCAGCTTGAAGAAATACTTCACCTCCGCCGCGGCGGACTCAAAGCGGAAAATTTCAAAACTCGGAGCAAATGAATTTGCCCCTCAAACAGTTGAAATTTTCTTCGCTTTTTCACAATGCGGGTCCCGAAGTATTTCTTCTAGGCCATAGTATTCATGAGTAAAAATTTTATTCCTCCCCAGGAACCACATTCCTAGGCATCTGAAAATAGAATATCGACATTAATAAAGCGGTTTTGAAACTGCATGAAAACGAGTAAATGCTAAGCTTAGCAGTATGCTCAAGCGCAAGCATCTCGTTTTCAAAAGTTGATAAAACCCTTCGCTTCGAAGCAAGATTAATCAATCAGCTTAAAATCTGCGAAGGGAGCTTTATTAGGAGTCTTGATTTTTTGTTACTCTCGGCGCTAACGCTTGGTCTTCGAAAGCAGTGCTTTCTCTTGATCAAGCAAAAAGTAAAAATAAAAAAGGAGTAATTCGAAGCAAAGCGGAGGATTACGACAAAAAAGAAATATTAAAATTTAAAATCAATGTCTGAGCTAAGCGAAGACAAATCTATCTAAGCTCCGCAGCGGAGGAGCAAAAAGATTAGCGTTAACAGCAGAAAGCTAGAGAGAGCGGAAAGCGAACATACAATCGAACAAAAATATTCGTGAGCATGCGTTACTTAAAAAAAACAAACCAACTCTGCGCAACTCTAAATACTCTGTATAACTCTGCGCTATAAAACCAGCACCGAAGAAGATTTCCGGGGGAACCTGAACGAATCAAAACATCATATAGTAAGATCAAGCAGTTTTTGGGATAAATTCGATATATTTGCTATCGCAATGAGCGTTACAGTAATATGCATTGCGATAAATAGAAACAAACAATGAAGTTTTACAACCGGCAGACAGAACTAGCTCAGCTCGAAAAAATTGGGCAGCGTGCGCAAAAGACTGCGCAGCTTACTTTTGTTGTAGGTCGGAGAAGGATTGGTAAAACGAGCTTGCTACTTAAAGCATATAACGACCCCAGCACACTTTATTTCTTTGTCGCAAAAAAAAACGAAGCCTTGTTGTGTGCCGAATTTATAGAGCAAATTGAGCAAAAATGGGGCGAACCCGTTTACGGTGAGTTCAAGCATTTTAAAACCTTGTTTGCTTGGTTAATGGAGCGTGCACGCACAAAAAACTTTACGCTCATTATTGATGAGTTTCAGGAATTTCAGTCGGTCAATGCAGCTGTGTTTTCAGAGATGCAAGCCATCTGGGATCTCCAGCACAAAGCGTGTCAGATGAACCTCATTTGTTGTGGTTCTGTTTATGCCCTCATGACGCGCATTTTTGAGAATGCCAAAGAGCCACTTTTTGGGCGGGCCAATCAACGCATGCACCTGAAAGCTTTTGATGTAGCCACCTTAGAAGAAATCCTTCAGGACCACGCACCAGGTTTTAGCAATGAAGACCTCCTTGCTTTGTATTTACTTTCTGGAGGGGTCGCCAAGTATGTGGAGCTTTTTATGCAGCAACAAGCCACTACCAAAGAGGCTATGCTAGACTTACTCCTCGCAGAAGATTCCCTTTTTCTGGAAGAAGGAAAAAATGTCTTGATAGACGAATTTGGCAAAGAATACGGTAATTATTTTTCCATTCTCTCTTTAATTGCCAGCGGCAAAACAGCAAGAGCCGAGATGGAATCTATTATGGAAATGCAGATTGGTGGTTTTTTAGATCGACTCGAACAAGAATTTGGCTTGATTAAAAAAGTGCGTCCAATTTTGGCCAAGCCGAACAGTAGGTCGCTTAAATATGAAATCGAAGACCATTTTTTGCGTTTTTGGTTCCGGTTTATCTATAAAAACCGCAGCGCCATTGAAGCAGGTAATATAGGATATATCCGAAGTGTTGTGGCCCGAGATTACGCTACATTTAGCGGGAAAACCCTCGAACGCTTTTTTATCGACCGGCTTAAGGCACTTCAAATCTATAACCAAATTGGCACTTATTGGGAAAAGCAAAACACCAACGAAATCGATATCGTCGCTATAGATGATTTGAACAAGCATATTTTATTGGCTGAGGTCAAAAGAAATCCTGAAAAAATACAACTCGAACTTTTGAAGCAGAAAGCAGCCAAAATCATTGAAACGTATCCTCAATATCAATTTACCTACGCAGCCTATGTACTCGATCAAATAAGACAATTATGAAAACCCCACAACAACTCTTACAAAACTTCACGGTAATCGCTTCCGACTTAACACGTCCGTGGGGAGCGTTTTACGTGATTGACGAAACACAAGCCCAGGCTTTTTCCAATGCCTTTTTTGACGGCCTCGATGTGAATACCTTAACGATTGGTGGCAAGCTTAGTCCCAAATTATTGGTCGTGGCAGCTGGTCAACGCCTTTCGTGGCAGTACCATAATCGTCGTGCAGAGATCTGGAAAGTGGTGCAGGGAACTGTCGGTATTGTGCGTTCAGACAACGACCAAGAAGGCGAACTCGTGCACTACACCGAAGGTCAAACGATTAAACTCGCACAAGGTGAGCGCCACCGCTTGGTAGGTCTCGACGCCGATGCGATTATTGCCGAAATCTGGCAACACACGGATGCAAGTCATCCTTCCAATGAAGACGACATTGTGCGTGTGCAAGATGATTTTGGACGTTAGGTAGACAGAGCGAGAGCGGGGAACAGAGCGAGAGCGGAGAAACAGAGCGAGAGCGGAGAGCGGAGAGCGAGAAAGAGAGCGAGAAAGAGAGCGGAGAGCGGAGTCCGCCGCGGCGGAGAGAGCGAGAAAGAGAGCGGAGAAACAGAGCGGAGTTGGAAATAAAACACATAAAAAACTTACAATATGTAAAGTAAAATACTTACAATATGTAAAGTAAAACACTTATAATATGTAAAGTAAAAGCTTTATAATATGTAAAGTGAAATGCTTATAATATGTAAAGTGAAAGCTTTATAATATGTAAAGTGAAATGCTCATAATATGTAAAGTGAAATCAAATTATGTATCGGTGAAATAGAAGAGGCCGCAGCCAATTTATTGCGCTTTGCAGCCTTGGTCGACCCACAAAAAAGCGGTATGCCAAAATCGTTAAATATCATCACCGGCACCGGAATGAGTTATACACGTAAAGATGGAATTAACGTCATCTCATTTGCTTCGTTAGGAGCTTAATGAAAGAAGAATGTGAAGACGACATTGTGCGTGTGCAAGATGATTTTGGCCGTTGATTTTTGGATAATGGTCGTTTTTGTTTAGTGGGATAAACAAAAAATGAATATATTTGCTTACTCGGGTAAACAAAAATGGAATCTTTAGTCAATAAATTTTACAATAAATTAGGCGCAACTTCTACTGACTTTGTTCGTGACACCATGCATAAAGTCAACTGGTCAGCGAGGTTGATTGGCATCAAAGGGGCAAGAGGTACTGGTAAAACTACCCTGCTTTTGCAATACATCAAACTGCATTTAGCTGATCAATTAGAACAAACGCTGTATGTGAGTTTAGATGCATTTTGGTTCAACACGAACTCCCTGACGGATTTAGTAGATGAATTTTCTAAAAAAGGAGGAAAGTATCTTTTCATCGATGAAGTTCATAAATTGCCGGGTTGGGCGCAAGTCCTGAAGAATATCTATGACGAGTATCCGCATTTGTATGTGGTTTTTACAGGTTCATCTTTGTTAGAAATTCTCAATGCGCGGGCTGATTTAAGCAGAAGAGCCGTGGTCTACGAAATGCAAGGCTTTTCTTTTCGAGAGTATTTGCGGATGGAAACCGGGATCAATTTTGAGATACTGTCCTTAGAACAAATTCTGAGCGCTCATCTCATTGAAGCTCAAAAAATAAATCAACAAATTAAGCCTTTTCAGTATTTTGAAACATACTTGAAGCAAGGATATTATCCGTTCTATCGCGAACAGCCTGAATTATACGAAATGCGACTAGGCGAAGTGATTAATATGATTTTGGAAATAGAATTGCCCCAGCTAAGAGGTGTGGAATTGGCTTATGTGGCTAAAGTCAAACAACTGCTAGTGATTATTGCCGAATCTGTACCTTTTATGCCGAACGTGAGCAAATTGAGTGAAAAAATCAATATCAATAGAGCCACGCTCTTGTCTTACTTACATTATTTGGAGGAAATAGGATTGACACGTAATTTATTCAAAGATTCTTATGGTATCAGTAGGCTACAAAAACCAGCAAAAGTCTATTTAGAAAACACGAATCTCATTTATATGCTTGCCCAGCAAAATGCCAACATTGGCAATAAGAGAGAAACCTTTTTTATCAACCAAATCAGTTACAATCATAAGGTCACCTACACCGCTCAAACTGATTTCAAGGTAGACGACACCTATTTTTTTGAAATTGGAGGCAAGAACAAACCAAACAAACAAATTGCAGCACTAAATCATTCATTTATAGTTGCTGACGACATCGAATATGGCTTTCAAAATAAAATCCCCCTTTGGCTTTTTGGATTTATGTATTGATGCCAGTTCAAAAATGCACTTCAAGAGTGCAAAAAATGGTAGAACATGCACTGTGATAGTGCAAAATAAAAAATAAGAAATGTCACTCCTCACCATAAACCCCACCCAAACAGCTGCTTGGAAAAAACTCCAAGCACATTTCGTCGCGAACAAGGACCTGCGCATGCAAGATTTATTTGAGGAAGATGCACAGCGAACGGAAAAATTCCACCTGCACTGGAAGGACTTCCTCTTGGATTATTCCAAGAATCGAATAACCGCGGAAACCATGACGCTGTTGCATGAGTTGGCGAATGAAATGGGACTTTCTGCGGCCATTCAGAGTTATGTGGGAGGTGACGCGATCAATCAAACGGAGAATCGTGCGGTTTTGCATACTGCGTTGCGTTCCAAAGAAACGAGTCCCTTATTGGTGGATGGTGTCGATATCCGAACGGAGATTGCTGCTGTCAAGGCACAAATCAAGGAGTTCTCCGAACGCATCATTTCGGGAGCACACAAAGGATTTACGGGTAAGTCCATTACGGACATCGTGAATATCGGCATTGGTGGTTCCGATTTAGGTCCTGCCATGCTTGCCGATGCTTTAGCATACTACCAAAATCACTTAAACGTGCATTTTGTGTCGAACGTTGACGGAGATCACGTGCAGGAGGTACTCAAGAAAGTGAATCCTGAAACGACCCTTTTCGTCATCGTTTCGAAGACCTTTACCACACAAGAAACACTAAGCAATGCGCAAACCATTCGCGAATGGTTTTTGACTGCGGGCAGCGAAGTTGATATCGCAGCGCATTTTGTGGCGGTGTCCACCAATTTACAACGAGTGCAAGCATTTGGCATCGCTCCCGAAAATACCTTCCCGATGTGGGATTGGGTAGGGGGACGCTTCTCCTTGTGGAGCGCAGTAGGATTGTCCATTGCCTTGGTTATCGGATATGAGCAGTTTGAACAATTGCTTGATGGTGCAGCCGACATGGACGCCCACTTTAGCTCGGCACCTTTTGAGGAAAACATGCCGGTCATCATGGCGCTCTTGAGCATTTGGTACAACAACTTTTACGGGTCCGAAAGCGAGGCACTGATTCCCTACACGCAATACCTGCAAAAATTGGCTCCATACTTGCAACAAGGCATCATGGAGAGCAACGGAAAAAGCATGGGCCGCGATGGTCAGCCAGTCAATTACCAAACGGGCACCATCATTTGGGGCGAACCTGGCACCAACTCGCAGCACGCCTTTTTCCAGTTGATCCACCAAGGCACCAAACTGATTCCCACGGATTTTATTGGATTTAAAAAGTCCTTGCACGGCAATACCGACCACCACGACAAGCTGATGGCCAATTTCTTCGCACAAACCGAAGCCTTGCTCATGGGAAAAACAGCCGAACAGGTTTCCGCTGAGTTCGAAGCACAACACATCACCGGTGAAAAAGCCGCATTTTTATTGCCCTACAAAGTTTTTGCCGGAAACAAACCGACCAACACCCTTTTAATTGAAAAATTAACACCGTCAGCCCTCGGTTCCTTACTGGCCCTGTACGAACACAAATTGTTTGTCCAAGGTGTCATTTGGAACATCTTCAGCTACGATCAATGGGGCGTAGAATTAGGAAAACAATTGGCAACCAGCATCCTTGACGAAATCAATAAACAAGAAGTCGGGGAGCATGATGGGTCGACGAATTTTTTGATGAGGAATTATTGTGATTAGTGCCTAGTTCGCCGAGGCGGAATGGTAATGTGCTAATGTGCCTCCGCCGCGGCGGACTGCTAATGTGCCAATGATTTGTGCGCTTCGCTAACGGTTAATTGTGCATAGCAGAAATAAGCTCGGTAAAAATGTGCTAATGTTCTGTTCGCTCCGCCGCGGCGGAGCTACACGTTTTTCGATAATCTGAATGATGAATAAAAAATATATCCACTATGTACGCGCAGGGCATGCCCTTCGCCTACGAAAATTCCCGGGGAAACCCGAACGCATGAATAAAAAATAAATCCACCATGTACGCGCAGGGCATGCCCTTCGCCTACGAAGATTCTCGGGGAAACCCAACGCATGAATAAAAAATATATCCACTATGTACGCGCAGGGCATGCCCTTCGCCTACGAAGATTCTCGGGGAAACCCGAACACATAAATAAAAAATATATCCACTATGTACGCGCAGGGCATGCCCTTCGCCTACGAAGATTCTCGGGGAAACCCAACGCATAAATAAAAAATAAATCCACTATGTACGCGCAGGGCATGCCCTTCGCCTACGAAGATTCTCGGGGGAACCCAACGCATGAATAAAAAATAAATCCACCATGTACGCGCAGGGCATGCCCTTCGCCTACGAAGATTATAGGAAACCTATCTTCGCTTGCGAAGAGCCAATAGCTACCCATTAGCAAATTGGCACATTAGCACTCCGCCGCGGCGGAAGCACATTAGCCACCTGACTAATAACATTTAACTTGAAACCATCCATCCTCACGGCAATTCTTCTCCTATCGACCATCTCGATAGCGCAGATGAACGTATCCGACAAAGCACAGCTTGTCTACAACAACCACAGTGACCAGTTCTTTGTCCTGGACGATTCCACGCATTACTGGACACAGAAACCCGGATCCAATCGTTGGGTCAAGCATCCGTATGTCTATGCGGGAGATGTTCCGTTTATGGAGATGATGGACATGACCAAAGTGTTAGCGATGAGTGCAAAGAGCTACTACTTTGTGAGTACGAGTTGCGGGAATGTGTATGAATTGAAACAAAACACCTTGAAGCGGATTGACCATAGTTTTCCACACAAAAATCAATATGGCGCACCGATGTTTGCATGGAACAATAGTGTGTTTATGTTTGGTGGATACGGATTTTTTCAAGTGAAAAATGTGTTTACCCGCTACGTGCCACAAGCAAAGGAATGGTTTGAGGTAATCACGAAGAGTAAGGAAAGTCCTTCGCCAAGGTCTGCACCTGTGTTTTTGTTGGACCGATATCAATTCTATGTCATCGGTGGGATGGACGCAAGTCAACTTTCGGATGATTTTCTGCGCGATTGCTGGAAGTATGATTGTCAAAAGAAATCATGGGAGAAGCTCGGCGAAGTCAATGAACTCTTGTACAAGGATTTTAAACTGATGGACCTCAATATGAACCTGCCGAATGGGGTCTTGCGAATGAATAACCGATTGATTGAACTAAATATCCGTCAAAACAAATGGACATCCTACGAGAATCCATTGGTGTTGACGATGTCTAAAATAACATCATCGAAGAACAATGAGTACCTACTGTATGCACAGTCGAATTCCAATAGTAGCAACGATTACGTGATCAAGGTGCAAAAATTTGATGACCTGAAAGAATTTACAGTAGGGCAGTATCCAATTTACCAAAAAGTTTCCGTCCTCAAACTTTTCCCGAAGGAAGACTACCTGTGGATTTCCTTGATTTTAAATTTCTTGCTCTTTATGATGTTGTTTTACATCCGTCGCATGCACAAGTTGAAATTCTTGCAGCGTGGACAAAAAAAATTGCGTCGATCAGATTTCACGACGAGCGAATGGGACTTGATGTGTTTAATCCAACGTCACGGAGAAATGGAACTTTCCGCCTTGAACGAATACTTCAACGAGGAGGGCTTGTCCTATGAAACCCTTAAAAAACGCCGAGAGACCTTTGTCAAAAGCATCCGAATCAAGATTGCGATGATTAGCCGCAAGCCTATTGAAGAAATCTTGATGGAAACCAAACACACGGTGGATAAGCGAATGAAAATCATCCACTGGAACGAAGACATCGAGTTGGAATTCGATTCCGATGAGGACTAAATCAAATAGGGTAAAATACAGTATCCTTTAATTTTTGTAATTTTTTGAGGGATAGTCCTAGTTAAACAGCTGAATCAAGCTACCTTTGCTATGACTATTCGTCTATCAAACAATGAGCGTTTATATATTCTCTTTACTGCTATTCTTCTTCGTTTCCAGTTTCATGGTGATGTACTTTGTGACACCCGTAATTATCCAAGTAGTGAAGTTAAAACGACTCTTTGAGAAGATGTCGGACCGAAGTTCACACTCACAGCATGTCCCAAGTTTTGGCGGAGTCACCTTCTTTATCATATTAATTATCAGTTTAAGCATTGCTGAGCAGTTCTTTGTGACTTCCCGAGCGATGTTCTTGATTCCATCGTGTCTCGTGATTTTCTTTACCGGCTTGAAGGACGATATGACTGGAATTAGTCCGTGGAACAAGATTATGATGCAAGTGATTGCCACCACGATGTTGTTCCTTTCCCCAGACTTCCAGATCACGAACCTACACGGATTCCTGGGTGTTCACGAAATCCCACATTGGATTTGCATCCCACTTACGTTCTTAGTGGTCGTATTTTACATCAACGCGTACAACCTCATTGACGGTATTGACGGACTCGCTTCTTCGTTAGGCGCCTTGTTCTTTACCTTCTTTGCCATGACCTATTATTCCCTCGAAGATTACATGATGATGTCCGTCTGCCTTTCGATGGTCGGATCCTTCATCGCCTTTCTACGCTACAACTTATCTACGGACAAGCGCATCTTCATGGGAGACACCGGAAGTTTGTTTATCGGATTTTTGATTGCCGCAATTGTCATCAATATTCTCTCTAAAGATTACCACAAGGACATCAGTATGCACTACATTTCGAATCTTCCTTTGTTGATGATTTCAGCCTTGTACATGCCCATTTTTGATTCCATTCGCGTATTCACCATTCGCATTCAAAATGGACGCAATCCATTCGCACCAGACCGCACCCACGTTCACCATGTCATTCTTGATTACTTCAAACTTTCACACCGCAAAGCGTCCTTCTACATCTTCTCCACGAATGCATTGATTTTGCTCATTATGGGATTCATTACCGAATGCTGTAATCATACGATTTCCCTCGTTGCCCTCCTCGTAATTAGCACGGTGTTCGCAGTGATTTTGCATAAGTTGCGGATGAAGTTGCCGAATAAAGGAGTGTGATTTAGTGACTAGTGACTAGTGCTCAGTGCTCAGTGCTCAGTGAACAGTGCTCAGTGAACAGTGCTCAGTGCTCAGTGAACAGTGCTCAGTGTGGGATTGAGTGAAATCGAAAATATTCTTTAGGTAAAATCAACGCGTTAATCGTTTGTAGTAACTAAAACCTCGATACTGTGGGTGTCATCTTCTATATAAATTAACTCTGTGCAACTCCACAAACTCTATCGAACTCTGCGTTAGATACGATCAATGATTCGCATTCGCCTCGGCCAATACCGACCCTTCGGGACGCCAATGATTTGTTAGTTCCGCTAAACTGTTTAGCGTTAAAACAAGAATTTAAACGCCATCATATAATTAAGTTAGATAACGGCACTGTTCCGCCGCTGTGGACTAGGCACTGAGCACTAGGCACTGTTCACTCATCACTAATTAGCACATTAAACAAGTATTTCTTAACTTTGTCTTATCAAATTAATCAATGAAACAACTTATCTCGCTAGGAAAGCTAGCTTTGAGCACCATTATTTTAGCTATTAGCTTGACATCCTGCAAGATACGCGAGCGTTTGGTGTATTTACACAACCCTATTGGCGATACGACACAAGTCGTGAAAAATACGTATTCTCCTATTTTGCGTGTCGATGACCAACTCAGCATCATGGTGGGAGGAAGTGACCAAGAAGCATTAGCTCCTTTTCAGTTTTTCTCTGGAGGTGGGGCAAATGGCGGTGGACAGCAGAACATGCAAATGATGGGTGGAATCAACTACCTGATTGACATCAACGGGAACATCAATTTTCCAGTGCTTGGTTTTGTGCATTTAGCGGGTAAAACGCGTTTGGAAGCGGTGATTTATTTGCAAGAACAATTGTCACAATACGTAGAAAAACCGGTGGTAAACATCGAAATCAAGAACTTTAAGTTTACGGTGCTTGGAC
>Ga0102897_1000524_pt1 | contig 12163 bp, 9 predicted proteins | sample Colrivmet1554B02_FD_78453 | JGI IMG/M metagenome (GOLD analysis project Ga0102897, IMG submission 78453) | Estuarine microbial communities from the Columbia River estuary - metaG 1554B-02 | ecosystem: Environmental > Aquatic > Marine > Intertidal zone > Estuary | place: USA: Columbia River...
AATTAAATACAAATCCACGTAATCCTGTCCAAGCAATTGTAAACTTTTGTCAAACGCTTTGAGCGCTTCTTCATAACCATGATCGGTATTATTTAATTTGGAAGTTATAAATAATTCAGCGCGATCAATTCCACTATTCTTAATCCCGTTCCCAATTTCAACCTCATTTTCATACATACTGGCAGTATCTATTAAGCGATAGCCAATTTCTATAGCCGTCTCTACTGCTTGTTCCGCTTGCTTTTGATACATGTCATAAACACCCAATCCCAACATGGGCATTGAGGTTCCATTATTAAGCTTTACCATTTTTCTAATCCCAATAATTTTTTACCTAAATCGTTTAATACTGCGGTATCGTATTTGGTTTGTTCCCAATTTCTTGGATCACCAGGAAACGCATAACCTTCAGGAGCAATACGATCTCTCCAAGAATTTACGCGCCACTGTTTTAATGCTTCGTTGTCCTCCTCCGCTGGCATCATGGATAAATATTGTGCAATACGTACTTTGTCAACACTGTTATTGGCTCGAATACCATGTGGTTCTAAACTATTAAATATTAATAAATCGCCTGCTTCCAATTTTACCTTAGTAGGTGTAAAGCCTGTGGTGTCTGGTTTATATCGATCACGATCTTCTGGCTGTGTTAATTTCCAAGTATCATAAGATCTGTATAGTTCAGGTATACATTGAAACCCTCCCATATTTTCGTCAGTCTGATCCGCTAAGGCTAAAACACCTTGTACATTTACAGGTTTGGTTTCAGGATCATAATCCCAATGTATAAATGCTTTGTATTCATGACCTGGACGAATCGGAAAATTTAAATTAGCGCGATCAATGGTTACCCATAATTTTTCTGTTCCCCATATATCTACAAATGCATCATACACTTTTTGCATTTGACGATTGTTCCATAAGTGTTGGTTATTATAACATTCTACCATCCCGGTGCCAGCTAATTCTTTCATTTTCATTTCTGCTCTTGGAGCGGTATACCAGGCTTCTTTATCATTAGGATCCTTTTCTTCAAACTCCCATAAAAAATTGGCTGTTTCCAATGCTTGTTCACGGGACACTGCATTTTTTATTACAATGTATCCATTGTGTTTCCAAAACTGCCAATCTTCCTCACTCAATACACGTAATGGCTTTCCATTGGATCGGTCGTTTAATTTTGAGGCACTACTTTTTGCAGTAGAAGGATTTCCGGGGATGTCCTTATGGGCATTACTATTGTTGCTTGCCATCGTTGGCACCATGGTAGGCACCATTGTTGGTACCATACCTTTTTGTTCTTCATTACTCATAGCAATTGAATTTATTATTTGTGTTTTTGATAAGATAAATTTACAACGCGCATAGGACATTGATTTTCCCCTAAATTGGCCAATATTTGCTCTATTTTGATATATTTTGTATAATTTGGATAAAAAATAGCCATTTTAGTATCAATGAAGTTAAGTTTAGAAAATATAAAACCCGATGCAGGTAGTTCCTTTAAAATACTATTAACGCCTAAATTGAATGAGATATATTATTGGCATTTTCATCCCGAAATCGAATTAGTATATGTAGAAGCTGATAAAGGTATTCGGCATATAGGCGATCATATTAGTACATATGAAGGAAGTGATTTAGCATTAATTGGTTCTTATATTCCGCATTTAAATTTTGACTATGGTGTTAAATCAACGGTCGAAACTGTAGTGGTACAGTTTAGACAATTTTTTTATGAGGAATCATTTTATAAACAACCTGAAATGCAATTGATTTATGCGTTAATGGAACGCGCGCAGACGGGAATTGCATTTTTTGGTGAAACAAAAAAACAAGCAGGACTATTATTAAAAAAACTAACCGAATACGCTTCCTTCGAACAATTAATATTATTAATCCAAGTATTTCAATTGCTCGCTGAAAGTAAAGAATATACTTTATTGCATACGCGACCCATTGCAGCACATGCAGCAATTAAAGAACAAGAAAGGATGCATGTGATATATAAATATGTTGAAACTCATTTCCAAATACCTATTAAAATAATTGATATTGCTGCCAAAGCAAATTTAACAGAAGCAGCTTTTTGTAGAAATTTTAAAAAGGCCACAAAACTTACTTATACCGATTTTGTAAAATAGGATCGTATTAACCATGCTAAAAAATTACTAATGCACAATACGAATGTAACGGAAGCGTGTTATGATACAGGCTTTGAGAGCCTTTCGTATTTTAATAAAATATTTAAGAAAATTACAGGAGAGAATCCTTCTTCATTTAGAAAAAGGAAAGGACTCGATTAAATTTATGAAATTATTTTTCCGTCTTCCATTTTAATAATGCGATGTGTACGCTCTGCAAAACTTGAATCGTGGGTAACAATAAGGAGCGTTTGCTTAAACTCATCGGCCAACTGTTTAAATATATCAAACACTAAATCACTGTTTTTTTTATCTAAATTTCCTGTGGGTTCATCACCCATAATAATATGAGGATCGTTTATGAGCGCGCGCGCGATAGCAACTCTTTGTTTTTCCCCTCCGGAAATATGGTTTGCTTTTTTTAACGCTAAAGTATCTATACCCAGCATTTTTAATTTTTCCATGGCGCGATGTTCCACTTCTTGTTTGCTGTATTTGGCCAATTTTAAACCAGGTAACATTACATTTTCCAACACATTAAACTCATTAATTAAATAGTGAAACTGAAATACGAATCCAATTTTCTCGTTTCTTATTTTAGCTAGAAATCCTTCATTTTTTTTAGGCATTTCTTCGCCATCAATCAATAAAGTGCCTTCGTAGTCGGTGTCCATGGTTGACAATACATACAGCAGGGTAGACTTTCCACAACCAGACTTTCCTGTGAGGGAAACAAACTCGCCTTTATTGATACTAAAACTTAGGTCTTCAATAACCTTTATACGCACAGGATCATGAAAGAACTTATTAATATTTTTTGCTTCTAATATCTTTTCCATATTATTTACCTCTTATAATGACCACAGGGTCAATTTTACTTGCCTTTCTAGCCGGGAACCAACCAGCAAAGTAAGTGGTGATAAAAGAAAAAATAATGCCAATGATATAGAAATTTGGATTATAGTTAATAGGGTAGGTTGCAATGGTGGGTAGCGAGGCGGTATTGAAAGGTATTTGATCAATGAGTGCCGATAGTCCAAATCCAAGAACAAGCCCCATGAGGCCTCCAAAAATACCAATAGAGATAGCGATATAAATAAAAATACTTTTTACATCTTTTCCTGAAAATCCGGTTGCTTTTAAAATGGCAATAGAATCCATTTTTTCAAAAATCATCATGTTCAAAATATTATAAATACCAAATCCCGCAACAATGAGTAAAGTAATCCCTACCGAATAAGAAATTAAAGTTCGAATAGAACTTCCTGTTTCAAACTGTGAATTGGCGGTTTGAATATCTTCCGCATCTGTTTCATATAATTGTTGATATGCTGCAGCGACCGCCGGTGCTTGCAAAATATCTTTAAGCTTTACTTGTATACTTGTAATATAGTCGCTAGGAACAGATAATATTTTTTGAACTGTATTAATAGATGCGTAACTCTGCACATTGTCAAAATCTTTGACGCCCGATTGAAAAATCCCCACTACTTTTAATTGAAAAATATTTCCCTTGGAAGTGGTAATTTGAACGGCATCGCCAATATTTACCAATAATTTTTCTGCCAATCCTTTCCCCAAAATAATACCATTGTTCACTTTATTCAAATCGGCAGAATTACCACTGGTAACGTATTCGTCAAAATGGTACAATTTTGTTTCCTGATTAGGGTCAATACCAAAAATACTAGCCGTGATGTCAATCGTTCCATCATTAAAAAAAACCTGTGCGGTTAATTTTCGAGAAAGGCCCAAGACTCTCGGATCTTTTTCAATAGCATTAATGATGGCATTGCTATTGTAAATAGATTGTCTACTTGCATCTGCTTTTACGGAACCAATAAAATTATGGACATTGGTATCATTTAATTTATTGATAGGCTGTTCTATTTTTGGAGTAATATCGTTGTACAATTTTACATGAGGCGTTCTGTTTAAAATAAGCCCGTCCAATAAATCATTTAACCCCGACATAAAACTTAAGAGGGTAATAAACATGGTAATACTAAAAGTTACTCCAATAGCTGCCACCAAGCTTTGTTTCCACCTTGCCATTAATAAGGACTTCGCAATATTTATAAGTAACCTGGTTCTCATTGAATGGATTTAACAAGCTCGTCATTAACGCTAATGCCAGAGAGGATTTCCACTTTTTCATAATCCATGAGTCCCACTTTCACTTTTCGCTTTTCTTTGTTTTTCAAATAAACATATTCATTGTCTATTAAATAACTTCTTGGAATGATCATTGCTTTTTCTTTAACCTGAATCACAATGTTTGCTTGTGCACTAATATTTGGGAACAAATTATCTGGCTTATTCGTAAATGTTGCATCCACTTTAAAAGACTTTAATTTCAGGTTCATTAAAGGATATATTTTGGTTACGACGGCCTCAAATACTTTGTCTTTATAACTATCCATGGTGATATATACTTTTTGTCCCGCCGACATTTTTGATATATCATATTCATCTACCTGCATTTCTACATAAAATTCATTTGCATTGCCAATAATGGCTATAGGCAACTGTGGTGTTGCCATTTCTCCCGCTAATTTAGAAATGCCATACACCCTTCCATCTATTTCGCTTATTACTTTAAAGTCATTTAATAGATTAGAAGAAATAGCTGCACTATTTTTTGATTGCTTAGATTGTAATGCAATTTGTTTTTTTAAATCATTTAGTTTCAAATTGCTTGCATTGTATAAATTGCTTGCATTTTTATATGCTAGTTCTCTTAGATCCAAATCGTTTTTGGTCCCAATTTCACTGGCCCATAATTTTTTCTGTCTTTCCAATAAAGAGCTTTCGTTGTCTAATTTTGATTTTGCTAATTCTACCTCACTATTTGCTTGGGATAATTTTTCTTGATTCGCATTATCGGAAGAATAATTTTCTAATAATTTTGCATTTTCGTAGTTTAAAGAGGGGGCGGCATTTGATAATTCGATAATGACTTGTCCCTTTTTCACCAATTCACCTTCTTTAACCAATATATTTTTAATAATCCCACTCGCTTTTGCATATACTTCATATTGGTTGCCGCTTTTCACGGTGCCGGATGCGAATACCGATTGGGTTATTTTTTCAATGGTCGGACGTATACTTTCCTGTTTATGATTACAAGACTCAAAAACAGCCATTGCTATAAAAAGTAGTAACAGATAACGTAAAAAATGCTTCATATGTAAATCGTTTCATTTATATATTGTGCTATGCACATCAATCCGGTATAAAGTTAATCTATTTATAAAAAAACAGGCAAAAGGATTTCTCTTTTTGCCTGTTACAATTCGTATGTTTAAACCTGAATTAATCGTCTAGATCCTTACCTATATTAAGTTTTAAGAATGCAGCTCTTCTGGGTGCAGGCACAATGGCATCCACTCCTTTTAATCCCTTCCATAGCACTTCGTTAAATTCATGGTCATTAATGCTGTCCTCTTTTTTGAAATTAAAAAGTTCACTTTTTCTTTGCATGGCAGAAGTGCGTGTGTTTTTTTCATTGATATCCCATTGCAATGGTTTTGCTACAAAACCCAATGGATTCGCAGTTTTTTCAAAACATCTCCAAGCAGTGTTGGCGCCAGCATCATGTTGACTCATGGGTTGTAATCCTAAAATCATTTCAATGGTTTTAAGAAAGGAAGTGGTCGTATAGGGGGTATGGTCTACAAATCCTCTTTTAACAAATCCCCCAGCAATATAGGCAGGACTTCTGTGTGCGTCCACATGATCAGGTCCATTTTGTGCATCGTCTTCTAAAATAAACACCACCGATTCATTCCAAATGGGACTTTTGCTTAAATATTCTACAAACATACCAACCGCTAAATCATTGTCGGCAACATGCGCATAAGGGGAAGGCCTTCCTAACTTCATTCCTTCGGTATGATCGTTAATTAACCTTAATGTATTTAATCTAGGTACCTGATTGATGGCTAGTAATGAATCAAAATCTCTTTTCCATTGACCAACCCGTGTTGTATCTCTTACTTTTTCATCCCAACTAGTGTAATAAGGACAAAAATGATCTTTTAGTACAGGTATATTGGGCTTATAATCATCTGCAAATTCACCATAGGTTCTATAGCTAATGCCCGCTCTTTTTGCGAAATCCCAAATAAAGCCATTTTTATTATTGGCAATTTCTCTTGTGCCCTCTGCATCATAATTCCCTCCTCTGCCCCCATAACTGGTTACCCAATTTTTTTCCAAATAATCTGTGGCATAGCCACCAAGAGACCAATTATGACCATCCGCACTTACTTCCCCATTCACATAAAAATTATCTAAGAGTACAAACTCTTTTGCTAGTGCATGCTGGTTAGGTGTGATTTTCTCCCCAAATAAACAAAGGCTGGTATCTCCATTGCCCATTGGTAAATCGCCCAATACTTGGTCATATGTTCTATTCTCTTTTACAATGTAAAAAACATATTTTATGGCAGATGTATCGCCAATTTTTTGTGGAATTACCGATCCTATTTCAGCACTTGAACTTTGCTCTTTTTCTTTAGTATAGGGGGTGTTTTCGTAAACTGCTTTTGAATATAATCCTAGTTGTTTGTCGGAAGGGGTATTAATAATACTCATTGTTCCTTTCATTAAGCCACCAATATATTCTACATCTTTAGTTGATTTTAGCAATCCCTTTTGAACGCCTATTTGTGCATTTTTTTTATAAGGGTCTGGTCCTAGTGGGTTTGCAAAAGAAGAAAAGCCTTTGCCATTGGTTACATATATTTTTTGGCCAATCGTTTTTACGGATGTTGGATACCAGCCTACTGGAATAAACCCTTTCGATTTACTATTCCCAATTGCTGAAACATCAAATACGGCTAGACAGTTATTGTCTGCATTGGCAATGTATAATGTTTTTTCGTCCGTACTTAATGCAACTCCATTGGTTGTAGAACCATATGGCGCATTTGGATACAATGCAGCATTTAAGGTTTCTATGACTTGTTTTGTTTTTGTATTGATAATAGAAACGCTATTGTCATCGGAATTGGCTACAAATAAATACAAGCCATTTTTTGTAATGCAAATATCGTTGGGGTGACTGCCCACTTCAATTTGATTGGTGATTTTTCCTGTTGCGATATCATATATCAATAATTTTTTACCACCCCAACAAGAAATATAAAGCTCTTTTTTATTACTTGACAACATACAAGTATAGGCTTCGGCCGGTAAATTTACTTTGGCGATAACTTTTTTTGAATTTAAATTAATAGAATACAATGCATTGTCATCTTTGGTGACTACAAACAAAACATTATTGTCATCAATGCAGATTCCTGCGGGTGAAATTTTGTTAGGCCACTTATCACCTAGTTTAATGGAGTCCAATAATTTTAATTTATTTCCTGCAATTGCATATTGTAAAATCCAATTGTCATTACCCCCCGATGCGTATAAATATTTTTCATCCTTACTAAATGCTAAACCTAGCCAGGCTTTATCAACAACAATATTGTCTTCGATTTTATCCGTAAGCGTATTGATCAACTGTATGGTTTGTGTACTTTGTCCATTATTGGTAACCGCCATCCATTTTTTACTTTTAGAAATTGCCATATTCAAGGGAAGGTCTCCTAGCGGTAAACTTTCTCCTGCAGGACTTAAAGCCCATCCAGTGGGTAATATTACTTTTCCCGACGCGTTTAAATTTTCTTGTGCTTGTATTTGCAAACAACAGAATAGTAAACCAAAAACGTAAAATATTCTTTTCATAAATAATAAATTATACTACAATGTAGCGATTCTAATGCAAGGTGGTGCTACTTTACGATGAACTAATTGTTAAGTAAAAACTTGCTTGGAAAGCAACTCGTACCAACTTATAAGTAAAAATTACTTTAAAAATAGCGTAGCTATTTTATGTACTTCTTCAATGGGATCATGCTCGTTTCTATTGGTTAAAATCACCACCATTAATTTTTTATCTGGGTACAATCCAGCTGAATTTCTAAATCCAATCGTACTGCCGTCATGATATGGATGTGTATTGCCCATAAAATCTTCTACATGCCATCCATATCCATAATCTATTGTGGTTCCATTATCTAACTTAGTGCTAGACCAGGCACGTTTTTGCATAGAGGGGCTAATAAATCTATAAGACCATAATGACTTTACCCATTTTGCATATTCTTCTACATTGGTGTAAATTCCGCCATCCCCCAACACCGCACTAGTCATACTTTGATCGGTTTGTACCCAAGCACCGTTTTTGTAACTATGTCCATATGCCCTATTTGCAACAATGGACTTTCCTTCCTCAAAAGCAACACTTGTTTTCATGCCAATTTTCTTGAAAATATTTTCTTTTAAAAATTGTGCAAAGGGTTGTCCACTTATTTGCTCTACAATAAGAGAGAGAATGGAGTAACCTGTATTACTGTATTTATACTGTGTACCTGAAGGAAAGTATAAACTATCCGTCATATACATAAGTTGCATACAATTGGTATCATGCAATTGAATCATTTGATTGGCTGGCATCAAGTCCTCGTAATCTAATAATCCGGAACTATGGGTTAATAAATCTTTAATTCTAATGCCTTTCCCATATTCAGGAAAACTAGTGAAATATTTGGTAAGAGAGTCGTTTAAAGAAAGCTTGCGTCTTTTTTCTAATAACAAAATAGACATGGCTGTAAACTGCTTGGTAACAGAAGCCAATCTAAAATTAGTATTGGTTTGAATGGGCTCAGCTGTTTCGATATTGCCAATGCCATACCCCTTTTTAAAAATAATTTTATTTTTTTGAATGACTAAAACACTTGCGCCCGGTTCCGTTGGCGAATTATATTTTGCCATAATGGAATCAATAGTCTTTGCAATTTGTTTCTTTGATTGCGCACTAAGGCTTACACTCATCATTAACAACAAAATTCCGAATACTATTTTTTTCATAATAATTATTTATTCCACCAATAAGTTAACTTTAATACCACTGCTCTATTTTTTACAAATACAGGTCCGATATAATAATTGTCGGTGTAAACAATAAACAAATCGGAAACAGGTTTATACCTCCATTGAAATCTGGTATTAAAGTTAATGTTTTTTGTTTGCTCATTATATTGATAAAAGGCAGTAAAAAATATTTTATGGGTCATGGTGATATCTACTTTAGGACCTAATAATAAAAAATGGTTATTTCCCCAAGGCTGTGGTAGATTAATTTTATTGTATGTAACCGCTAAATCAAAATTAATAAAAGGCTGTATTCTATAACCCACATTTCCCGTAATACTCAATAATTGGCCATTGGCGTAATACCCGCCTGTTCTTGCTGACAAGGCAAATGTGGCCTGGTGCTGAGGAGCAGATATCCAATCCAAGCCAATGCTACTCCAACTATGTTTGGTATTTGCCGCAAGTGTCTGTTTTCCAATACGGGTGGGATCAAATGGTGCCAATAGTTGTACATAATCATTTTGTAAAACGCCTGCAATGGTGCTTTTGTCTCGAAAAGTAACTAAATAAGTAAATAGCTTAGTATTATCGGTGCGCGCAAAATCCATATCGTAATAATAGGTACCCATTAACTGCGGGCCGTGACTTAAAATAGATCCACTTTTTGGGAAAAATAAACGGGTGATGGAAGGTGCAATTTTTACATAATTGTTTCTGGGCACATAGCCCACTTCTGCATTAAAATTATTGCCTACAATTTCATGTTGCCAGGAAACCGTCCATTTCCGATTGCTATACTGTAAATTACCTGCGTTTAAAAAGTCTTTGTTACCTGGTTTATTTGATGAAAATGATTTTATAAAAATAGTTTTACCCGACCATAAATTATTGGAAGGCGCAATTAAATATTCAAAACCTAAATTCTTATTATACGGTGCGCCAGGATCTTGAAATACACAATTACAATTAGGATTTGCAGCAGCAGGCGCTTTATATTCAATAACAGTTTTATCAATATAGAAAAATTCGATACTGGATTTTTTAAATAGCTTTCTTTGAAAAGCCAAAACTGCAAAATTCTGAGCCAAAGTATTATCATTCGTGTTTTCGGCAGTTTTCATATCCATGACGCCAATCCGCCAATTCTTGTTAATACGTCCACTCATTCTAGCGCCAAAATCAATATTTGTATTTAAGCCAATGCGTCTAGAGAAAAAAGGACGTACATTGGCGAAACCCAAATTGGCAAACAAGTCGGCATTCTCTAAAAAGAATTGTCTTCTTTCCGGAAAAAATAATTCAAATCTGCTTAGGTTCGTTACTTGTCTGTCTACTTCTACTTGAGAAAAATCGGGGTTCACTGTTAAATCCAAATTGAGTGAAGAGGATAAGCTAATTTTTGCATCCATTCCTATTTCTCTGCCATAACTAGCAGGCGTTGCTATTTTACTTCCATCTGCATTGGCATATTCTTTCCCATAACTTGTTTTAAAATAGGGAATCAATGAAAAATTATTTTGATGTGCGGGTAGCGCCCGGTCCCAAACTAAACTACCCGTATAAGATAAAGAGGATGTTGGAAAATTTCTTGGCATCGGTGCCCAGCTTGATTTTTCGGTGGTCTTTAAATCGTTTCTACTAAAATTAATACCCCATTCTTTTACTCCATTTTTATATCGAATAGAAGTAAATGGAATCGCTGCCTCCCAAACATATTTTGTAGCATCATTAAATACGGCACTTGTCCAAATATTATCCCAGTTTAAATCCACACTGCCTCCATCAAACATGGTACCATCCCATTGCGCTCCAACTGCATTCGTACCAAAAGCAAAACCATTGGTTAAATCCCCATAGGTATCAATGAATAAAAGAAAGTTATCGTTTTTTCCAAAGTTCCAATCTCTTTTTAACGACTCCACCATATCCTTTCCCAGAGCGGGTTTAAAACAGGTAGCAAGAATATAAATATTTTTTTTATCGTAAGTCATTCTTACTTCTGTTGGCAAATTGGCCACGCTGGTATCCATGGGAAGTACCATCCCAAATTTTTCAGCGACTTGAGCATTTTTCCAAGCCGTTTCGGTCATTTTGCCATCAATAATGATACTATCGCTTGCTTGTTTAATATGATACTGAATATGGGCATTCTTTTTTTGCGCAAAACTGAGGGTACTTAATAAAAAGAACGCGCCGACAAATATTAACTGTAAAAATTTCAAATCATTGTTTATTAAAGATGAAGCAGAAATCTTGATGGATTTTCAATGGCTAAATTTAAAGTTTTATGTGTAATTAAATTAGTAATATCTTTAAATGGTAAAACTTAAGTTATGTCGTATAATCGTCGAAAATTTTTAGGGTTGGCTTCTATGGGTGCCGCAAGTATACCCTTTGGTAATAAAGTAGCAGCTCAATCTAAGCAAAGCTTAGAGATCGCTGCGGAATTCAAACCCAATATTGTTCCTATTTCGGTGGAAGAGAGAAAGTTAAGAATTGCAAGGGCTCAAGAATTAATGAAGGAACATAAAATGGATGCCATTTTTTTAGAAGGCACTACTTCCTGCTTTTATTATACGGGTATGCGATGGGGACAGAGCGAAAGAACCTTTGGAGTGGTGATTCCAGCTGAGGGGGATATTATTTATATAAGTCCAAAATTTGAAGAAGATAGAGCCCGTGAATTAATTGTAAAAGATTTTGGAGCGGAAGTGCGTTGTTGGGAAGAACATGACAGCCCTTATGCACTTATATTAGCGGCTGTAAAAGACCGCGGCGTTGTGCATTATAAAATTGGCATGGAAGAAAGAGTCCGATTTTTTATAGCCAATGGAGTAAAGCAATTAGCGAAGGGCTTTGAAATAGTAGACGCAACACCCATTACGGCGGGTTGTAGAATGATTAAGTCAAAAGCAGAAATTGCACTCATGCAAATTGCCAATGATGCGACTATTGAAGCCTATAAAATTGCTTTTCCTACTTTGAAGCCAGGCATGTCACAGTCAGAATTTTCAAATAATATTAGTAAGGCATTAAAGACAGTTGGATTTTCGGGAGGTGCAATGGTCATTGTTGGAAAATACTCG
>Ga0102897_1000528_pt1 | contig 12124 bp, 9 predicted proteins | sample Colrivmet1554B02_FD_78453 | JGI IMG/M metagenome (GOLD analysis project Ga0102897, IMG submission 78453) | Estuarine microbial communities from the Columbia River estuary - metaG 1554B-02 | ecosystem: Environmental > Aquatic > Marine > Intertidal zone > Estuary | place: USA: Columbia River...
CTCCATGCGGAACAGATCTTGAACGTAGAACCCCTCAATACCCTTGGCTGAAAAAATCTCTTGACCAAAACCCATGCGGTAGGCGCCTACGATACAGGCCCCTTCATGGTCCCACAAAAATAGATGGTGGTAATAGGTGTCGTAGGTGTCCAGATCGATCGATTTGTTGGTCCCCTCTCCAATGGCTCTAAAAGTCAGTTCACGCTGACGACCAATTTCCTGTAACAGTCCCGGAATCTGAGGTGCTTGGGCCAGGAAGACCTCGTAATTCTTGCTTTTTAAAAGGGATTTGCCCAGCTGCTGGAGGACAGCTATTTCACGGGCCAATAACTCAGGATCTTGAGCCCCCACAATTTTTTTGGGTATTTTGGGCAATTGGATCGTGCTGGGTAACGTCAGGCGCCTGCGCTCGTATACCTTGGAAAGCATTTCGGTTTTAAGCCGCAACAGCGCTCCGTACTCTTCTATGGTCAATTCTTCTTCTTGTTGGGAGACAGAAATAGGTTTTCCTATGCGTATGGATATTTTTCGAAAACGCTGTGTAAACATCTCTGACACCAAAGCAGCGGTGCGAAATGCAGGACCCAAACGAGCAATTCTGTAAAAGAACGTGCTGTTTTTGGCATGAAAATAGACCGGGACGACAGGGACTCCGGCTTTTCTGATCAACTTTAATGCGGGAATATGCCAGGGTTGGTCTATCGATTTATTTCCCGCTCTTGTGGTGGCTACTTCGCCGGCAGGAAAAATACCCAAGACCCCTCCTTCTGCTAGATGGGCCAGTGCTTGTTTGAAACCCTGTAAACTGCTTGACGCCTCTTTGTGGTCCTCAAATGGATTAACCGGAAAAATATACGGGGCCAATGGGGTGATTCTAGACAACAAAAAATTGGCCATTACTTTAAAATCTGGCCGTTGACTGCCCACCAACAACAAAAGTAAAATCCCGTCAATCCCACCCAGGGGGTGATTGGACACCACGACAAAGGGACCTGTTTTGGGAAAACGTTTTAGCTCCTGTTCAGGCCACCGCACGTCTATTTCGAAGTAATCCATGACCGCCTGCATAAATGCAGGACCGTCTAAATGTTTGTGGGCGTCATAAAAGCGATTTAGCGCCGATATTCTGGTGATTTTTATCAACACCCATCCAGCCAATTCCCCCAGCAAACCCCAACGGGAAAGTCCACTGGCTTGCGCCATTTCTTTTGCACTGACCAAACTCATGAGTCTTGAAATTTAAAACTCAAAGATACAAAACGAAAGGGGACCAGTGTTAAGCTACCACTAACTGTACGGTCTCTTTACCTCGCTGCTCTAAAAGAATCTCTTTATCTTTTTGTAGTGCCAAAATTGAGGGCTCATCAAAATGACGCACCGTATATAAGGATACATCAAATACGGCAGTCACCTTATATTTTTGCTCCAGTACTTCCAACAATTCGTCTAAACGCTTAAACCGGTTGTCTACGCATACCGAGAAACTGATGGCTGAGTTTTGAATCAGTTCCACTTTGATGTTGTATTGGTGAAAAAGCCTGAAGAGTTCACTCATGGAGTTCTCTACAATAAAGGAGAAATCTCGGGAAAAGAGTTTTAGGAGTACTTGTTCTTTCTTGACAATGAAGCAAGGCACCATAGGCGTAATGCCCTCCCCTTCGGAAACCGTGGTGCCTGGCGCATGCGGGTCAACAAATGACTTAACGTGCAAGGGGATCAACTTTCCTTGAAGTGGTTGAAGTGTTTTTGGGTGAATAACTGATGCGCCGTAAAAGGCAAGCTCAATAGCTTCTCTGTAGGAAATATGGTGCAAAAGTTCAGCGTTTTCAAAATATCTGGGATCTGCATTGAGTACGCCGGGTACGTCTTTCCAAATGGTCACTGACTCAGCGTCCATACAATAGGCCAATATAGCCGCCGTATAATCTGAGCCTTCCCGACCTAAAGTGGTGGTAAAGTGATTTTCATCCGACCCTAAAAATCCCTGGGTGATGTAAAAAGGACCCTTGGTGAGTTTGGCGCTTACTGCTGAGGCGGTTTGCTCCCAATCGACTTGAGCATCTCGGTAGTGGTTGTCGGTCTTGATCAATCCACGCACATCAATCCATTGATTGGCCAACCCTTGGGTGATCAGATATTCGCTGAGGATCGTCGACGAAAGCAATTCCCCATAACCGACGATCTGGTCGTACACAAAATTGTATTTGGGAGACTTGTTGCGTTTAAAGAAATCTTCGATTTCTAAAAATAGTAGCGCCACCTTATGATAAACCGGATGTTGGGCATCGGGGAACAATTCAATAACCACGTCCATATGGTAGCGGCGAATCCCCTCAAGTGATCCCGTAATGCCATACGGATGGGCCATGTAGATCCCCACCAATTCTTCCATAGCATTGGTGGTCTTGCCCATAGCAGATACAACCACCAGGGTCTGGTCATGACCCATTTCTCTCAATACATGTGCGACATTGCGCACACCAGCAGCATCTTTTACCGATGCTCCTCCGAATTTAAATACCCTCATGATTGATGTGGAAAAAAGTGAATGCCTTCTGAGCTGAGCTGAACCACATGCCAGTCTCTAAGCACTTTGGCTCCTTTTGATTCATAAAAATCGATGGCCGATTGGTTCCAGCTAAGCACTTCCCACGAAATACGGGCTACACCTTGTTGTGCCCCGTACCTTACCACAGCACTCAACAAAGCACTCCCCAATCCCAAGCCGCGTTTTGATTCCTTAACAATTAAATCCTCAAGATGTAGGGATTTACCTTTCCAGGTTGAATATCGGGGATACACCAAAGCCATACCCGCTATACCATCATCTGTCTCTGCGACAAAACAGTGAAACCTTGGGGCCTCGGAGCCAAAACCATCCTCGATCAGTTGGTCAAGGGTCAAGGTGACTGCATCTGGTTCACGCTCAAAAACAGCCAACTCCACAATCAGCGCATGTACCGCAGGCATGTCTTGAGCAACGGCAGGTCGAATAGAATAAGACATATTGTTATAAATAAAACACAAAGTTAAATATTTTTATTTGGTCACAAAAAAAACTCCGCTTCAATGGCGGAGTTTCACAATTTCAATCACGAGCGTCATTATTGCAACACTTGCTTGAAGTCTGAAAAGGAAATTTGACCGTTAAACAAACTACACCAGTGGTTTAACTGTTGCTCTATGCCTTGTGTCGGGAATCCTAGTGCAATGGCGTATCGTTGTAGCAGTCTGCGCTCCGCATCGTCCATTCTTCCATCGATATGACCCATTCTGAGCAAGGCGTACATGCGCTCTAAACGTTCCTCGGCGTCAATTACTGGAGTGACCACCGCTGACCCAGCACGCTCTCGTAACCGCAGTTGTTCCTCTTGGTTCCATCCCATACGCTGAGCAATTCGGTTCAATAAGGCTTGTTCTTGTTCACTGACTTGACCATCTACCTGAGCGATACGCACCAGGGACAAATAAAGGTTTTCATTATTTTCAGATGAAGCAGAAGGATATAATTGTGCAATCGACATAAATCATATTTTAAACCACAAAGATAATGCATTGGCTACTTGTCCCCCAATAGAGATGGACTATCTTTGCGCAAATTTTCATTCTTGTCAGAGTTTTTATTGCGCACATACCTAGAAAATGCCCCCCACCTCATCGAGATGGAGCGGGCACTGGCGCATCCTAATTCGCCAGGTGGATCCATCAAAAAGACCCTTACCGGATGGGAAGGTTCTGTGGGCGCTTTAGTCTTGGGCCAGCTGTTTCACAAAAAAAATCGACCTATTTTATGGGTGCTGCGCGATCAAGAGTCTGCGGCCTATGCCTACAATGATTTACAATTATGTTTAGGCACAGATCAAGTGCTTTACTATCCGGGGAGCTACAGGAAACCTTACCAAATTGAAGATACCGCCAATGCCAATGTGCTTCTAAGAACAGAAGTGTTGAAGAAGTTAAAAACGTCCAAAAATCCTATTGTTGTTACCTATACGGCGGCACTATTAGAACAGGTAGTCGGAGAAAAGTCAATGACTGAACAAACACTAAAGCTGTCAGTTGGAGATAAGGTATCATTGGACTTTATCAATGAAACCCTCTTCGAATACCATTTTCAACGGGTGGATTTTGTGGCGGAACCAGGCACATTTTCCGTGCGTGGCGGAATTATCGATGTGTTCTCTTACGCCCACGATGACCCATACCGCATTGAGTTTTTTGGCGATGAAGTAGAAAGTATTCGGACCTTCGACCTTCAGACCCAATGGTCAAAAGACCAAGTAAACTCCATGGAAATCATGGGAGATATCGACGATAAAAGTCTGGATATTCCACGTGTTTCCTTTCTACAGCATTGGCCCACACATACCTTGCTGATCACCGAAAATCAAGACCTGATCGCCCGTGATTTATCTGATTTATACCGACAAGCCGATCAAGTGTACACCAGTCATTTAGGACGTGGGGTAGCCCAACTTCCGCCGCATACCTTGTTGATCAGTGGGGAAGAACTGATCAAAGAATGGGCCTCCTTGGACCAAATAGATGTGGTGGGGCAAGCCTCGGATAAAGACCCTGATTTTGTGTGGTTCACCAAGCCTCAACCCGCTTTTCACAAGAAGTTCGATCTATTGGTAGCTGACTTGCACCAAAAGCAAGAAGATGGTCTACACACCGTAATTGCTTGCGCCACAGAACAACAGGCCCATAGGATGCGCGATATATGGGCGCAAATCGATCCAGAAGCAACATTTACTGCGGAGGTCATGACCTTGAGTCAAGGATTCATCAGCCCTGAATTAAATTTGGTCCTCTACACTGATCACCAAATTTTTGAGCGGTACCATAAATTTAAACTCAAGTCACACAACACCAAAAAGGCCGCTGAGGCGCTTAACGCGCTCAATAAATGGGAAATTGGTGACTATGTGACCCATATGGACCACGGTATTGGGAAATACGCGGGACTTCAGCGCATTGAAGTTGAGGGGCGCATGCAAGAGGCGATTAAACTAATCTATGGAGATCGAGACATTCTTTATGTGTCTATCCACGCATTGCACAAAATATCGAAGTACAATGGCAAGGAAGGCGCTGAGCCCAAACTGTATAAACTGGGCTCCCCTGCCTGGAAGGCTGTCAAAGAAAAAACGAAGGCCCGAGTCAAAAAAATCGCCTTTGACCTAATTCAAACCTACGCGAAAAGAAAACTCAAAAAAGGGTTCCAATACGGCCCTGATTCCTACCTGCAATACGAACTTGAAGCCTCTTTTTTATACGAAGACACGCCAGATCAAGGCAAAGCTACCGCTGATGTAAAACAAGATATGGAAAGCGAACGGCCGATGGATCGACTGATCTGCGGTGATGTGGGTTTTGGAAAAACGGAGGTGGCTATTCGCGCCGCTTTTAAGGCAGCCGATAACAGAAAGCAAGTAGCCGTATTGGTACCCACGACCATACTAGCCTACCAACACTATAAATCATTCAGCCAACGGATGGCTGATCTGCCCATTGAGATTGAATACTTGAATAGGTTTAGAAGCGCCAAAGAGAAAAAGGATATCCTGGAACGACTCGAACGAGGTCAAATCGATGTACTCATAGGAACGCACCTGATTGTGGGGCCTCAAATCAAATACAAAGATTTGGGCTTGCTGATCGTCGATGAAGAACAAAAATTTGGTGTATCTGTTAAAGATAAACTGAAGTCATTGAAGGAGAATATTGACGTGCTCACTCTCACAGCTACGCCAATCCCAAGAACCTTGCAGTTCAGTCTGATGGCTGCTAGAGATCTCTCGGTAATTCAAACTCCCCCACCCAATCGGTACCCCATTGAAAGCGAGTTAATTCGCTTCGATGAAGGAAAAATACGCGATGCTGTCGCTTATGAAATCAGTCGTGGCGGACAAGTGTTTTTTATCCACAACCGCATAGAAAACATCAAAGAGGTAGCGGGAATGATACAGCGATTGGTGCCTGACGCGCGCATCACCATCGCTCATGGTCAAATGGAAGGACACCAGCTGGAAGAACAAATGATCGCTTTTATGCAAGGCGACTACGATGTGCTGGTTTCTACCTCAATCATCGAAAGTGGTTTAGATGTGTCCAACGCCAATACGATGCTGATCAATAACGCACAGAATTTTGGTCTGAGTGATTTACATCAAATGAGGGGTCGTGTGGGCAGAAGCAACAAGAAAGCCTTCTGTTATTTCATCACCCCACCCGAAATAGCCATGACTGAAGTTGCGCGCAAAAGACTAGAAGCCTTAACTCAATTCACTGCATTGGGCAGTGGTTTTCACATAGCGATGAAAGACCTTGAAATCAGGGGTGCAGGGGATTTATTAGGGGGAGAACAAAGCGGTTTTATCAATGATATCGGTTTTGATACCTATCAAAAAATCATGCAAGAAGCGATTGAGGAACTCAAGGAAAATAGCTTTGCTGAACTGTTTAAAGACGAGCCAAAAACCAAGAAAAATTGGGGTATCAGTGAAATACAAATAGATTCTGACCTCGAATTGCGCTTTACCGAAGACTACATCAACAGCACCACTGAACGCCTGGCTATGTATGCTGAGTTGGCTGCTATTGAAAATTTGGCCGACCTGAACACATTTGAAAATCAATTAATTGATCGTTTTGGAGCGATGCCCGGGGTGGCCAAATCCTTGCTGCAATCAGTCGCATTAAAAATCCGGGTGATGCCTCTAGGAATTGAAAAAATAGTATTGAAGCAAGGTAAAATGTGGTGTTATTTTGTAGGTGATCCACAATCTCCTTTTTATCAATCAGATCAATTCCACAGTTTATTAAACTTGGTGGCCGCTAGACCTGGGCTTTGTCTATTTAAAGAAAAAGACACCAGAAATGGCAAGCGTTTAATGATCATCTTTGATTCGATCAAGAGTGCAGCCAAAGCTTACCAGGCCATCGATCAACTTTTAGCTACAGCTCCTTAAGGTTTTTGATCGTTTTAAACGCTACATCCACATGCTGGTCATCTACGATGATGGTGAATTCGTTTGTGGTAGAAATCACTTCATAAAGCACAATCCCTTCCCAGGCCAACCGCTGGAATATGAAATAGTAAATTCCGGGTACTGACACGTTTTCTGAGGGAAGCTTTACCGTAATCGAGGATAAATTACTGGCTTTTTGGGTGCATTTTTCAGCGGCAAATAATTGCTCAATTACAGGATCTAAAACACTGCTCACCACGATATTCAGCTCGTTTACTCCTCTAGAGGAAGTATAAAAAACTTCTTTGTTCTTGTTGACTTCTTTGAGTAAAACAGTCTGGTTTTCAAGAATGGTCTCAGAAACTAAAAAAGTAAAATCTGTGAGAGAAGAACGGACAGTGATCTCTCCGATTTCTTTTAACACCTTAACAATTTTATGGGTAGCGCGAAACTCTAAATCGTCGGAAAGTCGTTTAAGTGCCATGACGATTGCGCCGTTGCGAATATCCTTACCCAAGGCTTCTTCAATCTCTGGTCTGATATACCGAGACAGCGAAGTTAAATTGATAATCCCTTGAGAAAGTGCACTTTGCAAGAAAGGCTTCTTTTTGATGTAATTTTCTACAACAGAAGAAATCGTTTTCATGATTGTTAAAGTTTTGGTAAAAATAACTTATTGTTACAAATTAAACAAATATAATCAGAAAAACAAAAAGGCGTCCTGTACGTGATCTATGACTACTGATGTACCGCTTAAGGAAATTCCGACAATGTCAAACCTTAAAGCCTCGTCTATCTGATGCAAACACGCATAAAAGTTAGCTGCCCTGATTAAATGTCGTTGCTTTACCTTAGTGACACTGCTCAATGGATCGATGAGTATTCTCCCCTTTCTGGTGCGCACCTCGACAAATACCAAACAGCCATATCCGCGAACAATCAAATCAATTTCAGCATGCTGATGCCGGTAGTTGCGTGCTACTAAGGTATAGCCGCAGGCGCATAAATGGCGAGCCGCCAGATCCTCACCCCACTGACCAAGATATTGAGTAGACATAACAACACAAGATAATTCGTGTGCTAATAGGGAGGTGAACTAGACGTTTAGCGGGAGAAAATAACCTATAAGGGGCGATCTACTACGTAGTTAACCATCTCATATAAAGACTTCTTAGCGGGAGAATCCGGGTAATCAGCGATTAAGGATAAGGCCTCATCTCTATAGATGTGCATGCGCTTAATGGCGTAATCCATGCCCCCTTTTTCTTTAACCCAGGCGATGAGTTCTCTTACTTTCTTGCGGTCGGTATTGTGTTTTTTTACCACACCCAACATCCACTTGCGTTCCGCTAAAGTCGCGTGTTCCATAGCGTAAATAAGCGGCAAAGTCATTTTTTGTTCTTTGATGTCAATCCCTGTGGGCTTTCCAATTTGGGACTTGCCGTAATCGAACAGGTCGTCCTTGATCTGAAAGGCCATCCCGCATGCCGCACCAAAATCGCTAAAACGCTGAACTTCTTCAGCTGATGCTCCTACTGAAGCAGCGCCTAAGGCACAACAAGCCGTAATTAAGGAGGCTGTTTTTTGGCGGATTATGGACAAATAAACAGCTTCTGTGATATCTAACTTTTTGGCTTTTTCAATTTGAAGCAGCTCTCCTTGGCTCATTTCGCGCACAGCTACTGAAATCAACTCAAGTAGATCAAAATCTTTGTGCTCAATGCAGAGCAACATGCCTTTAGAGAGCAAATAGTCCCCCACCAACACAGCAATTTTATTTTTCCACACCGCATTGATGGAAAAAAAACCACGACGCTTATCGCTGTCATCCACCACGTCGTCGTGTACTAAACTAGCGGTATGAATCAGTTCAATCACTGAAGCACCTCGATAGGTACGGTCTTGTACCTCACCCTGACCCGCCAATTTTGCACATAGAAAAACAAACATGGGCCTCATCTGTTTTCCTTTGCGCGTAACAATGTAGTAGGTAATTCTGTTTAGCAAGGGCACCTGAGAAGCCATCGAATCATAGAACTTCTTTTCGAAAAGTTCCATTTCGGCTTCGATGGGTTGCTTGATCCGTTGAACGGTGCTCATATGATTTTAGGGTTGGGGTTAAAATTAAGGATTAAAGCGCATTCCGCTTGGGAAAAGAGCAAAAAAAAACCGCTCATAAAGAGCGGTTAATCTGTATATCAAAACCTATTAGGCCAGCATGGTAACTGGGTGTTCCAAATAAGTCTGTAAAGTTTGTAAGAACTGAGCACCAGTCGCTCCATCTACCGTTCTGTGGTCACAAGCTAAAGTCAACTTCATGGTGTGCCCCACGACAATTTGACCTTTTTTAACCACAGGTTTTTCCACAATCGCTCCGACAGAAAGTATGGCAGAGTTAGGTTGATTGATGATGGAGGTAAACTCTTGAATACCAAACATACCCAAGTTGGATACGGTAAACGTGCTTCCTTCCATTTCTTGCGGGGTCAATTTTTTAGATCGAGCCTTACCTGCCAAATCTTTGACAGCACCACCGATCTGGGTTAAGCCTAAACGATCAGCAAAAGGAATGACAGGAACCACCAATCCATCTTCCACGGCAACGGCAACCCCCATGTGAACATGTTGGTGATAAATGGTTTGTTCGTCTTGCCAGCTGGTATTTACTTGAGGATGCTTGGTCAACGCCATAGCTGTAGCCTTCAACACCATATCGTTAAACGATACCTTAGTGTCGGGCATGGTGTTGATCTGGGCTCTAGAAGCCATCGCTTCTTCCATATCAACCTCAATAGTTAAGTAGTAATGAGGCGCAGTAAATTTAGAGGCAGATAAACGTTTAGCGATTACCTTACGCATCTGTGAGTTTTTCACACCCTCACTGTGGACGACACCTGAAGGGGCAGCAGAAATGCTGGCCTGAGGAGCTGCAGCTGCAGAAGGGGTAAATCGTTCGATATCAGCTTTGATAATTCTTCCGAACTCGCCAGATCCTTGAACTAAGGATAGGTCAATGCCTTTGTCTGCCGCCATTTTCTTGGCCAAAGGCGAGGCCAATATTCTAGAACCAGCCGAAGTCACCGCTACTGGAGCTGATGCTGTGGCAGGTGCTATCGAAGAAGCTGCAACGGCTACAGGCTCAGACGAGGCAACGACTGGAGCTGAAGCTGGAGCTGGTGCGCCAGAAAGCAAGGCCGACACATCTGTTCCTTGTGGCCCTATAATGGCCAATACACTGTCCACAGGGGCGGATTCGCCGGCTTGAAGACCGATATGCAAAAGGGTCCCTGCGTAAAAAGATTCAAATTCCATGGTGGCTTTGTCCGTTTCGATCTCAGCCAATATATCTCCTTCTTTCACAGAGTCACCTACTTTTTTTAACCAGGTCGCCACTGTACCCACCTCCATAGTGTCGCTCAAACGCGGCATGGTGATCACTTGAACCCCTTGAGGTACAGCTGCGGGTGTTGGTGGTGCTGTTTCAGCCACAGGAGCAGATACTGCCTGTGTAGCAGCCGGGGCTCCTGAAAGGTAAGCGCTGATGTCTTCTCCTGGCGCACCAATGATGGCCAAAAGAGCATCTACAGGGGCGGTTTTTCCCGCTTCAATGCCAATGTGCAATAAAGTCCCTGCATTAAATGATTCAAATTCCATGGTGGCTTTGTCGGTTTCGATTTCCGCCAAAATATCACCTTCCTTCACCGTATCCCCCACTTTTTTCAACCAAGAGGCTACTGTTCCCTCTTCCATGGTATCGCTCAATCGGGGCATATTAATTACTACTGCCATCTGCTATAATTTATGAGGAATAAACGGATAGTTTTCTTGTTCATACACCATATCGTACATCTGTTGTAGAGGTGGGTATGGAGATTCTTCAGCAAAACGCTCGCACTGCTCGACTAAGTCTTTAACTCGCAAATCAATAGACTCAATCTCAGCTGCTGTAGCGTACTTGTTTTTCTTGATGATGTCCAACACTTGAGTGATTGGATCTATTTTTTTGTATTCTTCTACCTCTTCCTTGGTTCTGTAGTGTTGGGCATCAGACATAGAGTGACCTCTATATCTGTATGTTTTCATCTCCAAGAAAGTAGGTCCTTCTCCTTTTCTAGCGCGTTGAATCGCTTTGTCTACCTCTTTGGCCACTTCAACAGGATTCATCCCATCTACTGGTCCGCAAGGCATTTCATAACCCAACCCTAATTTCCAAATATCGGTGGTGTAGGATGTTCTGGCTACCGAAGTACCCATCGCATACCCGTTGTTTTCACAGATAAAGACTACTGGGAGCTTCCACAACATCGCTAGGTTAAACGTTTCGTGTAAGGAACCTTGGCGCACAGCACCGTCACCCATATAGCAAAGTGTTACCCCTTTACGACCGAAGTACTTGTCCGCAAAGGCGATACCAGCTCCTAGAGGTATTTGCCCCCCTACGATTCCGTGTCCCCCATAAAATCCGTGTTCTTTAGAAAAAATGTGCATGGAACCACCCATACCTTTGGAGGTACCAGTCACTTTTCCGTAAAGCTCTGCCATGACTGCTTTGGGATCAACTCCCATACCAATAGGCTGCACGTGGTTTCTGTAGGCCGTGATCATTTTATCGTGCTCAAGATCCATGGCGTGCAAAGAACCAGCCAAAACAGCTTCTTGACCGTTGTATAAATGCAGGAATCCCCTTACTTTTTGTTGAATGTATACAGCGGCGAGCTTGTCCTCAAACCTTCTCCAAAACTGCATGTCTTCATACCACTTCAGGTAAACCTCTTTTGTAATCTTTTTCATAGGGAATCTGGATTGCTTCTATCGTTTCTGGGCGTCAAAAATACGCATTAAATTTTTTTCCCCAATCAAAAAAAGAAGCAAATAGGCAGATAATTATCCCTACAAACCAGCACCTGACCCCAGTGAAGAAAGATCAAAGGAGACAGAAAACCTCAAGGTGTTTTCCAAGGGGTTGCGCACCTGGGCGGTAGATATCAAATAAGCTAAGTCAATTTGTGCGTTTTTCAAACCGAACCCAGCTCCCAAGGTCACGTACTTTCTAAAACCCTTATCTCTGTGTTCGCTCAGGTAACCGGCCCTCATGGCCAGCCTTTGAAATACGACATACTCTAATCCAGTGGACCAAACCACTTCTTTAA
>Ga0102897_1000531_pt1 | contig 12111 bp, 8 predicted proteins | sample Colrivmet1554B02_FD_78453 | JGI IMG/M metagenome (GOLD analysis project Ga0102897, IMG submission 78453) | Estuarine microbial communities from the Columbia River estuary - metaG 1554B-02 | ecosystem: Environmental > Aquatic > Marine > Intertidal zone > Estuary | place: USA: Columbia River...
GGGAGTGTTTTAGGAAGTACCTACACCCCAGAGAGTCCTACAGAGACCACAGTCTTTTTTTAGCCAATGGCAGCAGATATGCGTTTTTGTTTGACTACCGAACCACCGATTATAAAGCCTGGGCTAGGGGATTGAAAAAAGCCGGCTATGCCACAGATCCAAAATACCCCGCCAAGCTCATTGCCCAGATTCAAAAATATAATTTAGACCAATACGACCACCCCAGAAAGGCACAAAGAATTATTAAAGAAAATAATGAAAACCCAATCAGTAGTTATGTGTCTGACCGTATTCACCAGGTTCAAAAAGGAGATACTCTTTTTGGAATTTCCAAAAAATACGGTCTTAGTGTAGACACACTCAAGAAGATTAACGGGCTTAAGAGCAATGACATTCAGGTGGGTACCTCACTTAAAATAAGTATAAAATAGATGAATTATCAGAGAAGTAGCGCCCTTTTTGAAGCGGCACAGAAAGTAATACCAGGAGGCGTGAACTCTCCAGTAAGGGCTTTTAAAGCAGTTGGAGGGACACCTATTTTTGTTGAACGTGCCAAAGGGGCTTACCTATACGACGTAGACGGGAATAGGTATGTAGATTTTATTGCCTCATGGGGGCCACTTATTTTAGGACACGCTTACGAGCCTGTTTTAAAAGCCGTGACAGAAAAAGCTGCTTTGGGCACTTCTTTTGGAATGCCTACCGCTATTGAAACAGAATTGGCCTCACTCGCGGTTAGTATGGTGCCTGGAATAGATAAAATTAGGTTTGTCAATTCAGGCACAGAAGCCTGTATGAGCGCCATTCGTTTGGCCAGGGGGTTCACAAAAAAAGACAAGATTATAAAATTTAAGGGTTGTTACCACGGACATTCAGACGCCTTCTTAATTCAGGCAGGTAGTGGTGCGGTAACTTTTGGTGCACCGAGTAGTCCTGGTGTGACAAAAGGAACGGCAAAAGACACCCTTCTGGCAGATTATAACGATTTGGAAGGGGTGCAACAATTGGTGCAAGAACACAAGAATGACATTGCTGCAATTATTATTGAGCCAGTAGCCGGTAATATGGGCTGTATTCCACCAGAAGCTAGTTTTATTCAAGGCCTAAAAAGACTTTGTAGTCATGAGGGCATATTGCTTGTTTTTGATGAGGTTATGACTGGTTTTAGACTGGCAGCAGGTGGGGCCCAAGAGGTTTTGGATATTTCCGCAGATATTGTTTGTTTTGGAAAAGTAATTGGTGGTGGTTTGCCGGTAGGTGCTTTTGCAGCTAGTGCAGAAATAATGAATTATTTGGCACCAGACGGACCGGTGTATCAGGCAGGAACGTTATCCGGAAATCCGCTGGCTATGAGTGCAGGTTTGGCTATGTTACAAGCGCTCTCAAAAGATAAAGCAGTATTTAAACGCTTGGCAGAAAAAACAGCCTATTTACATAAAGGAATAGAAGGCGTGCTACTCAAGCACGGTATCTCTCATACGATCAATAGGCTAGGTTCTATGATTTCTGTTCACTTTTGTCAGGACGCTGTGACAGATTTTATGACTGCAGCTGCGGGAGACAATGAAACTTTTAAAAAATACTTTCACGGTATGTTGGCACAAGGGGTTTATTTGCCCCCCTCTGCTTATGAGAGTTATTTTTTAAATGACGCCTTGAGTTATGAAGATTTGGATTTCACCATTGCTGCATTGGAAAAAGTGGCACCAGATTTACTGTAATGCTTTTGGCTTATGTGAAGTAAAAAAAAAGGGAGGCTGAAAGCCTCCCTTTTTTAAAAATTGGTTTGATTGGATTATTTAGGATCCAAAATGTCATTGATTCTAGCAATGGCATCTTGAATATGGTATCTAGACATGGTATTAGCCGCGTTGGCCAATCCATTTCTCAATTGTGCTCTAAGGGTCACTAATTCACCTCTTACTACTGAACGAATGTCTGATTGAGACGTATTCACTGCAGTAGATTTCTGATACCCACCATAGCTCGGTAATTTTCTCTGACTGTCTGCAGTCATTAAATAGGCCAAACGGTCAATGTGTCCTTTTTGTAGGTTTCTTCTATAAGTGTCTATAGCGCCACCGTTGTAAATCTCAGACCAGATCCCTCTTCTGAGTTCAGACATCATTTGGGTTAAAGTATAGGCCTTAGACCCCATGGCTGTTTCATGTTCAATGAGTCTGGCCATTTTACCTAGACTAAGTACATTGTTTAACGTTCTTACTTGAACACCACGAACACGGTCTACCGTTCCTGAGTACTCAATTTTGTTAAAGATGTTTTGGTCTAGCATCCACTCAGGTGTTTGAAACAATTCACGTTGTAAAAACTTCATAGCGTCCCGCTGATGCCCCTTATCTACTGGTGTATAAACAGCCCCTTCTTGCTCATAAGTTTTGTGGTTTTCGTACACCCCACCAATATTGTTAGACACATGGCCCATATAGCGATTAAACTGAGACAGTACTTGACCGTAAAGGGTTTCTAAGTCATCGTAATTTTTACCGTCCTCTGCAGTCCACTCAATTAATTTAGGCACAATTCTCTGTAGGTTTTTGATTCCGTACATACTCGCTTTCATAGCGTTGTCTCCTAAATCTTCTGTCTGAGAACTTGGATCTACCACGTCGCCTCCTTGTTGGCTTCCAAAACGGTATAATGGGTCTCCATCATGGGCCATAATCCAGCTGTCTAGTACTGGTTTTTCTGCTTCAGCACTTTTATCTAAGATGGGTCTATAACCCCATTCAATAGCGTATTTATCATAAACACCAATATTTGGCATAAGGGCTACCCCTTTGTCTTCTGGCTGAGCCACATAGTTAAAACGGGCATAGTCCATAATGGAAGGTGCTGTACCGTATTTACTGGTAAAGCTTGCAGACCTTAAAGAATCTACAGGATATGCAGCAGAACTACCCATATTGTGGGGAAGTCCTAAAGTATGGCCCACTTCGTGAGAAGAAACAAATTGTATTAAACGGCCCATTACTTCATCTTTAAAAGCCACGCCTTGTGCTTCTGGATTTATGGCCGCAGTTTGAACAAAGTACCAGTTGCGCAATAGACTCATTACATTGTGGTACCAGTTAATGTCAGATTCTAAGATCTCGCCACTTCTTGGATCACTTACATGGGGTCCGTTTGCATTGGGTATTGGGGAAGCTAAGTAACGCACTACAGAATAGCGCACGTCTTCAGGAGACCATTCTGGGTCTTCTTCTGGCGTTGGAGGATCCATAGCTATAATAGCATTTTTAAATCCTGCGGCTTCAAAAGCTACTTGCCAGTCTTCAATTCCTTGTTTAATAAAAGGCACCCATTGTTTTGGTGTGGCCCTGTCTACGTAATAAATGATTGGTTTTTTTGGTTCTACCAATTCCCCTCGGTTGAATTTCTCTAGATCTTCTTCTTTAACTTCGAGTCTCCATCTGTCTAGAAACTTCACTGTTTTACTTTCTTGAGCATCCAATCCATAATCTACCTGATCTCTTTCGAACCAACCTACGCGCTTGTCAAAATAACGTCTTTTCATGGGTTCAGCAGGAAGTAATATCATAGAGTTATTAATCTCTACAGAGATAGATCCCAAGCTTGAATTAGAAGGAGGACTGCCCGCAAAATAAGTTTTCACATGTCTGGCCTCAATATTCATTGGGTAACTTTTAATGCCTTCAATAAAGCTTCTCTCCGAATCTAATCTGGTCGCTTTATATCTTTTTTTATACCCCTCAGGCATTCCAAGTGCGTTCACATCTTTTTCAAAAAGCGGTGTTACTTCTATGACAGTACTCGTCGCAACAGAATCTTTTCTATTAGATTTTACGGCAAAGGAATACAATACCGGCTCAAAATTTGAATTGATTACAGCTTCTTTAACAGGGAGCGAATCTGCTGCAACTACTTCGTGGCTAACCACCCTTAAATGCACTTTATCTCCCTTTTTCTCCCACCTCATGACTTGGGTGTTTATTTTTCCACCCCCAAATCCAATCCCTGAAGCAGTTTTAGAAATTCTGCTCACCATGAGCATTTCTCTACCTAAAAGGCTGTCTGGTATTTCATAGAAAAATTTGTCTTTGATTTGGTGTACGTCAAAAAGCCCTTTATCTGTCTTGGCCTCTTTGGTAATGACCTTAGCATAGGGCTGTGGTGCGTCTTTATCTATTTTTGGTTTTGCCTCTGTAGGCGCTTTTGCCTTAGCTTTTTTCTTGAAAAGCTGGGCTTCACTTGTGCTGACACTTCCAATCAATAGGAGTGAAAACAACAGGTACTGAAGATTTTTTTTGATCATTAGGTGGGTTTTTTATTTTATTGCTTCTCAAATAACCGAAAAATTGTCCTAATGAAATGTTAACAAAATCATAAGATGGCGCTTTTATTTATGAGCCAACACCTTACAGCTTCTCCATTTAATTAAGTTGTTAAGGCCGTTTTTATGTTTGAAGCTAAAAGAGTAATGGAACCACATATTCAAATGATCTAATGATTTTATAGTTCGATCAATCACTAAAGCTAAAAGAGTAAAGGAATAATATATTCAAACAGCCCAATGAGGATTAGTACGGCTACTAGGTTGAGTAATATACCTGCTTTGACCATATCTTTTACTTCTATAAAACCACTGGCAAAAACAATGGCATTTGGCGGGGTAGCCATGGGCAGCATAAAAGCACAGCTGCTCGCCATTGTCACCGGGATGAGTAGGTACACCATAGGTATTCCAAGACCAATGGCTATTCCAGCGACTACAGGCGCTAATACAGCCACTAAGGCTACATTGCTCATGAGTTCTGTCATAAATAGCATTAATAAAATCAGTAAACTGGCTGTGGCAGTAATACTGAAATTACCTGCCGCAATACTTTGAGAAACCTGATCTACAATTCCAGAAACAGACATTCCTTTGGCCAAAGCCAATCCGCCACCAAACAATATTAAGATGCCCCATGCCAGTTTTTCAGTATCTTTCCAATCCAGTATGAAGTCTCCTTTTTTTAGGTTAAAAGGGACCGCAAATAGACTTATTGCTGCAAACATGCTAATCATGGTGTCTGACAATCCCAAAGAGGGAAATACACTATTGATTAAGGTCCTAAAGATCCAAAGGGATACGGTTACTGCAAAAATGCCCAATACCATCTTTTCTTTTGATCGGGTAGGGCCTAATTTTCTTAATTCTTCTTGAATCACTTCATTAGAGGCAGAGAAATTGAGGCCCTTACTCGGAAAAATGAGGTGTACAAGCGTAATATAACTCAGGCCAATCATAATGATTGAGAAGGGTAGGGCAAATACCATCCATTTTAAAAAGGATATTTCTATTTGGTATTCATTTTCCAAAAGACCAATGAGAATAGAATTTGGTGGGGTACCTATTACCGTGGCTATACCTCCTGCATTTGCAGAAAAAGCAATTCCCAAGAGCACACTTACGGCAAAATTTCGATCTTTTTTGGTAAAACCGTCTACGTCGTCTATTAAAAGCTTAATCACTGACATGGCAATGGGCAGCATAACGACAGCTGTAGCGGTATTGCTAATCCACATACTCAAAGAAGCTGTGGCGATCATAAAACCAAGGACTACTTTGTTTGGCGTAGTGCCTGTAATGCGAATAATATTGAGTGCAATTCTTCTATGGAGATTCACCTTTTCTAAGGCAAGTGCCATAACGAAACCGCCAAAAAACAAAAAGATAATAGGACTTCCGTAATTATTTCCTACCTCTGCAATAGGCATAATATCTAATAAGGGAAACAAAAGTAGAGGAAGCAGGGCCGTCACAGAAATAGAGACTGCCTCTGTAAGCCACCAAGTGACCATCCAAAATGCAACAGCAATTACAGCATCTCCTTGGGTGCTTAATAATGGCTGTGGCCATAACAGTATTAATAGGAAGAATACAGGACCTAAAAACAGCCCCACTTTTTTGCTGTTACTCATCTTAAAAAGATTTAGCCTAAGCTAGTTTTTTTATCTGTGATATAAAAGGCGCTTTCGTTAAAACGGTGTTGAAAGTCCTCAGTTCAAGAATTCTAATCTTTGGTATTAAGAATCTATGAATCTTTGAGGGTACAAGTAAGTGCATCGGCCTCTTTGGCCACAACCACCATTTGTATTTTGGTTAAACTTTTAATGGTCTTGTCCCAAGCTTTATTACTCAATCCGCTCGCTTCTTTTAAATCTAATAAAGGCATAGGATTGGTTTTTTTCAAAAGCTCTAGGACTATTTTTTCATTCTCTGAAAGTTCAACAGCTTTCTTTTCTGGGCGCATTTGAGGGAAAAACAATACTTCTTGTATAGAGGCATTATTGGTCATAAGCATGACCAATCTATCTATACCAATTCCAATTCCAGAAGTTGGCGGCATTCCGTATTCAAGTGCTCTCAGGAAGTCTTGGTCAATAAACATGGCCTCGTCATCTCCTTTTTCAGAGAGGGCTAGTTGGTCTTCAAAACGCGCCCTTTGGTCTATAGGGTCATTGAGCTCTGAATAGGCGTTGGCCAATTCTTTTCCATTAACCATTAATTCAAATCGCTCGGTAAGGGCTGGATTGGACCTGTGCTCTTTAGTGAGGGGACTCATTTCTTTTGGGTAATCTGTAATAAAGGTGGGTTGCACATAATGGTGTTCGCAACGTTCTCCAAATATTTCATCGATGAGTTTTCCAACACCCATACTGTCCGTGACTTCAATGTCTAGTGATTTTGCTACACCAGCTAATTCATTCCTATTCAATCCTGCAACATCGTGACCTGTATGAATTTTAATGGCCTCAAGAATAGGAACCCTAGGGTAGGGTGCTTTAAATTCGATCGCATTCTTGCCTACAGTTATCTTTGAACTACCATTAGATTCCATGGCGATGGTTTCAAGTAATTTCTCGGTAGTGTCCATCATCCAATGGTAATCTTTATAGGCTACATACAATTCCATTACGGTAAACTCTGGATTGTGGGTGCGGTCCATTCCTTCGTTTCTGAAATCTTTAGAGAATTCATATACCCCGTCAAAACCACCTACGATTAATCTCTTTTATTAAAGTTCATTGGCCACCCTTAGGTACAATGGCATATTAAGTGCATTGTGGTGGGTAATAAATGGTCTTGCAGACGCTCCCCCAGGAATAGGCTGCAGTATAGGAGTTTCTACTTCTAAATAGCCTTTGTCATTGAAAAATTTTCTAATACTATTGGTGATCTTTGTTCTCTTAATAAAGGTGTCTTTGACCTGCGGGTTTACAATTAAGTCTACATAACGCTGTCTGTATCTCAATTCAGGGTCATTGAATTCATCGTGCACTTTACCATCTGCGTCTACTTTAGGCAGGGGTAGTGGCCTTAAAGCTTTGCTCAGTAAGGTAAATTTTTTTACCAGGACCGTTTTTTCTCCTACTTGAGTGGTAAAGAGGGTTCCTTCTATACCAAGAATATCCCCTAAGTCAATGAGTTTTTTAAATACTTCATTGTACTGCTGGCTATCAGGAGTGGTGTCTATTTCATCTCTATTGAAATACACTTGAATGCGGCCCTCACTGTCTTGAATTTCTGCAAAAGAGGCTTTGCCTTGTACTTTTTTTCGCATCAGCCTGCCAGAAACTATCACTTGCTTTCCTTCTTTATAGTCCTTTTCTATAGCTGTAGACATGGTATTTACAGGATATAAAGCAGCTGGGTAGGGATCTATGCCTAAGGCCCTTAGTTTGACTAATTTTTCTCTTCTTACAATTTCTTGTTCTGTCAGTTGCATGGTTGCGAATTATGAAGAGCAAATATAAGTACTTCGAGCTAATTTACAGAGCATGCATGTAACATTTGAATCACTTTAACGTCATAAATAGGTAGTACCTAGGTTAAATTATAATTTTTATGAGTTTTTGGCGTGTTTTATTGGCTATTTTGTTCCCACCACTCTCTGTGATTGGAAAGGGATGTGGATCTATTTTAATTGTTTTTCTTCTAACGCTTTGTGGTTGGGTTCCAGGAGTCATTGCTGCACTGGTAATTTTGAACAATCCCAACGAATAAATACACTTTTGAAATAGTATCTTTGTCTTATGAATAAGCAGCTTATTATAAAAGAACTTGGACTTAAGGACTATAAAGAGACTTGGGATTATCAAGAGGACTTGTTTGCGAAAACAGTGGCTTTAAAAGTGCAAAATAAAAAGCAAGCCACTTATTTACCTACCCCCAATCATTTCCTTTTTGTAGAGCATCCCCATGTTTTCACATTGGGTAAGAGTGGTAATTTAGACCATTTGTTGGTCTCTGAAGCAGTGCTTAGAGAGAAAGAAGCCAGCTTTTATAAAATTAATAGGGGTGGTGACATTACCTATCATGGCCCCGGACAAATTGTAGGCTACCCTATATTGGATTTAGAGAACTTTTTCACGGACATTCATAAATATTTAAGGCTTTTAGAAGAGACGGTCATTTTAACTTTAGCTGAATACGGAATAACGGCAACAAGATCTCCTGGGGAGACTGGTGTTTGGTTGGATGTAGGCACGCCTTTCGCACGCAAAATTTGTGCCATGGGTGTTAGGGCCAGTAGGTGGGTTACCATGCACGGCTTTGCACTCAATGTAAACACAGATTTAGGTTATTTTGACCTCATGATCCCATGTGGTATAAAAGGTAAAGCGGTTACTTCTATGACCGCAGAACTCAATGGAGTTCCCCAAGATATGTCTGCGGTAAAAACCAGGCTTTTAAAGCATTTTCTGACACTTTTTGAGGCTGAATTAAAGGCTTAATATTTTAATATAGCTTATATTTTATAGGAACATTAAGTACATGGCCTCACTTGAGGACCTACTGTGATTTATTGTTGGTCTTTGGCTCTTTAAGCCGGTATACTACAAGGCTGTTTTCTTTGTCCTTAATGACAAAATTCAATACACCATTCTCTGAAGATTCCACTAGGTCAATTTCGCCACTTCCATATACAGGGAACCCACTTAGCATTGTAAGTTCACTGTCAAATAGATACCCTTTTTTGTTTTGAGTGTCTGTAATACTAATATAGATTTGCTGGTTTATTTTAAAGGTATTAGGAGGGGTGTATATGCCGTAATCGAGCACGGCTTTTTTCCCTTTTGAATACAAAACATTGTCTTCTAGAACAACCAATTGGTTATATTTCATGACCGTTTTGTGTGCGGCATTTACTTTTAAAGGCCTTTTACTCTCTTTGCCTTCGGTGTTGATCTGAAGGAGATTTCCTTGAAGGTCTGTAAAGGAGAATTGCTGTTCCAAAAGGGCTATTTCATTGTCAGAAAAGGAATAATTTGCGGCTGTTTTCACCCTTGTTTTACCTGTTCTATTTAAAATAGCTACACTTCCGTCTATTCCTTTGAACACTAAATAGTCATCTCCTTTTATTTTAAAATGCTTAGGGGCCTCTAAAAGAGAAGACTTGGTCTTTTTGTATTTAAATCCATTGACACTCTTTGCATTTCTGTCGTACATATAAATATCCTTGCCTTGGCCAAAAACAAAACGATACTCTTTGCGGTTGTCATAATCAAATACAGCCAACGGACTTAAGTTTCCGTCTTTAAAAGTTTTATTAAACGGTGGCACTTCATTCCCGTTTCTATCTAAAATGAGCCATTGGTTTGTGGTAGTGAATGCCAATTGTAAGCGGCCGTTTTTATATAAATCTACCTGAGATACTTTTCCTTGGATAGCACCTTGAAGTTGTTTTTTCCAAAGTAACTTACCACTGTTGTCAAAAAGATACAATTGGTTTTGATTGTCTTGAACCAATATTTCCTGTTTTTTATTGATGTGATTTTTCACCCACTGAGGCCCATAGGATATAGGGTTTTCTAGTTGCAAATTTAAAAGTGGAGAAACACCTCCTTGGTCTTTTTTTGGTTGCAGGTCTAAAAACACCAAGTGTTGGTGAAAAAAATCTTGATCTCCTACCCATTGAGAAGCAAAAACTTTGGTGTTTTTGTCTTCCTTTTTGTTTGCTGCTAAAAAATAGTCCCCCGCTTTTTTTGGATTGAAACTATTTGTTTGAGCCTCGTAAAACAACACAGTAGAGGCTTCCGCCAGAGACGCTTTGGTACTTGTAAATGAAGGGCTGTTTTCTAGGGTTGTTCCGGTATTGAGATTGCCAATTACGGTCCTTAAATCATTAAAATCTTTGCTAAATAAAAGACTTTGTGCTATGGGCATTACATAGTTTACCTCTAGCTCGTCCCATAGCGAACTAAACGAATTTTCTATAAGAGAAGCATTGTTTAGGCGGTATATTTGGTAGTCTCTGTATACCGTTTCAGGCGTGTTATTCTCTGCTATTTTTGAAAGGTAATCGGGTTCAAATGTTGTAAAATGAATGAGCGCTAAGGCGTTTTCTTTTAATTTGAAAGTAGCTATTTCTTCTACCTTATTAAAGATAGTGTCTAAAACGAGCTCCCTATTTTTGATTTTGTTTTGAGTGCTGTTAAATTGCTCTAGGTCTTCAATGGCATACATTTTTATACTGGAAGCCACCTCTGGAATATAATTAGGCGATTTTAACACTATGGGTTTACTAGCTTTAAAAAGATTTAAAAAATAGGGTAAACTGTCATTTCTTGAATTAAAACCGTGAAACGCCATTTTTTTATTGGCCAAGTCAATACGCAAGGTGCCCCATTTTCCAAAGCTATTGGTAAAGGATGGGTAAAAATTGTTTTTCAGCAAAAAACTTCCTGCATCTAACTTAAAATAGACACTATTGTCTTCGGTTACCTTAAAGAGTTCATTCAGTGATTCTGGAGCTATTTTTTGGCTCTTATTCCTTATGGTATTTTCAATGAGTAATTGAGAAGAGCTAATTAACAGCGTCTCATTTAAAATGACGCTGTACAATATCTCTTCTTTTTGTTTTGAGGTGTAAATTCTCTTTTCTATTACAAGCTCTTGATAGGTTTTACTTGAAATTTGATCAGAGGGAGCTAAGGTGCTTTGGCTCAATTCAGTGATAATTAAAAAATCAATGTCTTCTTTTCCAATTTCTCTAATACTAATGAGCGCTTTGGCATTTACATCAATTTTTTGAAGTAGCTCAATGCGTTGTTGGGTGTTTTTAAACGCCCCCTTATTTACAAAGTTTAAAAATTGACTGTTATTGCTGAGGTTTGCTTTTAACTGGTTTAAATGCGCTGTTCTGATAATAAAATCATCTTGATTGGATAGATATGTCAAGAAAGGTTGTTCCTTGTCTGTAGTTTTGGGAGTACAATGCACCAAGAACAATGCGGTTAAAATGATGAGGTAAGATTTCATGGAATGGTATTCTGTTATAACATTTCAAAGGTACTATTTATGGGCCTAAATAATACAAAACCCTATTGGGCTAAATTATTAAAGGTCTTTGACGCCTTTAAAAGTCTTTCTATGGTGGGGTGTAATTCCATAAGTTGCTATGGCATTTCTATGTTTAGCAGTGGGGTAACCCATATTTTTATTCCATTGGTATAAAGGGAATTTTTGGTGTAGTTCCATCATATATTTATCTCTGGCTGTTTTTGCTAGAACAGATGCTGCTGCAATAGCATAAAACTTCCCATCTCCTTTGACAACAGTTTCGTGGGGTATGCTTAAATAAGGATTAAACTTATTTCCGTCAACAATAATCTTTTCAGGAATTGTTTTGAGTTTAGCGATACTTTTGTGCATGGCTAAAATGGACGCCTGTAGTATGTTAATGCGATCTATGACATCTGGAAAAACGTGGCTTATTCCATAGGAAACAGCTTCTTGTTTAATGATGGGTGCTAAAATAGCCCGTTGTTTGGCGCTTAATTTTTTTGAATCATCAAGCATGGGATGGAAAAAATTTCTAGGAAGTATCACTGCAGCTGCAGTAACTGGGCCTGAAAGACAGCCCCTGCCGGCTTCATCAGTTCCAGCAATGAGTAATTTTTGATTGTAAGAACGAAGCATTATTAAATTTTATTTCTGTTTAATTTTATTGATTTCGTAGTATTTTTAACATATTAGCCTTTAATTGTGTTCAATAAATAATATTTTTTCAATTAAACATTGATTTTTTCATTTTTCTTTTGGAATTCCCTAAAAATGACGATTAAATGCTCAAAATCGCA
>Ga0102897_1000533_pt1 | contig 12084 bp, 14 predicted proteins | sample Colrivmet1554B02_FD_78453 | JGI IMG/M metagenome (GOLD analysis project Ga0102897, IMG submission 78453) | Estuarine microbial communities from the Columbia River estuary - metaG 1554B-02 | ecosystem: Environmental > Aquatic > Marine > Intertidal zone > Estuary | place: USA: Columbia River...
CAAGCACACTCCGCTTCTGTTTCTACATTCCAAAAGGTTCCCGTTTTGAAATCCCTTGAGATAAATTGAAATATTTTTTGAGCAGATACTTCTGGTGATAATCGTCCATTAATGTTGCTCTTGGAAATATTAGTTCTAACCCAACCTGGATGCACAGAGGCAACAAGTTGTTTACCCACCAGTCTATTACTTAAAATTTTGGTATACATATTGAGTGCAGCCTTAGACATTCTATATGCAACTGAATCATTTTTTTCGCAAACATCAATTGATCCCATTTTAGAGGATATATTGATTATTTTACCGCCAACATTCAAGTGCTGCAACATTTGTTCAGTAAATAAAGTAGTTCCCGTCACATTAACATCAAATGTTTTCTTGAAAGAAATTGCTTCAGGTAATTCAAAATCTAAATCAGGTCCAATACCTGCATTATTAATTAAGATGTCAATTTTGATGTTTTCAATTTGTAAGTTTTTTTTAAATGCAGCAATTGAATCTAAATTGGAAAGGTCTAATGTGAAAGATTTGTAATTATGTTCATTAATATTATCAATACCTGTTGTATTAGTTCCAATAACTCTATAACTATTAATTAGCAATAATTTAGTTAAAGCATGCCCAATGCCTTGGCTTGTTCCTGTTATCAAAACTGACTTACTCATTTTGTAATTATAATTTTTACAAATATTATTTTTGAAAGATATAAATTACTGCTTCTTAATATTCTTAATCTCTATCAAATCAGCAATATCCTGAATTCTGCCTGACGCAGTTTTGTTCTCTATGAATTCTTTTAAACCTATATACTTTACTTCAATCCCATTTACATCTACTAGTAATTTATTTGGAAAAGCATCTTCAAATTTTACACCATCAATGGTATTCAGAATATCAATTCTAAGTGGTGGGTATCCTATTTGCGTCACATAACCTTCTTGCATAAAATCAGATTTTGTTAATCCTAAAGTTGCTAATCCGAATTCTTTTATAGCAATTACTAATTTTTCTGCATTCGTTTCTGAACTATTAATCCAAATATCTAAATCGCCTGTGTGTCTTGGTTTACCATGAAATGCTAATGCGTATCCTCCAACCACCATATAATCAACTTGGTGTTTATTAAGGAGTTTAACAAAGTCTTCAAAATCTTGGGCTAATGTCATGCTTTCAATTTTCTTCTTACTACATGCGTTTTATCCATTCTAGTAGTTTTAAGATCTACAGTTTGTGATATTAAAAATGTCACCGCTTCAAGCCTTTTTACCAAAGGTTGCGCTAACCAATAATTCAAATCATTCATTTTTTCATCCAATGACTTAAGTGGTGCTTTATGTAAAACTGGTGCAATATTCATATTCGGAATTGACTATAAAGTTACTTAAAATAAGGCGTTTTTAGGTGCTAAATCCTGGCCAGATTTTCATCAGAAACGGGTTAAACCCAAAACCCTCATAATCAGAGGGTCCCGGCAGCCTTTCATTATTGAATCATATAACTTTCTCCATTGTACTTAAATCCTACAATTCCAAAATTCTTTGCAACAACTACCGAGTCCATTATAGGATTAGCCAGCGAAGATTTAAGTAAAATCACTTCTTGATAAATACTTGATCTCAGTCTAAAATTTGTCAAGTTAATTGCAGTTCCATTAAATACTGGTTTCGTTAAAATGTTACAACCATTAACTTCATTACTTCTGTCGGTCATGCATTGAATGCATAAATTATTGGGAGGATGGATTGCAAATGCTATAAAGTCTTTATCCAAAGTGTCCAACACTAGCCTCCCACGAATTGACTCATACTTATATGGTTTGTTAGTGCAAGACGTTTCAGTTTTAACAGTATCAACAACTATTAATTTGAACACTTTAGCAAGTCCATTTGAATTAATAAATGTCAATTGTGTTTTACCTTTAAATGGCAACCACTGTCTTGAATTGTCAATCAAAGCATCAGGAATATCAACACATTTATTACACTGAAATGAAGAATTGAAAATCAAAATAGCAATTACTATAAAAGTTATCTGAATTTTCATATGTATCTGTATAGGAAACGAGGCAAGTAATTTCAAATATGGATGGTTTTTTTCAAATTTAAGTAGTCTGTCATTTAGTATGGTTAAATGGCTTGTCTTTTTTACAAACTGCATGAATAATATTCAAAGCAATTTGTTGTTGAAATTAGAAGAAAGCAATTACAAGAGAAGACGTTGGAAGAGCACCTGCATACTGAACTATATAAATGATCCGTTCTTTATCTAGCAACTTAAGTCATACTTAACTTAAAACTTTTGAATTTTTTTAAGAAGCTTTTCTTTTAAAAAAATAGTCTAGATAATGTGTATTTTAGCCATATAATATAGCGCTATGAAATTTACATTCTGTCTAGTTGGATTATTTTTATCTATCAGTTCTTTTAGTCAAGAAATTGAAAATATACCTACGCCCGATTTTGTGAATACAATTTATGCAGTTATTAATGATAAATTAGTTGCTCTAGAAAAAAAGGAAGCCTCTACAAAAGTCAAAACAAAAGCAGGTTCATTCGTTCCATATGTTGGTTTATTAGCAGCAGGAACAAAAGAAAGTTTGTTTATTAAAGATGCAAAATCACCTGTAAGATTTAATACAAATAGTATCAAATTCATTTACGAACCATCAGTTATGGTGGATCCAGAACAAAGTGTAAAAATTATTCCTTTTGAAAGCGAAAATCGTAAAGATCAAAGAATCGTTCAAACGGGTACTTCATCTGCATTTAGATCTAAAAGTAACGAAATCCCTAAGGTTCCTTTTACATATAGAAAATATAAAGAAAAATATATCATTATCGAAATTGACAATGTTCCCTCTGGCGAATATGGTATTGTTTTTACATCCAATGATTATAGCAATCTAAACACAAATTTGAAATACCAATTATTTGGAATCAATTAGATTGCGCAATTAAAAAAAGTAAAACTTACACTACATAATGATACCTTTGCGCCTCTCTATAAATGAACGTAAATAATGGTGTACAAGATTCTTACTGTAATTGGTTTAGCTACTTTTGAAATTTATGCTGCTATCCCGGCTGGATTTGCATTTAAACTACACCCAATAGAAATATTCTCCTACAGTTTATTAGGAGGCTTAATAGGTGTTTTTGTAGCAGCATATCTAGGTGACATCATCAAAAAATGGATAAGCAGGTTTAGAAAACCAAAATCTAATAAAGCAACAAAAGAACCAGGATTTGTCTTAAAAATTTGGGAGAAATATGGCGTTATTGGATTAGGCTTATTAGGAACGATGAGTGTTGGAGCTCCAATAAGTATTGGTATTGGGGTAGGCTTTAATGTACCTACCAATAAAATGGTTTTTTGGTGTAGTTTAGGCGTTTTATTACGCTGTGCAATATTCACAGCAATTGGTTATTTTAGCTTAGATATATTTCTATAGTTTAATAGTAAGTTCCAATTTCCCTTCCAACCCCAATTCAACAATTTTTTGAAGATTTGAAAGCCTTACCTCTTTAATATCATTTTCTAATTTAGAGATATAAGATCTTGTAGTACCTACTTTTTCAGCTAATTCTTCTTGCGTTAGTCCCTTAACTAGCCTTGCTTCTTGAAGTAAAGCACCCAATTTAAAATTTTGATACCCTGATTCTAATTTTTCACGTTTAGAACTTCCTTTTACCCCATAATTTTTTTCCTTAAATTGTTCTAAAGTGAAAGTATTATTTCTCGTTTTCATAATCCTGTTTAATTTTTAAAGCCTTTACAATTTCTTGTTTTGGCGTTTTTTGTGTTTTCTTTTGAAACCCGTTTATTATGATTATTAATTTTCCTGAATCAAAAAAGCAGAATATTCTGAGAATATCACTCCCTAATTGAAGTCTAATTTCATATAATCCGTCTGTTCCTTCTATATACTTAAAATAATGTCCTGAAATCCGTTCTAATTCTTCAATTAAAGTCAGTGTCCAGATAATTTTATCCTTAACCTTATCATTTTGAAGAGAGAAAAAATCTTGAAAGTATTCTTTGTAAAAAACAATTGTTCTTATTTTCTTATACATTGCAAATATATGAATAAATGTTGCACTAAAGTGAAACATTTACTTTTAATTAAATCTACCAAATTGTCAGAGTCAGCCAATATCGATTTCCCGCAAAAATTAATTTCCAAACCAAATCCAATTCTCAATCTCTTGAAGGGTTAATGCTGTCAAAGGCATAGACCCTTTTTGTTTGTGGTTAATAACAGCCAATCTGGGCGTTTTTGTGTTAAAATAAGGATGAATTTAGATGAATGACTAGAATTGCAAACATTATCTTATTTTGAACTATAATACTAATAAAATGGAAGTACATCACCCGCACCATCCTACCCATAAGAAAAAGTGGTCTGAATACATCACGGAGTTCATCATGTTATTTGCAGCCGTTACGCTGGGCTTTTTTGCCGAAAATATAAGAGAACATCAAGTCATAGATAATCATAAAAATCAAAATTTGATTGCCATGATTGATGATTTAAAACAAGATTCAGTTCAAATTGATAAAAGAATAGATGAATACAGTAATTCTTTGATAAGATTTGAGAAAATGAAAGACTTGTCTTTTGGATTTAGTCATCAAGAAATAAATGAAAATCAGCTAATTGATTCAGTAGTTAAAACATATTTAAATACAACATTTAGTGTAGCACTCTTTATTAATAATGCTTCATATAAAAACACGATCTCTTCTGGTAGCTTAAGTTTTATTAAAAACAATGAAACCAAAAAACTTATTGCAGAGTATTATGAAGCTTTATATGGCAAACTTGTTGTAAACAATACATTATTAGACAATGACTATAATGAATTTGTAGGCAAAACTTTTGGATTTGGTTTTATTATTAAATCAATTGAAAAATTACCTTTCCAAACAAGATCAAGTTCAGATCAGGTAGAAGACTTTAAATCAATTCCAGCTCTAAGAAAAAGGATTATGGATCCAGAATTTAGATTGTTAGTTAATAAAATCGAGAGTCGCTGTGGCTATTACCTGTATGTTATAAAAACAGCAAAAGAACTTAACACAAAACTTCTCTCACAATTAAACAAAAAAGAATTTTAAAAGAATTGATATTTAACCATAATTACGATCCTCTACAAGATATATGAACCCCATTAGCTTAGTGTAAATAAAATTTCTCAATATAGTAAGCTTCCCCATATTTCATGAAGTACTTTTATGCTTTAAAACATGATTGAATGAAATCACTTATCTGGATATGCTTTTCGCTTATTTTTTCCATTTCTTACGTACATGCCCAAACTAATTTAAAATTAATCATCAAAAATGCGGAAACCAAAGAGCCGCTTTCAGGTGCTAGTGCAAAAATTATAGCACTCAATAAAATAGCTATCGCTGATAGTTCAGGTTCTGTATTATTCAAACAAATTTTAGAGGGCACTTATTCTATAGTCATTTCGTATGTTGGTTTTGCCGAAAAGGAAATAACCATAACAATTCCTCAAACACCTGATACAATTCAAGAAGTATTACTCGAAGAAATCGAAGAAGAGCAAGAAGACATTGTTGTAACTGCAACACGTATTAGTAGAACAATTACAAATACACCTACTAGAACTGAAGTTATATCTGGAGAAGAGCTCACAGAAAAAGGAAATATGAAACCCGGAGACATCAGAATGATGTTAAATGAAAGTACAGGTATTCAAACGCAACAAACATCAGCTACTTCGTTTAATGCAGGCATCCGAATTCAGGGATTAGATGGAAGGTACACGCAAATATTAAGAGACGGATATCCCATGTACTCCGGTTTTTCGGGAAGCCTTTCGCTCTTACAAATTGCTCCATTAGACCTCAAGCAGGTTGAAGTTATTAAAGGCGCATCCTCTACACTTTTTGGCGGAGGAGCCATAGCAGGTATTGTAAATCTTGTGTCTAAAACGCCTACGCAAAAACGTAGTTTGGATTTTCTATCAAATGCCACTTCTGCAGGCGGATTGGACCTTAGTAGTTTTTATAGTCAAAAGTTTAAGAAGGTTGGCGTTACTGTTTTTGCATCCAGCAATAGTAATACTGCATTTGATCCGGCTTCTATTGGATTGACGGCAATTCCTAAATTTCAGCGATACACAATCAATCCTCGTATTTTTTTGTATGGCAATAAAACAACCACCGATTTTGGAATCTCATACATGACTGAAAATAGAATTGGTGGGAGCATGCAATATATCAATAACGGGATTAAAGGATTTTATGAAAAAAACAATACCGATAGAATAACCACTCAGTTTGGTATAGTAAATCGGTTAGCTGACAATTCAACATTACAATTTAAAAACAGCTATAGCAGATTTAATAGAATACTGTCAATCCCTGATTATACATTTGATGCGCTACAGCAATCATCTTTTACCGAGCTATCATGGAATAAAAAAGGACTTCATTCCGACTGGGTGATTGGAACTAATTTAATCACAGAAAATATTGCAGAAAAGCCAAATAACATCAATCAAGATAAGATTGATTACCGATACAATACAGTCGGTGTATTTATTCAAAACGCTTGGTCAATCAATGAAAAAATAGTTATAGAAACTGGGCTAAGGGGAGATCATGTTAATGAATTTGGATTTGAATTACTTCCCCGAATTGCTACTATGTTTAAGCTCAGTTCAAATTTCACAACTAGAATTGGAGGCGGATTTGGATATAAAACACCTACCATTTTTACAGAAGAAGCAGAGCGAAGACAATTTAGAAATATACTGCCCATTGATTTAATCAATTCAAGAAATGAACGATCTAAAGGGGTAAACTGGGATATCAATTATAAAACTTCCATTGGAGATGTAGGAATAAGCTTTAATCAACTCTTTTTCTATACTAGACTAGATCATCCTTTAGTACTCAATAATACAGCATCCAATAAACTTGAATTTAAAAATGCAGATGGATATATAGATACAAAAGGCATGGAAACGAATCTTAGATTTACCTATCAAGATTTCAAATTATTTATTGGGTATACGTATACAGACGCTAACACTAATTTTAAAAATTCAAAGCAATTACTACCCCTCACTGCACGCCATCGACTTAATAATGTATTGATGTATGAAATTGAGGATAAACTCAAATTAGGCTTAGAAGCATACTATATTGGAAAACAAGGTTTAAGTGATGGTAGCTTTGGAAAGTCCTACTGGATTACAGGATTTATGGCAGAAAAACTTTGGGAGAAATGGTCACTCTTTATCAATTTTGAAAATTTCACCAATACCAGACAATCAAGATTTGATCAAATTTTTACAGGCAGTATTTTTAATCCTGTATTCAAAGATATCTATGCACCCGTAGAAGGTTTTGTAATAAACGGAGGAATAAAGATTAAACTTTAGGCAGCATTGGAAAAAAAGCACTGGTTCTTTTTTTGTAGTCTTGAAATGCCAGGTTGTGCGCGTACTTTGATTCAAGCATAGGTATACCAGATACATAAAGCAATAGATAGCTAATGATGATTGGACTAATTATTGTCCAGGGTCCATACTGTAGCGGCAATACTATTATAAAAATCCCCCACCATACTAAAACTTCACCAAAATAATTTGGATGACGCGTATATTTCCACAAACCTGTTTGCATGATATCAGATTTGTTTTGCTTACGCTTTATAAATAACATTAACTGATAATCACCAATCGATTCAAATGCAAAACCAATTAGCCAAATAATTGATCCAGCCAATACAAATGGGCTGATAGCCTGATTTTTGGACATCGATACCACAATTATTGGTAGGCTAATAAGCCACATAAAAAATCCTTGTAAAAGATACACTTGCAAATAAGATCGAAGCAAAAAATACTTACCCCACTCCTCTCTCCATTTTTTATACCTGAAATCTTCGGGTTTCCCTTTGCTTCTTAAACCTATATGAATAGCCAAACGCATACCCCAAATAATAGTAAGTATGTACACAATAACTGATTGTAATGTTGGGGTTTGGGTAAAATAAAGAAAAAATACTATGGCTACAAAACCTAGTCCCCAGGCTATATCAGCAATATCATTTCTTTTAACGCGTAAAGAAATGATAAACCAAACACTCGCATAACAACAAATAAATAACCCTATTTGAAAAATGGTAGCCAACATTTTATTGAAAATATTTTACAATATAAAAACCAGCTGTACTCACGATTGCGGTTAAAACAGTACCCCAAATAATATCAATAAATACAATGCTCAACGGCCATCCCTTTAAAGTTGCCAAATTGGTTAAATCATAAGTAGCATAAGTAAAAAATCCAAATAATGCACCCAGTGTTATTGCGGATGTTAATGAATTTTTTTCTACAGCTGGCATAATGGTGAATATAAATACACCAACAATAAATAAGAAGTAAAAAATAAAGGCAGCGGTCCAGTTTACTTGATCCGATAAAAATCCACCAAGGTGTTTTCGGTATAGATCCTTTGCGATAAATCCGAGCCAGGTCATATCAATGATAAAAAAAACAACAAACGTGAGTATATAACTTAGGAGTAGTTTAGAGAAGGGCATAAAAAAGTATTTTAGTGACCATAAATTTCATCAATTTTTTTGGCAAGTTGCCAATCTTTTTCGGTAACCGTATTACCAGCATCATGCGTAGTTAGAACAATGTCCACTTGATTGTACACATTACTCCAATTGGGGTGATGGTTGATTTTTTCAGCAGCAAAAGCCACTTTAGTCATAAACGCAAAAGCACCTTTAAAATTATTGAACTTAAAACTACATTTAAGTTGATTGTTTGTTTCTTGCCACATAGATGATTATTTTCTTGTTTAGTAAATATACCTACTAAGAAATTAACCAAGTATAATTATCTAGCAATTTTATACTACTAGAATCGTATATTTAAGGATAAAAACGAATACAATGAGCTTTCATAAAACAATCCTACTTGCCATTGGTCTATTTGCATGCGCTGCAATTACAACCACTACTTCTGCACAAGACACCGCTAGCATTTATAGAAAACTAGATTCGATAGCAGTGATTGATCAAAAAGTAATGATGCCCATGCGAGATGGTATTAGACTAGCTACTGATATTTACCGCCCAAAGGGAGATGGTAAACACCCGATTGTTTTTTCTCGTACGCCGTACAATTTTAATACTTGGGTAGATGGAAAAATGACGACACGCACTTTAGAAGATGCTTACCAAGCAGTAAGCAGAGGTTATGTTTATGTTGTTCAAAACGAACGTGGACGATTTTTTTCAGAAGGTGAATGGGATATTTTAGGTACGCCCATTACCGACGGATATGATGCACTTGAATGGATGAGCAAGCAAGCATGGAGCAACGGTAAAGTTGGATTGATTGGTTGTTCTTCTACTGCCGAATGGCAGATGGCTGTTGCTTCACAAAATCATCCAGCCCTAGCAGCGATGGTAGCACAAGGTTTTGGAGCAGGCGTGGGAAGAGTAGGTAAATTTATGGAGCAGGGCAACTGGTATAGAGGTGGCGCGCAACAAATGTTATTTACTCCTTGGTTATATGGTACCCAGCACGATCTAATGGCACCAAGGCTTCCAGCGGGTATTCAACAAAAAGATTTGCAACGCATTCAAAAGTTTTATGACATGGCGCCTGAAATGCCAAAAGTAGATTGGGCACAAGGATTAAAACATTTACCTGTTTTAGATATCATCAAAAATGCACAAGGTGCTAATGGCATTTACGAAAAAATGGCCGTAAGAAAACCCAACGATCCAGCTTGGTTTAACGGTGGACTTTATCACGACAATATGCCATTAGAAGTGCCTGCATACTGGTTTGTGAGCTGGTACGATGTTTCATCAGCGCCTAATATTGCACTCTTCAATCATGTAAGAAATGCAGCAAAATCAAAATCGGTAGCCGATAATCAATACCTAGTTATTGCGCCTGTTTTACACTGCTCGTACAAGCGTGCCACAGAAAACACCATTGTTGGAGAAAGAAGTGTAGGCGATGCCAGGTTAAACTATGATGAATTAACTTGGGGTTGGTTTGATATGCTATTAAAAGGTGCGCAAAATAATTTTAAAACTACGCAGCCGCGCGTTCGTTACTACACAATGGGTGCTAATAAATGGCAACAATCGGAAAGCTTTCCTTTGCCTAATACCGACATCAAAAGTTTTTATTTATCAAGTGCAGGTAAAGCCAATACCCGAAATGGCGATGGCGCATTAACACTAACAGTGCCTAATAAAGACATGCCTGACGCATTTACCTATGACCCAATGAATCCGGTAAGTTCATATGGGGGTAATGTTTGCTGTACGGGTAATGCGGTTCAAGGCGGCAGCTTTGATCAATCACAAATGGAATTAAGAAATGATATTTTGGTATACACTTCTGATGAATTAAAAGAGGGTGTTGAAATTACAGGCTTTATAGAGTCTACACTTTTTGTTTCTTCCACAGGACCTGATACAGACGTAACCATTAAATTAATTGATGTGTATCCTGATGGTAAAGCGTATAATTTAGATGAAACCATTCAGCGCCTTCGTTACAGAGAGGGTTACGATAAAGAAGTATTTATGGAAAAAGGCAAAGTATATAAAGTAGATTTAACACCGATGGTGACCAGTAACTATTTTGCGCCAGGTCATAAAATACGCATCGAAGTATCTAGTAGTAATTTCCCCAGATTCGATCGTAACCTTAACACAGGCGGTAATAACTATGATGAATCAAAAGGCATTGTAGTGGAGAATAAAATTCACCATTCAAAACAATACCCTTCTGTGATCAAATTACCTTTTATTAAAAATTAAACTATTGCAAACGAGCAGCAGGTAGCGTAAAACCCATACTCTCTGCACACCAAAAGACATTAACGATATAGTATCTGTTTTGATCAAAAAATAGTTGAATACTATTAATCCCTCTATTGGTAATAGGTCCGTTTTTAGATTCACGCGTTTCATAAGTACTAAATACATGTGCAATGGTACCATAAGATACCAGTTCATGCTTTAGTTCTTTTTCAAAAAAACCAGTTTTGATTCGCGTACTAAACATGGTTATGTAATCGTCGGGTGTCATGGTTCGGTAGCCAAAAATGCCTGTTGCAGATTTAGTAGTGGGAATCAATAAACCGTCTTTAACAAACAAATTTTTAAATCTATCCCAGTCGCGAGCCTCTCCCGATTCACCAGAAATCACCTCGTATAATGCATTGATAATAGCAGTTTCAGAACTTACGTCCTGACTATACTTTGCATTATTTGATGTAGTAGGTGCCTGTGCTGTGGTAGCTTGACTATACGTACTGTTGATAGTACAAAAACAGATGAATACAACAGCTGCTGCTTTTTTAAATAAAGGTTTCATCAACTGAAATTATAAAAAATAAATTAAAATATCGCTAAAGCTGGATTACTTTGCTCTAATTCAATCATTACTTTATAACCCCTAATTCTTTTCCAACTTCGATAAATGCTTCAATCGCATGATCTAGGTGAGCTCTCGTATGTGCTGCAGAAATTTGCACCCTAATTCTTGCTTGCCCTTTTGGTACAACTGGATAGTAAAAGCCAATTACATAAATACCTTTTTCTAATAATTTTTCTGCCATTTTTTGAGACACCACCGCATCATACAACATAATTGGAACAATAGGATGTGTACCAGGTTTTATATCAAAACCGGCAGCCGTAATTTTTTCTCTAAAGTATTGGGTGTTCTCTTCTAATGTATCTCTAAGCGTTGTAGTTTGAGATAGTAAATCAAAAACAGCAATAGAAGCACCTGTAATAGATGGGGCTAGTGTATTTGAAAATAAATAAGGTCTAGAGCGTTGTCTTAGTAGTTCAATAATTTCTTTGCGCCCAGAAGTAAAGCCACCCGATGCACCACCTAAGGCTTTACCAAGCGTTCCCGTAATGATATCAACCCTGCCCATCACACCTTTTAATTCGTGAACGCCTCTACCCGTTTTTCCTAAAAATCCAGATGAGTGACATTCGTCTGTCATTACTAGCGCCTCATATTTTTCAGCCAATTCAACAATTTTATC
>Ga0102897_1000538_pt1 | contig 11940 bp, 15 predicted proteins | sample Colrivmet1554B02_FD_78453 | JGI IMG/M metagenome (GOLD analysis project Ga0102897, IMG submission 78453) | Estuarine microbial communities from the Columbia River estuary - metaG 1554B-02 | ecosystem: Environmental > Aquatic > Marine > Intertidal zone > Estuary | place: USA: Columbia River...
AAAAAAAAAGTATGCAAAAAAAAGTATGCAAAAAAAAGTATGCAAAAAAAAGTATGCAAAAAAAAGTATGCAAAAAAAAGTATGCAAAAAAAAGTATGCAAAAAAAAAGTATGCAAAAAAAAAGTATGCAAAAAAAAGTAAAAGTAAAATTAAATTGTTTTAATTTTGTTTTTTTTTATATATAAACACAAATATTTAGAACACCAATTTTTAAACCAATAAGAATGAACTGACAAAGACAATACACCCATTATTGCAAACATAAAATTACTTTTAAATCTCCATGTTAAAAATACGTGATAAATTATTCTTGTTAAAAAAAACGTTAACCCAAATGTATAATCTTTACGTAAAAGTTGATTGTAACTTCCAGTACTTAGAAAAATTGTAGGTAATTCTTCTATTAAGTACAATATATATAATCCTACAGCATTTATTCTAAATGATACAATACTAACAATAATATATACAATATGATGAAAGTATCCAGTTAAATTACACATGTATTTGTGATATTTATTATATCCTACTATACAATCAGTTATAAAATACGCCATCAAATTTAATACTGATAATTGTAATATAAATGCATCTGTACCATTTATTTTTTCTAAATACATATCAGTATCAAAATTAGAAGTAACATATTTATAATTAAAATATAAACTAACTAAAAATAAAGTTATAGATGCTTTTATCGATAAAATATGAGCTCTTTGCTTTTCATCTAAATCAGGATAGCGTTTCACAGTTTTAGAATACATAAGATAATAATCTACAGCAAACAATGTCACAAAACCACACGATAATATTAAATTCATAGTACCTAGATAGTATATAGGTACTATTATTATATTTTATTTTAGGCGTGCCTTTATTAAAATTATTTTAATCTTTAATATATATATATTATGTCAGATCGAATCGGTGAAAATTATAATCGATACGTAAAAACAAATTATTCAGAATATAATACAAAACAATTTGATCAAAACAATTTTAAAAATGCATATGATGAAAATTACAATAAATCATATAGTGTATCTCAAGAACCAGATATTGTTTACGAACAAATAGAACATTATCTTAGTATTTCCTCAAGAGACAGAAATCGTGCTAATTATCCTAATGTTAATAGTTATATAATAAATTTTCCCGTAGAATTCCGTAATATTGCATCTATCGAATTAGTTCAAGCTATTATTCCAGCTCAAAATAATGTAGTTGAAGAACCTTATTTATTATTGACAATTGACGAATTACCAGATGTAATGATATCAAATGATAAAAATATAGCTAATTCATTTGCTATTTTACAATTAAGCGCACCTATTAGCGCCGGTGGATTCATTCAAATTGATAAACGAATTCATGAAAATACAGTATTGACTTTTAAAACCCCTAAAGCTAATCTAGCTAAAATGACAGTTTCAATTAGAGACTGTTTAGGAAATTTATTTGATTTTGGAAATGATGCAAGTTTACCAACTGCTCCAACAAAAAGTCTTCAAAATACCTTTATCTTTAAAGTCACCACTTTAGAAAAGCGAAGAATGCAATTATCACATAGAAACGTGTATTAAAATTAAGACGGTAACCTACGGTAGTCAACTTAAATCCACGCATATCGAATAATTAATTTGTTAAATTTCTCCATTTGTAATTGAGACAAATCACGCAATTTTAATTCTTTTATCAAAAAACGGATTTTTTTATTTTTGCCGTGAAAGCCTGTAGAAGACGTTGACATTTTTTGTAGTTCAGAAATTGTTTTGTTAAGTATCAATAATAATGATCCAATTGATTTAGTGTTATAAATAGTAGTCATTTTATAATAAATAAATATTATAAAAATATCAAATTTAAAAAAAATAACACTTAAAATCAAGTTTTATAAGAAGCCGTAGGAAGCCTTTAATTTTTAGATAAAAATCGACTACTAGCACCACCCCTTGGTCCAAAATCAGAAGTTTCAATGCTACGAACTGGTTTAGGCTCTTCAATGCCTAACAAGTCATTAAAAATATAAAAAGTTCTTTGTTGATATTCAGCTTCTCTTGGATTACAACTTTGTTTATTACTAATAGAAGGTAAATGTGGAAATCTCATATCTTCAGATACGTAATTTAAATTACCATGTCCAGTTTGAAATTTAGCTGGCATAGTTGCTAATGGCAACTGTCCAAATATATTTTTAATATTATAGTTAGTCATAACTCCCCCATCTTTCCCATATCTTAAAAATGAATCTTTGTCAATTTCTTCAGATGGGACAAAAAGATGATCTCTTATAGTCATACCATAAAAATTTAATTTTTCTTTAGCTTCTAATAAATCTACGTGATTCGTAGTCATAAATTTTAATTTTTTATCATTATCATAATTTCGTCTTTGTATAGCACAAGAATCATCCCGTGTTCTATTAAAGTCTCTGGCTTTGTTACTCGACATTATACATATTATAAACAAAAAAATTTTTGTTAATTTTTTTTAATTAATTATATCTGAATTTTTGTTTATTTCTACTTTGTCATTTACATCAAATGAAATTTGCACATTAGACGTATTGAATTTTAATAATACATTTTCAGAATTTATATTAATATTTATATCATCATTTGATTTTAGATTTTCATTTAAATTTGAACTAAAGTTCAAGTTTTGATCTATAGTATAATTTGAATACGTGTCAGTGTACGTATCATTTTCTAAAAGTGGTCGTGTTTCATGAGAATTATCTGGAATATGTAAAGAATTTAATTTAAATCTAACAATTTCCACAATAGTATTTGTAAAAAATTCAAGTATACCATTACTTTTAATTTGTTTTATATAAGGTAAAATTTCACTAGTTGTCAACAATATACCTAATACTATTGTTACAATATTATCCATTTTAAATACATATAATAGATTATCTTTAAATTTAATTCGAAAAAATTGGTTGCCATTTTTTAAAATTAATATTAAATGTACAGTTTAATAAAATACGTTTACAATCATTCGTCTTAAATATTTGTTTCATTCTTACAGATTGTAAAATTCCTTTGATATAAAGAATTCCTTCAAAATTATTACTGTTTTTATTATATACATTATAAACATCTGTATATTTTCCTATTTCTATATATTTTTCAGAATCCTGTTTATCAATTATTCCAATAAAACGAGTTTTTTCAAAATCTTTTATACGTTCTAAATAATGTATTTCGTTTTTATAAATAAAATTATGTCTAAATACTTTTATCAAATTCTGATTTTGATCAGTGAAAATCGGATGAACGTTAATACTCATATGATTATTTAAAGCCTTTAATTTTTCTCGTGTAATTGAAAATACAAGTTCATTTAACACAACATATCTTAATTCATAAGACATATTTAGAATAGATTTATTTTTTAACAAGATATCAGTCAACAAATATTCATAATTATTATCACTTCCCTTATATAAGTATCCTTCTAATAAAAAATCATCGTTAAATAAATTATCAATTTCTAGGAAAAAATCACCTATTGTATTCGTTTCATTCGTATTTTGATTAGTATTTTCATTCGTATTTTCATCTGGGAAAAAATATAAAATATTATAATTATTATTATTATTATTATTATTATTATTATTACGTCTAACGAATTCTTCATTGGAAGAATTATAGGTATCAGATTCCAAATATGATTTTTTTGTAATTAACAAATAATATTTTTTGTTATTATTTGGTATAATATAATCAAAAGATAACCCAGTATTAATATCTTTATCAAATGTCTTATTACTTAATTTTACGTTTAATAAATGATCATTATACATTTTTAACAATGGTGATAAAATATTTTGTTTTAATACAGAAATTTGCGAATACGTAACACTTTTATTGATAAAAGACATAGTAAAATAATATACAATATACAATATTGTAAATATTTTTCATTTTTTTATTATAGAAAACACGTTTATTCATTCGTGTAAATTAAAAAAATATTTTAATGTTTAATTTAAAGATTAACACAATGTCTGTGTGTTTAGAAGGTAATGTATTTATAGATGGAGGACAAGTACAAAATATACTAGTCACAAATTCCACAGTAGCAAATACTAACATTGTAACTAGTTCTGTAAATATGATGGGGTTAAATGGAGTAGAACAAAATATTATAAATGTTGCTAACCCAATTAATAACCAAGATGCTGCAACTAAACGTTACGTTGATAATTTAGATATTGTTATATCTAATATTACCTTATCAAATACTAATACTACCATTATATCAAATTATGTAAAAGGTAGTTACGTTATCACAGTTAGCAATTCTATTTTAAACGGACCATCTGGTATTTTTCATGTAACTAAAAGCGAAAGTACACAACAAGCACATATTGTCAGAACAGTTGCATCACCAGGATACAACACTAATGTATTTTTAAATGTAACTTGGCCTTTAAATTCTGGAATTTTATTAAACAAAACTGGAAATAATTACAATGGGAGTTATCGTGTTAAGGTAATGTAAAAATTTACCTTAATCTACACATTAAACAACCATCCCATTTTTTAAATTTGTCAATCTTGTTTTTATATCCATTAATTTATTATTTAATTGAATCAAATATTGTTTTTTTTCAATCATTTTATTAATCATAACTATATCATTTTCTATAGTTCTAAGCATACTAGATCCCAAAATATCAATAGTTTCATCATCATCGTCATTCATATTATTATTTTTTTCAATTGTATTAATTTCTTCCATAAGTATATCTACGTTTAAATCATTAGACTTTGTGTCATTTTCCTTTTCATTTTCCTTTTCATTTTCCTTTTCCTTTTCATTTTCATTTTCATTTTCCTTTTCCTTTTCCTTTTCCTTTTCCTTTTCATTTTCCTTTTCATTTTCCTTTTCCTTTTCCTTTTCCTTTTCCTTTTCCTTTTCCTTTATATCATTAAAAGTAATTTTTAAAATATTATTAATACCGTATAAAAAACTAGAAAATAAAATAATTCCAATTAAACTTTCCTTTTTCATAGTGTATATATCACTAAGATATAAATAAATATTCATATTTTGTTAATTAACAATCCATATATTTAAATAAAAAATTGTATCGTATTTAAATAAAAAATTGTATCGTATTTAAATAAAAAATTGTATCGTATTTAAATAAAAAATTGTATCGTATTTTAAACTTCTTTTGGTTTTAAAGGAATTGGTTCTGCTAAATCAGATAAATCATCTTCTTGTGGTTGGGAAGCTTGTGGTTGAGAAGCTTGTGGTTGGGAAGCTTGTGGTTGGGAAGCTTGTGGTTGGGAAGCTTGTGGTTGGGAAGCTTGTTGTTGGGAAGCTTGTTGTAAAGAACTAGAAACAAAGGTAATAGCTTTGTGCAATAAACTAGCATCATTTAAAGTATATGCTCCATGCTGTTGTCCTTTAACAACACCTTGAATTAACAATTGTTTTGCCATATTTGTATTAACTTCTTTATCTACGATATTATGAAATAATACATCACATGCACGTTTCAAAACTTCGGCTTCCTGAAGAAAATATGCACCTTTTTGTTGAGCAACTTCTACATATTTTGATAAAATTTCAACAGTATTTTTTTCATTTAAAGTAATAACGGCTGGATTATCAACGTTTGACATTTATTTTATATTGTCTTTATAAAAAAATTCATTATTATGAACACACATTTATAAATCTTTAAAAATTATTTTTAGTTAAAATGCTAATTTTTTAATCTATTCCAATAACAATATGACTATAGTTGGAGATTTAACAACTGAAACTATAAGTTTAATTTTTAAAGAGTGTGAAAAAGAAAAGAATAAAAAACGTCTAGCATCTATTATAAATAACATAACAGACATAGCCTTTAAAAATATTCAACCATATTTATATACAATTATGGCAATATTAATATTACTTTTTGTAATTAACTGCTTTCAATTCTACTATTATATTAAATTATTTGTCACAAGTAATAATTTTGACAATAACCATATTGATGATATTATTACAAAAAACTAAATTGTAAAAAAAAATCTTGCTTAATAATATAAAATAAAATGTCTTAATCAAGTAGAACAAATCAATTTGCCGGTTCTTTTAGCACTGGAACATTAGCTATTATAGATAAATCATCAGTAACTCAAGGTACAGCTTAAATTCACAGTGCGGTTCAATTAGAACTGTATCAGTAGCAACTGATGCACAAAGTGTTCAATCGTTTATAGTAACAAATTCTAATATTACAATTGATTCTGTTATTTTAGCTAATATTGTTGGATATACCGGTTCAACTGGATTACCACATGTTTATATAGATGATATTACATCAGGATCTTTTAAAACAATTATTCAAAACTGTTCTATTTCTGCATCATTAAATGGTGCTCTTAACATTGGATACGTGTCTTTATAAAATAATCTTATATAAAATACTAATCTTATATAAAATAACAAATCAAAAACGTGGTATCTTGATTGTTGCAGTATCCATTATTATTTCTTGTTTTAATTCAGATAATTTTTTAAGTTTTTCTTTTTGATTAATATCTAAACCATTTTTTATCAAAAATTCTCTTAATTCAAATGATGCATTGTATTTACAAATTTCTAACAATTCTTCTGTCATTGTTATTCGTGTTATATTTTCAGGTTCTATTGGTTTTGGAGATATATACTTTGGATTTTTATTATATTCCAAATTCGTAGACATCATTTTTAATTCCAAGTATATATTTATAAAATCAGTTTTAGTATCAGAAACATCATAACCAGTTAGTTCTAAAAATCGTTTAAAATAATATTTCCTATTCCTAAAACATACATTTTTAGTCTTTGGATTTTCAATTAAATTATAATCAATATCTTTACCAAGTTTATATCTATTACCAAGTTGCCAACAATATTCGCGTAATTGTTTAATACTAGAAAAACTTGGCAAAAACATTTTTTGAAATACAGTATCTTGTAAAGTATGTATACTATTCATTATTATATAGTATATATATTTTTTTTAAATATATATAAGTTTATTTTTTTCTATCAACATCTTCATCATTACCTATATATTTACGATGATAAAACAAAATATATGCATCTTTAGATAAAATACTTTGATTGGTAAATTTAGTTATATCACTATCGTTATATAGATACCAATTGTTATTTAAATTTTTACAAACAGACCAGTAATGACCAGATGATGAATTTCCAGAATGGTAATTAATAGCATATAATGAATATACATAATTATTAGCGTCGGCTTTTTGTGGAGCTATATATTTTGTTAAATCTAAATCATCTTTTGGGAAATCTATATTTTTAGTAATTTTTTCGCCATTATTTTTAAATCTTTTAAAGTGAATTATCAAATAATCAGGAAATGACCATGCTTTAATTTGTTTAGAACATCCTGACGATTGTTTATTACAAGATTCACAATTCCAAGTTTGAATATTTTCAGCTTTGAAAAAATAATCATCTAAACAATTTTCTAAATTTAAAAAATTATCATCAATATTCAAACTAATACAATTAAATGGTTCAAAGACATTTTCATCTTTATTACAGTTATTACAAGTAATCCTATTATAAAACATTCCATTAAATATTTCTATTATAAAAGAATAGCGTTTTTCATAAAAAGTTTTCCATTGTTCAAGTGATTGTTTAACTAAATTGTCATTCTCGTTTTTAACAGTACCTTGAATATCCACTTCAATCTCATAACATAATCCAATATGTAAATAATCCAACGTATACATTAAACATTCATGTGAATCTTGTTGTTCTAAAGTAAAATACTTTTTGATAAATTTACTCATATTTTCAACAAACGATTTAGGTTTTAATACTTGATTTGTATCCCATATATTTATAAGTAAATTTAAGTAACTTAACACTATATAATATTCTTTTTTACGTTTATTTAATTGATCCGGATCATCTTTACGATATTTAGCAGACAAAAAATAATCTGTTAATTTCAACGTATTACTTAAACATTGCAAAATAGAATTCATATAACATTTGTTACCTAAATTTACAAGTCCACTTAACCCCTTTCCAGTATATTTTTTTTTATCCAATATCAAGTTATAATTTGTATGCAAATCGTATTCGTAATTAGTCATAATGCAAATTTTTCCAGGGTTGGCTTTAAATTTACTATATTACTTTAAGGAATTCAATTATTTTTTAAAAAATTTATTTATAGATATATAGTATGGATGGAGTAAATAATATCTGCTTTAAGCGTTCAGAATTTACTTTATATCTGGTATTAATCATTTGTATATTAACTTATTTTTTATACATAACCTATTATCAATATAAAGAAGAATCTGAATTAAAACAATCTGAACAAAATTTAAATAATCTTAATACTAAAATAAGTATGTTACAATCGCAAATCGGATATCGTAATGAAATAACTAAAAATGAAGATCTTTTATTAAATAGAATATACAATCCAGTCATACCACCAGAAAGAAGTTATCCAGGTGGCCGATTAGGTTTACATTCACCAAATCAATATAATGATTATCAACAAATAGGATTTGTTTACAATGATCAAGAAAGATATCCTCTTTATGGTAGACCAAAATATCCAAGAAAATTAGATAAATTTGAATACTATATCATTGATGAAACCAGAAATCATCTAAAAATACCTTATAAATCCAGAGGTGATAATGAAATTTTTGACGGTGAGCAAATTTTTATTGACGTATTAAATAATACATTTACTGTTAAAATTTACGAATATGATAATATTAGATATAACCCAGATGTTTACTAAATTTCCCAGGTGTTTACTAAATTTCCCAGGTGTTTACTAAATTTAATTAAATTTATCATTTTGATTTGTTAAAAATTTAATTAAATTTTCCATATAATAACAATTGTTCAGCTTGTTCTAAACTATATATAATATTAATTTGATCATAAGATGCTAATTCTTCAACATCTTCTAATGTTTTATATTTCAATTTGTACATTCCATCATTTTCTTTTACCAAATTATCTATAAACTTTTGAGCTCCAGTTTTACTATTAACCAAATACACACTATACGCTTGTGTATTTTTTCTTTGATCAAAAACATTTCCGTTAAGTACAAATAAATTACAGAAAATCTCTAAACGAAATACAATTTTACTTTTACCACGGAAAACTGGATCATTTTCTATCGTTATAAAACGATTTGCTTTACCAAAAAATAAATTTTCATCATCTTTTGCTGTTAATGGTATAGATTGATAACTAGACGAAGCACTCTTTTTATAAGAATACATATCATCATTGCTAAAATTTTCTTGATCTTTAGACACACTTCCAAAAGTTTCTATAGATCTACAAGAACAGTCATTGCTAATACATTCACACATCATATTCATACCATTAAGTCTAATTGGTTCGTATACAATATCACCTGTTATTGCCGTTTTTATAGACTTTATACTTGATACAAATATAGACCATATAATAAAAGTAACAAAAATCATTAACAATATTTTAAAATTAAATGCCATATATTGTACAAATTCCGAAGAATTTATTTGCAACATTTTTGTTATTATTATATTAATAATAAAAAAAAATTAAACAATTCAATCAATTTTTAAACCGATACATTACATATCAACTTAAAAATTCATACTTGCAATCGTTTATTACTTCTTTATTATTAATAATAGATCTTAATTTTGCAAGAGTAATATTTAATTTCGAATACACTAATTTCATACTATCATATACACTAATTTCATTTGTTTCAGTATTTGTTTCTTTAACTCGTTTACTATTATTTTTATTATGAGTATCATTTACATATTCCCATTTATATTTATCACATACTCTATTATTTTTTATACATTTTCTTAGTGTACAACGAGATATACCGCGTTTTTCATATAATTCTTTCATAGTTTGATAAATTATAATTTCATTTGTTTCAGTATTTGTTTCTCTTATCTGTTTACTATTATGAATTTCATAATTAACAAATTCGTATGGTATATCTCCATTATAAGATGATTCATTTACATAATAAAACTCGTTTAATATTTTTTCTTCTTCGATATATCTATTTAATTTAACAAGTCCTATATGTAAAAGTTTACATAATTCGGATTTTGTCGGATATATTTTTACAAATTTTTTATTTTTGTCTAATTCGATTACTTTTTCTATTTTATTACCATCTGTAAGTATTTTGTTTGTTGGATTTATTTTTTCACCATTATAATTCCATCTAAAATCTTTATATACATTGTTTTTTTTTATACTTCTATATATTCCATTGTAACTAAGCTCTGAATTTTTTATTATGATGGAATTAATACATTCATAAGTTTCTATTATTTGTAATGTTGTAGGATCTATTTTATCAACTTGTCGTTTTTTATATATTCTATCTTCAATTGTATCTTCGTTTTCAATAAATGGTTTGATTTTGTTGTCGTCTAATTTATAATCCAATATTGTTTTTTCTAAATTTTCTATTTTATTTTTTAAATCATTTATCTTTTGGGACTCTTCTTCTAATAGTTGTTGTTTTAATTGTACATTTTCATTTTCTAAATCTATAATTTTATTTTTTAATTTTATAATTAAAAGTTTTTCATTTTCTAAATCTTTATTTAATTCTATTAATTTATTTTTAATCATCTGTATATCATTTACTTTTAATAATTCTGTTTGTTGTTTGTCATTAATTGTTCTTTTTATTCTAAATTTATATTGTTCTAAATAATCTATTAATAATCGTTCCAACATTTTATTATCTTTACTTTCAATACAATATACCAGTTCTATATCTTCACTAATTTGATTTTTATGAGCTCTTAATCTTGTTACTATATCATCTGTATAACCAAATTTATATATAATTTCATCGTTTAATATTATTTTTATTAAATATACCAAACATCTTTTATTGAAACTATTTTTTAATGTCATTTCAACTTCGCGTTTTGTTAAATGTTTTTGCTCTTCTAAGAGTAATCTTTGATTTTCTAATTGTTTTTGTAATTCTTTTGATTGATTAAAAATTATATCATCTAATATATCTCCTACCCACTCTCTAAAATTTTCTGCTATTTTCTTTTTACTACTGTAAAGCAACCTATATACTCCATGTGAACTTAAAAATATAATATCTTGTGGACCTCCAAGGGTGTCCACTTTACGTACACCCTTTTCTTTACTTGTAAAATTTTGTATAGATGATCTAATATTCGTAATTTCCAATGCTTTTGCAACATCACTTCCTCTAAAATAATATTTATTATCTTCGTCTTTTATGATACTAATATTATTATTTTGAAATGCTTTAACAATACAATTTGGATCTGTTATTTCTGATTCCATAGGGAGAAAGTGTTATATCCTATTATAATTTTTTATTTTTAAATTAAAAACGCATTATTTTAAAAATAAACTGGTAAATATATATATTCTCGTGCTATTTAAGCTTTCTCAGAAGGGAGAAAGGTTATTATAAATTCAGTCTTTTGAAATGATTTTTAAAAATCGTCAGAATCAAATGTAATTTTACGATCTTCTTCTGTTGTTCCAACATTTGATCTTTGATAATTTGTAACCGTATTTTCAAAAAAGTTGACTTTTTCGTTTAAACTAATCATTTCCATAAAAGGAAATGGATTTTGTGTATTGTAAATTTTATTATAATCAAGTAAAACAAGCCATCGGTCAGCTACCATTTCAATATATTGAGTCATTAAATTACAATTCATACCAATCAATGAAACTGGAAGACTTTCAGTAATAAATTCTTTTTCAATATCAACAGCTTCTTTAAAAATACTGTGAACTACCTCTTCGTCCAAACGAGTTTCTAGCATTTTATATAGCTCGATTGCAAAGGTGCTGTGGAGATTCTCATCACGCGAAATAAAAGAATTAGCA
>Ga0102897_1000551_pt1 | contig 11791 bp, 6 predicted proteins | sample Colrivmet1554B02_FD_78453 | JGI IMG/M metagenome (GOLD analysis project Ga0102897, IMG submission 78453) | Estuarine microbial communities from the Columbia River estuary - metaG 1554B-02 | ecosystem: Environmental > Aquatic > Marine > Intertidal zone > Estuary | place: USA: Columbia River...
CATGAGCTACCACATACACGGGGAGATCTTTTCAAAATTAGTGCCCTACGAAGCCATACGTCCCATATCCATCAAACTCGTCAACGCAGACCATATTATATATAGGTATAAGTACGAAAATAGATCAGCCATAAACGAGCTACTAGCCAATAGTATGTCGGATGATATCTTGATGATTCAGCAGGGCTTGATCACTGACGCCTCATACGCCAATGTAGCATTTTACAACGGAATCGAATGGCACACTCCTGAGGTACCGATGCTCGAAGGCACCCAACGCGCTAAACTCCTTGACTTATCTGTACTGAAAAGAAGAAACATCCGTATCGATGAGCTAGGCCAATACCAGTACTTCAAAAGAATTAACGCCCTGATGACCTGGGAAGAAACCCCAAGCCTACCCATAGACTTGTTGAGGTAATGTTAAAACCAAGTAATAAGCAATCCGCTTAAAGTGTTAATAATTTAACACACTGATTACAAAAGCCGGGATATTGAACTACAATTTTTGATCAAAAAATCACAACTTCATTGAGATTACCACAAAATAATAGGCGAAAAAATGAAAAATCAAATAAATAGTTGGAAATTCATCGATCAATACAATAATTGACCATTTGACGAAAAAAGGAAAAACGATTTTGTTAAATAAACATTAAATTATTACATTCGCTACTTAAAACTGTAACTAAACTAACTCAGATGAAAACAAAAATTAATGGAATGCTGACGCTATTGCTAGCGTTTGTGGTGCAAATAGCGTTTGCACAAACAAAGTCGGTTTCTGGTTTGGTTTCAGATCAAGACGGTTTGCCACTACCTGGCGCAACTGTGTTGGTCAAGGGAACCAACAATGGAACCACCACTGACTTCGATGGAAACTTTACCATCTCCGCAAAACAAGGAGATGTATTGGTTTTCAGCTTTGTTGGCTATGTCAACAAAGAAGTAAGCGTGGGAGCTTCTGATCAAATCAATGTAATCCTATCTGGAGATGCCCAACAACTCGAAGAAGTTGTGGTTACCTCTTTGGGTATCAAAAGAGAATCCAGATCGATTGGATACTCGGTAGCCAAAGTATCCGGTGACGATGTGGCAGGACGTGCTGAGCCAGACCTTTTGCGTGCTATGCAAGGTAAAATGACTGGGGTAAACATCACCGGAGCCGGAGGAGCGCCAGGCCAATCCACCAAAATCAACATCCGCGGTATTTCTTCTATGACTGGAAATACTCAGCCTTTGTTTATTGTGGACGGTATTCCTTTTGACAACAGTGTAAACGCCAGTGCTGGCGCTGCTCAAAATACCGTGTTCTCCAACCGTGGATTTGACTTAGATCCAAACGCCATTGAAAGCATCTCTGTACTAAAAGGAGCTGCTGCATCTGCGTTATATGGTTCACGCGCTACCAACGGGGTAATTGTTATTACCACTAAAGCTTCTAAAGGTAAATCCAGAAAAGGACTAGAAGTAAGTTATAACACTTCACTAGCTGTTACAGAACTTTCAGGTATCCCAGATTACCAAGATGTATATACTCAGGGTTCCAACCAAGTGTATAACGGAGGTTTTATCGGAAACTGGGGAGCGCCTATGCCTAACCACGTAGACCGCATTAACGCTCAGTACGGAACCAACTACACCAAGGTGTACGCTAACTACCCTGACGGCCAACCTTATCCTGATGGAACTGCCTCTAACCCGATCAACAATAGATTCCCTAACGTATTCCCAGAATTCGTTCAAGCATACACCATGCCTGATGGTTCTGTTCGTAATGTCTCTGCACCCTATGAAATTAAAGCCAATGACATCATCGGAGGATTTTTTCAAAAAGGACAAACAGTTGACCATGCGGTAAGCATGAGTGGTGGTAGTGAAAAAGCCAACATCAACGCTGGTTTCTCTAACATGAACCAAAGCGGTATCGTACCCAACCAAGGTGCTAAAAGAACCAACATATTTACAGGTGGAAATGCTACTTTGGACAACGGCATGATCATAGCCGGAACATTGAACTATGTAAATACCGTGCAAAAATCACCTCGTTCTGGTGCTTCTGCTTTTAACGACTACTACGGTGGTGGTGGTGGATCTATCTACTCTCGTTTGTTCTACTTGCCAAGAAACTTTGACTTGAATGGTTTGCCTTGGGAAAACCCAGCTGATGGATCAAACATTTTCTACAGAGCGTTGGACAACCCTATCTGGATTGCCAATAACAACTTATATAAGTCAGAGGTTAACCGCGTATATGGTAACCTTTCTGCAGGATATGATTTAGCTGAAGGTATTAATGTCACCGTAAAAGCGGGTATCAACACCTACAATGAATTTAGAAGAAGTAACATCGTGGCTGGTGGTATCGATACCCCTGCTGGTTCTGTGAATACCGTTGACCTAGTAAACACGGAGCGTGATTTCACTGGGCTACTAAATATTGACAGACCAATCAATGACGATATTCAAGTTAAAGCAGTAGTCGGTATTAACGCCAACGAACGCAAACTGACTCAAAGAAGTGTTACAGGTAACGTTATTATTTCTAGAGGCTTGAACATCACTGATGCTACTTCTACACAAATTGTTGACTACGACTTTTTGAGCATGAGAAGGTTATGGGGTGTTTTTGCTGATGTCTCTATCGGATACAAAGACATGCTTTATTTAGGTTTGGTCGGTCGTCAAGACAACTCCTCAACATTACCCATAGATAACAACAGCTACTTCTACCCAGGAGCAAGTGTTTCATTTCTATTGTCTGAGGCAGTTGAGTTACCAGAAATGTTTGGCAGCGTAAAGTTACGCGTAGCCAACACCAAAGTAGGTAACGATGCATCTCCCTATAGAACGTTAACCAACTTTAATATCTCTACACCTTTTACCTCTCCAATTTATGGCGCTCAAAACAGAGCTTCATTAGGAAATGTATTGGGGAATGCTTCACTAAAACCAGAATTCACAACAGAATTTGAAACTGGTATTGCTGCCACCATGTTCAACGATCGTTTGAGCTTTGACGTTACTTACTTCAGCCGTTCATCTACTGAACAGATCGCCACTGCATCAGTCGCGCGTTCTAGCGGATTTAGCAGCCAGGTAGTGAATATCGGAGAATTGACCAACAAAGGGTGGGAATTAGGATTGGATGTATACCCCATCGCTACTGATGACTTTAAATGGAATACGTACTTCGCTTTCACTAAAATCAAGTCATTGATCGTGGATGCAGGACCAAACGGAGAAATATTTGTTGGAGGTCCAGGATCTTCTCTAGGAACAATCCACAGAAATGGATTTGCCTACGGACAAATCTTTGGTACAGAAAATGCAAAAGACGATGAAGGTAACTTATTGATCGACAAATCAACAGGTCTACCTTTTGCAGCTGCAGCATCTACTATCATTGGAGATCCAAACCCAGATTTTACTCTTGGGGTAACCAACAGCTTTACCTACAAAAACTTTACCTTCCGCGCATTGATCGATTGGAAACAAGGCGGCGACTTATACTCCTTTTCTGCTGCATCCTTGATGCTAAGAGGTCAGTTAGCCAACTCTGTAGAACGCGAACAGCTTAGAGTAGTACCAGGTGTTTATGGTAGCAACCAAAATTTTGAACCTACTCTAGATGCTAATGGGAACAAAATTCAAAACACAACTGGTATTACCGCCTTTGACTCCCACTTCTCCAACGGATGGGGTGCGTATGGTCAAGACGAAGTGAACATTTACGACGGGACTACCATAAGACTACGTGAGGTTGGTGTTAGCTATAGCTTGCCTAAAAACCTTCTTAAAAAGACACCATTTGGGACTGGAACACTATCATTTAGTGGACGTAACTTATGGTGGAACGCACCGAATATGTTAGAAGGTCTAAATCTAGACCCAGAAGTACTTGCTGAAAGTGCTGCGTCTAACGTTCAAGGTTTTGAGTATGGAGCTACACCTACAACTAAGAATTACAGCTTTAACTTAAGCCTTACTTTCTAATTTTTAGATCTAAAAAATAAGAACAATGAAAATATATACACAAAAATTAGGAAAGTTCCTGCTTAGCTCACTTGTAGCAGTAGGAATGGTGTCTTGCGAGCTTAACGACCTGGACATCAATACCGATCCAAATAGTGCTAGTCAAGCCTCTCTTAACCTATTGTTGACCAATGCTCAATTCGAAGGGTTAAACACATTTGCTGGAGGCTTAAACAACACCACTATGGGATTCCAGGCCATCAATACCAGCAGTGATGATTTCAATTTCACCAACTCTAGCTGGAATGGTACTTGGAACTATCTGTATTCAGGACCACTCAAAGATCTTGAAGAAATGATTAATGCGGCTGATCCTGAACTAAACCCAAGATACTTAGGTATAGCTCAGTTGATGAAAGCCTACTATTTCACCACTATGGTGGATCTATGGGGTGATCTTCCTTACAGTGAAGCATTTAAAGGGAATGATCCAAATGGTCAAAACACCCAGCCTGTTTATGACAAAGGTGCGGATATCTATGCCGATGCCTTTAGATTGATCGATGAAGCGATTGTTAACTTGGGTAAAACTCAAGCGGCTTCTGTAAAAGGGGATATTATCTATGGAGGTAGTAATACCAAGTGGATCAAAATGGCCAAATCACTTAAGTTGAAGCTCTTGATCAACACAAGAAATGTACAAAATAACACTGCTGCCATTCAAGAATTGATCACAGCTGGTGGGTTAATCACTGCTGCAGCCGATGATTTCCAATTGCGTTTCGGTAACCTTGCCAACCCTGATAACCGTCACCCAATGTACCAATCAGGTTATGCAGGTGGTGAAGCGGGTTACTCCTATTTTGGGCATCAATTGATGTACGAAATGTTAAAGAACCGCGATCCTAGAGCCCCTTTCTACTTCAAGAGACAAACTACTACAATTCTTGATCCAGAAGAGCCTACTGATAAACAAACTTTGCCATGTTCTCAAAGAGCTGATTGCACTTATGGTTACTTCGTGTTAAGCGCTTTAGTAACCGATGGAGTATTTGGTAAGACTCCTGCTCAACTTTCAGACAAGGAAAAAGCTTACTTAGCTGGTTACTTTGGTAGAGATCGCTCTGACCCATCTGGTATTCCAAACGACAACCCGTTGAGAACAACAGTAGGTGCTTATCCAGCAGCTGGATTGTTCGATGCTACTGCAAGCTTAACTGGAGGTAACAAATTTGGAAAAGGTGACGGAATCTTCCCTATTATTACTTCTTGGATGGTTAAATTCTATATGTTAGAGGCACAAATCGCTTTAGGTGTGAATACAGGAATGACTGAGTCTGCACTTTTAGAAAGCGCTTTAAATGACCAAATGACTAAAGTTATTGCAGTGGGTACGGCTGCCGACCCTGCAGCTTCAAGCAACATTGACACATGGAATGCGACGTACACACAATGGCCATCGACATTGGTGTTTAAAAACAAAACCAATTACCTAGCAGGAATCACCGGTGCATATCCAACGGCAGGTACTGCAACTCAGAGATTAGGGTACGTGTTAAAAGAAGCATGGTTTGCTAACTTTGGAAATGGTTTTGAAGGCTACAATTCATTCAGAAGAACAGGATTGCCCGCTGATATTCAAGCTCCGCTTCAAATCCCACGACAGTATGCATTGAGCTTCCCTTATGCACAAGACGAGGTAAACTTGAACAGCAATACACCATCAAAAGTGTACGACTCACCAAGTGCTGCCATTTTCTGGGATACTCTTAAATTCCAATTTTAATTATACTAAAAGCTAATAGACATGAAAAAATATACTAAATATCTATTATCCTTAATGGCGGTTGGAATTACCCTTCAATCGTGTAAGGACGAAGATTTGGTGATCCTACCAGAATGGGAATCAGCAGTTCACGGTTATGCCGTAGTTAATGGAGTAACCACAGATTTCAAAAGGGGAGATGCCTCAGTTAATGTGAGCTTTGACCTGAAATGGAAATCCATTGACCAGAAAAATACTGTAACTAAAATTGATTTGTACGTTCTATTCAATGAAAGCTACAAAGACATTGATGGAAACAACAAAACTATAAAACATGGTGGTGACGCCGGTAAATTGGTTAAAACCTTTACTGGTGGAGATGTACCTGCAGAAAATACAGTAAAAACATTCTCCATTACTCAGGAAGATGTTTATGCAGCTTACTCTAGCGCTAGCTATGATTACGGTTTTGGAAGTGGTACAGTTTCTGTATTCGCTAACCCAATAAAACCATCAAGAAACGCAACTAGCAACAAATTCATCCCTGGTGACACATTTACCCTTAAATGGATTTTCACCACAGAAGATGGCCGCGTTTTTGATTCATGGTCTCCTTCTGTATGTTCAGAATTCCCAGAAGCCAACTGTCAAAAAGATTGGACTGTTGTTTGTGCTAAATCTATCGAGCAGAGAACTGGTGTTTGGACCATAATTGGTGCTGATGACTACGGTGATGGATGGAATGGAGCTTCAATTGATGTCGTTGTTGACGACGTTGTGATTGGAACTTTTACCATGGCTGACGGTGCTGGACCTGTAACTCAAACATTTACTGTACCTGCAGGTTCAACAAGTATGTACTTTAAATACACCAAAGGTTCTTGGGATAGTGAAGTTATCTATCAAATCAAAAATCCAAATGGAAACACATTGGCCAACGTAGTTGCCTCTGATGTAAAATCTAATGGTGAAATCAAACTTGATCTTTGCAACGAGTAATCAAAGACAAATTGACTAAAAAAGGCCACCCTATGGGTGGCCTTTTTGTTTTATATCTAATGTACATCAATAGTAGTACATCACTAAGTTCATCATTTCATCAGTTGAATTCCAACCGTAGGTAACATCTTTGGGAGGTGATGTTGGGTTCAGTGAATTGGATGACGTGTTGTCGAATGTAGCCGTCATCAACAACAATGTACCCTTAGGTAGGAAAACAGGGGATTCATACATATAAGTGCTTTGCCAATTGTAATCCCACTCGGGAATACTAATTAACGGTACCTGAGTTTGGTCCGGTAAAATGGCCAATGCAGTCATGCTCTTACCCAAAAAATGCATATGAGGCAATAGAGAGACAACATTCATGTTTTCTTCTAAAACTTTACTCACATAAAACGTAGGTGAAGTTTCCGCACGAATAACAAAAGGTTGGTTGGCTATATCCTCTTCACGAATAGATAGACTTTTAATCAAATGCTTCACAGGAACATCAGATAACTAAAGATGCACCTCAGAGAGATCTGTAGCTACTTCTGAAGAAGGAGCGTAATGTATGTTGAAAATCAGATCAGCGCCCTGGGGAATTAATTTGGCAGTTCCTGACGGATACGCAACAGGGGTATTTCCTGGCACCCATCCGTATAAAAACTCATCCATGAGGGGTTTAGTTTGAAAAACCAATGATCTGGGATCAAACTCGGAAAGACCATCTATTCCTGAGGTTTGCCCAGAGGTATCTACCATAATTCGACTGTGGTGAACATACCGTTTGTTACCTGCTACAAAAGCTATTGCAGAGATATACACATCACGGTCTAGATGAGTAGGCACATGAAAAAAACGGTAATCCTCAATTCCCTTGGCAGACAACTGATAAGAACTGTTCATCCGAAATATCAAATCAGGTTTGGCATACGCTGTTGAATGATAATCAACAGGGCTTTGGGAGGACTCCTCTCCCCTTTTCATTCCTTGCGTCACCCAAAGTTGAATTTGATTAATCTCCTGATCTGTAAGAATTCGCTCATTCTTAAAATGACTAAAGGAGGGATCCGCCTTCCAGGGCGGCATATACTTTGTTTTGGTCACGTGGGCAATGAACTTTCCCCTTTTTTGAACGTCAGCGTATGTGGTGAGCGGAAAAGGGCCGTATCCACCACTGCGGTGGCAGGAAATACAGTTTTTCTGAATAATAGGCGCAATGTGTTGTTCATAGTTTACCTCCTGAGCATGAGTATAACTCAGAAAAAAACAAAAGAATAATGCGGGTAAATATCTATTGACCATGATGGTGTGTAGTACTTAATTCAAGAAAACAACCAACGGCTTTGGTTTTTTTATTCTTTACTTCTTCTCCTTGTTTAATCGCTAAATAAGCCTCCAAAAGATAGTGTTCACTTGGGACTTTTCTATTTCTGCCTAAACTAATAAACCAGTTGTCTATGGCGCCTGAGTATACTACTCTGTCAAAGCGATCAATTAAAAAAACTTCAGGCGTGATCTCCACCTTGTATTTGAGAGCCCATCGATGATCTTTGTCAAAAACCAGGGGGAATTCAACACCGAAACGATCCCCAAACTCGGTTAGTTTAGCTTCCGTAGTGTTTTCTTGAAAAACACCAACAATATTCATATCAGGATGGAGATCATTGAGTTCGTTGAGTCTGTAAATATACTTTTGAGAAACAGGACACTCAACCGCCATAAAGACATAAGTCTTAACTGGTTCAACCACTTTAGCATAAGTAAATAATGAGCTATAACTAATAAAACCTGTTATAAAGCTAAGTAGCGTGGTAAACAACATATTCATTTTTCGGGTGAATCAAATTAAATGTTGAAGAAAAAACCAAAATTGGAAAAAGATAACCAAAATATTTTCTTAGTTAAAGTATCAAAATTAACAAGAAGTACATCATTCAATGATATAAATACTGAAATGTACTCTTTGAATGCAATAATTATCATAAAATATGTTAAGTTTGCGATGATTTTGTTTAACTAAACCCACTCAAATGAAAACAAAACTTAAAGGATTGCTGGCGTTTTTGCTGGTATTTGCTGTGCAAATAGCCTTTGCACAAACCAAAACGGTTTCCGGATTGGTATCTGACCAAGATGGCGCTCCCTTACCAGGTGCTACTGTATTGGTAAAAGGAACCAACAAAGGAACTACAACAGATTTCGATGGTAATTTCTCGATCAGCGCAGCACAGGGCGATGTCTTGGTGTTTAGTTTTATCGGGTATGTCACCAAAGAGGTATCTGTAGGAAACTCTAGCCAACTCAATGTTTCACTAGCTCAAGACGCTCAGGCTCTTGAAGAAGTTATTGTAACAGGTTTTGGTGATGTGTCTAAAAAGTCATTTGCTGGATCTGCGAAAGTAGTTGCTGGTGAAAACGTATCACAAAAGTCATTTACCAACGTATCTCAAGCTCTAGCTGGAGAGGTTGCTGGTGTGGCTGTGTTTAACACTTCTGGTCAGCCAGGTTCAACATCTACTGTGCGTATTAGAGGTTTTGGTTCCGTAAGTGGAAGCCAAGCTCCTTTGTACATCGTTGATGATGCTCCATTTGGCGGAAGTTTAAATGACATTAACCCAAATGATATTAAATCGATTACTGTACTTAAAGATGCTTCTGCAACTTCATTGTACGGTGCTCGTGGTGCTAACGGGGTTATTGTAATCACCACAAAAAGAGGTAAAGACGCTGGTAACAGCATCAATGTACAAGTTAAAACAGGTACCAACTACCAAGGTGTTGCCCGTTACGAAACCATTCGTTCTCCAGAAGAATACATTGGAATTGCCTGGGACGGTGTATACCAAAGAGGCTTGAGAGCTACAAACGCAACAACTGCCTCTGCAACTGCCTATGCCAACGCCAACTTGTTTGAAATCCCAGGTGGAGGTCCAGTATCAGATTTGCCTACTATCTACAACATGTGGAACGTTCCTTCACTAGCCAACGGCAACGTGGATGTAGCTGCGTTGATTGACCCAGCAACTGGAACTGTACGTCCAGGTGTAACCAGAAAATACACACCAGAAAGCTGGGGAGACTACACGTTCCAGGATGCTAACAGGAATGAAGTCATCATGACTATTTCTAATGTAGGTGAGAACTCTTCTGTGTATACTTCATTTGGATTTATTGATGATATCGGATACGCTACCAACACTGACTTTAGCCGTTTAAACGGACGTGTTGCTGCCACCCATAAAATCAAAGATTTTATCGATGTGAACACCACATTGAACTACACCCAAAGTGAGTCTAACAACAACGGTACAGGTTCATCATCATCATCTCAGTTCTGGTGGGTAGATAACATCCCAACTGTTTACCCATTGTTCAGAAGAGATGCTGATGGCAATAAAATTGAGGATCCTATCTACGGTGGATACCTGTATGATTACGGTTTAGAACGTGGTAGAGGATTTGGATTTGCGACTAATGGTGTGGCTGATGCAAAAATCAACGTGAGCCGCTCTAAAGCAAACTCTGTTAACTTCAACAACAACACCACCATGAACATTACCGATGGGGTGACTTTGGAAAACAACTTTGCTTACCAGTACTACATGAATGATGGTATCAGCTTAAATGAACCTTTCTATAGCCCTGCTAAAGGTCAAGGTGGTTTAGTATCTAGAGATCGCGCTGAAACTAAAAACTACTCCATCAGAACAGGTTTGCGTTTTAAAAAGCAAATTGATGAGTTCAATATCTCTGCATTTTTATCACACGTAGCAACAGCTTACGAGTACAACTACTTATCTGCTGAAAGAAGTAAATTGGTATTACCTGACGGTATAGACATCGCCAATGGGGTAGTTAATGCTCCAGGATATGGATACACAGACAATGAGCGTACTGAAAGCTACATTGCTAACGTAAATACCGACTACCAAAACAAATATTTCCTAACTGTATCTTACAACAAAGATGCTTCATCAAGGTTTATCAACAACCGTTGGGGTGATTTCTACTCTGTAGGTGGTGCTTGGGCACTAACAGAAGAGGAATTTTTGAAGGATTCTAAATTCTTTGACTTCTTGAAAGTTAAAGCTAGTTATGGGACTATTGGTAACTCGGGAGGTATTGGTTTGTATCCAGGATATAACTTATATTCTATCAACAACCTTTCTGACAATATTTCTTTGGCCTTTACAACTAAAGGAAACAAAGATTTGACATGGGAGAAATCAAACCAGTTCAACACAGGTGTGGATTTTGAAATCGGTGGATTCTTCTCAGGGTCAGTAGAGGCCTACAAAAAAGTGACCAACGACATGTTCTACGACAGACAAGTAGGTCCATCTGTGGGATATGCTTCTCTAAAAGTAAACGATGGTGAATTGATCAACCAAGGGATTGAATTCGACTTGGATTTCAAGATTTTGAATAAAGGTGATTTCAAACTAAGTGCTGGAATCAACGGAGAGAAATTCAGCAACAAATTGATGGCGCTTCCTATTGATCCTGTAACCGGAGAGCAACAGAAATTCAGTGTAAGCGGACTTTATGGAAATGAATCTGGAAGATCTTTATTCGATTACTACACTAAAGAGTACACCGGAGTTAACCCAACCACAGGAGCCGCTGAATGGACAGCTTACTTTGAGGATAAAAACAACGATGGAAAATTCAATACGGGTGATGTACGCATCAACTCGTTGACTCCCTACGTCAATGACAATCCTGAAGCGAACATTCAGTCTGAAAAAACAGACGTATACGCCAACGCAACCAATAAGTTCCTAAACAAGAGCATTATTCCTGACGTTCGTGGAGCATTTAGATTGAATGCCTCTTTCAAAAACTTCAATTTGTCAACGCTATTCAACTACCAATTAGGTGGATGGGCGTACGACAGTGCCTATGCTACTTTGATGGGTAACGGATATGCTGGTACCAACAACTTCCACGTAGATATCAGAAACCGTTGGAGACAAGAAGGTGATGTAACTGATGTTCCAAGACAAGATGCAGCATTGCAGATTCAACAAAACTCTTCATCTTCAAGATTCTTGACTAGATCAG
>Ga0102897_1000559_pt1 | contig 11734 bp, 14 predicted proteins | sample Colrivmet1554B02_FD_78453 | JGI IMG/M metagenome (GOLD analysis project Ga0102897, IMG submission 78453) | Estuarine microbial communities from the Columbia River estuary - metaG 1554B-02 | ecosystem: Environmental > Aquatic > Marine > Intertidal zone > Estuary | place: USA: Columbia River...
AGTATTGGAAACTCTTTAATAACCTATACAAACAATAACTGACAATAAGTCAACTTGGACTTTCGAAGACGCAATGTCTTTCGTAGGTGCAGATTTAGCAGTAGCTGCCTAATCGCTCCCGTATCACTCATGGGACTTTAAGAAGAAGTGAAAGCAAATCCAGGTGGCTCCCTTAACAGTCAAGGCTGACCTTGAGCATCTGATCGTGGACGATCTATACAGGGGGCGAAAGAGTTGGAGTAACAGGTCGGAGCTCTACTAAATAACTTCGAGACCGGGTTGTTTGAAAGTTTGGTTCCTACATACATCAAACTTTATATTTTGTCTTTTTAGAAAAATGGACTAAGCCTGTAAACGAATTCATTGAAGTAACCGCATTGGACACGGGTTCGACTCCCGTCAGCTCCACTCCAGTATTTTTCTTGGCGAATAAATAACCATATGAAGAATACAAATACACAGGATATATTCCTACGTAATCTTACAATCTCCCTACTGGATCTATTAAATAGACAGTTGGAGATTGAATTATGGCGTGACGACCGCCCAGAAATTCATACAATTCCTTTTTACTTTAATCAAGGAACCGACGAAGGCTTTATGCAAGATTTCTTTATAGGAATTCCTTCTACCTGTAAAATTTCACAAATGGCAGAAGGTAACTATGATCCTATTCCAAGAGGAATTATTACCTTAAGTTCATTTAATGTAAAATCGTCGGATCTTGTTAATAAGTATGTTAGAGGAACCTTTCAGCGCGATGAATTTGATGAAAATGATGCAAAGAAAAGTAAAGCCTATTCAGCAAGACTCTATTCCCTGCCACTTAAAGTAAACTTTGATGCAAAGATTATTGTAGATAATCTTAATAAAACATTTAAGGCAACTGAAAAACTATTTGATCTTTTCTATAGTAATCGAGTAATGTATTTTCAATATAGAGGAATCAGGATCCCTGCTCTATTTGTTTTTCCAGATCAGGCAACAAATGATAAAGCCTACAAATTTTCTTACACTGACAATAATAAAATAACTATCACATTTCAAATTGAAATTGAGACCTACTTTCCAAGCTTTGATAAAACTACGGAAATGTTTAGAGGAAATGTTATCGACCAAATCTTAATGAAGACAGTTGATAATGATTCTGGTCAATTAGATGGTAAAACTTGGATAGACGGCACAGAATAATGAAATACCTATTAGAATACCGAAAATTTGTCCTTAATGAAGGAGGTAATGCCTTTCCTGAAACAGTTTCAGTTAAGCGCGAAGATATCCAAAGAATCGTTGCAGAGTTTAACGATAAGGTAGTCCAGGGAATACTTGGAAGCCAGCCTGGTGAACCGATTGGTAGCTGGAAACAGAAACCTATTTCAGGCGATATTGATTGCCTGGTATACACAGATTTGGAACTTCCTAAAATTGTAGAGCTATGTAAAGCTCAAGGAATTGATGCAAAAGCATTCTATGGTTTTAATATTGTATCAACTAATTTTACACCAACTGGTCACGAGCCAGTACAAATTGATATTTTCGTAAGACCTCAAACTGCAAATAAAGAGGCAACTGATATTTTCTATAAAAATATTGAAGAGGATCCAGATACAACTAAACACCGTGTCTATTTCCTATTTACTGTATTAGATTCGCGAAAGGAAGATATTGAAGGCGACCCAGCTAGCCCTTCTAAATTTACAGGCTATATGTTAAGACCAGACGGTCTCTATAAGATTGTTAAAGAGATGAAAAAGGTTAACTATAAAATTATGGATCGTCAATTAATAGCTGAGTCAGCAGAAGATATGGCTAAAGCAATTTTTGGTCAGCCCCTACCATTTAGCGAATGGAATACCTTTAAGAAAACTTTTGATCTTTTTATAAAATCTCCGCTCTATCCAAATAAACAGGAGATTATCGTGGCCTACACTGAGAAATTAAAAGAAGAAGGATTACCTTTGCCAACTAGTGTTACACTAGATTCCTATATTTAACCAATATAGTTAAGACCCTCACCAAAATCTAGGGCAATATCAAAGTTATAGAATTGGAATGATACTTCAAATGTATTAAATTTTGGAGCATTTTCATTATATGACAGTGAAATATTAGTCATGCCCGATAGAATTGGGTGATTAAATACAATCGACGAAACTGCATAACCTTCATTATTTAAGAGAGTTAATCTGATTGGATCCATTGTAATACCCTGAGGATCTTGCACAAATGGTTTACCAACACCATTTAGAGATCGACGTAAGTTAGTTGGTTCTAGGTTACCTTGATCTAAATAGTTAAGCGCATTATCTAAAAAGATAAAATAATTTAGGTAGGCATCACTTAACTTAAATTTGATTGTAAATTTACGTTCAAACATTTCAGCAATTGGCTTTGCACTATGAAACTCTTGTATTTTACCAAGAGGTCTTACTTGACTTACCATTGGCACAGTAAAGCCATTAAATGTAACTGACTGAATAGTCGATGCCATGAAATCTTCAATAGTCTCATACGGCATAATAAGGCTATTATAATATTTCTCGTATTTCTTACTTATCTGCTTAGAGAAGAAAGTATCTGGGAAACTTATTAGGAATCCGTTTTGTCTTGCGCTTAGTATCATATAGATTATTTATTTAGGCTAACCAAAAAAGGCTGCACTTGCGTACAGCCTTTTCGCGGTAGTAGTAGGGTTGGCAATTATGCTTCTACGAACTTAAAGAAGGTAGGGTAGTTATTACTACTTTTTACATCATTAAGTGTTTCCAATTTAATTGGATGATACGACAATTCCTTTTCTTGACTTAATAAGCCATTGAACTCGGTGTTAAATTCAGCAAATTTAGGATTCATTTTAGAAACCTCTTTGCCGTCTTTGTCCATTTCCTTGATAACCATTTGTAGAGAAACTCCACCTTGGTCGTCAGCTGTACCGTATTTTTTGATCAGTTCCTCACGTTGTGTATCTAAGGTTTTTACCTCGGCTAACACAATGTCATTTAATTGATTAATCCAGTATTTAGCCACAAGACCAATTTCTTCGTCTAGAATACCGGTTTTTATCTTCTCCCCAGTTTGCTGGTTGATCAAGCCGCTAAGTTCGCTTTGTAGAGAGTAGATTTCAAAAAGTTTTACTGTTAAGTTCTTCATGAAGTTGTTACTTTTTTGTTTCTTATACTATAGTTTTAGTATCAGGTTTTATTTCATAAAAAAAGGGGAATAAAAAATTTTCCCCTTTTAAAGATTAAAAAATCAGATTACGGTAATTCTGGTTCAGCTGGCGGAGTAGCTGGTGCAGGAGTTACTGGAGTAGGTGCGGGTTGAACCCATTCAGTATCTCTAACTAGACCTGCTTTAGTCAATACCATATCAACAAATACCATATCTTCAGTACCCCAAGTAGAGGTATCTTCTGATGTGCAGGTAATGTGCTTAGTCATAATTTGAACAGCTGGAGTAGCTGGTGATCCTGGCATAGGATCGTTTTCATATAAATTAACAGTAGCAGAAGCTCCGCCTGATGCTAAGTCATAGTGCATTAAGTGAATAGTAGCAAATTCTGCAGTTTTGCCAAATCCGGTAATCGATTCGATTTTTACTTTTAACATTGTATACAATATTTTTTATTATTTATCTAGTACTAAGCTAGTCCAAATCGGGTTTGGTACTTCTTAAAGTTTTGCGTAACTTCCGCGGATGAGAGAGATCTGTTATAAATTTTAGTAATCGGTACTAAACAGGGTAAATTCGAGTAAACTTGGGTGCCGCCTCCATCTACTTGGGCTTTATTAATTCCAATATTACCAGCAGATGGAGTTAATCCTGGATTATAATCTTGAGTTGGACCGGCATATGTGCCGTTGAGTACCCCATTAGCATATAGGTTAATAGAACTATTTGTATAATCATTTACTAATACTAAGTGATGATATTGTCCTGGTGTTAGGTTATATGCCCCAGCTGTTCTATACCCATCATTACCTCTTATGTAAGCGTATACTGTACAATTAGTTCCGCTACTATTGCCGTACCAATATAAAGCTGTTCCACTATAATAGGTAGCGCCTACTAATACTCCAGCTTTAGTAGTACTACCATATCCATTTGGTGAGGCTGCTGTTGGGTATGCATCAATCTTAACTATACACTCTATGGTAAAATTTGAAAGCGCCGGTAAATCTGTTAGCGGAATTCCAGTATCAAGAGTATCGTCAGTTCCATCAAATACCATTTGTGCATTGGCATCAAAAGAAACATTTGATAAATTAAGTGTAGAAATGCCAGCTAGTGGCAAAAGCCCCTGGGTTGCACTTCTGGCGGTTGGCGTAAATTGAGTTACATGATCCTTTTGTTCAATTTGACTATGCGTTATATCAACAGTTACAGTTTGACCAATTTCGGCAGAAGGCGTATGCATATGGTAAAACCTGTTATCGCCAACCGTAACATTATGATTTCTATCAATTCTATGTTTTTTCCATCCACCATCTAGATCTATACTATCATCAACATTTCTACCCCAGCCGCCAATATTACTTGGATGTCCATATACTCGAGTATCAGCGTGTGATACTGGTCGGTAAATTACGCTAGCAATATATGGTGTACTCGCATTAAATATTACGTATGGCATATACCAGCCGGAGCCAGCTCCCCATCTCTCTCTAATGTGATATAGCATATCACCATCATCTATACTTAGACTAACTCGGTAAATAGGCTGACCATTATATGTTTCTGATAATTGAGTTATGGTTTGTACAGTTCGACCCCACCAAGAATAGATGTTTACGGTATTTGGGTTAATTAAATTTGTAGTAGGTTCCCCTAAGTATGAGTTAACCGTATCGATTGTGTCGTATGCAAAGGTTAACCCGCTTGAAACTGATGAGCCGAATCCGTGTTGTGTTGCCATAATTATTAAATATTAAATCTGCTTTTTATTGCGTTAAAATTTCTTGATATTTCTGACGCGGTAAGTACCCGGTTGTAAATTTTTACTGAAGGTATAATTGAAGATGAGTACCCATCCCAACTAAACCCGCCAATAGTTAAATCAGCTGGTGTCCAGTTTGAAGGTTGTGTATTTCTAGTTCTCGTAGCTCCTGTTTGAACAACTCCGTTGATGTAGAACTGTACGTATCCTTGATCATTCCCTGTCATTACAATGTGATGGTACTGGTTTAAAGGTAGAGCTGCATTTGGAATTGTAATGTCTCCATATCCTGTTCCTACAGGGTACCAGTTCCAATATGAATTTCCTGAATAAGCTCTGTAATAATATTGAGCGTATGCTCCACTTCCAACACCGAATTGAATAATATCTCCATTAGGAGTATCTAAGTATTTAATAACAAACTCAATAGAAGTATTGTTGTTCTTTAAAGCACTGTTATTACTTACTACCATGCTATCATCTGTACCATCAAACACCGTTTGTGCATTTGAATCAAAAGATACATTTGTTAAATCTATCGTACTGTTTCCTATTAATGGTAAAAGTCCTTGTGTTGCTGAACGAGTACCTGCTGTGAAAGGTGTAGCGTGAGATTTGGCTTCTAGCTGTATCTCCTTTAGTTCAAATGAATGAGTGTAGGCTGTATAATCATCTCCATCTTGTATGTACCAATACAGGCCGGTTGCGCCAGCGGCAGTTGTATACGAATACGACGCTGTCTGCCAGCCTTCTTTATTAGTTAATCCAATTTGAGATGTTGTAGGGAATGTTTGATTTGTCCAATTGCCACTTACGTAAGAATATATTTGAAATCTTAATGTAGGGGTTCCAGCTATTTTTTTAAACTTAACTGAAAATGTATAAGTAGTTGAAGCGTTAAATCCACTATAAAAGGCAAAGGATTGCCTGGTATTAGAAGAGATGTCATCAATTCTTACATGATATGGGGATAGTATTGTCCGGGTTCCGGCTGTACTATACCCTGAGGCATCTACTCCCCAATTACTCCAAGTAGGAACGGCTAAATTAGTGGTTGGCTCTCCTACATAGGAATTTACTGTATCTGCTAAATCATAGCCAAAGACTAAAGTTTCTTCTCCAAATATGTTTGGTCCTGCGTGAGTTGGCATAATTATAATCCAAATCTATTTTTATGCGCATTAAAATTTTGTGTAACTTCATCTGCAGTAATAGCTCGGTTATACAATTGAAAATTTGCAAATTGACAGTTTGCACCATACAGCGTATTTTGCTTGCCTATGAATATGTTTGATGAAAGGTTTGCTGCAGGAAGTGTACTCCAACTATTTCTAGCTATTCCATTTACATAAATAACAACATTTGATGAAATAGTACTTACCGTAACTGTAACTTGACACCAAGCTCCAAATCCAATATTAACCCCAGACGCTAGTGTTACCGATGAAGGCACCCCGCCTAGTGGATTGTAGTGAAACCCAATATTATATGGATTAAAAATAGTATATGTTCCAAATGCATCGCATCCAAATAATCTTTCAGATACCCCAACCGAAGAAATCCATTTACAAAAAAACTGCACAGTATATTCAGAATAGGTGGTAGGTGGGCTCAGTCTAACATAGTCATCTGCTCCATCAAATACGATAACCCCACCATTCGCCGATGTAAAGGTGGGCCCGTTAGTTAGATTTCCGTTAACTCCGCTTTGTAGTAAATCAGTCCAGGTCGCGCCTGCGCCAGTGTACGAGTTTATATCTGCTGCGTCTAGCGCCAATATTAGGCCAGATGTTACTATTCTAGGATTATGATGTAAAGCCATATAAGATATTTATTTGGCTTAAAAAATTATTGAAGCTGATTAGCATCAATGGGAGATGTCCACTCCGCCGTTGCAAGAAGTTCTAATATTTCTTCATGCGTATATTCAGCCATGCCCTCTTGCCAAATTGCAGGACGACCATACACTCCAACTGGAGTTGTATGAGTTGACTCTTCGCCGGTTTCTGCATGAATAAAGGTTGAAATAATAGCCTCTTCTACAATTGTAATATCGTATTTAATAAATGTTTTGGTACCATCTATTGAATATCTTAAGGTCTCAGCTGAATTTTGATGTACTTGACTAAAATCAATAGATTCTATATCAGTTGATGGAATAATTAACCATCTGCGGTTTGGAAATTGTGTGCTCATATAAGTTATTTATTAATTTTTACAGATTAAATCGGGTTTTATAGTGACGATAATTTTGAGAAACTTCAGCTGCGCTTAGCGCGCGATTATACATTTTTACTACGGCAATCTGACCATTCCAATTATACCCACCATAGGGTCCGTGTTGACCTATTCGCATTCCATTAGTCCAGTCAGCTGTTCCAGTAGTAGCTTGCTGACCTTCAAAAACTCCATTTCTGTATATTTTTACATGCGAACCAGTATAAGTTATAACCCAATGACCCCATCCATTTATAGTAAATGATTTAGGATAATAGTATTCTCCCCAAACTCCTCCGTGAGTATACGCCCAACTATTATCTCCATATTGATAAAAACTTGTATTAGTTCTAGCATTTATTGGCATCTTATTTTCAGATCCTTTATATGAAACGTGTTCTATTGTATATTGAGATAACGTTCCTAAATTTTTAGTAATATCAATATAGTCATCAGTTCCATCAAACAAGATGCCTCCAGTACTGTTATATGAAACGTTTGATAAATTTATGGTTGAATTTCCAGTTAAATCTAAAAGGCCTTGTGTACTAGTTCGGGTTGTGCCCTCATCGATAAATTGTCTAGGCGGACGAATAGTTGTTCCAGGGACAATGCTAACTGCGGCGACTGATACTTTATTTCTGCCATAATATTCATAGTGCCAACATCCACAAAATCCAGTTGCAGCTTCTGGATGAGAAGTAAATGTATTCCAAGCATGGTACCACCCATCTCCCAAATGAGTCCTTAGTCCTTCAGTATGAACTCCATATTCAGTAATATAGCTACCATTGGCTCGATATTCATAGTGGTACATATAATTTGGATGAGTATATCCAGTTTCGCTCTTATAAATTATTTGATAAGTATAGGTTGTATTAGGTAGCCACGTAAAGCTACCCCAGCCGCTTGGAACATAATTAAATATGTTTGGGCAACAGTTATAGTTTCCATTTGTACCATATCCATCATATTCATTATAGATCTCAATACTTTCTACTGATCTTACACCTAGTGTTGGAATAAAAACAGTTTCAGTATAGCCGTTTGACCTAAAAATTTTACCATTCTCAAAATTTTGGGTACTTGGTCCACCATATGATCGGTTTGGGCCAAATGCATAATTTTGACCTGGGGCTCCACGATAGGAATTATCCATGTCACCTGTATCATATGCAAATACTAATCCTGTGCTTGCTGACTTTCCAAATCCTTGTGCAATTGCCATATTATAAATTAAATCTTGTTTTATATCCTAAGAAATTATTATAAATTTCTGAATCTAGTAAAGGTCTATTATAAATTTTAGTTATTGGAATTTTGCCATTAACTAATCTTGGGTTTCCATTATTACCCTTTCCGATATAACGAACCTTAAGGCCAGAGTAATCTGGATTCCATACTTGAGAAACGTGATCTCCACCTTCTGCTACACCATTAAGATAAAATCTATAATAATATCCATTTGCCGAACTCACTAAGGTTACATGGTAAAATCGGTTTGGTTGTAATGTTGTTGAACCATATCGCCAATATCCTGGAGAAACATTCCATAGGGCTAGTCTATTATCCAAAACAGACCAATACCAGCTATTATAGTCAATCCCCTCAGCTCCAATAAAGTTTGCTGGAGAAGTCGTATTGTTGTAACCGCCAGCTACACTATTATAATAAACAACGGATTCTACAGTCCAACCACCGGTTGTTTTAAAGGTTACATCTGAGCCTAGTGTCAAGAAGTCGTCTGTGCCATCAAGCAGAATCTCTTGAGTTGGGCTAAATGTAACATTAGATACGTTAATTGTATTTGATCCTGTTAAATCGATTAAACCCTGGGTGGTTGATCTAGAACTAGGTGTAAATCGGGTTGCATGATCTTTCTTTTCTAATTGTGGATTGTACATATAGAGAACAAAGTCTACATCCTGTGGATCCCCTCCGCCTCTAGCAAACCAATAGAAATAAAAAGGTACTGAACTTGAAGTATTGGTTACACTGGCTTCAAGCTTTTGCCATGTACCAGCTTTACTAAGATCATAATATGTGTTTTCTCCACCGGAACCGCCGTGAGTTGCATTTACATTTGGTGTCCATGCAAATTTACCATTTGGTTCAACATATACTTCGCAAGATCGGGTAAAAACGTCTCCGACCGCCCCGACTGCAGAAATTCCGGAATATGCGCCAGTCCAGTTTGGATTATTTCCAGGACTGTATACATGACACCGTAAACAGGTCCTTCCTTGAAATTGAACAACTGACGTTGTTGTCCAACTCCAGCCATATCCATCAAACGTAATTGGATTTGATGTTTCTAAATTGGTAGTAGGTTCTCCTAAATAAGAATTTAGCAAATCGCCGGTATCATATCCAAAAATAAGACCAGAGTCTGAACTATTAAATCCTGTATTATTCGCCATTTTCACTAATCCATTTTTCGCAATCTTCTATTGATAAAAAACACGCAAGAGGCGTTAAATCAGTTTCAGTAACAAATACACAAAACTGACTTGGCAAATCTTTATATTTAATTTCTTTAATTACCATATTATGTTAAGCCATCATTTTGTAATCCAGTTCGACTCGAAAGCGCTTGATAATTTTTAAGAATTTCGGAATTAGATAGTGGTCTATTATAAACTTTGACGTTTTTAATTTTACCATTTAAGTTAAAATATCCGCCTGCATAAGTTTCACGACCGATCATTGTATTACTAGCATCACTTATAAGTGGGCGACGATTATCACTTCCAGTATAGTCTCCGCCCACTTGAATTCCATTTACAAAGAAATTATTGGTTCCTCTCGAACGCCTCCAAGTAGCATAATACCATTTTCCAACTTCAAATTGGTATGGAACAGTAATATATGGAACTCTTGTAATAATTGCATCATTTGATTGATTTATGGCAAATGCCCAATGTGGAACATTCCAGTTTCCAGAAGAAATTAACGTGCCATGATAATTATCATGGGTACCATCAACTGTAAATAGAACTTCCATTGTAAGATCATCTAGATCAGTAAAATTGCGATCAATATTAATATAGGAGCCATAGTCTGGCGCAAAGTTAAAAACTTTTCCATTTAAATAGGATTCACTCATATTAGAAGACAGGACTCTATTATTTAGAGAAAGATCATAAACTGTTTGGCCAGATCCCGGATAGCATACTGGATCGGCTGCTTCAACATAGAGCTGAAGGCCACTTAATTCTATTCTTGGATTATAGTGTAGTGCCATAGATTAGGGTTATACTGCTAAATTATTTTGGGCTAGGTGGTGAAATTGCAGAGCATGAAAAATAAAATTCTTGGTTTGCAAACTTTGTTGAGCTGAAATATGCATAGTAAATGCACCGGCTTCCCTTTCGCAAATAAAGAACATTGACTCATTAACTTCAATAATACCAACTAGTCTAAATCTAGATTTATATCCAATATTATAGTACGTATCTAATTCATACGTAGATTCTTCGACTTGATATGACTGTAAATTTTGCATCCAGTTTAAATATTTTAGTTATTAGGGTTGCTTTACATTGTGAGATATTACATCACAAATAACATATGTATGTGCATCTGCAATTTCTATTTGAATAACTGGTAAGGTACCAAGATCTTCAATTGACTCAATTTCAGCAACTCCATCTATTGTTTGTACTTTAGCACCAATCCATAGTTCTGATAAGGCAACGAATCCCATACTTTCTGTTAAGAATCTATGGTTATGCGAAACTTTGATCACTTGGCCTCCAATTACAGTACGACTTACTGTATTAGCACCTGGATTAATATGAGATACCTGGTATGATCCCCAGTCACCTGTTGTTTCGTGTTTAGTATAAACATAATCGCCAACCTTAAGCTCCCCTGCGGTCACCCAAGTATTAGGGGCAATTAGGATTGGCATATCTGGAGTAGGACACATCGCAAAGCACGGTTGGCCATCATGATATGCACCAAACTGCATATTATCAAAACAGCCAATTGGTTCTCCATAAAACGCAGCATATCCTGTGGCATTGACGCCCGCAGGCTCGCCGCACTGGTGACCCGCCCACTCTCCGCTACCATCACCATAGAATTCATAACAGGTAGGGCCTTCGCCGCAGCCACAATTAGTTGAGTATTGGTCCTGCACAACACTATATGAACCATTACACCCATTTGAATAATAAAAATCATAGGAACAGCCATTACACTGAGCATATAAGAAGGTGCCCTCTCCGGGCGAACAGCAACAGCCGCCACATGCAGTCGTACAACCCTGACTTGTATCATAGGTTCCGCAGCTACCGTTTGCATATCGATAATAAAGAGTACAACCTGAACAAAATTGACTTAAGTAGGTTCCATTCGCAGGGCAGCCTGCACTAGTTGTTTGAATTACCGGACTAGAATACCCAGAATATCCTCCAGTTGAGGTACAAGTTATTCTTACTCTAAAATAATATGTTGTGGATGAGGCTAGCCCTGAATAAGTATAACTTGAAGCGCATCCAGTTGAATTAGTATTCCAAGTTGATCCATCATTTGAACTAGACTCGAAATGCATAGTAGTACAATTAGAATAGCTTA
>Ga0102897_1000573_pt1 | contig 11613 bp, 9 predicted proteins | sample Colrivmet1554B02_FD_78453 | JGI IMG/M metagenome (GOLD analysis project Ga0102897, IMG submission 78453) | Estuarine microbial communities from the Columbia River estuary - metaG 1554B-02 | ecosystem: Environmental > Aquatic > Marine > Intertidal zone > Estuary | place: USA: Columbia River...
GTCTTGCAAGCCCTTTTAAAGGACGATTACAAGGACGCCAAGATCAAGGCCGCTCGTCTGCAAGAAATCTTCGGCAAAGACAATTTGTTTGTCGAGATTCAGGATCATGGTCTCGCTGCCCAAACCAAGACCAACCCGCAATTGCTTCAGATCGCCCAAGAGATTGGTGCGCCCGTCATTGCAACAAATGACTCTCACTATGTACATCGTCATGACAGCGATGCTCACGACGCGTTGTTATGTGTTCAGACCAACTCCATGATCAATGACCCAAAGCGTTTTCGCTTCGAGGGCACCGAGCACTATCTCAAGACATCAAACGAAATGCGCCATGTCTTCCGCGAAGTTCCCGAAGCATGCGACAACACACTCTGGATCGCCGAACGGGCCGATGTCACTATCGAGTTCGGCAAACCACAACTACCGAACTTCAAAATTCCTCCTGGATTCGCCGACGACGCCGCCTATTTAGATCACCTCACCCGTGAAGGTGCGAAACGACGATGGGGAGACAAACTGCCTCCATCAACCATTGAACGGCTCGCTTATGAAACCAAGGTCATTTGCGATATGGGCTTTGCGTCATATTTCTTAATTGTGTGGGATCTCATTCGCTACGCCAAAGAACAAGGTATCCGTGTTGGTCCTGGCCGTGGTTCAGCTGCAGGATGCGCAGTCGCATATTGCTTAGGTATCACCGAAATTGACCCGATTCGTTACGACCTTCTCTTTGAACGCTTTTTGAATCCCAGCCGTATTTCGATGCCCGACATCGACATGGACTTTGACTCCCGTTATCGCGAGCAAATGATCCACTATGCAACAGACACGTACGGTCGTGAGCATGTCGCGCAAATCATTACCTTCGGAACAATCAAAGCACGTAATGCAGTTCGCGACGCGGCCCGCGTTCTTGGTCACCCATACGCGGTGGGAGACAAGTTAGCCAAGGCCATGCCACCGCTAGTCATGGGTCGCGATACGCCGCTCAAATATTGTCTCGAGCTCGATCCTAAATACAAAGACGGTTATCACGCAGCACAAGAACTCCGAGATATCTATGAGTCCGAAGAAGACATGCGTCAAGTGATTGACGTCGCCAAAGGTATTGAGGGTCTGAAGAGATCAACCGGAATCCACGCGGCAGCAGTGGTGATTTCGAAAGAACCACTCACGGAATATCTCCCGCTACAGCGGAAGCCCGAAGCGGGCAAACCTATTGAAGAATCGCAGGTCACAACGCAGTTCGAAATGCACGGCGTCGAATCACTCGGACTGCTGAAGATGGACTTTCTCGGATTGCGCAACTTAGACGTGATTTCCGATGCAATGGCTTTGATTCGCCTCGCCGAACCCAACTTCGACGTTGATGCGATTCCGATTGACGATGCCAAGACTTTCGAACTCTTGTCGCGCGGCGACACCATAGGCGTCTTCCAACTTGAGTCTCCGCCAATGCAGCAACTTCTTCGTGCCATGGCTCCCACCAGTTTTGAAGATGTGTCGGCTGTTATTGCTCTCTACCGACCTGGCCCAATGGGCGTCAATATGCATTACGACTTCGCCGACCGCAAGAACGGTCGCAAGAAGGTCGAGTATTTCCATCCTGATGCCGAAGAGGTTTTAGGTGACACCTTCGGACTCATGATTTATCAAGAGAGCGTGATGCGCGTTGCACAACGTTTTGCCGGTTACTCATTGGCCGAAGCCGACAACCTCCGCAAAGCCTGCGGTAAAAAAGAACGAGCGCTCATGGAAAAGGAGCGTTCAAAGTTTGAACAAGGCTGTGAGACTTCGGGCTATGGCGAAATACTCGGCAAACAACTTTTTGACATCATCGAAAACTTTGCCGACTATGCGTTCAACAAGAGCCACTCATTTGGTTACGGATATATCTGTTACCAAACAGCATTTCTCAAAGCCAACTATCCGGTTCAATACTTCGCGGCAATGCTCACGAGCGTCAAAGACAATCTTGACAAGGCTGCTGGTTACCTCGTCGATGCTCGTACCGGGGGAATAACCGTCGGCCCACCAAACATCAATGTCTCCGATGTTGACTTCACACCACAGGTTGACGAGCGCGTCATTCACTTCGGTTTGTCAGCAATTAAAGGAGTCGGTCACGCGATTTGCGAGCGCATCGTCGCCGAACGCCACGCCAATGGTCCTTTTGAATCCTTCCATGATTTCGCCATGCGAGTTCCAACCGATTGCCTCAACAAGAAAGCTGTTGAATCGTTCATCAAGGCTGGGGCATTTGACAGTTTGGGTCATCCGCGCCAAGGCTTAATGGCAGTCTTTGAAAACATCGTTGATGACACCGTGTCGCGCCGAGCCGAGGCCGACCAAGGAGTCATGAGTTTGTTTGACTCCATTGATACCGACACTGACCCATCATTCGATCTTGATATTCCGATTCCCGAGAACGAATACGACAAGTCGATCAAACTGAAGTTCGAGAAAGAAATGCTCGGTCTGTACATCAGCGATCATCCTTTGTTTGGTCATGAGTCTTCGCTCAACAAGCATTCGACGACAACAACTGCCATGCTGGCAGAAGCCGAGAATGGTTCTATTTGGACTTTGGCGGGCATCATCACCAAGGTCGAACGTAAGGTCACCAAGAAGGGCGACCCGATGGCCATCGTGCATCTCGAAGATTTGTACGGGGGAGTAGAACTCACCGTCTTCACTAAGACGTTGCAGACACATGGACATAAAATTGTGGATGAGGCGATTATCTCGGTGAAGTGTCGCGTGAACCGTCAAGATGACCGCATCAGTGTGGCCACGATGGAAATCACCCCATTGCAACTCTCCAATCGTGAACCCGAGTTGCGGCTGAATCTGCCAGCAGTGGCCCTTGATCCCGAAAATGTCGCCCGCCTGAAATCGATCTTGTCGAAGTATCCCGGACCGTCGTATGTCTTTTTGCATATCGGCGATGCAAAGATCCTCAAATTGGGAGCCGAATTTATGGTTGACATCGACCGTGTCATTCCACCCCTACGGGTCGCATTTGGTTCGGGAGTGGTCCGCTAAGTCGTTATTTCACCCAAGGGAGCAGGTCGTTTCGCTTGAACGACCTCCCAAGTGGCAGAATAGAGAAAGTTCATTTACGGATCCGTTCATTGCGGGTTCATGCAGAGAGAAGCCGTTTTCATGTCCGTTGAAGTCGAAACAATAGATTGTGCGGCTCTCACGGAGGCTCAACTCGAAGACATGGTTGCCATGGGCGGCTCTTTCGACATGGAACGTCTCGTCAAGGCCAAAGAGGATTGGGTGCTGTGCACCACCTCAGTCGAATCTGGCAAAGTTCAAGGTTTTACTTTTTCCACTCTTGAGCGCATCGGCGGAACACCTTGTGTCTTGCTCGGATTGATGAGCGTCAAACGCTCATCAAAACGCGACCAGATTCTCAAGGGATTGATGGCCGAAGCTTTCCATCGTGCTCTCATGGCCTTTCCTGATGAGGACGTCGTGGTCGGTAGTCGATTCCTGAATGCCGAAGGACTTGAAGCCTTCAAACAACTCACTGAACTGATTCCTCGTCCTGGACACCGTGCAGTCGGTGAAGAACGCGCGTGGGGACGACGGTTGGCGCGTCGATTCGGCGTTGACGCCAATTATGACGAGAAGACTTTCATTGTGGCCAAAAAGGGTTTGTCGGGATTCCTCGATCACGAATCAACCAAGGCCGACAAGATCAAGCCAGAAATCGCTGAGTTGTTCGCCGGGGTCAATCCAGCCGTCGGCGGCTGTTTGATTATTCATGGTTGGACCATGACCGAGGATCTGCTCAAACTTGGCAAACTCAAGTAACCCGAATTCTTCGAGTCCTCTCGAGATTCTGTTGCGCCGTCGGCGCATGACCCGACGTTTTCTGAACGGTCCGTCCGATGCTGAACTGTCTACTTTGTGCCAATTGGCCCTGAGAGCGCCATCAGCTGGGTTTTCACAGGGTTCACACTTTCTTGTTTTGACTGGTGACGATCTCGCAAAATTTTGGGAGGTTTCTCGAGCCGGCAACTGGTTTGCCACGACCGCTCCTGGGGTCCTTGACGCAACGGCAGTCATCCTCATCCTTGGCGATCACGAGGCGTACACCGAGCGTTACAGCAAACCCGACAAAGCCCAGCACGGTCTCGCACAGGCCGACAAGTGGTTCACACCTTTTTGGCTGACGGATGCCGCGATGGCCGCTGAAAACCTCTTACTTCTCATTGAAGAGAAGCGTTGGGGAGCCCTGTTGTTTGGGCTCTTTGGCGACCCACGAGTCACCCTTGATGCCTTCGCGGTCCCAGCAACGGTGGAATGTGTCGGAGCCATTGCCGTGGGTTTTCGCCATCCCGACGATCAACCGAGCGGTTCACCGACGACCCGTGCCCGCCGATCAGTATCTGAGGTTGTCCACCTCGGACATTGGTGAAAACGAAATGGTGAAAACGAAATGGTGAAGCGACCACAAGGGTTTCAGATCTGAGCCCATCAGGGTTTAGGGTAAGTCTGTTCTTACAAGCGTTCATCGGAGCCACAATGACTAAGACAATCCCACACGTTGACTATCTAGAGCTTGGCGACAAGCCGCATCTCGTCGCTAACGAGTGCACCTCATGTGGTGCCCGATTCTTTGATCGCCGCAATGCGTGTGCGAAGTGTTTCAAGAATGAATTCAAGAAAGTTCCGATCGCTACTGATGGAATCTTGAAGTCCTTCACCATCGTCGCTTTTGCGGCTCCTGGTGTTCCTGTTCCCTTTGTCGCCGGAATCATTGATTGTGGTGGAACCAGTGTGCGTGGCAATGTCATCAATACTGATCCAACTCCCGAAAAGGTATCGCTCGGCATGAAAGTACGTTTGGCGACTTTTAGTCTCGGAACCGACGACGAAGGAACTGAAGCCATTGGTTTCGGTTTCGAACCAGCCTGATTTTTTAACTCCCACACATTTCACCACGTAAACATTTTCAACAACGAAAGCGAAGGCACTCATCATGGCTAGTGACGACATCTGGATCCTCGGAATCGCAATGACCAAGTTTGGTAAGCACTCCGACAAAGACATCGTTGACCTCGGATCAGAAGCAGCAATTGCTGCATTGGCTGATGCTGGTGTCACGATGGCCGATATCGGAATTTTGGCAGCGGGCAACCTGATGGGTGCTGGCGCAAGTTTCGGTCAGGCATTGCAAAAGCAGATCGGTCAGACCGGCATCCCGGTGTACAACGTGGCGAACGCTTGCGCAACGGGTGCAACTGCCTTGCGAACCGCCATCATGGCGGTGAAGTCAGGCGAAGTGAAGATGGGCCTCGCAGTCGGCGCTGAAAAGCTTGCTGGTGCTGGACTGCTCGGCGGCGGCGGAGTTTCGAAGAAAGATGGCAACAAGTTCGAACCACGTGGCCGTTTTGGAAGCGTGCTTCCGACTGACGGACGTATTGGCACCGACACCATGCCCGGAACCTTCGCACAAGTCGGAATGGAGTACGGCCACAAGTACGGTGGCGTTTCATTCGAACTGTTCGCCAAGATCTCAGAGAAGAACCATGCTCACTCAGTGTTGAACCCGATGGCCGCGTACCAGAAGCGCTTCACGCTTGACGAGATCATGAACGACATGATGATCGCGTATCCAAATACCCGACCCATGTGCTCAGCAAACTGTGACGGTGCAGCCGCAGCAGTCGTGACATCTGGTGAAGTTCTCCGCACGTTGTCAAAAGAGCAACAGCGTCGCGCGATCAAGGTTTCGGCTTCAGTGCTGACCACCGACCCGTACCAAGAAGCGTGTCAGATTCTTCCCGATGTCAACACCTTGACGCGTAATGCCGCCAAGATTGCTTACGAGCAGGCTGGCGTGTCACCGAGCGATCTTGACCTCGTTGAACTTCATGACTGTTTCGCAACCGCAGAATTGGTGCACTACGACAACTTGATGTTGTGCCCCGAAGGTGGCGCAGTCGACTTCTTCATGAGTGGTGCGACCTGGCGTGACGGCTCGATGCCCGTCAACGTTTCAGGCGGACTCGAATCAAAGGGTCATCCGATTGCTGCAACCGGAATTGCCAACATATGGGAAGTTTGCCATCACTTGCGCAACGAAGCTGGCGACCGTCAGATCAAGGACGCCAAGGTCGGTCTCGCCCATGTCATTGGTTTGGGTTCAGCCTGCGGCATCCACATTTTGGAGCGAAGCGGTCTGTAGAGAACGCCATTAAATACGGTCTGTAGAGAACGCCTCACGCACCAGTGGCGTGATACCCGCCATCAACGTGGATCATTGATCCCGTTGTTGCGGGGAACCAATCAGATAACAACGCAATCACCGCGCGAGCGACTGGTTCGCCATTGTTGACGTCCCATCCCAAGGGCGCTCGTTCGTCCCAGACGTCTTCAAACTTTTTGAATCCCGGAATTGACTTAGCCGCCATCGTTTTGATGGGTCCGGCCGCCACAAGATTGGAACGAATTCCTTTTGGTCCAAGTTCTTTAGCTAGATAGCGATTGATGCTTTCAAGAGTTGATTTAGCCACACCCATCCAGTTGTACGCAGGCCACGCAACTGTGTTGTCAAAGTCGAGACCGACAATTGATCCGCCTGGTTTCATGAGTGGTACAAAAACATCGGCGAGGTGCTTCAGCGAATACGCACTGATCTGCATCGCAACTGCAACGTCGGACCACTTGGCAGCCATGAAGTCATCGCCGAGACAAACCTCAGGGGCATAACCAATTGAGTGCACCACACCGTCGACCGAACCCCACGATGCCGCAAGATGATCGCGAACAAGCGGTCCGTGCTCATCAACCGTGACATCAAGTTCAAGCACTTCGACAGTTTGTGACAATTTGCGGGCCGTCCGTTGTGTCAACGACATGGCGCGACCAGCTCCCGTCAGCACCACCTGCGCTTCTTGTTCGAGGGCTAATTTGGCAACGCCGAAGGCCAAAGAGGCATCAGTCAAGACCCCGGTCACAACTATTTTCTTACCAGCAAGAAGGCTCATATAAACAAACTAGTTCTTTCGCCCTTCTCGACGGGTCAACTGAACAACCGCAGGTCATTTGTGTCATTGTGTATGCATGCGTATTGGAATCCTCGGCGGAACAGGTCCCGCCGGCTCAGCACTAGCCGCCCGCCTAGCTTCGATTGGCTACACCGCTGTTATTGGTTCTCGATCAGCCGATCGTGCCATCGAGATCGCCCAAGAGTTCGTCGTCAAGTTCCCTCAACTAGCGGGCTTCTTATCTGGGGGAGACAATGCTGCAGCCTCTGAGTGTGACTTGGTCGTCATCGCAACCCCATGGGACTCCGCCGCAATGACAGTTCAAGACAACGCGGACGCCCTTGCGGGCAAGGTCATCATCAGTATGGCTAACGCATTGGTACGCGTTGCCGGCGAGTTCCAGCCATTGTTGCCACCACGCGGAAGTGTTGCTGCTCACATCCAGGCCGCTGTCCCACGCAGTCGTGTCGTTGCAGCCTTTCATCATCTTCCTGCAAAAGAACTTGGACACATTGGTGAGCCCATTGATTCTGATGTACTTATTTGCTCCGATGATCCTTCAGCATTGCGTCAAGTCAGCGATATTGTCGACAAGATTCCCGGCTGTCGACCGCTTGATGCTGGGCAACTATCAAATGCCACGGCGATTGAAGCATTCACCGCCGTTCTTTTGCAATTGAATGTTCGCTACAAGACTCGGGTTGCGCCTAAGTTGACGGGTATCCGTTCAACCTCCGAGCAAAAATAGAAAAGGGTTAGTCACTTGCCAATCAGGCTGTTTGATACCGCACTTCAGGCAGTTGTGCCTTTTGATCCGGGACCGCGTGTGTCGATGTACACGTGCGGAATCACTCCCTATGACGCGACCCATATCGGGCATGCCGCCACGTTCATGGCCTATGACGTGTTGCAACGCCGCCTCATTGATTTGGGTCACGAGGTTCGTTGTGTCCGTAACGTCACCGATGTCGATGATCCACTTTTCGCCAAGGCCCGTCAATTGGGCGTGCACTACCTCGATCTCGCTGCGGGTGAAGAAGCGCGCTTCGAACGCGATATGGAAGCGCTGAATGCTCTGCCCGTGTATTCAACTCCTCGTGCATCGTCGGCAATTCCCGATATTCGCGGTTTCATCGGTATGGTCCTAGAACGCGGATTCGCCTACGTCTCTGGCGGTTCGGTGTATTTCGACGTGAGCAAATTTGATTCATTTGGGAGCGTCAGCCACTACAGCCGTGAACAGATGATCGAGTTCGCACGCGAGCGTGGCGGAGACGTTGACAATCCCAATAAGCGCGATCCACTCGACTTCGTGCTGTGGCACCCGTCAGCTTCAGATGAACCTTCATGGGAAGCAGTATGGGGAGCTGGTCGCCCAGGTTGGCATATCGAGTGCAGCGCCTTGGCCCTTCGTGAACTTGGCGAAACAATTGATTTACACGGTGGCGGCAGCGACCTAATTTTCCCGCATCATGAATGCGAACGCGCTCAGAGCGAAGCTGCGACTGGCGCGCCTTTCGTCAGGCATTGGATGCACGTCGCCATGGTCTTTATGGATGGCGCCAAGATGTCAAAATCCCTCGGCAATTTGGTCTTCGTCGACGCGTTGCGAAAGCTATGGGATCCGCGAGCGATTCGAATGGCAATTTTGAATCACCATTACCGCTTTGAATGGGCATGGACAAATGATCAAATGCCGACCGCTCACGAACGAATGAACCTTTGGGCGAACAGCATCACATCACCAGAATCAGACGTTCTCTTGAACGAAGTGCGAGACCACTTAGACAATGACTTGGATACTCCGTCAGCCATGGTTGCCATTGATCGCGCCGTGAGTCAAGATTTTTCAGCCCAAGCCGCCGCCAATTTGTTAGGAATCGCTATCTAATCCCGCGATCTAGCATCGGCGTCTCGCATGGCTATCTGGTCAAATCCCAGAGTGAGCAACGGGGGATAGGCGTAAACTGTCAAGAATGGCCGAGATAACAATCACCCTCCCTGACGGATCAGCACGTGAAGTTGCCGCCGATTCCACCGTGTTGTCCTTGGCCACATCCATCAGCCGCAACCTGGGTAAAGCAGCCATTGCTGGGGTCGTCAACGGCCAGCAAGTCGATCTCTCAGTCAATCTCGCTCAAGGTGACTCAGTCGAAATCATCACTATCGACTCCGACCGTGGCCGCCATGTGTTGCGCCATTCAACAGCCCATGTCATGGCGCAAGCAGTCTTAAACCTGTATCCCGGAGCCAAGTACACCATCGGTCCGGCTATTGAAAACGGTTTCTATTACGACTTTGATCTCGGCGGCCGAGGGTTCACCGAGGACAACTTGGCCAATGTCGAAGCCGAGATGCGCAAAGTCATCACTGCCAACCAACCATTTGTTCGTGCCGAGATTTCTGTAACTGAAGCGCTCAAACTCTTTAGTGAACAACCGTATAAATGCGAAATCATCGAACGCGTCACCGGCGGCGCGGCTGATGGCACCGACAGCGCAGAAGTCGGTGGCTCCGGCGATTCTGTGAGCATCTATCGCAACACTGATGAGTTCGTTGACCTATGCCTCGGACCTCACGTTCCGAGCACTGGTCGACTTGGCCATTTCAAACTGCAAAAGGTTTCTTCGGCATATTGGCGTGGCAATGAGAAGGGGCCAGTTCTTCAGCGCATTTATGGCACAGCCTGGGAAAGCAAGACGGCTCTCGAAGAACATTTACATCGCCTTGAAGAAGCCGAACGACGCGACCACCGTCGCCTAGCTGTTGAACTTGACTTGCTCTCATTCCCAACCGAACTCGGCGGAGGACTTGCGGTGTGGCATCCCAAGGGTGCCATCGTGCGCAAATTGATGGAGGATTACAGCCGAGCACGCCACCAAAGCGGCGGCTACCAGTTCGTTTTCACTCCGCATCTCTCAAACGCGACGTTGTTCCAGACTTCGGGTCACCTTGATTTTTACGCCGACGGCATGTACCCGCCCATGGAGATGGATAACGGAACGTATTACCCAAAGCCCATGAACTGTCCGATGCATTGTTTGATTTTCCGCGGACGCCAGCGCAGTTATCGCGAACTTCCTTTACGTCTCTTTGAGCTCGGCACCGTTTATCGCTACGAACGAGCCGGAACCTTGCACGGGCTCATGCGTATTCGCGGATTCACTCAAGACGACAGCCACATTTACTGCACTCGTGATCAACTCCAAGACGAGATCATTTCACTCCTCGATTTTGTGATGAGCGTATTGAAAGCCTTCGGATTCGAAGACTTCTCATTCCATTTGTCAACCAAAGATCCCGAGAAGTATGTCGGGTCAGATGAGATTTGGGAATCAGCAACGAACGCTTTGTCAACCGCGCTCGAAACTCATGGCGTTGAATACAGCGTCAAAGAAGGCGACGCAGCTTTCTACGGTCCCAAAATTGATATTCACATTCGCGATGCGATCGGGCGTACCTGGCAACTCTCGACAATTCAATGCGACTTCAATTTGCCCGAACGCTTCGACCTTGAATATGTCGCGACCGATGGCTCACGCCAGCGCCCAATTATGTTGCACCGCGCCTTATTCGGTTCGGTGGAGCGATTCTTCGGAGTCCTTGTTGAACATTACGCCGGAGCTTTCCCCACTTGGTTGAGCCCCGTACAGGTCAAAGTCTTACCAGTCGCTGAAGCACATGAGGAATACGCCAAGTCTGTCGCCGACACATTGTCCGCAGCCGGAATACGTGTAGAAATTGTTGAAGCCAACGATCAACTCGGCAAGCGCATCCGAACCGCCAAGATGGAAAAGACCCCATACGTTCTTGTCGTCGGTGACGACGACGTGGCTGCGAACACAGTCGGTGTCAATGCTCGTGGTCAAGATGTCGAGCGTGGAGTCGCAGTATCTGAATTCTCCAGGCGGGTTACCGAAGAGATCAGCCACTCAGTCATCTGAGAGGCCATCACGAATATGTGCTTGAACCATGAATATGAGATTGACCGAATATGAGATTGAACCGTGATTGATGCTCTCTGGACTGGTTGGAGAAGTCAGTACCTGTCATCGTTGCCCAAACCTTTTGAAGGATCACATCTCGAGGGTCGCAGCGTCTTTACACAAATTCTCGAATCAGGACTTACCGACGATGAAACGTTCATCGTTCATCGAGGTGAATTGGTGTTCGCGATTTTAAATGCTTACCCTTATGCGGTCGGTCATTTGATGGTTCTACCCAAACGAGAGATCGCCAGTTTGGCCGAGTTGACCCCGGCCGAGAGCCTTGAGCTGTGGAGCACCGTCTCGCACGCCAGTGAAGTATTGAAGAGTGAGTACAAGCCGCATGGTTTGAATGTCGGTCTCAATCTCGGACCGGCCGCTGGCGGGAGTGTCAGTGAACACCTACATGTCCACATCGTGCCTCGTTGGCGTGGCGACGCTAATTTCATGACAACAGTCGCCAACGCTAAAACAATTTCAGAACCGCTCATCGAAACTGCCGCACGAATCCGTCATGCGTGGACGACGAGCTGATCTGTCTCGTACAGTTCTATATTGATCATTGATTGATTATTGATTGACTACTGGAGAATCTGACCTATGAGCGACAACGAAAACGA
>Ga0102897_1000603_pt1 | contig 11368 bp, 9 predicted proteins | sample Colrivmet1554B02_FD_78453 | JGI IMG/M metagenome (GOLD analysis project Ga0102897, IMG submission 78453) | Estuarine microbial communities from the Columbia River estuary - metaG 1554B-02 | ecosystem: Environmental > Aquatic > Marine > Intertidal zone > Estuary | place: USA: Columbia River...
CACGCTGCCTTATTCCTGGTCTTGGCCTTCTTTAGTGCATCAGGTATTTGGATGCTTCTTAAGGCTGAGTTTCTTAGCTTGATTCTGATCTTGGTCTACGTGGGCGCCGTGATGGTGCTATTTTTGTTTGTGGTGATGATGCTCGATCTTGATTTAGCCCATCTACGCCGTGATTTCAAGAAATACCTCCCCTTAGCAATGCTCATTGGGGTGGTCATCATCTTGGAGTTATCGATTGTTCTAATCCGCGGATTTATTGGTACCAGTTCGCCAGTCAATATCCTGCCAGAAGTGGTCTCTGCTAACAATACCCAGGCCTTGGGATATCTAATGTTTACAGACTATCTGTACGCCTTTGAAATCGCCGGAATCATTCTCTTGGTGGCGATTATTGCTGCGGTGGCATTGACCTTGCGTAAGCGCAAGGACGTTAAGGGACAAAACATTGCGGAGCAGGTGGCCGTTAAGGCAAAAGATCGGATGCGGATTGTATCCATGGATTCGAGTAATGAGGCTAAGCAGGATCGAAAGTCTAAATCTTCTGAGACTGAGAGTAAATCATGACCATCACGCTTGCCCACTATCTTGTCCTTGGTGCCATCCTCTTTGCAATTAGCGTAGTTGGTATCTTTTTAAATCGTCGTAATGTGATTATTTTGTTGATGGCTATTGAGCTAATGCTATTGGCCGTCAATATGAACTTTGTAGCTTTCTCCCATTATTTGGGCGATATGGCAGGACAAGTGTTTGTATTCTTCATTTTGACCGTCGCTGCTGCAGAAGCCGCAATTGGTTTAGCAATCCTGGTGGTTCTGTTTCGTAAAGTGGACACCATTAATGCCGAAGACTTGGATCATCTCAAAGGCTAATCCGTATGGCATCCTCCTTAACTACAGCCCATCTCTGCGCAATACCGCTAGCCCCACTGGTCGGTTCTGCCATGGCTGGTTTATTAGGAACTCGATTCTTAGGTAATCGAATTGGACAGATTGCAACCCAGTCCTTAACCATATTAGGTGTTGCAATTTCCTTAATCCTTTCGTGCTGGGTCTTGCTTGAAGTAAATAATGGCTACTATTTTGACGGTAGCGTTTATACCTGGATGAAATTAGGCGAGCTCAGTTTTGATATTGGGTTCTTAATCGATCCTCTAACGGCTGTGATGATGGTTGTCGTGACCTTTGTATCTCTTATGGTGCATATCTACACCATCGGCTATATGAAAGGCGAGGAGGGCTATAACCGCTTCTTTGCTTATATTTCCCTGTTCACCTTTGCCATGCTGATGCTGGTGATGAGTAACAATATGTTGCAGCTGTTCTTCGGCTGGGAAGCGGTAGGCGTAGTCTCTTACCTCTTGATTGGTTTTTATTACGACCGACCCACTGCGATCTTTGCCAATATGAAAGCTTTCTTGGTGAACCGGTTTGGTGACTTTGGCTTCATATTAGGGATTGGTTTGTTATTGGCTGCAACTGGCTCTATGAACTATGCCGATATCTTTGCCCAAAATACTGTGATGGCTGCTCAAACAGTGCCAGGTACGAGCTGGAACTTGATAACAGTTGCCTGTATCTGTTTATTTATTGGTGCAATGGGCAAGTCAGCCCAGTTCCCGCTCCATGTGTGGTTACCAGATTCCATGGAAGGCCCAACCCCGATCTCTGCATTGATTCATGCTGCGACCATGGTGACCGCTGGCATCTTTATGGTTAGCAGAATGTCACCTCTCTTTGAGCTATCGGATGTTGCCTTGAGTTTCATTTTGGTCATCGGCTCGATTACTGCACTCTTTATGGGCTTTTTAGGAATCGTGCAGACCGATATTAAGAGGGTGGTGGCATATTCCACACTCTCACAATTAGGTTATATGACCGTTGCTCTCGGAGTATCTGCTTATCCAATCGCCATATTCCATTTAATGACCCATGCATTCTTTAAAGCCTTATTGTTCTTAGGTGCTGGTAGCGTCATTATTGGCATGCATCATGAGCAAGATATGCGTAAGATGGGCGGTTTATGGAAGCATATGCCGATTAGCTGCTTGATGATGCTATTAGGATCGTTAGCACTGATTGGTACACCATTCTTCTCCGGTTTTTACTCTAAAGACTCGATTATTGAAGCGGTCGCCGCTAGTACTATTCCTGGCTCAGGCTTTGCTTACTTTGCGGTCATGCTGAGTGTCTTTGTGACCGCTTTGTATTCCTTCCGCTTGTACTTCTATGTGTTTCATGGCAAAGAGCGATTTGGTCACGATGACCATAACCATGGCCATGATGAACACCATGGGCTTGCACCGGGACAGAAACCTCATGAGTCTCCTTGGGTAGTTACTCTACCTCTCATCGCATTAGCGATCCCATCGGTCATTATTGGTTACTACACCATTGATCCTATGCTCTTTGGCAAGTTCTTTGGGGATGCAATTTTTGTGGATGCGGTAAAGCACCCGGCGATGGCTACCCTGGCATCCCATTTTCATGGACCAGTGGCGATGGCCTTGCATGGATTTACGACCCCCGTATTTTTACTCTTGGCGCTCGGAGTGCTTGTGGCTGCTATCTGTTATTTATGGGTTCCTTCACTCCCCGAGAAGATTGCCAAAGTCTTTGCTCCTCTTAAGAAAATTTTGGATAACAAGTACTACTTAGATGATCTTAATCAATGGATATTTGCCAAGGGCGCACTCTTGATCGGTGGTGGTTTATGGAAGCAGGGTGATCAACGGGTCATTGATGGTTGGGTGGTTAACGGTAGTGCACATTTAGTTGGTAAGTTCTCGGGCGTGATTCGGCAATTGCAATCGGGTTATTTATATCACTACGCCTTTGCCATGATATTGGGCTTAGTTAGCTTGTTAGCCTGGATTTTGTATACCCACATTTATATCGCTTATTAAGTAAAGCCTTCACCATGATTCTTTCTTACGCCATTTGGATCCCGATTGTTTTTGGTCTGATCATCTTGATCTATGGCTCAGAGCGTCCATCGGCTGGCGTCCGTTATCTTGCTTTATTTGGCGCTATTCTTGGATTCATCGCTACATTGCCACTGATTACTAATTTTGATCTAGCAAATCCAGGCATGCAATTTGTGGAGAAGTTCAGTTGGATTCCCCGCTACGACATTAATTACTCTTTGGGAGTTGACGGTATCTCAGTTTGGTTTGTAGTTCTGACCGCCTTCATTAATATTTTTGTGGTGATTGCGGCTTGGGAGGTGATTACTGAGAAGGTATCGCAGTATTACGCCGCCTTCATGATCCTTTCGGGTTTGATGATCGGTGTGTTCTCTGCGCTTGATGGTTTACTCTTCTACATATTCTTCGAGGCTACTCTAATCCCGATGTACATCATCATCGGTGTGTGGGGTGGTAAAAATCGTATCTATGCGGCATTCAAGTTCTTCTTGTATACCTTGCTGGGATCATTACTCGCCTTAATAGCATTGCTTTATTTGTACAACCTTAGCAATACCTTTGACATATTAGCTTGGCATCACACGAAACTCGATATTGTTGAGCAGGTCTTGCTCTTCATTGCCTTCTTCATGGCCTTCGCGGTTAAGGTTCCCATGTGGCCGCTACATACTTGGTTGCCCGATGTGCATGTGGAGGCGCCTACTGGTGGCTCCGTGGTCTTGGCAGCTATTATGTTGAAGCTAGGTGCGTATGGATTTTTGCGTTTCTCCTTGCCGATAGCGCCAGATGCAAGTCAGTATCTTGCCCCTTTCATAATTTTCTTATCCTTGGTGGCGGTCATTTATGTTGGCTTAGTTGCCTTAGTCCAGCAGGACATGAAAAAACTCGTGGCCTATTCATCGATCGCACATATGGGTTTTGTGACCTTGGGCTTTTTCATCTTTAGTCCTTTGGGTATCGAGGGCGGCATTATTCAGATGATCTCTCACGGTTTTGTGTCGGGTGCAATGTTCTTGGCTATTGGCGTTCTCTACGATCGTATGCATACACGCCAGATTGCGGATTATGGTGGCGTGGTTCACCGGATGCCTAAGTTCTCCGCTTTCATGGTATTGATGGCGATGGCCAACTGTGGCTTACCAGCAACCTCTGGATTTGTGGGGGAGTTTATGGTGATCCTGGCCGCTGTCGATTATGACTTCATGATTGGACTCTTATCGGCCACTGCCTTGATCCTGGGTGCGGCATATTCCCTATGGATGGTTAAGCGCGTTATCTTTGGCGCCATTGCCAATCCTCAGGTTGATGGCTTGGTGGACCTAAATAATCGTGAGTTTATGATGTTCATTGTTTTGTCGATCTGCGTGATCGGTATGGGCGTCTATCCAAAACCATTCACCGACATTATTCATCCAGCAGTGATGCAACTGCTTGAGCATGTCGCTATTAGCAAACTCTGAGTAAAGTACATTTATGGACTCCTTTGACCTTATCGCGATTGCTCCAGAGCTCGTCTTAATTACGATCAGCTGCTTATTGTTGGTCAGTAGTGCGTTTGTTAAAGAAGCGAAGGGCGGTCCTGAGCAGGATGTATTTCATGCTCCTAGAGCCGCATCCTATGTGTACTCGGTGGCTTGCCTTCTCTTAATTGGTTTGGGTGCCGCATTCATTACACGGATCGCTGATCTTCCTTACCTTGCAATGGCTGGGTTGTTCCAGTCCGATGCGATTGCTAATTTGTTAAAGGCTGGATCTTGCTTTGCCTTACTCCTCAGCCTTATTTACTCCAAGCAATATTTGATTGATCGGGGCCTGTTTAGACCGGACTTCATTGTGCTAACCCTATTTGCTTTGTTAGGACAGCTGGTCTTAATCTCTGCAGCAAATCTTCTTACCTTATACCTTGGCTTAGAGTTAATGGCGCTGTCCACCTATGGATTAGTGGCGATGCGCCACTCCAGCGGCCTCTCTTCTGAAGCTGCTATTAAGTATTTTGTCTTGGGAGCATTAGCATCTGGATTCTTGCTCTACGGCATGTCAATGATCTATGGTGTAACCGGGTCACTGGATTTACTAGAGATCCTACGACTCCTGCTCGACCCCAGAATTAATCACTTAGTGATGGCATTTGGCCTGGTCTTCATTGTGGCTGGCTTAGCCTTTAAGTTTGGGGTAGTGCCATTCCATATGTGGGTGCCTGATGTTTACCAGGGAGCACCGACAGCAGTGACCTTGCTGATTGCCGGAGCCCCAAAGCTGGCCGCGTTTGCCTTGCTATTCCGCTTGCTCATTAATACCTTATTGCCCTTGATTTCAGATTGGCAGCCGATGCTAATGATCTTGGCAGTACTATCTCTAGTACTCGGCAATGTCACAGCCATTGCGCAAACCAACCTTAAACGGATGTTGGCATACTCAGCAATTGCCCAAATGGGTTTTGTATTACTGGGTATGTTGTCAGTCTTTGATGATCATGCATACAGTGCCTCGATGTTCTATGCCATTACCTATGTGATTACTACCTTGGGTACCTTCGGCTTCCTGATGGTTCTCTCCCGCAAGGGCTATGACTGTGAGACCTTGGAGGGGTTGAAGGGTCTCAACCGTAAGCATCCTTGGTATGCATTTATTGGGCTCGTCATGATGTTCTCATTAGCCGGGATTCCGCCGACAGTTGGATTTGCAGCCAAACTCTCTGTATTGGAAGCTTTGGTGGATGCAGATTTCATCGTGTTGGCTGTGATCGCAGTGATTGCTTCCTTAATCGGTGCCTTCTACTATTTGCGCGTTGTTAAGGTCATGTATTTTGATGAGCCGGTGCATGAGCAGTCTGTGAATGGCACCAGTTTTGCTAAGGGCATTCTTGGCATTAACGGTTTAATGATCCTTGTTCTCGGAATATTCCCTGCTGGACTCATGAGCTTGTGCTTGAATGCGATGCGCAGTACTCTCATTGGTTCTTAAATAGAGAGTAGAGCGTGAGCGAGAAATCCTTCCAAGACCTCGCCCACGACGACGATCATCTCGTCGAAAAAAGGATATCCGGGGAAGGGGTCTACGATGGCATCTTCCTCAAAATGAAGCGCGATACCGTCTCTTTACCAGATGGGCAGCATGCCCTACGCGAGTACCTAGAGCACCCTGGAGCGGTTGCTATTCTGGCTGTATTAGATGATGGCCGTATTTTATTGGAGCGCCAATACCGCTATCCAATTTCTCAGGCTGTGATCGAGATCCCTGCCGGTAAGTTAAATGTCGGCGAAGATCCGCTCTTGTGTGCTCAGCGGGAGCTTCAAGAGGAGACCGGCTATACCGCCAAGCGCTGGAGCAAGATTAGGCGTATTCATCCAGTGATTTCGTATTCAACCGAGTTCATTGATATCTATTTGGCTGAGGGCTTAATCCCAGGTCCGGCACGACTTGATGAGGAAGAGTTTTTGGACGTCTTTGCAGCGCCCTTAGAAGAGCTCTTGGAGTGGGTAGAATCTGGCAAGATTACGGATGTAAAAACTATCATCTCGACTTACTGGTTAGAGCGTCGCCGACGCGCCTCATCAAACTCCTAAGCCATAAAGCATTAAACTGGCAATATCTACAAAAATACTCTTTCTCTCTTGAATTCAGGCCAGAGGCCCCCATCTATTACCCATGAAAGTTTATAACTTAGCTTGCGCTCATGAGCATCACTTTGAGGGCTGGTTTGCGTCTGAAGTCGATTTCCTGAGCCAGCAGTCGGGTGGAAGCTTAGGCTGCCCCATTTGCGATAACGCTGAGGTGCGACGCTTACCATCGGCACCGCATATTGGTGGCAGAGCTAGTCCGGAGCAATTGCAGCCCGCCTCGGTGACAACAGAGCCTGCGCAAACGATTGCTTTATCCAATGCTGATCATGGCCAATTGGAGAAGCAGATCCAAGCAACCTTTATGAAGGCCATGCGTGATCTAGTCAATAAATCAGAGGATGTGGGCTCATCATTCGCAGAAGAAGCCAGAAAGATACATTACAAGGAAACTCCTGAGCGGAGTATTCGGGGGCAGACCAGTGCGGATGAGGTAAGTGCCTTGCGTGAGGAGGGGATTGATGTACTAGCCCTCCCAGAAATGCCGCTCCTCAAAAATACTTTGCAATAATTACTTCCTCTCTATTTATTGACTAGGAAGGCTCGATGGAAGAGCTTAGTTTTTGGGTTGGTATCGTTGCCTCGGCAGCCTTTGCAATTACAGGTGTTCTTGCTATTTCGGAGCGGGGCGTTGATCTCTTTGGGGTTCTGGTCTTAGGAATCATCACAGCCATTGGTGGCGGAACCATTCGGGATGTGATTATGGGGGTGCCAGTCTTTTGGGCCGATGCACCTATTTATATCTTGGTTGCTGCAATTGCCAGCATCATTACCTTTTATTCCGAGTCAATACTTTCTCAGCCTCAGTTGTATAAAGCCATTCTTTATATCGATGGTCTGGGGGCCGCTTTGTTTGGGATACAGGGGGCGGATAAGGCTTGGCATGAAGATTTCGGTGGCTCCGAAGCAGCCATTATCTTGGGGGTTGTAACAGCAATTGGTGGGGGATTGATTCGGGATGTATTGGCAGGTCGCAAAACCTTATTAATGTCCTATGAGCTATATGCAATTCCCGTATCACTCGGTTGCATGCTTTATGTCTTACTCCTAAATTATTTCCCAGAGTATGCAATGCCAGGATCGATTGCTTGTATCTTGCTAATCTTTTTCTTTCGATCCGCAGCCATCTACTGGAACCTGACGGTTCCAGCGATGTTCATCTCAAGAAAAAAGTAGTTGTTACTTCGAGGTTGGCATGACAAACTCAGCACCTTTTGAGATGCTCTCAGGCCAACGCTGCATGACACTCTTTTGCTTGGTATAAAAACGCACCCCTTCTTTGCCATAGGCATGGGTATCACCAAATAAGGAGCGCTTCCAACCACCAAATCCGTGCCAAGCCATCGGTACCGGAATCGGTACATTAATACCAACCATACCAACTTGAACGCGACGGGCAAACTCACGAGCAATATTGCCATCGCTGGTGAAGCAAGCTACGCCATTGCCAAACTCATGAGCATTCACTAGATCGAGTGCTTCACTAAAATTAGCAACCCGTACACACGAGAGCACAGGACCGAAAATCTCTTCTTTATAAATGGTCATATCAGGTGTAACTGCATCAAAGAGGGTACCGCCTAACCAGAACCCCTGATCAAAGCCAGGCACTTTAAGTCCACGACCATCTACTAAAAGCTTAGCCCCACCCGCAACACCTTTTTCGATATAGCCTGTAATGCGATCAAGAGCTGCACGCGTTACGATGGGACCCATCTCAGCATCAAGCTCAAGACCATTCTTCACTTTCAAGGTTTTGGTACGCTCAATTAATTTAGGCATTACTTTGTCAGCTGCTTCGCCCACTAATACGGCAACTGAGATTGCCATGCAGCGCTCACCAGCAGATCCGTAGGCTGCGCCAACTAAGGCATCCACCGCTTTATCAATATCAGCATCGGGCATGACCACCATATGATTCTTGGCGCCACCTAAAGCCTGAACGCGCTTACCAAAATGAGCACCGCGCTCATAAATGTAATTAGCGATTGGGGTCGAACCCACAAAGCTAATTGCTCTGACATCTGGATGCTCAATCAATGCATCTACAGCCTCTTTATCACCCTGCACAACATTAAAGACGCCATCTGGCAATCCAGCCTCTTTCAAAAGGCGCGCAAGCAATAAGGAGGCAGAGGGATCGGTCGGGCTCGGTTTGAGGATGAAGGTATTGCCGCATGCAATCGCAACGGGGAACATCCACATCGGCACCATCACTGGAAAATTGAAGGGGGTAATCCCTGCTACAACACCCAAAGGTTGACGCATAACCCAGTTATCGATATCGGTTGAGACCTGCTCGGTGTAATCTCCCTTTAAGAGTTCTGGGATAGCGGTCGCAAATTCTAAGATCTCAATACCGCGGGTGACTTCACCTTGAGCATCAGTAAAGACTTTGCCATGCTCAGCGGTGATGATGGCGGCGAGTTCATCGCGATGACGGTTCAGAAGGTCAAGGTATTTAAAGAGAATACGGGCGCGACGAAGCGGCGAGGTATTGCCCCAAGCAGGAAAGGCTGCTTGTGCTGCAGCAACAGCCTTGCCCACATCGGCTTTGCTAGCGAGAGCAACGCGACGGGCTACCGAGCCCTTGGCAGGGTTGTGCACATCGGCAAAACGTGTGCCTTGTGGCAAAACAACTTGACCACCGATATAGTGAGCAATATCTTCTTTAATTTCAAAGGCTTGTGGAGCGTTCATGGTAATTATGTCTCGTATTGATGATTGGGCCTAGATTGTCTTGGCAACCAGAAAGGGTCTTAAGAATCACTTGGTATCATTTTAATCCTTTCAATCACTTTTGGTCATTTATCCCATGAGCCTCTTATTTTCAGACTATTCACTACCTGCCCCAGAGGGCTCTATGCAATTACCGAATCGAGTCGTGGTGGCGCCTATGTGTCAATACTCGGCAGTAGAGGGTGAGGCAAGTGATTGGCATTTAATGCACTGGGGTAATTTGTTGAACAGCGGGGCGGGGCTCTTTATTATTGAAGCCACAGCAGTAAGTCCCGAAGGCCGCATCACTCCCTATTGTTTAGGGCTATGGGATCAAAAAACCCAGACTGCATTAGAAGATAAATTATTGCGGGCACGCAAACTTGCCCCGAAGACACGGGTGTTTATTCAGCTGGCTCACGCTGGTCGCAAAGCCTCAAGTGCAGCACCATGGCAAGGTGGTCAGATCCTTCCATCAGAGAATGGCGGCTGGGAGACCCAGGCGCCCTCCGCAATTCCTCAGCTAGATGGTGAGCGCAATCCCCATGAGTTAAGCACGGCAGAGATGCAAGTCATTATTAAGAACTTTGTCGAGTCAGCCAGACGAGCGAAAACAATTGGGATCGATGGAATTGAATTGCATGCTGCTCACGGCTATTTATTGCATCAGTTCTTATCGCCGATTGCCAATCAACGTCAGGATCAATACGGCGGCTCCCTTGAGAATCGGATGCGCTTTGTGCTGGAGCTATTTTCTGCGGTGCGTAAAGAGTGGGGCGGGGTCTTAGGAGTTAGGCTCTCGGCATCTGATTGGATTGAGAATGGTTGGAGTCTTGAAGAGTCGGTTGAGCTCACACAACGGCTAAAGTCTTTGGGGTGTGATTACATCCATGTTTCTTCTGGCGGTATCTCCCCTAAACAGAAAATTCAGTTGGGGCCTAATTATCAAGTGCCCTTTGCAAAAGAGATTAAGCAAAAAACCGGTATGGCAACCATGGCGGTTGGCTTAATCACTGAGCCAATTCAAGCAGAAGAGATCTTGCAAAATCACGAAGCGGATTTAATTGCCTTAGCCCGAGCCTTCTTGTATAAACCCCGGTGGGGATGGGAGGCAGCCGCTGCATTACAGGGGCATGTATCAGCTAGCCCACAATACTGGCGTTGCCTACCGCGTGAGGCTCAGGCAGTATTTGCCGATGTCAAAATGGGACAGCGTTAATATATTACGATAATGATGAACATAATTTTTGGAGACGACACATGCGCACAGTAAGACTCTTGCAACTTAAACAAATCATGGGATTTTTAGCTACTGTATTCATGCTGGCTGGCACAACCCATGCACAAACATTTCCAGATCGCCCCATCACGATCGTCGTACCCGTGCCTCCTGGAGGATTGGTCGACGCATCGGCTCGTTTACTAACGGAGCCTCTTAACCGAGTGACTGGGCAATCGATCATCATTGATAACCGCCAAGGTGCAAGCGGTAATATCGCCTACCAATATGTGGCTAAGAGTAAGCCAGATGGCTATACCTTATTGGCTTCTTACTCGGGTTACCATGCCGCCAATCCCTTGCTTATGGATAAATTAAGTTGGGATCCGTTTAAGGACTTCACACCCATTGCATTGCTGACAGTTGCGATGAATGTCATTGCGGTTCATCCATCAGTTCCAGCCAATAATCTTAAAGAGTTTATTGCTTATGCAAAAGCTAATCCAGGTAAGTTGAACTATGCCTCACAAGGTAACGGCTCGGTATCGCATATTGGTACAGAGATCTTTGAGCAAGCCACTGGCATTAAGTTGACCCATGTTCCATACAAGGGATCAGGCCAAGCCATCCAGGACGTACTGGCAGGGCAGGTTCAGGTTTTTATTACAACGCCACCTTCTGTCATGGGGCATGTCCAAACTGGCAAATTAAAGGCTTTAGCTGTGACAGGTAAGGCGCGTCATCCGATGATGCCCAATGTGCCAACAGTTGCTGAGGCAGGCTTACCTGGTTTTGAACTCGAGTCTTGGGTTGCTTTGTATGCTCCCGCTGGAACACCTGCAGCGATCGTGAATAAATTAACGCAGGATGTTAAAAAGGCTTTAGAGC
>Ga0102897_1000630_pt1 | contig 11115 bp, 10 predicted proteins | sample Colrivmet1554B02_FD_78453 | JGI IMG/M metagenome (GOLD analysis project Ga0102897, IMG submission 78453) | Estuarine microbial communities from the Columbia River estuary - metaG 1554B-02 | ecosystem: Environmental > Aquatic > Marine > Intertidal zone > Estuary | place: USA: Columbia River...
GTTGGACGGAACTTCACTTCGTGTGCCGGTTCCGACAGGATCAATTACAGACTTCGTAGCGATCCTCAATTCGACTCCATCTAAAGACGAAATCAATGCTGCCTTCAAAAAGGCCGCTGATGGGCCGTTGAAGGGCGTGCTTGAGTACACAGATGCTCCGATTGTTTCAAGTGACATTGTCACGAATCCGCACTCGTGTGTGTTTGACAGCGATCTCACTATGGTGATGGGCAATCTCGTGAAGGTTCTTGGTTGGTACGACAATGAGTGGGGCTATTCGAATCGCCTTGTCGATCTGACCAAACACATCGGTTCTTCGAAGTAAACCCATACATGTCTCGGGTTCCATCGCTAGAAGATCTCGGCGACGTTTCAGGTAAGCGGGTTCTCGTTCGAACGGACTTCAACGTTCCGATGGAAGGCCCTGACGATGCGCGCACCATTGCCGATGACTTTCGAATTCGTGCAGCACTGCCGACAATTGAGTATCTGACCAGTCGCGGAGCACATGTCGTCTGTGCCAGTCATCTCGGGCGTCCGAAGGGTTCGCCGAATGCGAAGTACTCGATGGCTCCAGTTCGTGCTCGTCTTGCTGAGTTAGCACCAGGTGTTGAATTGTTGGAGAACCTGAGGTTCAATCCAGGCGAAGAGGGTAACGATCCCGCTTTCGTTAGCCAGTTAATTCAAGGAATTGACATGTATGTGGATGATGCGTTCGGCGCAGCGCATCGCTCACACGCATCAATAGTTGGACCATCACTCACATTGCCGTCGGCTGCTGGAAGGTTGTTGCAACGAGAAGTAGATGTGTTAGGTGATCTCCGCGAGAAGCCGAAGCGCCCATTCGTTGCTGTGCTCGGCGGTGCAAAAGTAAGCGACAAAATCGGCGTAATCGAGGCACTGCAACAACGCGTTGATGCATTCATCATCGGTGGAGGAATGTGCTTCACCTTTCTCGCAGCGCAGGGTTACCCGGTAGGTGACTCCATTTGTGAACGTGATCAAATCGATACTTGCAAGAAACTTCTCTCTGGACCTGTTCCGATTCATCTGCCAGAGGACATCATCGGTCTTGATGCGCAAGGTGTGTATCAAACGTTTGGTATTCGATTGCCAGAAGGTGCAAAAGGTTTAGATATTGGACCAGGCTCCGCTGCAGCATTCACCGACATCATCATGGATGCACGTTCGGTTTTTTGGAATGGTCCCATGGGGATGTTCGAAGACGCGCGATTTGCTTCAGGAACCAAGACAGTTGCACAAGCTGTTGCCGACACGAAAGCTTTCACTGTTGTAGGTGGGGGTGACTCCGCGGCTGCACTTGCGCAATTTAAACTTGATGATGAAGTTGATCATGTGTCGACGGGTGGTGGCGCATCGCTTGAATATCTAGAACTCGGCGACCTACCGGGTCTTGCCGCATTGCGAGGAGCACCAAATGCCAGATAGCACCGTGTACCGGAAGCCGCTAATCAGCGGCAACTGGAAAATGCATAACAATCACTTCGAAGCAATACAGAGTTTGCAAAAGCTTGCGTACCTGCTGACGAAGGATGACTACAGCGCAGTTGACGTTTCAATACATCCACCATTCACGGATATTCGCAGCGTACAAACGCTTATTGATGCAGATGATCTGCGTATTCATCTTGGTGCACAAAATTGTCACTGGGAAGAAAAGGGAGCGTTCACTGGCGAAGTCGCCGCCGCATTTCTTGCAAAGCTTGGTGTGCAGTACGTGATTGTGGGACACAGCGAACGACGTGAGATTTTTGGCGAAACCGATGCGGATGTTTCGAAAAAGATCACGACTGTTCAGAAGTTGAACATGTATCCGATCGTCTGCGTTGGCGAAACGCTAGAGGAACGTGAAGCCGGAAAGACCACAGAGAAAGTCATCGGTCAGGTGCGTGCGGCACTTGTTGGTCGCACGGTTGACCAAGTGTGCAACATGGTGATCGCCTATGAGCCCATTTGGGCTATCGGCACAGGGCGCACGGCGACGGCTGGCGATGCCCAGGCCGTCATCGGGGCAATCCGCGCCCAGGTGCAAGAGACTTCTGGTGAAAAAGCTTCAAGTGCAATCAGATTGCAATATGGCGGAAGCGTGAAGGCTGCCAATATCTCCGAAATCATGGCTCAGCCTGACATTGACGGGGCCTTAGTGGGTGGGGCCTCCCTTGACCCGGCCGAGTTTGCACGCATCGTGCAGTACCGATCTCGTTAGTTGTAAACCTCGGTCGCTAGTAGCCTTGTCTTCACATGTCGGGGCTCTGTGCCCCGACCCAATTGGGGTAAAACCCACCTAATCGACGGGGAGGTCGAGAGTGAAGAAAACCAACAAACTCGCTGGAGTTGTTGCTGGTTTCGCAGCGTTGTCACTTGTAGTGGCAGCGTGCGGTGGCAGTAGCGGCGAAAGCAACGAAGGTGCAGCGTTCACAAGCCTTGATGCTTGTGCAACACGTACCTACGACTACACGAAACCAGAATCAACAACGGCAGGTATGACCATTACTTACGACATTGCTCCAGAAGCAGTGTGGGAAGATGGTTCACCAATCACCGTTGCAGACTTCAAGGCAACTTGGGATGCATCGTTGAACACACCTGGTTCGTTGTCAACCACTGGTTACGACCAAGTGACATCAATTGAAGCAGGAACAAGTGACAAGCAAGTAGTGGTCACCTTGAAGGCTGTTTACGCTCCGTACAAGGGATTGTTCGGATCATTGATTAAGGCTGCATCAGTAGAAAACACAGCTGACGTATCAGCTGACTTCGCTGATCTCATCCCTTACTCAGGCCGTGCTTACAAGATGGAATCATGGAGCAAGGATCAGTTGGTCTATGTTCCAAACGAAAACTATTGGGGTGCTGACAAAGCAGTTACACCAAAGATCGTTATGGTTCCAAAGGCAGACAGCGACACTGAAATCGCGTCAATCAAGGCAGGCGACGTTGACTTCATTTATCCGCAGTACTACCAGGGAATCGAAGAAGCAGTTGCACAAGACAACATCTCTTCCTCAGTTCAATTCGGTGGCGACTACGAAGCGTTCTACTTCAACCAGAAGTGCGGACCTTTCGCAGACGATGACTTCCGTGAAGCATTCTCAAAGTCAATTGACCGCGATGCATTGTTCGCACAGATCTACACTCCAATTGCACCAACAGGAACGTTGTTGCAATGTGGTCCAATCACACCTGGCGACTACTGCGTAGGCGATGAATTCGCTGGCAGCTATGACGCTGAAGGTGCTGTAAAGATCATGGAAGATGCAGGCTGGGAGAAAGATGCTTCCGGTTACTGGGCGAAGGATGGCGTAGCGCCAGAAATTCGTTGGGTAATCAATACCGGTAACACCCGCCGCGAAAGCACCCAGGCTTACTTGATTCCATTGCTGCAAGCAGCAGGATTCAACGTAAAGGCTGACAACTGTGACGCAGCTTGTTACTTCCAGAAGCGTTTGCCAGCACTTGACTACGACTTGGCGATGTTCATCAGCACGGCTCCACCGGATCCTGCTTACCTCACCTCGTCATTTGTGTGTGACCAGATTCCAACCGATGCCAATGGCAACGTGGGTCAGAACACACAGGGCTGGTGCAACACTGAAGCTTCAGATCTGTTGCATGCAGCAGACGTTGAAGTCGATGCTGTAAAGCGTGCCGACAACATCAAGGCAGCCCTTCGTTTGATGGCCGAGGATCATGTCCTCTTGCCATTGTTCCAGTTCCCTAAGTCGGGCTTCTGGCGCACAGACAAAGTTGGCGGTCCAGTAGATGCTGAACTCAATAACTACACCGCATTCATCAACTTCAACCAGTGGACTGACGTTGACGGTGACGGAAAGATCGTTATTGGTGCAGAACAGTGGCCAGAGTGCCTCAACCCAATCACGGAGTGTGCAAACTCTTCGTGGATGGTCTGGACGACAGCATTCCCTGTCAGCCCAGGTGCATTCTCCACCACCAACGACGGCAAGTACGTTGTTTCAAACTTGTTGACCGGTGAACCAGTAGTAACTGTTCTCTAGTCAATTCGTTACAAGTACGCATGTACGGTGCGCGACTCGAGCCTGAGGGTTCGGGTTGCGCACCGTCTGCATAATGAAGTTCAATTTGTTTTAGGAGTATCAGAGCTAAGGGGAGGGCATACATGTTTCGATTTGCACTTCGTCGCTCTGCGTGGGCAATACCCACTCTGTTGCTCGTTACCTTTTTGGTGTATATCGCCCTCAGGATGGGCACCGATCCGCTCGCAAGTTATATGCGGTCGAATCCTCGCGCAACACGTTCGAAGATTGCGCAGTACAAAGAACTCAATGGTCTTGGATCAAATTACGTCACTGGTTATTTCAGCTGGCTGCAGAACTTTGTCACGTTCAATTGGCCGAACAGCATTAAGGGAAGTCGTGAAGTGTGGCCAGAGTTGAAAGATGCGATCGCCAATAGCGCACGACTCGGCATTGCTGCAACGACCGTAGGCGTGTCCATTGGACTCACGATTGGTATTTTCGCAGCGCTTCGTCCTGGTGGTAAGCGTGACGTGGCAGTGAACACGGCGGCCTTTGTTGGAATCTCCATCCCACCGTATATTTCCGCAATCCTGCTGCAATTACTGTTCGCGGTGTACTGGAGCAAGTGGTTTGGTAACACGCTGTTTCCAACTTCTGGTGTGTATCCACCAGGGCAAGACGGATTCGACCTCGTGCTTATGCTCAAACACATGGCTCTACCAACGTTTGTAGTTGCTATTCAGGTCATTGCCGTGTACAGCCGATACATGAGGTCGTCGTTGCTTGATGTTTTGAATTCTGACTACATGCGCACGGCGCGATCAAAAGGTCTAAGTGAATTTCGTATCTTGATGCGTCATGGAGTACGTAATGCTCTTATCCCCGTAATCACCATCGCGGCGCTCGATATTGGCGCCATTGTCGGCGGCCTCATCATTACTGAGAATATTTTTGACTACCCAGGTACCGGCAAATACTTTCTCAGTGCATTTGGTAACGGTGACTTCCCCTTGTTGATGCCACTTATGGTGATCATTGTTGCTTCAGTTCTGCTGTTCAACCTGCTGGCTGATATTTCGTATGCAATTCTTGATCCGAGGATTCGTCTTGACTAACACCGTGATTCCAGCGATGAGTCCACGCCAAATGGCGTGGAGACGATTTGCAGGGCATAAGGCCGCGCTTGTGTGTAGCGCGATTTTGGGTTTGTTGGTTCTTGCTGTTGTACTGTCCCCGCTAACCACTAGATACGGCGTAAACGAATCGGTAAAAGCACCGCCTAACTCGTACTTGCCGCCGTCCAAGCTCGCCTGGCTGGGTACCGACGATATTGGTCGTGATTTGTATAGCCGCCTGATCTACGGAACCAGAGTTTCTCTGCTGATTGGTTTGTTTAGTGCTTTCATTTCCGTATTTGTTGGTTGTGTCGTTGGTGCGGTAGCTGGCTTCCGCGGAGGACGGTTTGACGATGTGATCATGCGCGTCACCGATCTGTTTCTTGCATTTCCATTTTTGGTCGCCTTGCTCGTCGTGAGAAACATGTTCGGCTCGATCGGATGGCTCACGTTCATTGTTGGTGAAGTGAGTTCGTTGCGTTTCATCATTTTCTTGCTGTCATTCTTCGGATGGATGGGCGTTGCCCGCATTGTCCGTGGACAGGTTCTCGCGCTCAAGGAGCGAGAGTTCATTGAAGCTGCACGCGCTTCTGGTGCTTCAAGGTCATACATCATCAAACGCCACTTGATCCCGAACTCCATCGGTCCAATCATGGTTGCGCTTACATTCTCCGTAGTTGGAGCAATTTCAGGTGAAGCAACATTGTCCTTCTTCGGTTACGGACCTCAGCCGGGTGCTGGTGCAACTTCTCTTGGACTGTTGGTCGGTCAAGCAAAAGGTGCCGTGCAAACCGGTTTCTGGTGGATTGCGCTGTTCCCATGTCTCGTACTGGTAATCATTTCGCTGTGTATTAATTTCATCGGCGACGCTTTGCGCGACGCCACTGATCCACGCATGGATGCGGGGAAGTAATGTCGGAATCTGTTTTGAAAATTCGCGATCTTCGGGTCACGTTTAATACTCAACTGGGCGAATTGCGAGCAGTTCGAGGTGTTGACGTGGATGTCACGCCTGGCGAGATACTTGGAGTTGTTGGCGAATCAGGGTCTGGTAAATCGGTTTCATTCTTGGCAGCGATGGGCTTGCTTCCTAAGAGCGCCACGATCACGGGAAGCGTAGAGCTCGACGGAGTGGAATTGATCGGAGCAGGACGTAAAGCAATTCGATCAGTCCGGGGCAAATCGCTTGCGATGGTGTTCCAAGATCCGTTGTCTGCTTTGAACCCGGTCCACAGAGTCGGCGATCAAATTGTTGAAATGATTCAATCCCACCAAGACATGAACACTCATGATGCAGAGAAAAAGGCAGTTGAGTTATTGGAAATCGTGGGAATTCCGCAGCCCGATGAACGCGCTCTTCAATACCCGCACGAGTTCTCGGGTGGCATGCGGCAGCGTGTCGTAATTGCAATGGCTATTGCAAATAATCCAAAGGTTCTGATTGCCGATGAACCGACAACCGCGCTCGACGTGACTGTTCAGGCTCAAATCCTCGAAGTTATTCAACGAGTTCAACAAACATTCGGAACAGCTGTAGTGCTCATCACTCACGACTTGGGAGTCATTGCGCGTGTGGCAGACAGTGTAAACGTGATGTACGCGGGTCGTAATGTTGAAAGTGGCTCGGTGCAATCAATATTTGATCATCCAAGTCATCCGTATACACGTGGACTCCTGTCATCGCTTCCTCATGAAGGAATTGAACGGTTGCACCCGATCGCAGGATTCCCGCCAAATATGCTTGCGCCACCTTCTGGGTGTGGCTTTGCTCCACGCTGTCAACATGCAATTGAAGCATGCAGTGCAGAACTGCCTTCGCTGTCGTCGTTCGAAGATCTCCTCACGTCCTGCATTCGTGCAGACGAACTCCGAGTTGGGAGGCGGTCGTGAACACTCAATCTGACGCGCTGTTGAACGTTCGAAATTTGGTTAAGAACTTCGAACTGCGCGCAAACAGTGGATTACGCAAGACCAAGCGCATAGTTCAAGCTGTTGCCGACGTTTCATTTGATGTGAAGGTTGGCCAAACACTCGGATTGGTGGGCGAGTCAGGCTCCGGTAAGACAACTGTTGGACGATCGGTTTTGCAACTCATCCAGCCAACTTCAGGTGAAGTGATTTTTGAAGGTCAAGATCTTACGAAGATGAGTTTTGAGCAGTTGCGTGAAGTGCGAAGACAAATGCAGATTGTGTTCCAAGATCCATTCGCATCACTTGATCCGAAAATGACAGTTGGAAGTTCAATCGCAGAACCTCTTGTTGTTCAGGGCGTCGCAGGTAACCATCAAGACAAAGTCGCTGAGTTGCTCGATTTGGTTGGTCTTGCTGCGGATCACGCGAAGAGATTTCCGCATGAGTTTTCAGGTGGTCAGCGTCAGCGTGTCGGAATTGCACGAGCTTTGGCACTTGACCCAAAGTTGATCGTCCTTGATGAGCCGGTGTCGGCGCTTGACGTGAGTATCCAAGCCGGAGTGGTAAACCTGTTTTCCGATTTGCAGAAGCGTCTTGGTATGTCGTACATCTTCATTGCACATGATCTTTCTGTTGTGCGCCACATTGCGGATCACGTTGCGGTGATGTATCTCGGAAAGATTGTGGAGCTTGGTGAGAAGGATGCGGTGTACCGAAATCCTTCTCACCCGTACACGAAAGCGCTGTTGTCTGCTGTTCCTTTGCCAGATCCAAAGGTGGAGCGTTCGCGTCATCGCATCATGCTGGAAGGTGATGTGCCTTCTCCGGTTAACCCTCCAACTGGATGTCGTTTCCGCACCCGTTGCTGGAAAGCCACAGATTTGTGCGCAGCAGAGGAGCCTCAGTTAGTAGTTCGGCCAACAGGCCAACAATCTGCTTGCCATTTCCCTGAATAGTCGTTACAGCCCCAAATCGGTAGGCTCTATCCGTGCGTAATTTCATCACCATCGTCACCATCGTCATTAATGTTCTGTCACTTGTTGCCCTCGTAACGGGTGTATTGCTCCACAGCGGGCGTGGCGGTGGATTGAGCGACATGTTTGGTGGAGGTGGTGGAGCGGCGCTGGGCTCTGCAGCAGCGGAGCGCAACCTCAATCGCATCACCACTGTTTTTGCACTTGTTTGGGTGATCACGGTTGTTGCGTTGGGAATGTTTCTCGCCTAAGCGGGCCGGATAACAGGTAAAATCAAGTACCACGTCGGAGTGGCGAAATTGGCAGACGCACCAGCTTGAGGGGCTGGCGCTCGAAAGGGCGTAGGGGTTCAAGTCCCCTCTTCGACACCATTGTTTGTAGCATTTGTTGATGGCCATCGTTGATGCTTACGAGGCACTGTCTGTAGTTGAAAAGCAGGCGATCCAAAAGCGGACGCTACGAGTTCTCGTCCTTGGTCAGATGGCAGGTTCAGCGGCCTTGTCAGCGGCGGTAACGGTTGGTGCCTTCGTTATTCAGGACATGCTTGGTCAGAAAACACCATGGGGAGGTATCGCTTCTGCAACGGTGACCGTCGGAACTGCGTTCATGGCGCAGTTGCTCTCGCGTTTGATGTTGCGACAAGGTCGACGTCGTGGCTTGATGCTTGGATATTCATTGGCCTTACTTGGTGGTTTGATTGCTGGATGTGGAGTTGAGCTTCAGTCGTTGACGGTTTTCCTCTGCGGATTGTTTCTGTTTGGAAATGGACAATCTGCGAACTTGCTCTCTCGGTATGCCGCGACCGATTTAGCTGAGGCGAATCAGCGTGGTGCGGCTATGAGTCGGATCCTTTTTGCATCAACCTTTGGCGCAGTACTCGGGCCGGTGTTGATCAGACCTGCCGAATACCTGGGTCAAAATCTGTTCGGTTGGAATCTCTACACGGGTCCATGGGTATTTTCTGGTTTGTTCTTCATCACTTCTTTTGTGAACGTTTCTCTTCGCCTGAAGCCAGACCCACTCATTCTTAGCGGAGGAACTCTTTCCCAAAAATCAGCAGCAAATCAGTCAATTGACGAATCACGACCAAGTGTTTTGCAGTTTTTGGTTTCGTCTCCACGCACAAGATTGGCCTTTTATGGGATAGTCGTTTCTCACGTCACCATGGTTGCTGTCATGACCATGACCCCCGTTCATCTGAGAGAACATGGACATGAAACTGTCAGTGCGTACATTATTTCCCTTCACATTGCCGGAATGTATGCGTTTAGTCCTCTTGTGGGCAGGTTCAGCGATACAAAGGGCAGATTGAACACGTTGCTTGTTGGATGCTTGGTGCTGATCGCAAGCACGGTGATGTCAGCCATGGCTGGAAGTAATCCTGCTGTTTTCTTTCCATCGTTATGGCTACTTGGCATCGGATGGAGTTTCGGCTTGATTGGGGCATCAAGTTTGCTCATTGATTCGGTGCCAATTGAACAGCGAGTTCGTGTTCAAGGAGCAGCGGATGTGGCCATGAGCCTGTTTGGCGGACTAGCAGGATTCTCAAGTGGTTTTATCCGCAGTTCGATTGGGTTTCCGTGGCTATCGCTACTCGGCACATTCATCGTTCTGTTGCTCATTGCTGTCTTACTATTGAACATTGTTCGAACCCAACAGGAGTGAGCATGCCGACGTGGAGTAACTGGGCTGGAAATCAAAAGTCGCACCCATCGGTAAGTGAGAGGCCCGCTTCTGAATCTGAAGTGATTGCGGTTGTAAATCGTGCTGTGAGTAACAAACAGCGGGTGAAGGTTGTTGGTTCTGGCCACAGTTTCACTGGTATTGCAGTGCCTGATGAGGTGATGATTGATCTGTCGAAGTTGAATCAAATCGTTGATATTGATCGCACGCGTGGTCTGGTAACTGTGCAGGCGGGCATCGTGCTGAGTGATCTCAATGCCCATTTGGAAGCACAAGGCTTGTCCATGCCTAATCTCGGCGACGTCACCTATCAAACGCTTGCGGGAGCTGTCTCTACATCTACGCATGGAACGGGTTTGCAAAGGACGGGACTTGCCGCACAGATTGATTCATTTCGATTGGTCACTGCAGCAGGTGAAACCATGGTGTGTAGCACGGAGCAAAATCAAAATGTCTTTCATAGTGGGCGAGTGTCTCTCGGCGCACTTGGCGTAATTACGGAAGTGACCCTGAGGGTCGTTCCCGCATTCAACCTACGAGCAGTTGAACAGCCGATGCGTATTGACTTCGTACTGGACAATTTTTCGCGCCTAATTGAAGAAAATGACTTCTTTGAGTTCTATTGGGTGCCACATACGAGATGGGCTCTCACCAAAGCGAACAATGTCAGTACAGACCCAGTCGACTCACCAGGCAGATTTCGAACGTGGTACAACAAGATGTTCCTCGAAAACTATGCATTCGGTTTGTTGTGTCGCATTGGTCGACTGTTTCCGCACCTGATTCCAAAGTTGGCAACTATTCTTCCTTCGTCTGGTCGTGTTGAGTATGTGAATATCAGTCACCGAATATTCAGCAGCAAGCGCTTGGTCAAGTTTTACGAGATGGAGTATTCCATCGCTTTGGAAACACTCGCCCCTGCCTTACGAGAAGTGATGAAGATGGTGGATGATCGTGGCTATCGCATCAGTTTCCCCGTCGAAGTTCGGTGCACAGGGAGCGACGACATTCCGTTATCCACGTCAACCGGTAGGCGCAGTGCTTACGTTGCAGTACATATGTTTAAAGGCTCCGAGTATGACGAGTATTTCGCTGATGTAGAAGCGATTCTGCGTAAGTACGAAGGACGTCCGCACTGGGGAAAGATACATAATCTCGATGCGAGCGACATTTCTAGCCTGTATCCTGAATATCAGCGTTTTATTGAAGTTCGGAACCAACTCGATCCCGAGGGTGTGTTCACAAACGACTATTTGCGTCGTGTGTTGGGTCGCTAGCCCATCACAACCACAGGAACATACCTGAGGACCCCCCCCAACACATACAGATCGAGGATATTTTCATGACGAAAACATGGTTAGAACTTGGCGTGCCCAAGAACATTATTTCAGGATTGGTTGCACGCGGAATTGA
>Ga0102897_1000632_pt1 | contig 11072 bp, 8 predicted proteins | sample Colrivmet1554B02_FD_78453 | JGI IMG/M metagenome (GOLD analysis project Ga0102897, IMG submission 78453) | Estuarine microbial communities from the Columbia River estuary - metaG 1554B-02 | ecosystem: Environmental > Aquatic > Marine > Intertidal zone > Estuary | place: USA: Columbia River...
ACAGGTAATGATGACCTATGGTATAGGTTTATCGTGCATGGTAGGTATGGCTTTTTTGGGTGATTATGGCTCTGTTTGGCAGGAGTTTAATAAGGTTTGGATGTTGATCATGGTCATGGTTTTTATTACCCTTCTCATTTTATTTATAAAGCCATTATTGCGTTGGTTAAAACCACGAATTCCAAAACAAATTACAAAAGCATTTAGGTTAATAAAAAAGTACGATCGAAAATTATTCGCCAAGGTTGTAGCGATTGCATTTATTCGATACACTGTTTTTGCGCTACAGTTTTTTTTACTGTTGCAGTTGTTCTCTAATTTCTCATTGCCTGTATATACAATTGCTTTAATTCCAATAGCGTATGTGATGCAGAGTGTGGCACCAGTGCCTGCCATATCTGATATAGGAGTTCGTGTATTTGTGACGACTCTATTATTTGGGAGTTTACTTTCCGATAATGCTATCTTGTACGCTGTGACTTGCCTGTGGTTTATTAACTTGATCTTGCCTGGTTTAATAGGGACTATATACCTGGTGAGCAGCACTGTACGCAATAAATGATAGTTTATATAGTTGTCGTGTTAGTTATGGGAATAAGCTATTATGGCCTACTTAGCAAGTATACTGAGCTGTGGAGCAGCATGATACCGTTGACTATTGATGATTCGTTTGTTACTTCTGTGACTATCGTAGTTCCATTTCGAAATGAAGCACAAAACTTAGGTGCTTTGATCAAATCTTTGAATGATTTAGAATTAGGACATCACCAAGTAGAAGTGCTTTTTATAAACGACCATAGTACGGATAACAGTGTAAATGTGATTGCGGAGAACGCTATTTCCCTTAAGTATAACGTGTTGAATAACCCATTAACGGGTAAAAAAGAAGCCTTAAAACTGGCGTGGCAGCACGCTTCTGGGGATATTGTACTGCAAACAGATGCTGATTGTGTATTACCGTCAACTTGGTTGGTATCTATGCTTCATCCTTTTGCGAATGAAAAAGTGCAGTTGGTAAGCGGTCCGGTAGATTTTTATGCAACGACTAATTTTTGGTCAAAGATGGTAAGGTTAGACTTTAATGCACTTATAGCCATAGGAGCGGCACATATAACTTGGAAAAAACCTATGTTATGTAATGGTGCGAATCTGGCGTACCGCAAAACAGTTTTGGAATCTTTTAAGTATAAAGAGAATAAAGCAAGCGGAGACGATATCTACTTGATGCAACATGTGCACTTATCAGCCCCAGAGGGTATTTGTTTTAATCAAACACAAGATGCTATAGTAATGACATCGGGGCCTCAGCATTTTCGGGAATTTTGGAATCAACGAATAAGATGGGCGAGCAAAAATGGCGATTATGACCTAAAACAAAATACGGGAATACTTGCTTTCGTATGGTTCTATAACGTGGTAATAGTTCTCTCGTTTTTGTCACTTAACAGTGTGGGGTATACCGTAGTAGCATTTTTGGTGGTACTAAAGGTATTAGCGGAAAATAAGTTTTATCGTTCTTTTAGCACGTTTTTTAGTTTATCCGGTTGGTTTAAAACCATACTGCTGGGTCAGCCGTTTCATATTCTGTACATGGCCATTTTGCCACCATTATCACAAGTTATAAAATACCAATGGAAAGAAAGAAAAGTAAAATGATAGAGCTCCCCGAGTTGGAGATGGAAGTGCTTCGGTTGTGTATTTTTTCGGAGAGTTTTGAAAGTATCGTTTCGGAGGTTCAAACCGAAAAAAAAGCCAGTGTAATAGCAGATGCGGTCAAAAATCTAATCCATTATAAATTACTGGTTGCAGCTAACGATTTTAATACTTTATCGTGGGTGTACGATAGCGATAAAATGCGAGAGAGCTCCTTCAAAGCCACAGCCAATGGAGTGGAGTGGATGGAGTTGAATATCTGAATTATTCTTTCTTGAAACCAAGCCGTTTTCCTGTAGCAAAACCACTCGGATTATTTACATAGTTTTTTTGTTCTAGTGTCATATCGCTCATGGCTTCCATAGGAGGCACATAGAGGTCAAAATCGAGTGCGTACAGCATAGTTTGCTCTATGATTTTGATGATGGCAGTTTCGTCAATTTCTTGTTGGCTAAAATTTTTGAATAAAAAGCCTAACTGTCGCTGTCCATCTACATAAAAATGTCCTTCGGAATTTATAAATAGTCGAGCAAGAAGGTAGCCTATATCCCCTAGTCTTTGATACTTTAAGGAATCTGAAAGAAAATTGTAGGCCATAATCATACCGCAGTATCCTCTGTCTTGGGCCTCTGTTACGTACTCCATTTTACTCACTTCATGCTCTGGGGGGAAAGCAAATACGTTTGTATGCATAATAAACGCAATAGTGTCACCACTAAATTTAAGGTGAAATTCGAACTCGCCTTTTTCAAAAAACTGAACCTCTAAGGATGGATCTTTTTTGATAACCTCAGGAGTAAGTTTTTCAGCTATATCTTTAGCACATCTTTTTAGTTCTTCAAACACCGTAAGCGTGTTTCTGTAAATATGTTGTTTTAAGCCCGCTTTCGTGTTTAATCCACTTATAATTCGTACTATATCTTCAGACATTTTTTTGTTATTTATTACAAATCTAATTCTTTACAAAAACATACTAAAAATATGACTGTTAGACTATTAAATAAGTATAAATTAAGGTACTTTCGCAACATCCAATTAAAGACAATTAGAATAAAATGTCAGAAACAGCAAAAATCAGTATTCAAGGAGTAGAAACGGAACTTCCTTTATTGGTAGGTACCGAGAATGAGGTAGGAATAGATATTAGTGGGCTAAGAGCGGCTACTGGAGCTGTTACCTTGGATTTTGGATATAAAAATACAGGAAGTACTACAAGTAGTATTACGTATTTGGATGGAGAAGCTGGAATATTAAGACATCGTGGCTATTCTATTGAAGAATTAGCGGATAAAGCAGAGTTTTTAGAAGTAGCTTATTTACTGATAAACGGAGAGTTACCTACCAAAGAGCAATATGACGCTTGGGATAATGAGATAAGAAGACATACCCTCGTAAATACAGACATACAAAATATGTTTGATGCATGGCCTACAGGATCTCATCCAATGGGACAGCTTATTGCGATGATTTCTTCTTTATCTTCTTTTTATCCTGAAAGTTTGAATCCGAATTCTGGAGAAGAAGCACGCATGAGAACCATTACCAGATTATTGGCTAAAATGCCAACGCTTTGTGCTATGATCTCTAAAAATAGAATTGGTCACCCGATTATCTACCCTAAAAATAACCTAAGCTACGTAGAGAATTACTTGAATATGACATTCAAGCACGTAACGGAGGATTATGAATTAGATCCAGTATTTGTGCGCGCGATGAATAAGTTATTGATTTTACACGCAGATCATGAGCAAAACTGCTCTGCATCTACGGTAAGATTGGTGGGTTCTAGTCATGCAAATTTATATGCTTCTATATCTGCAGGTGTTGCGGCTCTGTGGGGTCCATTGCACGGCGGAGCTAATCAGCAAGTAATAGAAATGTTAGAGGCAATAGCAGCAGATGGCGGCGATGCTCAAAAATATATTGATAAGGCTAAAGATAAAAATGACCCGTTCCGTTTAATGGGTTTTGGCCACAGAGTGTATAAAAACTTTGACCCACGAGCGATTATTATTAAGAAATCAGCAGATGAAGTGTTGGAGAAATTAGGTGTTAGGGATCCTACTTTAGAAATTGCTAAGAAACTAGAACAAGCTGCACTTTCAGATCCTTATTTTATTGAACGTAAATTGTTCCCTAACGTAGATTTCTATTCTGGTATCATTTACCGAGCTATGGGCTTCCCCGTGGAAATGTTTACAGTACTATTTGCACTTGGCCGTCTACCAGGATGGATTGCACAATGGAGAGAGATGATGGATGACAAACAGCCTATCGGAAGACCGAGACAAATATATACAGGTCCGGTGTCTCGTTCCTTTACTCCTTTAAACGAGAGAGGGTAATATACATCTCACTCTAGTCGAGTGAGTTTATGAAATTTAAAATGTGAGCGATACGGTTGGAATTTACAGCGTATCGCTCACATTTTTTTGCATCAAAAAGAAGGTTAAATCAATTTTACTGTCTAAATAAATCCTACTTTATAAACCTAAAAGAGGTTTATAAAGTAGGATTTATTTTTTAATGCCTTCCAAATAAGTGCCTGTTACTTTTGTTTTCAGCATATATTTTTCAGGGTAGATGTCCTCGGCTAAAATAACAAAGTCGGCAAGTTTGCCTTTTTCAAGCGAACCTATTTTTTGTTCCATAGTATTACCTCGTGCTGCCCACAAGGTCATGCCGAGTAAGGCTTCTTTTGGACTTAGGGCTTCTTCCATTTGGAAGCCACCCATCGGTTGATTTTTAGTGTCTTGGCGATAAACAGCCGCAAAAAAAGTCTTTAGAGGCGAGATATCCTCTACCGGGAAATCGGTACCCAACGGCATCCACCCATTTAGCGCTAGTAAACTGTTATACGCGTAAGCGCCATTCATGCGCGTATTACATAAGCGTTTGTCTGCCCAACGCATATCACTGGTGGCATGAGTGGGCTGCACCGAAGGTATTATGGAGTATTTTGAAAATAAGGCTCTGTCTTCGGGAGTTACCACTTGAGCATGTTCAATTCTCCAGCGTTTGTCATTCTTTCCTTTAAGGAATTCGCCGTAAATCTCCAATACTTGTTTATTGGCACTGTCACCTATACAATGCGTGTTAGCCTGGAAGTTAAGATCATATACTTGTTGGCAGAGTTTTACCAGCTGGTTGGGCTCAGTAACCCATACGCCGCTATGCCCGGCGTGGTCGCAATAGGGTTGTTTGAGTTTTGCTCCTCGAGAACCTAAAGCTCCGTCAGCATACAACTTAAACGAGGACACTTGCAACTTATCGTTAGCGATTGGCCCATTCTTTTTGAAATATTCAAAATTTTCAACGGTTGGGTTAGCCATTGCGTATACTCGGATAGTTAAATCCCCCGTTTTTTGTAAACTATCAATGAGTAGTATAGTACTCAGATCTAGGCCAGCATCTGTTACGGTGGTAAGTCCAGCATCAAAACAAGCTTGTTGGCCCATTAATAAAGCTTTAATTTCACTTGATCTTGAAGGAGCCGGAATAATATTATCAATGAGATCCATAGCATTATCGGTTATGATACCTGTCAATCGTCCATTTTGTACTTCTATAGTTCCTCCTGCCACGTTAGTATTTACAGATATGCCCGCGAGCTCTAGTGCTTTAGCGTTGGCCAATCCTGCATGTCCGTCTATCCGTTTCAGAAAAACGGGTGTGTTTGGGAAGTAGGCATTTAGTAAATTATTGGTTAATGTACCTTTTTCTTCCCAGGTTGTTTGATCCCAGCCTCGGCCTGTAATCCAAGCTTCATTGGACATTTTGGCAAATGTTATAGTTCTTTCTATAAGTTCGTCTAAGCTACTAACGTTGATTAAATCAACTTTTTGTAAGGTCAAGCTATATCCGTAAAAATGTGAATGAGCATCAATAAATCCAGGATAAACAGTGCCATCAACCTCTTGAATTTCACCAGTGTACTTAGATTGAATTTCTTTCGCCGTGCCAAAGGCTACAATCTTACCATCACTAATCGCAAGCGCTTCTGCCATATCAAATTCCTCATTGCAGATATAAATCTTATCTGCAATGAGGATTCGGTCTACGGCTATTTTTGGTTCTCCACAAGAACTTATAAAAACAATACCTATCGTGAGGAAGTAAAATAGCGTTTTCATGGTTTATTTAGATCTAGTTTCGGCAAGTTTTAATGCTGCAGGAAGATTGATTTCTGCTCCTGTTTTGGATAGAGTACGTACGTTAACTTTCTTTTTTTGTCCAGGTATACGTTGACGGCCTTTAATCGGGATAGCACTTTGCAATAATATTTCTCTTAACTCGGCTGCGGTAAGATTTGGATAGTAGCTCCAAACAAAACCTGCTACACCTGCCACCACAGGACTCGCCATACTTGTTCCGTCAAATGCTTCATAGTTATTTTCGGGCGTGGTAGAATAAATAGCAACGCCTGGGGCAAAAAGATCCACTTCCTTTTGACCGTAGTTAGAAAATTCTGCAATTTTATTTGGCTTTTTCTTCCAACTTAGTGCGCCCACTTCAATCCAGTTATTGCTGGCATCAAAATTTTTCGGGAAGTTGTCAGTGATGTCATTGTTTTGATTGCTGTTTCCTGCTGCATGTACCAGTAATACACCTTTACTCTCTGCGTATTTTATGGCTTCATTAACAACGTCTACGTTGTAGACATATCCTTTTCCAAAACTCATGTTCACGATTTTAGCACCATTATCTACAGCGTATCGAATACCGTTAGCTACATCTTTATCACGCTCATCTCCATCGGGTACATTTCGGATACTCATAATTTCGCAACTTTGACATATACCTTGAGCTCCAAAATCATTACTCGCGTCTGCTGCGATAATACCGGCTACATGCGTACCGTGAGAAGAGTGCTCACCATAGTAAACGCTGTCGTTTCCATAAAATCTATTGGTTACGTCTGCGTAATCATCCCCAACATTTTCAGGGCGAGGATCGAAGTCTACGTTGTAGTTGTATTTTGCTTGTTGTTTAAAATGTTCGTATCCACCATTTAAGCCTTCTCTCATCGCCGTAAAATTAAGTGGTCGTTTCTTTGAATTGCTCAAAAGCACTTGTTTGGCTGACTCTTCAAACTTGCTTTTGCTTTGATGCGCTTCTAGTTCGGCGATGGTCATATCCTCACCATAACTCTCAGCTAAAAAATCCATACCCAGTTTTAACCCTTCGTAAGCCTCAAAATAAAGCGTCGCATTTACACTGTTGTCCAGGAAATCTTTCTTTACAGTTAGGTATTTGGCATATTCCATTGGGTTTCTTTCTTGTGCGTCGCTATTGCCTTCATAAATGGGTTTAAGTCGGCGATATTCTCGAGTAACCTCTAGGTTGTCTTCAATGGTGCCTCCGATAAAGTTCCAACCATAAACATCGTCTTTGTAGCCGTTTCCGTCATCATCTATACCATTGCCAGCTATTTCACCTTTATTGGTCCAAAGCCTATTTTTGAGATCTGGATGATACACATCTACGCCAGCATCAGCAACTGCCACCACGATTGTAGTAGGTTTTTTATCCTTCATCATTGCTTTGGCTTCTTCAAGCCCAACTCCGGAGTTTATTTTAGAACTGTTTGGTGCTAAATGCCAAAATTGGTCACTCGGATTTTGAGCAAAAATGCTCGATGTAGCAGCAATTAGCGCTATTATTATACTATACTTTTTCATTAATTTTTAAGTTTGAATCACACCTACATTATACTTTGCTACTGGTGCATTATTGGCCATTTCTATACCGGCACTTATCCATTTTCGGGTGTCTAGTGGGTCTATTATCTCATCCACCCAAAGTCTAGATGCGGCATATTCTGGAGTTGTTTGTTTATTGTATCTATCTATTATTTTAGAGAGCAATGCTTGCTCTTTTTCTTCGGTTATTACTTCTCCGTTCTTCGCTAAGCTTGCTTTTTCTATTTGCAATAAAACCTTTGCTGCTTGCTCGCCCCCCATTACGGCTATCTTGGCACTTGGCCAAGCCACGATAAGTCTTGGGTCGTATGCTTTACCGCACATAGCATAGTTGCCGGCCCCATAACTATTGCCCATTATCACGGTAAATTTAGGAACGGTGCTGTTGCTCATGGCGCTTACTAGTTTTGCTCCATCCTTTATTATGCCGCCGTGCTCACTTCTGCTACCTACCATAAATCCTGTAACGTCTTGCAAGAACAGCAGAGGTACTTTCTTTTGGTTACAGTTCATGATAAATCGTGCTGCTTTATCGGCACTGTCAGAGTAAATCACCCCACCAAACTGCATTTCACCTTTTTCGCTTTTTACGAGCTCGCGGTTATTGGCAACAATACCAACAGCCCAACCATCTATGCGGGCATAACCACATAATATGGTTTTCCCGTATTTTTCCTTGTACTGCTCAAACTCAGAATTATCCACCAATCGATGAATAATTTCTAGGGTATTGTAGGTTTTGGAACGTTCTGCAGGTAAATGTCCATAAAGCTCTTTTTCCTTTAATTTAGGTTTAAATGCTTCAGTTCTGCTAAATCCTGCTTTTTCAAATGATCCTACTTTATCCATCAAAAACTTGATGCGGTCTAAACAAGCTTGGTCATTGGGAAAACGATCGTCAATTACCCCAGATAAGTCCGTTTGAGAAACAGAGCCTCCCAATGTTTCGTTGTCTATATTTTCACCGATAGCAGCCTTTACTAAGTAGCTTCCCGCTAAAAAGATACTACCTGTTTTATCTACAATGAGAGCCTCATCACTCATTATGGGCAAGTATGCGCCACCTGCAACACAGCTTCCCATTACTGCAGCTATTTGCGGAATACCTCTACTGCTGAGAATGGCATTATTTCTAAATATCCTACCAAAGTGTTCTTTGTCTGGAAATATCTCATCTTGCATAGGTAAGAAAACGCCTGCGCTATCTACCAAATAGATAATAGGCAAGTTGTTTTCCAAGGCAATTTCTTGAAAACGTAGATTTTTTTTGGCCGTAATAGGGAACCAAGCACCTGCTTTCACGGTAGCGTCATTGGCTACAATTAGGCATTGTCTGCCCGCTACTTTGGTAATACCACCTACTACGCCTCCTGCCGGACATCCCCCGTATTCTGGGTACATTTCATATCCTACGAAGGTGCCGATTTCTAAAAAATCTGCATCGTTATCTTTTAGGTATTCTATGCGCTCACGTGCCAATAATTTGCCTTGCGCTTTTTGTTTGGCAGCAGATTTTTCGCCACCACCGAGGTGTATTTTTTTAGCTAATTTGACATAGTCACTCAGTAAAATCTTATTGGTGTCTTCGTTTTTATTAAATGCTAATTCAGATGGACTCATTTTGTGCCTCAAACGTAATGAAATTTGACGATTTATGCTTGGCTTGAATAGGTATAAATAACAAATTAACAGATGAAATAATAAAATAAGCATGCGGTAATACGGCCAGTAAAGGATTGAAAATGACCTAGAATAGGGCGCTAGTTGAGAAAAGTATTAAATCGTATCGTTTTAACTTTAGGGTTCTGTTAACTTCGCACACGTGCAAACTTTCTTTTCACATGGCAAATTATTAATCACAGGGGAGTATGTGGTGCTAGATGCTGCATTATCCTTAGCACTGCCTACCAAATTGGGCCAGAAAATGGAGGTGGTATTTGAAGAAAACCTGAACGATAATACGCTAACGTGGTATAGCCTAGACAGTGAGGGTGAAACCTGGTACCGAGAAGAGTTTTTGTTGGTAGAAGTAAATAATCAACTACAAGTACAAACGCATCCGATGGATGTTTGTACTACCAATGCTATAACCGATAAACTGTGTCAAATACTAACGAAGGCCATTGCCTTAAATCCTGAGTTTTTGAAAAACGGAAGTTACGTGGTAAAAACATATCTTGAATTTCCGAATAACTGGGGCCTTGGTAGCAGCAGTACCTTACTCTGTAACATAGCAAAATGGGCAGAAGTAGATGCTTTTGAATTGCTAGAAGCTAGTTTTGGAGGGAGTGGATACGACATCGCCGTGGGGATGCTTGGAGGAGATGTTTTGTATCGCAGTCCAGCAATGTGGGAAGGCTATGTGTACCAACCTTCTTTTAAAGATAAATTGTACTTCGTGCATCTGAACCAAAAGCAAGACAGCCGTGAGGGAATAGCGGCATACAAAAGCAAAAAAGCTAAAGTTCAGGACATAGAAATGATTTCTGACCTAACAGAATCGCTCATTGCTTGCCACGATTTTGATGCGTTTCAGCAACTTATTACGGCCCATGAAACCTGTATTTCGGGCATACTCGAAATGCCTACAGTTAAAGAAAAATTATTTGCAGATTATCCGTTTGCAATCAAAAGTTTGGGTGCTTGGGGAGGTGATTTTATTTTAGCATGTGGCGACAATCAAACAAGAGATTACTTTCATCAAAAAGGATTTGAAACCGTTTTGTCTTATTCTGAACTTATCAAATAACCCATTTTGTATTCACTAAACACCGTTTACCTTTGTTACCACTAATCTAAATGACCACTTATACCACCGCCTGGAAGAGTCCTAGCAATATAGCACTTGTAAAATATTGGGGTAAAAAGCCAGAAGGAATTCAAATACCTAGCAATTCGTCAATTAGCTTAACGCTAAATAATTGTGCTACAATCACCAAACTTACCTTGGTAGAACAAGTTGATTTAGAAATTACTGTACTTTTGGAAGGGAACCAAGAACCCGGGTTTATTCCAAAAATTGAGCAGTTTCTGCACCGAATATCAGGCGTGTTTCCGTTTGTGCTAAATGGAAAATACACCGTGGATACGAGTAATAGTTTTCCGCATAGTAGCGGTATAGCCAGTAGCGCCAGCGGTATGAGTGCATTAGCACTTTGTATTTGTGATATTGCGAAAGAAAAAGGATTATTAGCAGAAAAAGACTTCAAACAAACTGCGTCTATATTGGCCAGATTAGGAAGTGGAAGTGCAAGCCGAAGCATCTATGGACCAATGGGGCAATGGGGAGAGCATCCCGATTATAGAGGCAGTAGTGACGAATTTGCGATTCCCTATACAGACATTCACTCGGTATTTACAGATTTTTGTGATACCATATTATTAGTGCACCGCGGACAAAAAACGGTAAGTAGTACCGTAGGTCATGGCTTGTTAAAAGACAATCCCTACGCCACAGCACGATTTGCTCAAGCTCAAGAAAATATGATTGCGATGAAAAGCATTTTAAAATCAGGAGATTTAGACGCTTTCATAGCTTTAGTAGAAAGTGAGGCACTTACCCTGCATAGCCTAATGATGAGTAGTAATCCTTATTTCATTTTAATGAAGCCCAACACGCTCAAAATCATAGAAGCCATTTGGGCGAAGAGAGAGAAAGATGCAGTGAAATGGTGCTTTACCTTGGATGCTGGAGCCAATGTTCATTTTCTTTATCCG
>Ga0102897_1000674_pt1 | contig 10668 bp, 14 predicted proteins | sample Colrivmet1554B02_FD_78453 | JGI IMG/M metagenome (GOLD analysis project Ga0102897, IMG submission 78453) | Estuarine microbial communities from the Columbia River estuary - metaG 1554B-02 | ecosystem: Environmental > Aquatic > Marine > Intertidal zone > Estuary | place: USA: Columbia River...
GTTTAAAACGTACGAACAGGTTCGATTCCTGTCCTGACTACAAGCCTTTAACACCAAAGAGAAATGAAACATATTATTGAACAATTAAAAGAACAGAGAGAAAAAGCAAAACATAAATTTGTTATATTAGCTAAGTAATCAGATAACAACAACGAAACATGAACAATTACGAAGTACAGCTGCACGAAGAGGGTCCAGGCTTAAGCGACACCTACCTGGTCAATAAGAAAGATTGTACAGTAGGACTGTACATCAATGCCTACACACCTGAAGAGGCGGTAGAGCGGTACAAAAAGTTTATGAAATAGTTGCAAAAAAGTTTTTTTATCTCAGTTTTTTTGGTTATATTTACTTATAACAATTGGTAATAGACACTATGAAAGTTCAAAACATCCTCCAAGCCATCCAAGAAGGTCAATTCTCTGACGCTGAATTGCGTAACATCAACCAAGTTTTGGTTGCCCGTTTAAAAGCTAGCCGTAAGGTAGCTAATGTTGTAGCTAAGGCCTCACTTGAGGTTGGTATGGAAGTGGTAGTTAACCACCCTAAATTGGCTGGTCGTACCTTCGAATTGGTAGAGATCAAGCGTACTAAAGCAAGTGTTCGTGCTCGTGGAGCAATGTTCGGTGGCTACAATGTTCCATTGTCTATCGTGGTACCAGCTTAATTGTTAACAACTTTAGCAAAAAAAGTTGAAAAAAAGTGACCCAGGATTTCCCTGGGTCGCGGGTATTTGTTATATTTACTAAGTAAACAGATAACAGATGAACAAGTACACTTTCACCGTATTAGGCTCAGGACAGATCGAGCTAATGGACGTTAATTCTCGCCAGCAAATGTATGTTGAATCAGACCACGTCAAGTATGACTGGTTGCTTCAGAACCGTGGCCGAGTAATCACCATTTCAGAAAAGGGTCGCTGGAACTCCAGTAACGACTATAACAACTACTACGGTACAAAGGACAGTAGGACCCTAGAGGTACAAGCCAATGCCAAGATGGCAACCAATTCTCCAGTAGAGGTCCAATTCACTAAACTGGCAGATCTAACCATAGATGATTCCCTGTTCACCCCAATGCAGACTGGTACGATCTTCGATAAGTTTGTATCTACTGAAGGTGGTATTCTACCGGCCACCAACCTAATGGCTGCTGGAGCCCCAGGTGTTGGTAAGACAACGGTTCTACTGGAGATGCTGGCCAAGTTACAGGAAGCGGGTAAGAAGGTCCTGTTCATCTCAGCCGAGATGTCAGAGATGGACATGGCTCGTTACCTTCGCCGTTTCCCCCAATGGGCCCAACTGCCCATCCTATTCCTAAACAACTACGACTCCCAGTCAGATAAGGTGGTCGAGGCCTCTCTAATGCAAGGTTGGGACGTGGTTCTAACCGACTCCTATACCGAGATGAACGACACCGTCAAGGATCACACCTCCTGGTCACGAGGCAAGTGCGAAAAGTGGTTCCTAGACCTGATGACCCAACACAACAAGGGCCTGTCGGGTAAGTTCACCTCCTTTATCACCATCCTCCAATTATCCAAAGGAGGCCAGTTCGTCGGCTCCAATAAACTAAAACACATGACAAGTGCCATGTTAACCTTAGACTGGCACGGCGGAGAGAACTCTGGTCAACGGTACATGGAATTCTCTAAGAACCGAATGGGAGAAGTAGGTAAGAAACTATTCTTTAACCTCCGAGACGGTGTTAATTTCGAAGAAGCCCGCTACCAGCGAGACCTGTTTAACGACCAGATCCTAGAACAGGAGCAACAGGCGATGGAAACCGAAGGCATGCACTTTGACCGAATCTTTGGCCTAACAGCTGAAGACCACGCCGAAGCCGAGGCCCAAACGGCAGAAGACCTATAATCCGCACATCTGTTTACACTGGGCATGCGGAGCCCACCCCTTAGTCAGCCTACCAGTGTGTGAGTGCTGGCTAAGAGGGGGTAGGGGGCCCTGTGACGGGTGTCTGTTAGTTAGCTCGGGTTTAACTGGGGACCATGAACATTAGGGAACATTGAGACTTGGGCCCACCCTTGCAGGCCTATCTGTCGTATGAGACCTCTATTTATGGGCGGACTAGTGACGGCTCTAAGGGCCACATACCTTTGGTTTGTCTTGATCTAGTGATTGCTTTGAACCTGTAACGGGGAGTCGGGTTTGTCTAGATTGTTTTTATTAGTTTGCTTATCTAGCCTATCTAGATTTTTATTATTTAGTTCTATATCTAGGTGGTTTGTTCGGGCCACGTGCGACGGTGGTTCGGGCTAGTCCTCGGGCGGGCAGGCCTGCGGGTAGGTAGTGATTGGGTGATGTTTGGACCGGTTTGGCCCGGAAAACTTGATTTTTTTATTTTTTTATTTTTTCGGGTCAGATTTATTTGTTATATTTACTTATAACAATTGGTAATAGACAATGAATCTTGCTCTTAAACAACTCCTCAACGCTAACGCGACCTCTTCTATGGAAGATATTCTCACTGTATTCCAGCACATGGAAGAAAAGATGATTGAACGAGGCCACCGGGTCAACTCCAACCCTGCCGCCGCCCTGGCTGAAGAAATGCTAGCTGCGGCCTTGACCAGTCTAACTGGTCAATCTAACGTAGTTGAATTGTCCAAAGGATATGACGTTCGAAACCACGTTACTGGAGAACTGATCGAGGCCAAATCAACGGTTAGCTCTAATCGCTCAGTCGGTGGCCTAAAAGACAAAGGTACTTCTGATAAGATCGCAGTCATTCACTATGTAGCCAATGACAAAACTCGAATTGAAAGCGCTATCATCTATCCTACTAATGTGATCATGCAGAATCGCACAACCAAGAAGATGAACCTGACTGCCAAAGTCCAGCGTGAGATCAAGCACCTTGGACTGGACATCACTGAAGCCATGAACGAACAACTCTCTAACATCTAATAAAAATGAAACGATACACTAAAGGAATCCGATCTGTAGACCATCCAATCGATGAAGTATTCTCTGCGTATGGAGTTAATCGTGAAACTGCGTTCGTAGACGAATTCTTCAACCAAGAAGAAATTAACACCATATTGGAGGCCTGCGGCTTTACCAGCGTTGACAAGCCAGTTCGTCAACTGGAACACCCGGTTCAGATTGGTTTTGCGACCAAGCGCGCTGACTTGACCTTTGAAGACGAAGGTAGCTTGTATTACTTTGAAGTTATGAGCCAGTCTCAAGGTGGTAAGTGGGACAATGATCACCACGAACAGTTCTACCTGAAATCTGCTCGTTTAAAGCAACAATACGATCAAGTTTACTCCTTTGCGATTGCTTTTAAAGAGTTTGATCCTGTGTACTTAGACGAATTCTCTAAGATGGAAGATTCATACGCCATTCACCTGCGTTTTAACGACCAGGGCTACTTTGCTGATGTTTACGGTGTAGAAGAAAAGCAGCGTAAGACCAGTGTTAAATTGGCTTCAATGGAAGAACTGGGTCAGAAGTGGATGGACGTTGCTCGTGACCAAATGGGCTTTCAAAACCGTAAGTCTGAACCTCAGCGTTCACGTTACCTGTACATTGGTAAAGCCTTGACTGGTAAGCGTCTTGGTATTGAGTGGGTGATGAACCAGTCTGAATCTACCCTTGGCATCAAGGTTCATGGTGAAATTGTACGTGATCACGGTTATACGTTGATTGTTGATAACTCTCAGCAGATTGTTGACAATTTGACCAAAAAGGTTGAAGGCTTTAAGTTTGTTAAAATGTCTTCGGGTGAAACTGACCGTACCTTTACCTTTGAGTTTGATACAACTGACTTTAGCAAAGCTAACGTTCAATTGCTGAAAGACATCACGGTGGCCTTCGCTGAAGAGTGTGGCCTTGAACACCTAGTTTCTTAATTATGAACAAGCACGAATACTCCGCTAAATACGATACCCACTATGACGTTGAAACTGGAGAGTGGATTGAAAAACTAGGTTTCTGCGAACCTGGTGAGTGTACCTATTGTGATGCCTACTACGCAGATGGTAATCCTAAAACCGCTTTTGAAGCCCCTGAAGATGCACGCTGAATTTACTGAAGTCAAGATTGTTGAATTATTAATGGCAATGGACGCCAATTCAACTTGGTCCTTACCGATTGAAGATGGAACTTTAGAGGTCTATTATGATGGAACAGATTGGGCTGTTGAACGGGTTTCAGACGAATATGACGAGAGTTACATGTATGAAAGTCCTTTAATAGCAGCTAAAGAAATCTTATACTACTATGAAAATAATTAAACTTGATCGTAAGAATCGGATGTTAAGGATTGGATTTGGCCTATGGGACGGTCATCCATTCTTTCGAATTGATCTTTGGTGGATCGGAATTAGATTAAGCTAAAATTTAATTCTTGGGCCCGCAGTTGGAATCACACCCTGTCTTTTCAACTCGGGCTCAATGATCAATTCATAAAACAGGCACCTAGACCACTCTTCGGCTGATTGTTCCCATGGACGGTCTTGCCAATCCATCGGTTCAGGGTATTCAACCCCATCAAATGTAGTTGGCTCTTGAACTAATCTACCACTGGCCATATCAATCACATGACCCATTTCATGAAGCAGGGTTCTAATTCTAATCTCTTCGTTAATACCGTAAAAGACGCTTAATTCAACAAGATACGTTTTGGGACCAATTTCAGTTGTTAAACCTGAGATGGTAGAAAAAAGAGGGCTAGCGTGTTTGTAATAAATTGTTACGTCAGAATCTAAGTACTTTAGACCAACGCGTTTGATAAGTTCAATATCTAGGGATTTGGATGTTTGATATACTGAGCGAATTCTTTGACTATTCAATTGAAAGGTCATCAACACGAAAATTAGTGTTATTAAGAATCTCACTTACATCAGTAATCTATTCCGGCGGTACCATGACCTGAAGTTCCTGGGTGAAGCATACTCAATTTAGAACCAGAACCTTCTTCTTCTAATGCGCGCTGCGCATATAAGAGATCGCACTCTAGTACGTAACTTGAACCGTTGTTTCTTGTGATTATAAAATGTGCCATCTCCCTAAACATTTTATTAGTTATAAAGTATATATCATATAATTGGTGATTATATAAGAGCTCCTCAAACCTAATTTCAAAGTTCATAGGCGCTGTAAAATCTTTCTTGGATTAGACCATGAAAGAAACCAATCTAATTATACTGTCAGGTGGCTGTCACGTCTCCCAGGGTGTGTTCCAGGAACACATCTCAGGAGAAGATAGAGTTAAGTTAGTTATGAGTGAAAATCACGAGGGTTGGCCCTATACGTTGCACAATTTAGGTGTCAAATCGTCTAAAGACCTTGTAAGATTTCTTCGATTTCTGGTCCGTGATAAACGTAAATTGATCGTTCTCTAACGGTTAACTCATGACCCTGTCGGATTCTTAAGGCAATACTGAATAATCTTTTATCTTCAGCTACGCCAGTTTCAATCCATTCTTGCCACTCGTTATCAGGAACAATTTCGATCATTCTTCAGTTTCTTCATACCAATCCGAAGTTGCCGTCACTTGATAGCATTCTTCAAAATCCATGGTATTGATTATGGTTACTCCGTCGAATGTATTAGGCATTCGACCAGTCCAAGATACCAGGCACATTGTACCGTCTACACTCTTTCTGCAAGATTCAAACGTTTGCTCTAATCCTGACCAATTTAGGCCTTCTGCATCCTGTGTAGAAATAATGATGTATGTTGTAGTTTCCATTATGCGTGGTTAGATGTGTAAGTTATGCCGTTGTAGCCGGTGTATGGCGCGCCACCGATATCATGATCTAATGAATTTTCAAAGTTGTAGATAAATGGGTATCTAGTATCGATAGGAATAGATCTAGGGCACCCACCGTTATACATCAAATCAACGTATTCCTGATCACTTAGTAGCGATAAACCTAAATTCTGCGCCATGAACAGTTCAGCTCCACCAGAAAAAGTAGCAAGTTGATCCATATACATGTTAGTACAGTTGGCTACTGAAAGGTTGGCAGGATTTATACTAATACCATGATATATTGAAGTTGCACCAGTACTGATAACTGATCCATTTCTCGTTGTTAATGATGGCGTTAGTAATTGTCCATTCCAATATAGACTAACGCTAGTATTTGTTGTAGCACTACCAAATCCAGCACCATTATAAATGAACATTAAGTGAACGTAACCGTTTGAATTCTTATTGATATTTGGGTTACTAGCCGTCCAATAGTTAGTTGAGCTAGTTGAACCGGTGATAGGGCTATTGGCGGCAGTATGTAAAGGCCACTGATACTTAATAGAATTAGCAGTAGTGGAATGTCTAAACTCAAATTCAAGTCTATTTAACGCAGTCAAAGGTTGGTATAGAATTCTAATAAAATCCTCATCGGCATTATTAAATAGAGATTGACCCCAAAGCCATCTAAGTGCGGTGTTAGGCCAATATGGCGCTTGAATGTTAATCCACATTGACCAAATCTGCCTTAGATTACCCTTCATAGGTCCAACTCCACCCTTTAGAGCATAGTCATCTACTCCATCCGCTGATAGAGCGTAAAGGTTATTAGGGTCACATATATTAGTTGGACCGAATTTTCTTGCAAAAGCTGTTAACATTATGGTTGCAATTTTAGTGTTACTGTTAGACCTGACACTTCAGCGTCAGTGAATGGGGCACCTGAGTTATAAGTTACATGTAATGTGTATTCAGATCTAACGGTCATTGAAATACCAGTAGGCACGATGTGACTTCTCTGTCCGCCTGGGAATGTGGTGGTGTGAGAAGAATACGTAAGGTTAGAGGTATTTTTACAAACGATGTTCCAGTTGTGTGGGATGCCGCTCCAGAAAGTACCATAAGACAAAACAATTTCAGTAACTTGCCATTGGTGGAAAGCTGATGGAATCACAACAAATGCATCAGAGAAATATGTTGTTCCAGTTTCCCAGCTGGCGAGAGCATAATTCTGAGGAACCACGTTGATAGCAATGAATTCAGCGCTAAGACCTGAAGAACCCGAAGAACCTGAAGTACCCGAAGTACCCGAAGAACCCGAAGCACCATTTGTACCTGATGAACCTGAAGTACCTGAAGTACCATTTGTACCCGATGTGCCGTTTGTACCAGATGTGCCGTTTGTACCAGATGAGCCCGAAGTACCTGAAGTACCATTTGTACCCGATGTGCCGTTTGTACCAGATGTGCCGTTTGTACCAGATGAGCCCGAAGTACCGCTTGTACCTGACGTACCATTAGTACCTGATGTACCGTTCGTGCCAGATGAGCCCGAAGTACCGCTTGTACCCGATGTGCCGTTTGTACCAGATGTGCCGTTTGTACCAGATGAGCCCGAAGTACCTGATGAACCTGAAGTACCTGACGTACCATTAGTACCTGATGTACCGTTCGTGCCAGATGAACCAGAAGTACCTGATGAACCTGACGTACCTGACGTACCGTTAGTACCTGACGTACCGTTAGTACCTGAAGTACCGTTTGTACCAGATGAGCCCGAAGTACCGCTTGTACCTGACGTACCGTTAGTACCTGACGTACCGTTAGTACCTGAAGTACCGTTTGTACCAGATGAGCCCGAAGTACCTGATGAACCTGAAGTACCTGACGTACCATTTGTACCCGATGTGCCGTTTGTACCAGATGTGCCGTTTGTACCAGATGAGCCCGAAGTACCTGATGAACCTGAAGTACCGTTAGTACCTGACGTACCGTTAGTACCTGAAGTACCGTTTGTACCAGATGAGCCCGAAGTACCGCTTGTACCTGACGTACCATTAGTACCTGATGTACCGTTTGTACCATTTGTACCTGAAGAACCTGAAGTACCGTTTGTACCCGAAGAACCCGAAGTACCCGAAGTACCATTTGTACCTGATGAACCAGATGTACCGTTCGTGCCAGAAGTACCATTTGTACCTGATGTACCGTTCGTGCCAGATGAACCAGAAGTACCTGATGAACCGTTCGTGCCAGAAGTACCATTTGTACCTGATGTACCGTTCGTGCCAGATGAACCAGAAGTACCTGATGAACCTGAAGTACCTGACGTACCATTAGTACCTGATGTACCGTTCGTGCCAGATGAACCAGAAGTACCTGATGAACCTGAAGTACCTGAAGTACCATTTGTACCCGACGTGCCGTTTGTACCAGATGAGCCCGAAGTACCGCTTGTACCTGACGTACCATTAATACCTGAAGTACCGTTAGTACCCGATGATCCCGAAGTACCTGATGAGCCTGAAGTACCATTTGTACCCGATGTGCCGTTTGTACCAGATGTGCCGTTTGTACCAGATGAACCCGAAGTACCGCTTGTACCTGAAGTACCGTTAGTACCGGATGATCCCGAAGTACCTGACGTACCGTTAGTACCTGAAGTACCGTTTGTACCCGATGAACCAGAAGTACCTGATGAGCCTGAAGTACCATTTGTACCCGATGTGCCGTTTGTACCAGATGAACCCGAAGTGCCATTAGTACCAGAAGTACCGTTTGTACCAGAAGAACCTGAAGTACCTGAAGTACCTGATGAGCCTGAAGTACCGTTTATACCTGAAGTACCGTCTGTGCCAGATGAACCTGAAGTACCAGATGAACCTGAAGTACCATTTACACCTGAAGTACCTGATGAACCCGAAGTACCATTAGTACCTGAAGTACCAGATGAACCTGAAGTACCATTAGTACCTGAAGTACCAGATGAACCTGAAGTACCATTTACACCTGAAGTACCTGATGAACCCGAAGTACCATTAGTGCCTGATGTACCGTTTGTACCAGAAGAACCTGAAGTACCAGATGTACCGTTTGTACCGGATGTGCCGTTAGTACCAGAAGTACCGTCTATACCCGATGAGCCTGAAGTACCAGATGTACCGTTTGTACCGGATGTGCCGTTAGTACCAGAAGTACCGCCTGTACCTGATGAGCCTGAAGTACCGTTTATGCCCGACGTACCATTCGTACCCGATGTACCATTTGTACCCGACGAGCCTGAAGTACCGTTCGTACCGTTCGTACCAGAAGTACCGTCTGTACCTGATGAGCCCGATGTACCTGAAGTACCGTTTACACCTGAAGTACCAGATGAACCCGAAGTGCCATTAGTACCAGAAGTACCGTTTGTACCAGATGAACCCGAAGTACCGTTTACACCTGAAGTACCAGATGAACCCGAAGTGCCATTAGTACCAGAAGTACCGTTTGTACCAGATGAACCCGATGTGCCGTCTGTGCCAGATGAACCTGACGTACCGTCTGTGCCAGATGAACCCGAAGTACCATTAGTACCTGAAGTACCATCTGTACCTGATGAACCCGAAGTACCGTTTACACCTGAAGTACCGTCTGTGCCTGATGAGCCAGAAGTACCATTTGTACCCGAAGTACCATCTGTACCTGATGAGCCCGAAGTACCGTTCGTGCCAGATGAACCTGATGTACCGTCTGTGCCACTTGAGCCTGAAGAACCATTATCTCCTGAAGTACCAGACGAGCCTGAAGTACCGTTTATACCTGATGTACCGTCTGTACCCGAAGAACCTGAAGTACCGTTTATACCTGAAGTACCATCAGTACCAGACGAGCCTGAAGTACCGTTTACGCCTGATGTACCATCTGTACCTGAAGATCCAGAAGTACCGTCTGTACCAGATGAACCCGATGTGCCGTCTGTGCCAGATGAACCTGACGTACCGTCTGTGCCAGATGAACCCGAAGTACCATTAGTACCTGAAGTACCGTTTATACCTGAAGAACCTGAAGTACCATCAGTTCCTGAAGAGCCAGAAGAACCATTATCACCTGAAGTACCTGAAGAACCTGATGTACCGTCGGTGCCAGATGAACCTGAAGTGCCATCAGTGCCTGAAGAACCTGAAGTTCCATCTGTACCTGAAGTACTAGACTCAAGACCAAATGTAGTTACTAAGTATGAATAATGTTCTGTTCCTTCAGTAAAGAATGTAACGTCTCTCGGTGTTGTATCATTATTGTTTGCGTATATGTCGATTACAACTCTATCGGTAATATTTAATGAACTTGATAATACTAGCGCATTAAGTTTTATTTCTACAGGAGTCGTATTGTTAGTCCCGAAGCCAACTTCAACTTGATCTGATTGGAACAATAATGTTTTTGATCCGCCTGTAGAATTTACTTTAGATACTGTATAATATACTTCTACATCACTGGTTGCTGACTCCTTTGTAAAATAAAGGTAGGCATGCCATATACCATTTGGAATTGATGTAACTCCTGGGAAGCCAGGGTTTGTAACAAATGATGAATTTATTTTAACACCTTGTTGGTTAGCGAGAAGCGTTACAGATGCAGAATATTCAGGTGAATTTGATGTCAGTCTGCTTAGCGCCCTGTCAGGTATAATATCACTTAAGGTCGACGCATTAAAGAATAGGTTAGCACCACCGCCAATACCATCTATACCAGATGTACCTGAAGAACCAGAAGTACCATTGTCACCTGAAGTACCTGAAGAACCCGAAGTACCATCTGTACCAGATGAGCCAGAAGTACCATCAGTACCTGAAGAACCAGAAGTACCATCAGTACCTGAAGAACCCGAAGTACCAGGATCACCTGCTAAACCATCTGTGCCCGAAGAACCAGAAGTACCATCTGTACCTGAAGAACCTGAAGTACCA
>Ga0102897_1000675_pt1 | contig 10657 bp, 9 predicted proteins | sample Colrivmet1554B02_FD_78453 | JGI IMG/M metagenome (GOLD analysis project Ga0102897, IMG submission 78453) | Estuarine microbial communities from the Columbia River estuary - metaG 1554B-02 | ecosystem: Environmental > Aquatic > Marine > Intertidal zone > Estuary | place: USA: Columbia River...
CATTTAAATATTCATTGGTCTTTGTAAAGTGCCCACAGCTTTTCTGATCCCCTGGATAAATGAATGGTTTAGATGTTTTGTATACGCCTAAACCAGAAGGGTGAGAAGATTTCAAAATAAGGTGTTTCTCTGGATTCTGAATATTTTCTTCAAGCGACTGTGCGTGACTGCCCCACAGTAACCAAACCAAGCCACTTCTATTGCAAGATAGTTTTTGAATGAGTGTCTCTATAAGAGGCTTCCATCCTAATTGCGCATGTGAATTAGCCTCTCCCAAACGAACGGATAAAGCGGTATTTAAAAGGAGGACACCTTGTTTTGCCCAGTGACTTAAATCACCATGGCGGAGTAAGCCAAATCCCTCAATCAGAAGGGCTTTATTCATATTACGTAATGAGCTCGGAAAAAGTTTCGAACCCGGCGGAATAGTATCTGGTATAGAAAATGCTAAGCCTTGCGCCAAGTTTGGTGAATGATATGGATCTTGTCCGAGCAAAATGACTTTTACTGAATCAAGCGGAGTGAGTTGTAAGGCATAAAAAAGCTTATCTTTGTCGGGCCGAATTTTTATTCCATACACTTTGTGTTCTTGTTCGAACGCTTCGCATAGCTGTTGCCAGGCAGGGGATTCTAAATAATCGCCCAGTAGTAATTGCCAGTCGTTTGGAATGAGCTGCTGTAAAGAAATATGCAAAGTAGAAATTGGTGGGACGATATTCAGGATACGTTTGAAGTCCTCAGCTCATACTGGGGAGGGGCGATAAGCTTTAGTGGAATATTCACTTGATAACCTTGATCCTGGCGGAAGTATTGGATTGTTAAATGCTTAGCTTTCTGAAGACTTGCAAGCACTTGGTCTAAGCGTTGACCTGTAACCCTCTGAGAATTGATGCTACTAATTAGATCATTTGGGGCTAGCCCAGCCTGTTGGGCAAGACCTCCATCCAGCACATGGCTTAGCTTCAGCCACCCACCCGTTTCCGTAAACCGAATTCCGAGTGCTAGTTTTAGTTCTTCAACAAAACCCGATTGCTTTTGGGCTACCTCAATACCAGCGATTTGGGGTAGCCAAAGTTGTAGTGGCACATCGAGCGTGCCCTCAATATAGTTCTTCTTGAAGGTGTGCCAGGTCTTATTAAAACTAGGCCCCATGACGGATGTGATCGTAATATCAAGCGCATATTGATTTATACCAACACCTTTTTTGCCATGCTCTTTCCATAAAGAACGCATGACATCATCTAAGGAGTATTTACCCATACTATGATGGCGTATGAGCAAATCAAGGCCTAGTGCGATGAGTGATCCTTTAGCGTAATAACTCACTACTGCATTGGGAGTGTTCTCATCTATTTGGTAGTACTTGGTCCACGCATCAAATGAACTATCGGCCACACTTTGTTTTAATCGACCGGGGTTACGCAAAACGCTATTCCAGGTATTAGCCAGCAGCTCTAGGTAGCGTTTCTCTGAGATGCATTTACTTCGCACAAGTTGTAGATCATCATAGTAGCTTGTGAAGCCTTCAAAGAGCCATAGCAAGCGTGTGTAGTTACGCTGACCAAGATCATAGGGTTGAAATGCTTTAGCCTCAATGCGTTTTACCAGCCAAGCATGAATATACTCATGACTACATAAACCCAAGAGCTCCTCATACGACTTTTTGGGTTTCTTGGGATCGTGATCAAGGTAAGGTAATTGATCGCGTTTGCATAGCAGAACAGTGCTGCTACGATGCTCTAGGCCACCATATCCCTCTAAGGCAGCGTTCACAATAAACAAATAGCGAGAAAATGGTGCTTTTGGTTTGTGAGGATCAAATAGACGAATTGTCTCGGCGCAGATATTACGCAGATCATCTGCAAGCCTTTTCTTATCCAGGAGCTCAGATTGCTCAGAGCTAAGACCTTGAATTACCATTGCATGGTTTGTGCCAAATACTTCCCACTCAATGACATCAAAGCGACCCAGCGCAATCGGATGATCAATCAGATCATCATAATTTTTTGCTAAATAAAATCCAAATCCATTGGAGTCAGTTTTTACAGGAGTAAGTGTGCACTGAACGTCCCATTGCAGCAGAGCCTGGTCAGCTGGAGGAGCAATCGCCAGAGAACATGGGAGGTGAGCTTGGCCTTGAACCCCTAGGCATAGGCTGGTTAGATTAAAGAAACCACGGTTTTGGTCTAAATAGGCGGCCCGCACTGATTGATCAAAGGCGTAGACTGTTGTGATGATTTCACAGCTACCGATATTTTTTGGCAAGCGCCAGCGATCATTGTCGAGCCGCTCAAGTGGGATTAATTTACGTAGCTCAGTTTTCTTAACAGAAGTAAATGCAGTAATTGTTTCAATCTGTTTACTAAAGTCTCGTATTAAATAGCTGCCTGGTATCCATGCGGGCATCGCAATGATTTGACCCGCTGGGTCTGGATTCTCAATGACGAGCTTTACGGTAAAACGATGACCATGTAAATCATCCGGCCAGACGGTGTATTGGACAGCAGGCATTGTGTTGGCTTGCATTTGTAGCTTACTTAAGCGAGGCTAATTTTTTTTCAATATCAGCTAATTGAACCGCTCCAGGAAAGCGACTACCATCCGTAAAGAAGATGGTTGGGGTGCCATTAATCCCATAGTTTTTAGCAAGGGCCATATTCTTATCAATTGGATTGGCACAATCAGATTTGCCAGTAGGGCTTTGATTATTGAGCATCCAATCATTCCAAACTTTTTGCTGATCAGATGCGCACCAAATCTGTTTAGATTTGAGAGACGAGTCCGCTGACAAAATTGGAATGAGATAGTTATAAATGGTTACGTTATCGAGTTGTTGTAGCGTTCTTTCAAGACGTTTGCAATAACCACAATTAGGATCAGAGAACACGGCAATTTGACGGCTACCATTGCCACGAATCACCTTAAATGCCTGCGCTTGTGGAAGCTCAGACCACTTGATGCGATTAATATCTTCTTGGCGCTTAGCCGTTACGTTATTACCCGTAGCCAATTCAACCATTTCGCCTTGGATCAAATATTTAGCATTAGAGTCCGTGTAAAAAATCTCATTGTTCACCTGTACTTCAAAAAGACCTGGAATCGGCGAGGCGGTAACGTTTCGGACATTCGCAGCAGTTCCAAGACGCTTTTGTACTTCAGCACGGATTTGTTTTTCATTCAGAGCAAATGCTGAACTTGCCAGGCCTAACAAAATAAGGCAGATTCCTACTCGTTTTAAATTCTTTGTTATCAATTTATTCTCCAAGGGCCCGTTCAATTAATTGTCGTTTAATCATGTGACTGCGATTTACAAAACCCAGACCCCAATTACGAATTTGCTTTTCAAGGGGGCGGCTAGTACCAAATAACCTCTTTAAGCGATGCGTAATCCAAAGCAGTGAGCTTGTATCGCCTTCCCGCTGTCGTTCGTAACGACGTAGCAAGATTCGGTCATCAATTGCTCGAAACTCTTCTTTATTCTTGATGATTTGCAATAATGAAGCCACATCCCTTAAGCCTAGATTTAGGCCTTGTCCGGCTAAGGGATGTATCACATGGGCGGCATCTCCTAGCAATACTACTTTAGGATCATAGTTAGGACCGATGAGACTCTGCGCTTTGATTCGTTTAAGAGCAAAACTTGCCGGTGCTGATTGTAATTGCAGAGTACCTAATGCCTTATGAATACTACCGCCTACTTGTTCTTGGAGTAATTTCGGCCAAGCCTCTGAACGGAGTGGCATTAAATGATTGGCATTTTCAGGCGAGGTGGACCAAACCATCGATACCTGTTGTGTCGGTAATGGGAGCATCGCCAAGATATCGCCACCAGGTAAAAACCATTGATAGGCGGTTTGAAGATGGGGGTATGCACACGAGAAATTGGCAACGACTGCTACTTGATCGTAGTCATGCTCATGAATGGCAATGCCAATGGTTGAGCGTAATGGTGACCGTGCGCCGTCAGCAGCAATAATTAATTGCGTATAAATCTGCTCACCACTACCGAGGACTAATATAGGTTTTGCATCTTTCTCAATATGAATATCACTCACACTGGTATTGATAGTTCGAATCTGTTTTTGAAAACGTATAGCTTGATCAAGAGTCAACTCAAGCAGATCTGCTTCAGTAATCCAAGCCAGCTCAGGTCGCCCGGCCTCAAATGCAGAAAAATGGAGGTGGTCATTGGCTTGGCCGCGGTCCCCAAAGATATGCATGTCCCGAACCGCTTGAATACGCTGATGATCAAGTGCATCCCAAACATGCAGTTCACTCAAGAGGTTTTTTGTACTTGGTGCGAGGGCATAAATACGTTGCCCAAATTGATTTGGCATCAGCGCTTGATTTTTTTCCAGATCCGGTGCAATTTGAATAACGGAGTAACCTAACTGTGCCAGTCCCAGTGCGCAGGCTTTACCAATAATGCCTCCCCCAACGATGCAAAAATCAGTGGTTTGATTACCCTCGCTGGGTTTAGTCGGGTTGGGGCTTGCTCGAGATTGTATGGACATACCATGATGATATCGAATCAAGCCCATTTACAATGGCAGCATGTCACTAAAATGCGGAATCGTCGGCTTACCCAATGTAGGCAAATCCACTCTGTTTAATGCTCTCACCAAAGCGGGGATTGCAGCGGAAAACTACCCGTTTTGTACCATTGAGCCCAACGTCGGCATGGTCGAGGTGCCCGATCCTAGACTCGCAGCCTTGGCTGAGATCGTCCAGCCCGAGAAAATTGTTCCGGCTACGGTTGAGTTTGTGGATATTGCAGGCCTAGTTGCAGGAGCTTCCAAAGGGGAGGGCCTAGGAAATCAGTTCCTCGCCAATATACGGGAGACCGATGCGATCACCCATGTGGTGCGTTGTTTTGAGGATGCAAACGTCATTCACGTCGCTGGCAAGGTAGACCCCTTGTCTGATATTGGGGTGATTGATACTGAATTGGCCTTAGCTGATTTGAGTTCAGTTGAGAAGGCGCTTCAACGCTATACCAAGGCAGCAAAATCGGGTAACGACAAAGAGGCAGCCGCTCTCGTTGCGGTGTTAACAAAAGTACAGGCACAGCTGGATCAAGCCCTGCCTGTCCGCGCTCTCAGTTTGACCAAGGAAGAGCTTGCTCTATTAAAACCATTTTGTTTAATCACAGCCAAGCCGGCGATGTATGTTGCCAATGTGAAAGAAGATGGTTTTGCAAACAATCCCCATCTAGAGGCAGTAAAACAGCACGCAGCGAAGGAAAACTCCCCAGTGGTAGCTGTATGTGCTGCTATTGAAGCTGAAATCGCAGATTTAGATGATGCAGACAAAACTGAGTTCCTGGCCGATTTGGGCATGACCGAGCCGGGACTAAATCGGGTTATTCGTGCTGGCTACAGCTTGCTTGGCTTACAGACCTACTTTACTGCTGGCGTGAAAGAGGTTAGGGCTTGGACGATTCATATTGGCGATACCGCCCCCCAAGCGGCCGGTGTGATCCATACGGATTTTGAGCGCGGCTTTATTCGGGCACAAACGATTGCGTATGAGGACTTTATTCAGTTTAAAGGCGAACAAGGTTCTAAAGAGGTCGGCAAGATGCGCGCAGAAGGTAAGGAATACATCGTCAAGGATGGCGATGTCTTGAACTTCTTATTTAATGTCTAGCCTTCTTGTGTAGACCTAAGCAAATAGCTCTGCAAGCGCTTTACCAGGATTAGCTGCACGCATAAAAGCTTCGCCGATTAAGAAGGCGTTCACACCAGCAGCGCGCATGGTTTTTACATCTGTTGCTTGCAGAATGCCAGATTCTGTAATCACCAGTTTTTCTTTAGGGATTGAAGATAGCAAATCAAGAGTTGTTTGAAGGCTAACTTCAAAGGTTTTGAGATTGCGATTGTTAATTCCTAAAAGGGGAGTTTTTAGTTCTAGAGCAGCCTCGAGCTCAAGTGCATCATGCACCTCAACGAGTACATCAAGATGGTTTTCAATAGCACACAGCTCAAGCTCTTTCATTTGAGTCGGTTCAAGAGCGGCAACGATGAGCAAAATGGCATCGGCACCCATGGCCCTTGCTTCATAAACCTGATAGGTATCGATGATGAAGTCCTTGCGAATCACAGGCAGAGTACAGGCAGCTCTCGCTTCCTTAAGGTACTCAGCCGACCCCATAAAGTACTCCTGATCGGTCAAGACCGATAAGCAGGTTGCGCCATGAGCAGCATAGCTTTGAGCGATTTCATGGGGCACAAAGTGCTCGCGTAATATGCCCTTACTGGGGCTGGCTTTCTTGATCTCGGCAATGATGCCCGGTTTGTGATGACTTACTGAGCCTATCAGCGCTCGTGCAAAGCCACGCACTTTGCGACTTGGATCTGAATTAGCCTGAAGTGCCTCTTTTAAGATTTCACCACTGGTAATCAGGCCTTGAGCAGCACGAATTTCTTGCTTTTTAGTTTCTAGAATTCGAGCAAGAATATCGTTCATGAATTGCTTGCTAGACTTTGGGTTAAGGCAATCAATGCATCGAGTTTTTGTTTGGCTTTGCCAGAGGTGATTGCTTCTTTTGCTTGATAGATACCATCAGCAATGCTGTTCGCGACATTTGCGGCATAGAGTGTGGCGCCAGCATTCAAGCAAACAATATCGTTAGCAAGACCTGATTGATTATCGAGAACCTGAAGGATGATGGCTTTAGACTCGTTTGCATCTTTCACTTTGAGCGACTCAAGGGAAGACGTTGTTGCCATTCCAAAATCATCCGGAGAGATTTCATACTCTTTAATCTGGCCATTGAGAAGCTCGGCAACGATGGTTGGTCCCGAGAGGGTAATTTCATCAAGGCCGTCTTTGCCATGCACCACAAGTGCATGCTCCGCACCCATGAGTTGTAATACTTTTGCTTGGATTCCGACAAGCTCTGGATTAAAAACACCCATCACAATATTAGGCGCTTTAGCGGGATTAGTCAGTGGCCCTAGGATATTGAATATGGTTCGTACGCCAAGATCTTTACGAATCGGGACAACATTTTTCATAGCAGGGTGATGATTCGGGGCGAACATAAAACCTACACCCAGCGTATTGATGCATTGCCCAACTGCCGCGGAAGTGAGATTGAGTTTTACACCAAGAGCCTCCAGTACATCAGCACTCCCAGACTTACTGCTCACGCTGCGATTACCATGCTTTGCAATTTTGGCCCCAGCTGCAGCGGCCACAAACATCGATGCAGTTGAGATATTGAAGGTATGCGCACCATCACCACCTGTGCCGACTACATCAACCAAATGAGTCTTATCGGGCACATCAACCGGAGTTGCAAAATCACGCATCACCTGTGCGGCGGCAGCAATTTCAGTAGGACTCTCTTTTTTACTACGCAAGGCAACTAATAGTGCAGCAACCATTGGACCAGGAAGCTCACCGCCCATGATTGCGCGCATGATAACGATCATATCTTCTTTGGGTAGTTCCTTACCTTCGATTAAGTGTTGTAGGGCTGCTGATGCTGTCATTGTCATGAGAATTTGATTATTTCAGTTGTAAAAAGTTTTTGAGCAATGCGTGCCCTTGTTCAGACAAAATCGACTCGGGATGAAATTGCACTCCTTCAACAATAAAATCTTTGTGCCTTACGCCCATGATTTCACCATCATCAGTTTCTGCAGTAATCTTTAGGCAATCCGGAAATGATGTTTTTTCAATAGCAAGAGAGTGATAGCGAGTTACTCGAAATCGTTCTGGTAAACCTTGAAAGACACCCTCGCCGGTATGATGAATCACATCGGTTTTACCATGCATCACTTTCTTCGCCCGAATCACTTTCCCGCTAAATGCCTCACCAATTGCTTGGTGACCTAGACAGACACCAAGGATCGGAATCTTCCCAGCATATTGTTGGATTGTGGCAACTGAGATCCCTGCCTCTGTCGGACTGCAAGGCCCTGGAGAAATACAAATACGGTCTGGCTTAATGGCGGCAATATCACTCACACTGATCTCATCGTTGCGAACAACTTTCACCTCTTCGCCGAGTTCAGCAAAGTATTGAACTAGGTTGAATGTGAACGAATCGTAGTTATCAATCATTAAAAGCATGTTTATCCGCCTCTCGAGGCTTCTGCCAGATCTGCCGCTGCTAAAACTGCACGTGCCTTTGCTTCTGTTTCTTTCCATTCTGATGTGGGGTCGGAGTCTGCCACTACACCAGCACCCGCTTGAGAGTGCAGCATACCGTCCTTAATAACTCCAGTACGAATCACAATAGCCACATCCATATCGCCTGAAAAGGAGAGATATCCCGCTGCACCACCATAAATACCGCGTTTGGTGATTTCCATTTCATCAATAATTTCCATCGCCCGAATTTTGGGGGCACCGGATAGTGTTCCAGCCGGGAAGGTTGCGCGTAAGACATCCATATTGCTCATATTGTCCTTGAGTTCACCCTCTACGGAGCTGACGATATGTTGCACATGCGAGTACTTTTCAATCACCATCGAGTCGGTCACTTTGACCGTGCCCGTTTTGGCAATGCGACCTACATCATTGCGGGCCAAGTCAATGAGCATGACATGTTCGGCAATTTCTTTTGGATCTGCCAAAAGCTCCTTTGCTAATTGCGCATCCTCTTCTGGAGTAGAGCCACGTCGGCGGGTACCTGCGAGAGGGCGGATGGTCACAATCTTTCGATCTTCACGCTTCTCTTGACGCACCAAGATTTCGGGTGATGAACCCACAATTTGTAGATTGCCAAAGTCATAGAAATACATGTACGGCGATGGATTTAAGGAACGAAGCGCTTTATAGAGTTGAAGCGGAGATTCTGCATAAGGGCGACTAATCCGCTGACCAATAACAACTTGCATACAATCGCCAGCCAAAATATATTCTTTAGTTTTGCGAACCGCATTTTCAAAGTCAGTCGCTTTAAACTTCCGAATTAATTCGATACCATTTTCTTTATTTGGCGTTTTGGGAAATTCTTTTTCAGTGTCGACTACATTCTTCAGCTGCGCTTGTAATTCAGCTAAGCGGGCTATACCAGATTCATACGCATTCTCATCAGTGGGATCAACATATACGATGAAATAAATTTTTCCAGCAACGTTATCGACTACAGCTAATTCTTCGGTGAGCATCAATTGAATATCTGGTACGCCGATTTCATCAGGAAGAGAATGTTTGGCGAGGCGTTTCTCAATATAACGAACGGTATCGTAGCCGAAGTAACCAGCAAGTCCGCCACAAAAACGCGGCAGGTTTGTTTGGGGGGCAACTTTGAAACGTTTGAAATAGGCATCAATAAAATCAAGGGGATTATCTTGATTGGATTCAATTATCCTGCCATCGAGTACTACTTCATTGATTGGTAATTCAGGAGAGCCCACACTCCTTAATAGAGTGCGTGCTGGTAAGCCAATAATCGAGTAACGACCAAAACGTTCGCCACCATAAACGGATTCAAGTAAGTAGGTATTTTTTTGCCCAGAGCCTTGGGTGAGTTTTAGATAAAGTGATAAGGGCGTTTCTTGACCAACTAAAGACTCTGCGAATAGGGCCATTCGATTAAAGCCTTGTGCAGCAAACTGTTTTAATTCCGGAGCATTCATTACAAATTTAGTTTGTACTTATATCGATGATGCGATTTCTTTGCGCATTGCTTCAATGACATCGCGATAATTGGGCTTACCGAAAATCGCAGAGCCAGCAACAAAGGTATCGGCTCCCGCCTTAGCAATCGCTCCAATATTGTCAATTTTGATACCGCCATCTACTTCCAACCGAATACTTCTGCCACTTGCTTCACGATATTGATCCAGCATTTTGCGGACCTGCGTAATTTTAGTGAGGGTACTAGGGATAAAGGATTGACCGCCAAAGCCAGGGTTAACGGACATTAGTAGAACCAAATCAATTTGATCTAGCGCATGATCCAAAAGATGAATTGGCGAAGCAGGATTTAAAACGAGGCCTGCTTGACAGCCATTATCTTTAATTAGACTGAGTGTGCGATGGACATGAGTACTGGCCTCTGGGTGAAAGCTGATTAAATTAGCGCCTGCTTTGGCAAAGTCCGGAACGATGCGGTCAACCGGCTCAATCATGAGATGCACGTCGATCATGGCAGGCTTACCATTTTTTATTGCATGCGGACGAATCGCCTCACAAACCAATGGCCCAATGGTTAGATTGGGCACATAGTGGTTATCCATCACATCAAAGTGGATCCAATCGGCTCCAGATTCGAGAACGACCTTTACCTCATCGCCCAGTTTGGCAAAGTCGGCAGAGAGGATAGAGGGGGCAATAATGGGACTATTAAGGCGCATTCGGAGGCTATTTCGGGACTTTTTGGCTTGTCATACCTAGATTCTAGCTTGCGGACGGGGAATGGATAGAGCAGAATGCTGATCATGAATCCACCCGAAATTACCGTGACTGTTCGCCCGCAATATCTACCGGAGCAATCTGATCCAGAAAATCAGCAATTTGCCTTTGCATATACCGTGACTATCCGAAATACAGGTGCAGCCGGTGTGCAGTTGATTGCACGGCATTGGTTTATTACGGATGGTGAAGGGGAAGTCCAGGAAGTTAAAGGTTTGGGCGTTGTAGGGCAGCAACCTTTATTGCGCTCCGGGGAGCATTTTGAATACACCAGTTGGGCAAC
>Ga0102897_1000679_pt1 | contig 10629 bp, 10 predicted proteins | sample Colrivmet1554B02_FD_78453 | JGI IMG/M metagenome (GOLD analysis project Ga0102897, IMG submission 78453) | Estuarine microbial communities from the Columbia River estuary - metaG 1554B-02 | ecosystem: Environmental > Aquatic > Marine > Intertidal zone > Estuary | place: USA: Columbia River...
CGGCCCGCTTACCGCCAACCACACTGTACCCACTGGTTTTTCGGCAGAACCCCCATCAGGACCCGCAACCCCGCTGCTCGCGACACCCCAATCGGCGCCAAATCGCTTTCGAGCACCTCGGGCCATGGCGCGCACTACGGACTCGCTTACTGCTCCGTGCATCAACAGGTCGGCCTCGTTCACTCCAAGCGTCCGCACCTTGATTTCATTCGCGTAGGCCACGATTCCGCCCAACATGTAGCGGGACGATCCCGGAACCCTCGTAAGCAAGGCCGCAATCGAACCACCGGTGCAGCTTTCTGCAGTAGCAACTGTCTGTCCTGCAGCCGCAAGCCGCTCGCCCACGACCTCTTCAATCGTCTTCCAGTCCTCTGAAAAAATGTCGCTACCCAGCACCGAACGCAGGCCTTCTGTCGCGGGCTCGAGTAAGCGTTCAGCTTCATCGGCCGACTCTGTTCGCGCGGTCAAGCGGAGCTTGACGATTCCCGGCGACGGCAAGTAAGCTAAACTCAACCCCTTAGAAAGTGTCGACTCCCAATCGCCAATCCGAGCGGCTAATTCCGATTCCGGAATCCCTTGAACCATAAAAAAGCGATGCGCAATGTGGGCGTCGGACTCGGCCCGCATTCGGGGAAGCACATGCACTTCCATTAAATGCTTCATTTCGTAGGGAACCCCCGGCATGCTCACGAAGCGAACCCCGTCTCGATGAAACATCATTCCGGGAGCCGTACCCTTCGAGTTGACAAGCGGTTCGCACACATTGGGCAACTCCGCCTGACCCCGATTCAGCGGACCCGGAACCCTCCCCATGCGTGCAAACATGGCCTCAATGTGAGCGTAGACATCGGGGTGAAACGCTAGGGTTCCGCCAAAGTATTCATTCAATACGCTCTTGGTCAAGTCATCTTTGGTCGGACCCAATCCGCCCGTAATAAGGACCCAACGCGTTTCAGGGAGCACCGAATTTAATGCCGCTCGAACGTCGTCGGGAATGTCGGCCACCACCGTTTTGCGGCGAAGCGTGACGCCCAATTCGGCCAAGCGTTCACCGATCCACGCCGAATTGGTGTCAATCGTCTGACCGAGAAGGAGCTCGGTTCCGATGGCGATAATCTCTGCCTGCACAGTTTACTGAATACGCTTGATGCTGCACCCAATATTTTTGGTCTTAGGCACCTTTACCATCTGACCTTTGGCCACCGAATTCATGGCATCCATTAGCCAATTTTTCTTCACTTTTTTCGCGGAATCTACATTATCGTCAATCGCCCCAGTGTACACAAGTAGACCCGTGCCATCGAACAAAAACACGTGCGGAGTTGTCCGGGCGCCAAAGGCATCTGCCACCTGGTGCTGGTGATCAACCAGCATAGGAGCCTGGTATTTGTACTTCTTCCAGCGCGCGCGCATCGCTTCGGTAGACTCGGTAGTCCCTCGATTCGCCTCGTTGGAGTTGACGAATGCTACGCCAATGTCCAACTTGCGCGCCTGCGAAACCAGCGCTGGATACCGTCGCTCCCAGCCCTCGGATTTGTCGCCATTGCCCACCACAAACGGGCACGAATTACTCGTAAAAACAACGAGCAACCCGCGCGTCTTTTGGAGCGATCCCAAGGTGGCCGTAGCATCATCCTCACGGGTGGCGTCACCCAATTGGTGGTCGGACATTGGTAGTGACGTGCCCAACTTGATCGGTTCCGGAAGCTTTTGTGCCCCAGCGATCCCCGCTGCAAGGCCCAATAAAAGTGTCATGATTTGTCGCATAGCTGCAAGGTAGTACGCAGTTGGCGAGGTTCGCTCGTTAGCAAGACTGGTGAACTTGGCAAGGTTTGCTCGTTGGCTTCTGGCTCGTTTGCTTCTGGCTACTGGCTCGCTAGCTTCTCGCTCGCGGCCGGGCGCCGTGGCGACCTTTGTGCCACAGTAAACATTTAAAAACATATCTGCGTTGAAATGAGGTCACGCCCGGCAGCATGAAGATTCTTCTTTCTCCCTCCAAAACAATGAACGCGGTTATGGCGCCGACCGGAACATCCGCGGCACCCTTGCTCGAGCTGGCTGGGTCGTTGGCGGATCGAGTCCGTTCCGAAATCCGAGATTGGGCCAATTGGTACGACTGCAGTAGCAAAGTGGCCGACGTTGCCGCCCAACAGTGGTCGGCTTGGACCCCGCATTCGCCCGGAACCAAAGCTGCCTGGACCTTTACCGGTGAAGCGTTTGGCCGCCTAAGGCCTAACCTGTGGACCAACCCGGACGTGGCCGAGCAGCGCCTGCGCATCATGTCGGGCTTGTACGGAATGCTGCGTCCCAGCGACGGAGTACTCCCCTACCGCCTCGACGTCGGGCAAAGCCTTGATGGCGAGCGAATCCTCCACACATGGAAAGTTCCCGTAACGAATTGGCTCCACCACGAAGCCAAGGGTTGCCCCATCGTCAACTGCGCCAGTGACGAGTACGCTGAAGTGCTTGACCGGTCACGATTTCAGTGGATCGATTGCGTTTTTTTGCAGACTGTGAACGGCAAAACACGCTCCGTTTCGGCCCTGAGCAAGCAGGCGCGCGGAGCCATGGCGCGCTTTCTCGCCAACCATTCGAGTTCCGACCCCGAAGCGGCTAAAACGTTTAGCGAAGAGGGCTACCGCTTTCACGCGTCGGAATCAGGGTCCGCTCGCTGGGTTTTTTTGCGTACGCCATGAAACTCCAGGTCGTTTGGTTCAAACGCGACCTGCGTTGGGAGGACCATGCGCCCTTAGCAGCCGCAGTCGCCACTGGCCAACCGGTTGTCGCCCTGCTCCTTCACGAGCCCTCACTGTGGGCCCAACCCGTGTACTCCAACCGCCATTGGTGCTTTGAATACGAATCGGCTGCGGAACTTCACGCGACGCGTCCGCTGCTCGGTAGTTCGGTGACGGTAGCTGGATGTCCTACCGCCCCAGATACCGAAACCTTGGGCCGCGAAACGAGCAGCGACGCGGCTGAAGGCCGCGAAACCAGAAGCGACGCGGCCGAAGGCCGCAGACACCTGCCGTTTTTTTATCTAGCCGCCGAAGCGACTGAAGCATTTGAAGCGCTTGAAGCGTTTGCGGGCATCCCCATTGGTTCCGTGTTCAGCCACCAAGAAATAGGTATCGAAACCTCGTTTGCACGGGACCGCCACATGCAGAAGTGGTTCACGGGGCGCGGAATCTCATGGCATGAATCGCCCTATGGTTCGGTTCGGCGAGGTCTCAAACGCCGTGACGAGTGGAACGCCCACTGGAACGAGGTCATGTTTAAGGAGCCCCTTATGCAGGCAAACTGGGCCCTTGGCCAAGCTTGGAAGCCTTCTGCCGAATGGATCGATTGGGCCCACGCACATCAGGTGGAGCGCCCGGCACGCGAAGCGGGCGTCGCCCAATCGGGCGGCGCGGCCTGGGGGCATCGGTACCTTCAGAGCTTTGTGGCGGGAGGCCGCGGACGCGGCTACATGGCCCATATTTCAAAGCCTGAGAGCGCGCGTAACCACTGCAGCCGCCTGTCACCCTACCTCGCCTGGGGCAACTTGAGCCTCAAGCAGGTAGTGCGGAACCTAGCCGAAACACGCAGCGGAGAACTTTTGTCGACGCGGGACGCTCGAGCCTTCGCCAGCCGACTTCGGTGGCGCGAGCACTTCATTCAAAAATTCGAATCGGAATCTCGAATAGAGTTCGAACACGTGAACAGAGGCTACAACCAGCAGATGTTTAATACGAATTCCGCGCATTTAAACGCTTGGAAGCAGGGGCAGACCGGAGTCCCTATGGTTGATGCCTGCATGCGCAGCCTTAACGAAACCGGATACCTCAACTTTCGCATGCGGGCCATGCTCGTCAGCTTTGGATGCCACGCGCTCAACCTCCACTGGAAGGACCTGAGCGCCCACCTTGCACAGCAATTCCTTGATTTTGAACCCGGCATTCACTACCCCCAGCTTCAAATGCAGGCCGCGGTTACGGGCGTCAACACCGTCCGCATTTACAACCCCGTCAAGCAAGCCGAAGAGCAAGATCCCCACGGTGCGTTCATTGAACGCTGGGTTCCTGAACTCACGCCACTGCCCATGCCCTTTCGCGCTGCCCCCTGGATGCTGACTGAAATCGACTGCGTGGGCTATGGGTTTCAATTCGGAACCGACTACCCCGCACCCCTCGTGGACCTCACTAAGGCCCTTCGTGACGCTCGAATTCGCTTGTACGGAGCAAAAAAGCGCCCCGAAGTGCGCGCAGAAAAAAACCGAATTCTCGAAATGCACGTGGGGACCCAGCGCACTAAACGAACCTAACTAAAGCGTTGGTTGCTACTCTTAAAACGACCTTTTTCAAAGTCTCTTAGCATCAGATGTTTGGTCTTGCGACCCGTGACTCGTTCGCGCCACATTCGAAACGACGAAGCCTTCATGTGCTTGCGCATCAGGGCTCTAACATCGTTTTCTCGCAATCCAAACTGCGCGTAAATCGCTTCAAACGGAGTCCGATCCTCCCAGGCCATGGCGATAACCCGGTCAATCTCAGCTTCTGACAATTCGTTACTAAGCATTTAGAGTTTGGTATTCCCGTTTCAACGCGGTTAGCTGTTGAAAAGTTCCGCAACCCTGCTCAAAATTCAAAGTGATATCAGTCACATTGCTACCTTGTAGGTCCCTTTAGTTTTGATTTAAACCTTTATCACCCGTTACCATGACCGAGTTAATTTCAGCTGGCGCCTTTTTAGTTGATGTGCGCACCCCCGAAGAATTTGAATCCGGACACGTTCATGCATCCGTCAACATTCCCTTGGATGAGGTAACTGACCGACTTGATGAGTTCTCTGGAAAGGACCATATTATTGTTTTTTGCCGAAGCGGAAGCCGCAGCGGAATGGCTAAAGCAATCTTAGCTCAGGCCGGAATCACCAATGTAACCAACGGCGGAACCTGGGAAGACGTCAAACAATTCATCGACTAATTAGTAGGTACCATGTGGGAATTTCTCATCAACCCTTGGCCATGGTGGTTCTCTGGAGCCGCCATTTCGGTCACCATGTTTGCCCTGATCCTATTCGGGCGAAGCTTTGGATTCTCAAGCAACCTGCGCACCCTTTGCGCTATTGCCACTCGCCGGAAGGTTCGGTTTTTTGACTTTGACTGGAAAAAAGAAACCTGGAACCTCATCTTCTTAGTCGGAGCCATCATCGGAGGCTACCTCGCCAACACCTACATGAACCACGGTGAGGCCGTTCAAATTTCACAAGCAACGATCACTGACTTGGCTGCACTGGGCTTTGGAGAACCGAGCACTTCAAGTTCGGGAGTTCAACCCGATGAACTCTACGCCTGGGAGAATGTGCTGACGATCCGCGGATTCCTCATCCTCGCCGTCGCAGGGCTCCTCGTCGGATTCGGAACCCGTTACGCGGGCGGATGCACCTCGGGCCACGCCATTAGCGGCCTGTCGGACCTCCAACTGCCCTCACTTATCGCCGTGATCGGATTCTTCACCGGAGGCCTCATCATGACCCACCTGCTCTACCCCTTTATCTTTTAGAACATGCGCTTCATCAAATACCTCCTCGTCGGAATCTTTTTCGGCATCCTGATGGCCAAAAGTGAGGCTTTCTCGTGGTACCGAATCCAAGAAATGTTTCGCTTTCAAGCATTTCACATGTTCGGAATCATCGGAACCGCTGTCGTTCTTGGTGTAATCGGAACGTGGCTTATTAAAAAGCTCAAAATCAACGATATTCATGGCGAAAAAATCATTTTCACCCCAAAAGAAAAGGGATTTTATCGGTACTTTCTAGGAGGCAGCATATTTGGGCTTGGTTGGGCCCTCGGTGGCGCCTGCCCAGGCCCGATGGTCGTAAGCATCGGGTACGGTGTTCTCTCTATGCTCGTTGTCTTTTTCTTTTCAATCGTCGGAACCTTTCTCTACGGAGAGGTCCGCGACCGGCTTCCGCACTAAACGGAACGCGACCCAACCGCAATGGCTTCACAACCAAACCAACCGAAGCAGGATCCCAACCAAGATCTCGAACAGGATTCCAAGCTCCTGCAGACCGTGGGGCAACTTTTGAACCTCACGGTCTTTCTTTCCTTTTTTGTCGTTGCCCTGCTCGCTTATGTAGTCGTATTTACCCAACCGAAAGCTTGGATGAGCGCGTGGTGGGCGCGAGTTACGGCTCCGGAACTTGAAGCCACCGTCACAGAGGCCACGCCGGCTGCGCCGGCCGTGGCCTACTGGACCGCCCCCTCGACGAACAGCATCGCCGATTCGGAACAAAAAAAACAAATCGAATACGGCAAAGACCTCATCGCCCACACTGCCAAGTACTTTGGCCCAGAGGGAATCATTGAAAAGAACCGCACCAACGGGCTCAACTGCCAAAACTGCCACCTTGATGCCGGGACCAAAATCTTCGGCAACAACTACTCCGCGGTAGCCTCAACCTATCCGAAATTCCGTGCCCGCTCAGGATCCGTAGAAAACATTTTTAAACGCGTAAACGACTGCTTTGAGCGCAGCCTCAACGGCAAAGCGCTCGACACGAATTCCGCAGAAATGAACGCAATCGTGGCCTACATCAACTTTTTGGGCAAGGACGTGCCCAAAGGCGAACAGCCACAAGGCGTGGGCCTCAAAAAGCCTGCATTTCTCAACCGAGCCATTGACCCTACCAAGGGCAAACTCGTGTACGAAGCCCAGTGCCAAAGCTGCCATCAGGCTGACGGCCAAGGACTTTGGGCTGAGGGTACCAAGGAATTCACCTACCCTCCGCTTTGGGGCAAACTCAGTTACAACGACGGCGCTGGTCTCTACCGCATGAGCAACTTCGCCGGCTACGTCAAGTACAACATGCCGTTGGGCGCCAGCCACGACGCGCCAATTCTCACCGACGAAGAAGCTTGGGACGTGGCTGCCTACGTCAACAGCCAACCTCGCCCGAAAAAAGACATCAGCCAGGACTGGCCCGACATCTCCAAAAAGCCATTTGACCATCCGTTTGGCCCATTTGCCGACGGATTCAGCGAAACAGAACACAAATACGGCCCATTCGGCCCCATTAAGGCCAAACTCGAGGCTATGAATCCTAAGAAATGAACAACGAACGCCGCGAATTCCTCAAAAAAGCAGGATTGTTTGGAGGAGCCCTCGCTCTTAATCCCCTGACTTCGTTGGCCGCTCACGGCTCCGAAGCCGAAAGAAACACGAAGGCCCCAGCCGACCACACCAAAGGCGACCTTGAAGTGACCATTCTTCAGACCACTGACGTGCACTGCCAAATCCACCCGCACGACGAACTGTTTTGGGAAGACGGCAAATCCGTGTTCCGCCAAACCGGAGGCTACGCCCACCTCGCGACCTACCTCAAGCAAGAGCGCAGCAAGCACGAGCACAGCTTTTTGATCGACACCGGCGACATGTTTCAGGGCAGCGAACTGTCGGTCAAGACGACTGGCGAAGCCATGGTTCCGATTTTAAACGCTTTGGACTACGACCTCTACCTTCCCGGCAACTGGGAGGTCGTGTACTACAAAAAAATGATGCAGCACCTGCTCGGGTCGCTGCATGCACCCAAGGTCTGCGCCAACATGTACCACGATTTAGGCGACGGCAAACGTGGCGAACTCGTGTTCCCCGCGTACCATGTGTGGAACGTCGGAGGCGTTAAAATCGGATTCCTCGGTTACACGGACCACCTGGTGCCGTTGCGCCAGTCTCCGAACTACTCGAAAGGCATCATTTACACGCTCCCTGAAGAAAACCTCGCTCACTATGTGGACGTGCTGCGGAACCAAGAGAAGTGCGCCGCCGTCATGGTCATCGCGCACCTCGGACTGTCTCAGCAAATCAACTTGGCCAACCTACCCGAAGCTGAAGGCGTGGACTATGTGTTGGGCGGCGACACGCACGAGCGGGTCCGGGTTCCGATTCAGTGCACCTACGCCAAGGTGGTCGAGCCCGGAGCCTTCGGCTCGTTTGTGGGCAAGCTCACATTGAAGTTCCGCGACGCAAAACTTGTACACGACCTCTACGACTTGGTCGAGCTCGAAGCCGCGAAGTACCCCGCTGATGCCGCCGTGGCCGCACTGGTGAAGGCCAACGAAGCCCCATTTGCTGCATCGATCAACGAGGTGATTGGGTATTCAAAGGTTCCGCTCTACCGCTACTTTGTCATCGAAAACACGATTGACACGATGATTACGGACGCGCTTCGCTGGCGCATGCCCGAAGTGGATTTGGTGCTGAGTAACGGATTCCGCTTCTGCCCTCCCCGGTCGACTCCGGACCACACCGGCAACATTCCGATCACCTCGGGGTACTTGTTTGACATGCTTCCTGTGGACAGCCCCGTGCGCGTCGCCGAGGCCACTGGGGCACAAATTCAGGACTGGCTCGAAAAGGAGTTGCACAACGTGTTCGCAGAAAAAGCGAGTGAGCGCTTTGGCGGATGGGTCATTAAATTCAACGGAATGAACGTGGAATTCAAGGCCTTCGAGCCAAAGGGACAGCGCGTTCAGTCGGTCAAGATTGGTAAAAAGCCGCTGGATCCCGTACGCGTGTACCGCATGAGTGCCTGCGAACGCGACGGAGACCCCATGGACATGCTTTGCCGTATTAAAGGCGTGAAAAACGCTTCCAACAAACCGTTCTCGCTGCACGACGTGATGCGCGACTACTTCAAGGCCAAGGGTCCGGTTTCGCCCAAAGTTCGCGGCAACGCAATTGTGCTTGACGCCCCCCAGACGTTGCTGACTCAAGTCACAGGGGTTCCGTACGAGTTTAGATAAAGTGCGCTCACTACATATTTCTCTTCGAACATGACCTTGCGCGAAGCCCACGAGGGCGACCTTGAATTCCTTCAGCGCCTCACTCAGACTCCGGGCTGGCTCGCCAATATTGGACCGCGCGGAACCGAAACGCGCGAGGGCGCCCTGGCCTACCTCGAGCGCAGCTTTCTCACTCCGTACCGGACCCATGGTTGTGGGCTGTGGGTCATCGAACTCGACGGGGTGGCCGCCGGACTAAGCGGTATTGTCGTGCGCACGGGCACCGAGTTTCCCGACCTCGGCTACGCCCTGCTCCCCGAGTTTGAGGGGCGCGGAATCGCCACGCTGGCTGGCCAACGCGTCCTGCAGTGGGCTTCCGAATCCGGTCGCTGGACCCACCTCGACGCGTACACGATGCCGCACAACGAGGCATCCAACAACGTGCTTCGTCGCCTCGGATTCCAGGACCTCGGAATCGTGCACCTCGAAGCCTTCAACGGTGAGGCATCACAGCACTGGCGTACGGGGCTCGTTGGCTAGCCTAGCTGAGATTAGCTGAGATTAGCTGAGATTAGCTCGTTGGCGCACTAGTAACTAGCTGCTAGCAGCTTTTGCCTGTTCCACTACAGAATCTGGGTGGACATCATCCAAACGGATATTTTGTGCAACAATTTGAAATTGAGCCACATATCCATTTCGAGAAATTTGAAAAAAAGTAAAATCCGGTTATAACCGGACAAATATGTGGTCCTTCACGCCTGGGCCGGTAAGCGGCCACAAGTAACTAGAAACCAGAGGCAGACGAGCCAACCTTGCCAACTCGCCAACCTTGCTAACTCGCCAACCTTGCTAATTCGCTAGCACCACCACCTCATGCCCCGCCAGGGTCAGAGCGGTTCCGAGGAATTTGGGTTCCGCACGAAGTACATCTGTCCAGTCGCTGTCGCGCAGCGCGGTGGGCAAATTATAGGTTATGGCCGTCGACCGGGTATTGATCAGCACCAGCACGCGTTCGCCGTCGAGCTCGCGCTCAAAAGTAAGGACGTTGGGGTGAGAATAGGGTTTGAGGGTTCCGTAGCGTAACGCATCGTGCTCGAGCCGCAGGGCAAACAACTGACCGTAGCGTTCCTGCAGGCCTGGATTGGCCGCCCAATTCACAGGGTCTTTGGTGAAAAAACTTTGGGTTCCGGCCACGCCTACTTCTTGGCCTGAGTAAATGAGCGGAACTCCGCCCATCAGCACCGCAGCCGCTTGGGCGGCGAACGAAGCTTCAACTCCGCCAAAAAGGGTCACGGGCGTTGCCTCCCAGGCCGACTGGTCGTGGTTGGTGGCGAAGCGAAGTCGGATCGCGGGCGAAGCGTTGGCTTCGGCCGTATTGGCGGTAAAAAGGTTGGTGACCGGTGCCTGAGCCGTTCCAAACACTTGCTGTAGGTTGTAGTTCCAATTCCAGCCGTAAATCAGTGGCATTCCGGCATTGTAGTGGTCGGGGCGCTCGCCCTCGGTCAAAAACAGCAGCTTGCGGTCGGTGATTCCCTTGAGGTTGTCCATTGCGGACTTCCAAAACGCAAACGGAACGTAGTCCGCCGCGTCAAACCGGAACCCGTCAATACCCACATCGTACACCCAAAACTTCATCGCATCCACCATCGCCGAATGCAACGCCGGGTTGGCGTAGTTTAAATCGGCCACGTCCTGCCAGTTCGTGCCGGCCGGGTGGATAATCTGCCCCGCTCCATTGGTGGTGTACCACTCCGGATGCTCGGCAACCCAGGGGTGGTCCCAGGCCGTGTGGTTCGCCACCCAGTCAATAATAACCGCCATTTTTCGGTCGTGCGCCGCCGCTACCAACGCCTTCACGTCGTCGA
>Ga0102897_1000705_pt1 | contig 10462 bp, 8 predicted proteins | sample Colrivmet1554B02_FD_78453 | JGI IMG/M metagenome (GOLD analysis project Ga0102897, IMG submission 78453) | Estuarine microbial communities from the Columbia River estuary - metaG 1554B-02 | ecosystem: Environmental > Aquatic > Marine > Intertidal zone > Estuary | place: USA: Columbia River...
GGTGCGAATTTCCCAGGTTCCGTCGGGACCCGTGGGGGAAATCCAATTGATGTTCGCCCCACCTTGGAGGGCATAGGGTCCATAGCGCAGTGCCGGACCCTCTTGGAGCACAGGGATGTCGGCCACCTGCGCGACCATGGCGATATGGTGCGGGGAGCCGGTGTCCAAGTAAAAGCCTTCCCACTGCGGGACGGGCCTTCCTGCAGGGGTAAATTCCACGGTTACGAGGCCGTTTTCATGCCGAAAGGCAGTATGGAGACCATCCGCCGCGAAAAAATGGCAGGTCGACCCGATAAAAAGTCCGTGTGCATAGGCATAGGCCACGGCGCACCGTGAGCCATTGCCGCACAAGCTCCCGAGGGCACCATCCGCATTGTAGTAGTCCAAGTGGAAATCGGCCTCGGCGCTGTCCCAGAGGACCATCAGGCCATCTGCGCCAATGCCGAGCTGGCGGTGACAAGCTTGAGCCACGTGGTCTGCAGACCATACCTGCCGGGGGCCGCGACCGCGAAGGAGGATGAAATCATTCCCCGTTCCGTGGTATTTTTCAAATTGCTCCGCCATCCTGTAAAAGTAGGAAGTGGAACAGTTTTTGAAATTTGCAATCCGAACTAATTCTCATTTCCATGAATCGTACAACACTTCTCACTGCCGTTGCCTTCACAGGACTAAGTGTAGCCGGTGGTTTTGCTGGAGCGTGGGCCTTTGCCGCGCAGGATGACTCTGCGGAGTGGACCCCTGCCTCCCAGGCGATCCAAACAGGGGCTCGAACCACTGTGGCGGGCATTGGAACGTCTACAGACTTTTCTGCGGCTGCGGAACAAGCCGTGCATTCGGTGGTCCACGTCAAAACCTCGGTAGAGCAAGGGTACACGATGAGCCCTTTCAACCCATTCCACGACTTTTTCTTCGGTTTTGGTGAACGCCAAATGCCCGAAATGACTCCGCGCATCGTGCAAGGTTCGGGTTCGGGGGTGATCATTTCCGAAGATGGCTACATCGTCACCAACAACCATGTAGTGGACAAGGCCAAAGAAGTCAAGGTTTCATTGAATGACGGCCGCGAATTCACGGCAGAAGTGATTGGCACCGACCCCACGACCGACTTGGCCGTGTTAAAAATCGACGCCAAGAAGCTCCCCGCCTTGCCGTTTGGCAACAGCGACGAGGTCAAACTGGGTGAATGGGTCTTGGCTGTGGGCAACCCCTTTAACCTGACTTCAACCGTCACTGCTGGCATCATCTCCGCCAAGGGCCGGAGCATCAACATCATTGACAACCAGTCCGCCATTGAGGCCTTTATCCAGACCGATGCCGCCGTCAATCCAGGCAACAGTGGTGGAGCTTTGATTAACACGAGTGGCGAACTGATTGGTATTAATACGGCGATTTCGACCCGCTCGGGTTCGTACGAAGGTTATTCTTTTGCCGTACCCGCCAACATCGCCCGCAAGGTGGTTGACGACATGCTTCGATTCGGGGTGGTGCAACGGGCCTACCTTGGGGTCAATATTGCAGATGTCACGCCCGAACTCGCCAAAGAGATGGGCCTCGAGGCCAATCAAGGGGTGTACATCTCGGATGTCACCGACAATGGTGCCGCCAAAAAAGCTGGGATTGAAAAAGGCGATGTGATCGTAGGTGCGGGAGGCAAAACCATCAAGCGCAGCAGCGAGTTGCTCGAAGTCATCGGCAGCCGTCGCCCAGGGGACAAGCTGGATGTCACCATTTTGCGCGAAGGCAAATCCAAGAGTTTCCAAGTCACACTTCGAAACCGCGAAGGCAACACCGACGTGTTAAAGAAGGAAGATGTGGTAGCCCTCCAGACGTTGGGCGCGAGCTTTGAAACCCTAACGCAAGAAGATAAAGGCAAATATGGGCTGCGAAGCGGCGTAAAGATTACCGACGTGGGCACCGGCAAGATTGCGCAGGCCGGCGTACCCAAGGGCTTTATTCTGGTCAAGCTAAACAATAGTCCCGTGGGCTCGCAGGAAGATGTGGAGCGGATTCTAGGCAGTCTCCAGCCCGGCGATGGCGTCCTTCTGCAGGGATACCGCCCCGATGGACGACCTGACTACTACGCTTTCGGCTACTAAGTCATTCATAGCCATGCTTTTCCAAGCCCTTCCCTCTCCGGGGAGGGCTTTTTTATGTGCCGCAAATGCCCAAAATTCACTGACTTAGTGTGCTTTAAACACTTAGAAAAGTGACTTAAAAAATTCATTTTTAGGGACTTAGTGCATACAAACCGAACGGCTTTTCCTTGGTTGCGCAGGGAGGTCGAAATACCTTTGTAGCACAACCTTTCAAACCCAACCCTTGATGAATTCCTCGCTCGAAACCTACACCCTTTCGGTGTCCGAACGCGTGAAAAACGAGAAGGCCGCCACGGCCCTCATTAAAATTGTGGGCGATCTTTTTTATGATCGCAATGTCCGTGTGGTCCTTTACCGCCAGCCCATGGTGGACCAGCGCCCCTCGGAAATGCTCCAAGCCCATGCCCATGGCTCGGTAATGGCGGGCGAACTGCTCAGCATCGACGATACCTTGGCCATGGCCGAAGCCCTCCAATCCAGTAAAGTTCAAAATGCCAGCGTGGACATTGGCCGTTTAGCGACTGAATGGCGCCGCGAGGCCGGGGTCTTTTTGCACCGCAAGGCGTTCTTAGAGGCCAAACTCAAGGGCTATACCAACGGCGAGAATCCCAATACGGATCCAGTGGACGTAGTTCTATATGGCTTTGGCCGAATTGGCCGCCTCGTCGCCCGTGAACTCATCGTCCAAGAAGGCCGCGGCACCCAGCTTCGCCTGCGTGCCATCGTCGCCCGCGGCAGCGACCCAATGTCCTTGGAAAAGCGTGCCTCCCTCCTACGCGTGGATTCCATTCACGGTTCCTTCCCCGGCACCGTCGAAGCGGACCACGATCGCCAACAGTTGATCATCAATGGCCGCCCCGTCGCCATCGTCTCCGCAGATTCCCCAGAAGACATTGACTACGAGGCTTTGGGTATTCAGAACGCGCTCCTGGTGGACAACACCGGTGCATTCCGCGACAAAGAGGCTTTGAGCCGGCATTTGGCCTCCAAAGGCATTGCCAAAGTATTGCTCACTGCGCCCGGCAAGGGTGTTCCGAATGTCGTTTTTGGGGTCAACCACATGGGCGAGCACCAAAACGAAGCCATCCAATCTGCAGCTTCCTGCACCACGAATGCCATCACCCCCGTGCTGAAGGTCATTCAAGACCAATTTGGCATCGTCCAAGGGCACATTGAAACCATTCACGCCTACACGAACGACCAAAATTTGGTCGACAACATGCACAAGAAATACCGACGTGGGCGCGCTGCGGCTGTCAACATGGTCATCACGGAAACCGGTGCCGGCCAAGCTGTGGACAAAGCGATTCCCGGTCTAGGCAGCAAACTCACGAGCAACGCCATCCGCGTACCTGTACCCAACGGATCCCTCGCCATTTTGAAACTCAACTTGGAAAAATCCACGGACCGCGACGGATTAAATGGCGCCCTGAAATCGGCTGCCTTTAGTGGCCCCTTGGTCGAGCAAATCAAGTATTCCGTCAGCCCCGAATTGGTCTCCAGCGACATTGTCGGCGATTCCTGCTGTTCCATCTTTGACAGCGAGGCCACCATCGTCCACAGCGACGGCAAAAACGTGGTGCTCTATGTCTGGTACGACAACGAATACGGCTATACCCGCCAAGTCATGCGCCTCGCCAAGCATATGGCGGGCGTTCGACGAAAGGCGTATTACTAAGGATGAACGGGGTGAAGGCGCAAACCCTTCTCCCTGTACCCTTCTACCCTTTCGACGCTTTATCTTCGCGCTCGGATGACACCCCATTGGCTCGAACGTACCGAACTACTCATTGGCCCCGACGCCATTGAGCGCTTGCAAAAAGCGCACGTTTTGGTGGTTGGCCTTGGCGGGGTGGGCAGTTTTGCCGTAGAATTTCTGGCCCGATCCGGCGTGGGCACCCTCACCTTGGTGGATGGCGATGTCGTAGACCCCACGAACCGAAACCGGCAATTGCAAGCCCTTTCTTCGACCCATGGGCAAAAGAAGGCGGCGTTGCTGGAAGCGCGTGTGAAGGACATCAACCCGGATGTGGTAGTGCATAGCCATGACGAATTCTTGACCCCCGAAGCCATGCGTGCCTTGATCAGCCAGCCTGGTTTTGACTTTGCGTTGGATTGCATTGACAGCGTGCAGCCCAAGCTGAATTTTATCGTGACCGCCCTGCAAGCCAAATTGCCCTTTATTTCGTCGATGGGCGCTGGAGGACGTTTGGACCCCAGCAAGATTCAGATTGCGAAGTTGGAGCGCACCTACAATTGTCCCTTTGCTAAGCACATTCGGAAGCGTCTGGGGCGAGAGTACCAGATTAAAAAGGGCTTTCCGGTGATTTTCTCGACCGAGTTGGCCAATCCTGAGTCGGTTCGTTTAACGGACGGCAGCAACTTCAAGAAGTCCTTCTATGGGACGTCTGCATGGATTCCTGCGGCCTTTGGCCTGCATGCCGCTTCGTACGCGGTCCGCAAGCTTTCCGGACTCCTCTGAGCAGGTAGGACCTTAAGCGTCTTCGCCCGCTGCGGGAAGTTCGTCGAGAATGCTTGCCAGCAATGCCTTGCTGCTGTTGATGCACTCCTCGAGAGCGATCATCGTTTCCGTGTTGGTCACGCCGGGAATATCACTGATTTGGAAAATAATATCCTTGGCATGCTTGGTGTCCTGGCAGCGGATTTTGGCAAAAATGCCAAAGCGGCCCGTGGCAATGTGGGCTACCGTCACCTCAGGTATCACTTTCAACGCTTCGATGACGTCATGAGTGCTGGAGGTTTTGCTCAAATAAATCCCCACAAACGCGATGAAGCTGTAGCCTAGCACGTCGTAATCCAACTGGAGGCTGGCGCCGCGAATGATTCCGGCCTTCTCCATCTTCTTGACGCGAACGTGAACGGTGCCCGGGGACACTTGGAGATCCTTGGCAATGTCCGTGTAGGTTTTACGCGCGTCCTCCAGGAGGTGGCGCAAAATTTCTTTATCCGTTCGGTCCAGTTTGTACTGCATGCTTATCCTTGATTTCCCTTCCAGAAAGGTAAGGTGACCACCACGGCCTGCAGCAATTTTCCGCGCACTTCTACATAAATAGAACTGCCAGGGCTTGATTTTTCAGTCGGTACGTAGCCCATGCCAATGGCCTTCCCCACAGAGGGCGCCATCGTGCCGCTGGTCACCATCCCGATTAGAGTGCCGTGTTCGTCGGTGATGGGGTAGTCGTGGCGGGGAACACCGCGGTCAATGAGTTCAAATCCCACCAATTTGCGGGTGACGCCTGCTGCTTTTTGCGCTTGAAGCGCGGCAGAATTCGTGAATTCTTTCGTGAATTTGGTGATCCAACCCAAACCTGCCTCTATCGGAGAGGTGTGGTCGTTGATATCATTACCATAAAGGCAGAAGCCCATTTCCAGGCGGAGCGTGTCCCGGGCTCCGAGACCCACGGGCACGATGCCCAAGCCGGATCCGTTTTGGAAAATCGCTTTCCAAATGGCCTCGGCGGCCGAGTTGGGCATGTAAATTTCAAAGCCCCCCGCTCCGGTGTAGCCCGTGGCTGAGACTAAAATATCTTCAAATCCTGCAAAACTTCCAACCCCGAAGGTGTAGTAGGTCATTCCATCTAAATCCAATTCCGTCAATCCCTGGAGGGCTTTGACGGCCAAGGGCCCTTGTACGGCCAGCAACGAAGTCGATGCAGATTCATCCCGAAGAGTTACTTGGTGCGCTCCGACATGGGATTGCAGCCAGGCCCAATCTTTGGCCATGTTGGAAGCATTCACCACCAAGAGGTAGCGGGTTTCGGAAAAACAATAGACCAAAAGATCATCCACGATGCCGCCCAAGTCATTGGGTAAGCACGAATATTGGACTTTCCCTGCCACCAATTTGGCCACGTCATTGGAGGTGACCGACTGCAAAAAGGCCAAGGCATCCGGCCCTTCGACATAGAATTCACCCATGTGGGAGACATCAAACACCCCGACGCCATTGCGGACGGCATGGTGTTCCACACTCACGCCTTCGTATTGAACCGGCATGCGGTAGCCCGCAAAGGGGACCATTTTGGCGCCGAGGGCGTCATGTACGGCATTGAGTGCCGTGAGTTGGAGAGATTCCTGTGCTTCCATGCCGCAAAGTTCGGGGTGAATCCCCTCTAGTTGGCTCGGTGCAAAGCAATTATTTGCCGGGTTAGCCGTGGATTCGCTGGCCGTCGGTGAACTGCGCCATTAAGCCTGCTTCAAAGGCCAACAAGTCCTGCCAAAGGGCATCGACGGGGGCGCGACCGCCATATTTCCGCGCATACCCCAAAAAGAGCGTGTAGTGGTTCGCTTCCGAAACCATCAACCGGTTGTAAAATTGGGAAAGTTCGGAGTCCTGAATGTTTTGGGAGAGCACCTTAAAGCGCTCACAGCTTCGGGCCTCAATCAAGGCGCAAACCAAGAGGCGATGGACGAGCCGAAGCATGCGATCTCCTGTTTTGGGGAAAAAGCCCATCACGGCGTGCACATAGGGGTCCTTCCGTTCCCGCCCCAAGACGAATCCCCGCTCGACAATGCGCTTGTGGACCATTTCAAAATGGCTCATTTCCTCGCGCGCCAACGAGGCCATATCCGTGACCAAATCACTGAGTTCGGGATAGGTTACCATCAGAGAAATAGCCGTCGAGGCGGCTTTTTGCTCGCAGTAGGCGTGGTCCGTGAGGATTTCTTCGATCTGTTCTTCCGCGGCATGGGCCCAGCGCGGATCCGTGGGGAGTTGGAGTCCAAGCATCATGGGTCAAAGATACCCGCATTTTACCGACCTTGGCCGCATGCTTTGGCGGTGGAAATGGTCATATCCCTTCGTGCTGGCGGCCCTCTTTGTGGGCTCGCCCTCTGAGCCGTTGGATCTCGTGAACACCGCCCAATGGGACCAGGCTGACCGCCGAGACAATGGGACGGTGCGCATAGCCTTTGTTCCCGATGCCGGATGCCTGGATGTGGTCGAGGGCAAATTGCAGGGCTACGAATACGCCCTATTGGAAGCTTGGGAGGAAGCCATCCCCCAAAAAGTAGAATGGCTCTTTGCCCGAAGTGCTTCCGAAGCACTGGCTTGGGTCGAGGTCGGGCGCGCAGACTTGGCCGCAGGCAACATTCCCTCCTTCACCCGCGAAGGGCTGCGCACATCTCAGCCCGTCCGGGTGTTCCAATGGATCCAGTGGGGTGCTTCAGATAGCTTGCGCTATCTCAACGAATACCCCAAATTGGCTCCGTTTCTGCGGCAATCTGACAGCCTTCCTTTAGCCATTGAATCGACGACCATGTGGCGGCACATTCCCGCCAACGAAGCGGGATGGGTGGTTCCCGACGTCTATTTACCGGCCCTCAAAGCGCACAGCCAGCCTTCGTTTCGCGCTGTTCCCCTCGGCGAAGGGACTTTCTGCTGGATGGGGCGGACCAAAGACAGCCTCCTCATCGAATCTGTGGATGCCTTCCTCGCGAGCAAGCGTGCGCGACGCATTCAAGGATTTTATGGCCGGGACAGCTACCACGACGATTGGCTCAAGCCAATTGAGCTCTCGCCCTTTGATGCCTACTTCACGGATTCGGAACGCTTTGATCGCTATACCTTAACCGCCTTGGCCTATGTGGAAAGTCGCTTCCGGAGCGACATCGTGTCCCCAGCCGGGGCCGTGGGGGTTATGCAGCTTATTCCAAACACGGCCTCCCGATTGGGGATTGAACCCCATCAATTGTACGAACCCAAGCTAAATATTCAGGCCGGACTGAAATACCTCCGCTTTTTGGACCAATATTGGAAACAACGCGGGGTGCCCGCCGAAAACCGACTGCCCTTTATCCTCGCCTCCTACAATACAGGGCCGACCCCCATTGCGCGCGCCGCAGACCAGGCGGCCAAAAAGGGCTGGGATCCCACGTTTTGGACGGGGCATGTAGACCAAGTGGCCAAAGGGCCTGGCGCGCATTACGCCCGAAAAACCCTGCGACTCGCCACCTTCTACCGCGGGTATGTCGATGCCATTCGCCGCGCGGAAGCCCCCGACCCGGCGAGGAACCAATGGATGGCGGTTTTGGACCGTCCTTCCTAGAACTGGAAATAAATGAATGGTTGGCTGTCCGCCGAAAGGGATTGGTATATGACCCACATAGTGAGGAGTGCCCATAAACCCTGGAGGGCGATGGGTGCTTGCGCAAATGCCTGCCGGTAGCGGGTCTTGATTCGACTGGGAATCCAATGAATTCCATAACCGAGGGCCATGACAGCCAAGGGACGCCAAAAACCCAGGAAGATGTCGTCCGCCAGCCCCCAATCCATAGCCGACCAGGTGCGGTGCAAGATGCTCAGCGCCTCATCCCACCCTGGGGCGCGGAACCACGCTCGAGTCAGTGTAATAAAGGTCAACGTCGTGACCAGTCCAAACGCCCGGCCGAGCCAGGAGTTTCGCGGCGACCAAGGGCGCACTTTGGACCAAAGCTTGTAGCCCACGAGGCCCAGGCCGTTCAGCCCTCCCCACGTTACAAAATTCCATGAAGAGCCGTGCCAAAAGCCTCCCAAAAGCATGGTGAGCATCACGTTGATGTTGGTGTTCAGCCAGCGTCGGAAGGGGCCCCAAACTCGGGTCAACACGAAGACGAGAAGAATGGCCCCTGCGAAGGAGACAGGTACCCAGAAAGATTCGGCGAGCATGCTGATCACAAAGAGGGCCAAAAAGACAATGGTGTACGAAGCAAACGATCCTTGGCGGTTGCCCCCCAGAGGAATGTACAAGTAGTCCCGTAGCCAGGTGCTCAGTGAGATGTGCCAACGGCGCCAAAAATCAGAGACGGATAGGGCTTTATAGGGTGAATTGAAGTTCGTCGTCAAGGTGAAGCCCATCAACATGGCCACCCCAATTGCGACATCCGTATAGCCGCTAAAATCCGCATAGACCTGCAAGGAATAGGCGAAGAGAGCTAAAAGGCATTCGAGCCCACTGTACAGGGTCGGCTGCGCAAAGACCCGGTCCGCGAAATTGCTCGCAATGTAGTCGGCCAAAATCAGTTTTTTGAGCAATCCATTGAGAATCCAAAACAGGGCCATGCCGAATACGGCCCGCGTAACCTTGTATTCTTTGTAAAGCTGGGGGATGAATTCGGAGGCGCGCACGATGGGACCGGCTACCAATTGAGGAAAAAAGCTCACATAGAATCCAAAATCGGCCCACCGACGAACCGGTTCAATCTGCCGGCGGTAGATATCTATGGTATAACTCAAACATTGGAAGGTGTAAAAGGAAATCCCTACGGGCAAGAGGATGCGGTCTTCCACGAAGTCGGTTCCCAAGTAGGTGTTGCTCAACAGGGCATAATGTGGCACCGGCTCCCAGAAAACACCAAATCCATCTGCCAAAAATTCAGCGAAGAAATAGGGGTATTTGAAATAAAATAGGACGCTCAAATTGGTGATGACGCTGACCGCGACCCACGCCTTGCGCTTCCATTCGGTGTGGGTCTGGGCCAGCCAGGCTCCCACATAAAAGTCGACCGTCGTCGAAAACAGCAAAAGCAAGAAGAAGGACCCACTTGTTTTATAGTAGAAGTACAGGGAAATCAGAAAGAGGTAGCTGTTGCGCAGCGCCATTTTTCGGTGCACCAACTGGTAGCCTACCAAGACCATGGCAAAGAAAACCCAGAAGGCCACCTCCGTAAAGATGATGGGCTGCTTGGCGCTAAAGGCCAGCCAACTGGGCAACTGATGCAAGAGCCAATCCATCATAGGGCATCCAGGGTTGAAGGTTCGGGTGCAAAGGGACGATCATAGCGCTCCAAGTACCAATCGGACAGCGCATGGGCCAGCCAATCCGCCTGCAGCGCATAGCCTGCTCGGGTCATGTGAATGCCATCTTTGGCTGCCCAACCCTGGCGGATCCAATAGGACATCGACCGCGCCCCGCCCATCAAATGGTAAAAATCATGGACGGCGGCCCCATTTTTGGCTGCTAAGCGCATCATGGAACGCGCCACAACCTCTCCATGCGGGTTATAGCGGCCTTTGTAGTAGCTGTCGTTGTTGGTCAAGAAAATAAATGCGCACGAGGGATTGACGGCACGCGCCCACTGCATCAAAGTGTCGTAATTCGCTTCAAATTCCGTCGAATCAAACCGACCAGCCACTTTGTACGCGTCATTGATGCCCAGCCCAAAAATGATCACATCCGGCGGAAAGGCCCCGAGTTGCGCTTGGTAGCGCTCGCATTTGAGGAAGGAATGGGTCGCGGCCCCATTGGCCCCCAACGCATGGTAACGCAAACCGACATCCACATTCATGACTTGAATCCCCTCGAGAGAAAAATAGGTCTGCGCCGAATGGGACCGGTACAAATGGAAGGCCACGGTGTCCTGAGGTA
>Ga0102897_1000709_pt1 | contig 10436 bp, 7 predicted proteins | sample Colrivmet1554B02_FD_78453 | JGI IMG/M metagenome (GOLD analysis project Ga0102897, IMG submission 78453) | Estuarine microbial communities from the Columbia River estuary - metaG 1554B-02 | ecosystem: Environmental > Aquatic > Marine > Intertidal zone > Estuary | place: USA: Columbia River...
GTACGATAACATTGGGCACTGTAACAAAACTTATTATTCTCGGTTATCGTTTCACAGCATTTATCAACTTTTAAGCAATGTTGTTTACTGTCATCACCTTTACGCAAATGACGCTGAGGCAAACCGTGAAAACTAAACAATACGTGGTCAAAAGTTTCGGGATGGTATTTTTTTCCGTTTTCGGCGAAATTTTTAACCATTCCTTCATCATCATAAAAAGAATTAAGAAACGAAATGCTTGGAATAGTTTGCCAAGTGCTCACGATTTCCATCACCTTATCGTGAATAGAGCCGGTAGTGGCCGAAGCGTATTGTGGGAAAAGTGGAATCACTTGAATACTATCAACTTTGGCGGATTTAAGTTTATCTAATGCCGATTGGATAGACGGACTCTGGTAACGCATAGCCAATTCTACGTGGTATTCATCGCCCAAACGCTCTTTTAACAATTCGGCCGAGCGTACACTATAATGCATAAGCGGAGAACCATTCTCGGACCAAATGGCACGATAGGTTTTAGCCGATTTTGGACCACGAAAAGGCACAATAATACCGCGAACCAACAGCGCCCTTAACGGATAAGGAACGTCGATAACCCGGCCATCCATTAAAAATTCGGCTAAATATTTTCGTACATCTGCTGTTGATGGGCTATCGGGCGTACCCAAATTAACCAACAAAACTCCCTTTTTTCCCATATCAAAAATCGAATATAATTCCTATTGTTGGCAAAATGGTACCAGCAGGATCTTCAATAAATTTCATTTTATAACGTGTGGCATCAGTAGGGTCGCTTTGCGGTGCACCACCAGCAGAGCGATCTAATACCAATTGCTTTTGTTGCTGATAAACAGAATTCGTTATATTCTGAATATCTAGAAATAGGTTTAAGTTGAATGACTTAAAAGTATATTTTTTGTCTAAGCGAAGATCTAACTGCGTAAAGTTGTTTAAGCGTTGGCTATTCAATTGGTTGTAACTAGGCACCCCTCTTGGATAAAAATCCCAATTGGTTTTTAAGGAAGAAGTAGCTAGGTCGTAAGGCGTAAATGGACCACCACCACTCATACGGAAACGTGCACCTAATTCCCAATTTCGGCCAAATAATTTACCGGCTGTTACACTTACGATGTAACGAGTGTCCCATGATGAAGGGATGAATTGACTAGCCAGATCTTTAAATTCGCTACGGAATAGGGTGAAGGAAGCCAAGCCGTAAAAGCCTTCTTTTAATCGTTTTTGGGCCAATAACTCTAACCCGTAGCTGCGTCCCTGCGTAAATCCGGTGAGTTCGCGGTTACCCACTACCCCGAAATCGGCTCCTAAATTGGCTAAGGGAATATCTCGTCCAAACACCCGTACCATGGGGTAGCGATCGTAATATTTATAGAATCCTTCCACCGTAAAGCGGGTGTTACTAAGCGTATTGTATTCGAAGCCTAAAACCGCTTGTTTTGAGCGAATGTATTGGGCTTCTGTATTTTCTAAAGCTCCGCCAGTTTGGGCCCGATAGCCCAATAAGGTATAGGCAGGTAATTGGTGGTATTGTCCCAAATTGGCATTCATACTCAGTTTCTCGGTAAAATTATAGGCAACTGAAACTCTCGGTGAAAGGGTTTTCAATAAATTATTCATAGTAGCAGAGAAATTGTTCGCATCTGCACGTAACCCTGCCGAAAAGTTTAGTTTATCGTTTAAAAAACTTTTACTCAGCTGAGCGAAAAGACCATATTTAATAATGGACAATGACGATTGGTACTGCACGGCACCCAATGGAAAAAGTTGTTTGGTATCGGTGCTATAGGCCGAAGATTCGGCACTGGCTCCTAAATTTAATTTATACCCGCCAATAAAAGTGTTATTCTCAAAACGGAATTTATTCTCTGCTTCTGATGAAAGATAATCGATGGTGCTAGTTTTTGCTGGGTCGTTGTCTTGATATTTGAGTGCCCTATTTTTAAAATAGTTTCGGCTAATAACCCATAAAGAGTTTCCTTTTGCTCGGTAGTTGCGGTAGGTTATACCAAAGGTGTAATTGTTTTGTTCATTTACCGGAATATAATCTAAAATGTATTGATTGCTTTCGGTTTTTTCGGCGTCGTAATTAAGTTTAAACCGGTCTATAGCACCTAAACCAATAAAAGTTAGCTCATTTTTGGAATTAATTTTATGCTTAATTTTAAACTGATAATCTTGGTAGGCAGGTAAAAAAGGCAAACCCAATAGCTTAAACAATCCCTGCAAATAGGAATAGCGATAAGAAGCTAGAAAAGTGGTTTTCGCATCTATAGGACCTTCTAAGGTAGTAGCAAAATCGCTAGAACCTACCGTAAGTGAACTGCTTAATTTATCGCTTCGACCATCTTTTTGACGAAATTCGAATACCGAACTGAGCGTATTTCCACGGTTTGCGGGGAATGCTCCAGAATAAAAATCAACATCACGAATAAAATCGACATTAATTAAGCCTACCGGACCACCCGATGAACCTTGGGTAGAAAAGTGATTGATATTGGGAATTTCTATACCATCTATATAAAATCGGTTTTCGCTTGGAGCCCCTCCACGAATAACAATATCGTTTCTAAAACTTACTTGCGTGGCTACCCCAGGCAACGACTGAATGGCTTTGGAAATATCTCGGTTTCCACCCGGATTACGTTTTATTTCGGTTACGCCAATGTTGCGCAAAGAAACCGGACTTTCTACTGGTTTTATAAATAGTGGGGCTCTAATGCTTACTTCTCCTAGGGTGGTCATTTGTGCCTCTAAAAATACATCCAATACCGTTGGTTTGGCATTGCTTAATTGCACATCGAATTGCATTTTTTTCTGATAGCCTACCAATGAAAACTGCAGGTTAAATACTGCTGGCTTTAGGTTTTTAAATACATATAAACCTGCAGAATCGGTTTTTACACCGCCATTCATACCTTGTATACTCACCGTTACTCCAACTAAGGGTTCGTTGGTTAAGGCATCTTTGACACTGCCGCTAAGTGTAGCCAAATTTTGTGTAGTACGTTGTGCCAAAGCCGACTGAGCCAAGCATAAACATACGATGAAAAGAAAACGATGTTTCATGATTTTAATTTTAACAAAGGTACTATTGCCAAGCTAAGCCAATAACTATGTGTTTATTTATGACAATGCAATTACGCTCTTATTTTAATTGCCATAGCTTCCACCATGGTGTTCCCGGCGAATCGTGATGTTCATAATGGTAGCCAAAAAAATAGCAGGTTATAAAGGCTAAAAAATGATTTTTTTGGAGGGTATTGGATTGATGTTTATTGTCGTGCTCTCCATGATGTGGCATCCAGGTGCCAAAAAAGAATAATTGCAACGTACTCAATAGCGATGGAACAACCCAAAATAAGATCAGGTTGCTTTCTGCAAACCAAATTTTTAATATATTGAATAGAGTGGCTAAAATTAAAATTTGCCACCACTTTACATACGTTTTTACAAAGTTAAAATACCAAGCAAAGAAATTCCCGTGATGGTAATCTGGATCTTTATCAGTATGCACATGCCGATGATGCTCGTGATGCTTTTGGTACAAAACACGAATTGGAAAAAGGGCGTATAAAAGTGTACAAAGTCCGCCAATGAAATTGTTAAACACCTTATTCGACGATACCGTTCCGTGCATGGCATCGTGGGCAGTAATAAAAAGGCCTGTGTACAAATGCATTTGCAACAGCACCAACAGATACACCCAAGGATTGGACCAAGTAATGTTGAAAACGAGTAAATTACAAAGACTGAAAGCCCAACTGGCTATTACCAGCAAGGCTATTACTACCCCCCAATTTGAGACATACTTAGTCATTTGCTACTGTTTTTAAACTTTTTTTACTGCTATTTACAGGCTGAGGTACTTTTACATAATATCCTGTACCATCGTATGCTCGTTTGCGTGGGTGCTCCATGCAGGTTTCGCAGCAGCAACCTTGCAATGCATCTCCGCAGGCATCGCATTGCGTAAAGTGCTCGTTGCACTCCGGGTTGGCGCAATTAATCATTTTAGCCGTAATGGTACCACAGTTAAAACAGGTAGAAATTACAACGGGGTTTTCCGAATTCACATCCACCGCAACCCGATTATCAAATACGTAACATTTACCTTCAAAATCTTTACCACCAGCTTCTTTACCGTATTTAATAATACCGCCATGTAATTGGTAAACATCTTTAAAACCTTCGTGTAATAACAATGCCGATGCTTTTTCGCATTTAATACCGCCGGTGCAATAGGTTACTATTTTCTTGTCTTTATAGTGTGCCAGTTCGTTTATCTTTTCTGGGAATTCTCTAAAATTCTCAATATCGAGGGTAATAGCATTTTTAAAACGACCCACATTGTGTTCGTAATTAGATCGCACATCTAAAATCACTACATCTTCTTGATCTTTCATAGCCAAAAACTCCATTGGCTCTAAATGCTTGCCAGTTTGTTTAGTTGGATCAATAATTTTTGGATTTCGTAAGCCCGAATGCACAATTTCTGATTTATAGCGGCAGTGCATTTTAATAAATGAAGGTTCCTCTACCTCATCAATTTTGAAATCGGTTTTGGCAAAACGAGGGTCTGCATGCACGGCAGCCATGTAGGCCTTACAAGCCTCTGGAGTGCCCGAAACAGTTCCATTAAGTCCTTCATCGGCCACAATAATTCGGCCTACAAGATTTAACGATTGACAAAATTTTAAATGATCGAGGGCAAATTGCTCGGCTTCTACTATAGGGCTATAGCAGTAGTAAAGTAAGGTTTGGTAGTTTTTCATAATCATTGATGCTGCTGCAAACAGCGTTAAATGAATTACAAAGATAGGAATTGCCCATGAAAAAGCTAGTATTCAGCCGGAACTACAAGTGTAGGATCTTTTGGATCATAAAATATATCTATTAAATCGCCCACCCGAGGGATTTGTACTCTAGACACCGTAAGTTCAAAAGTTGCCACTTTATTTAAGATGCGTACACTAATTGCTACTCGTGGGTTGTTATTTACTGTAAGTCGAGTGTCCACAATGTAAATAATGGGTACAGAAGCCCAAACTCCTTCTTTTTTCAAACGTTTGTACAATTGTTTTTGGCGATAGGCTTTTAGCCAAATGGGTAACCAAAAAATTACCAGTATTGCTGCCAAGCCACCTACAAACAATACAATAAAATACGGGTTAGCTACATATTGAGCTAACCAAACGGTCATTTTTGCTGCACGGTTTATATCTTGGGTGGTGGTAAATACCAGATACATGCCTCCTAACCACACCAAAAAGAATAAAGCAAGCAAAAAACGGTACAAAAACTTCATACCCTACTTAACGTATGTATAAGGAGTTTATTGGAGATAAGAAAAAATTAATTCAGCCCAATAGCAATGCGAATGCCCCTATTTTGGGCTAGGCTTAAATCGTTTACTTGGCCGTAAAATATCTTAAAATTTAACCATTGTACACCAACATACCACTCATTATAATGACTTAAATTGGGTGTTTTTAAATAATTAAATCCTGCCAATTCTTGGAGTTTAAGTTTACGTATGAGCGGAATTTTGTTGAAGATAAATCCGGAAAAATTATGCGAAACATGTGCTTCTACAAATTGACCGGCTGTGCTATGTGTATAATAGTCTAAGAACAAAAAACTATTCGGCTGTGCCTGAAAAGCCGTACGCAAATTACCTGTAAAATGTTGGTAATCTGGAAAAAAGACCGAAGAATTATCAAGGTATTTACCGGCAGCAACATAAAAGGATGATTTACCATAAAACCCCATCGGAATATCTGATTTGGTTAAATCAAAACTTAACACATCGTAGCGAACATCAGATGAAAGAAATCCATTCATTCCACGAACATAGTTTAAACCCAAAGTGGGGTACTTTGATGCTTGGTAATATTTACCCGTTGGATAGGTTACATACTTATTACTGAAATTATAACTGGCCCGAAGTTCCAATTTAACCGATTGATTGTTCGGGAAAAGCGGTACATCCTGCGAAGGATTTAATGGGTTATTGGAGCTAAACGTTCTATCATCGAAATTGTTTATGCGGTAAGTGCTCGTATTCAGCAAACTTTTTCGACTGGCAAACTCAAGGGAAGCAGAGGTACGCACGTTTCCAAAAATGCGACCACTAAGTCCCAATTGTGCAAAGGCATTGTGATACAATTTTAAATCGTTACGCTCCTCCAATAGAGAGTTAATGCTGTTTTGTAAGGGCGTTACCGAGCCTCTCCTGTTTAAATCTTGTACGTCGGAGCCTAGGGCAAAAGAGAATATCCCATTGCCCACCGGCAATGAACCTCTAATATGTGCGTTAATTAATTGATTGGCAAAACCATAACGCACATTTGCAGAATAACGCACCCATTTATTACTTAAACTATCTATTTGCTTTACATAAGTGGCACCGTAGTTTAATCCAAAGCCTTCTACCGTATTGTAAAAAGTAGACCACAATAACGAACTTAATCGGAAGTATTCTTTCTTAAATCGATTGCTATGGGTATATCCAGAACCCAGCAAAAAACGCATCGGCTTAAAGATATTACTTTTACTATCTAAAGAATCTAAATACGGTTTAGATTCCCGTTTAGCAGCCAACGTTTCTTTTTTCAAATAGTCAATGGTCTCCTCATCTGTTAAGGGTATAGGCCGCGACCGTTCCCAATACGTAGAATCTTTTTTGTTAACTTCTCTAGTTATTCGGAGGGCTTCTCTAAAACTATTTTTTTCGAAAGCGGGCTCTAATTGGTAGTTTTTAAATACAGCTACAAAATATCCTCCAAAAGAAAAGCCCAGAAAACCACCGTTGAACTCCATTTTTACCGAAGCCGGCATCCAGCCATCAGCACCCGTTGGAATAAAATCTTGCTTAATTTTCAACGTGTCCACAAAGTTCAGGTTATTGTCTTTGCTCAAATACAAGTCGGTACTATAAATACGCCACGAATCTTCTAAAATATAGATGTTACCTCGAAATACCGGATCGGAAGCCCTTTTGGGTATTACCTGAATTTTATTCATCATTTCCCCATTTTCTACAGTATTACCCAAAAATTTATAGGTATAATATAAAAAAGCATCATCAGCTATAGGCGATACCAGTGGGCGTAAACTCAAGCCTTCCCAACTTTGATAATTCTCATAAAAATTAACTTTTAAATCGGTAGCACGGTTAAAACTAAAGGCCCTATTATTGCCCGAAGTCTTCGAAGAAAGCATTTCTTCGCGGTATTGGTTCGGTTGTTGGTAGCTTAATTTCGATTCCGATTCAGATAGGTAAATAATTCCTCTTCGGTTAGAATCTAAGCCCAATTGCTTGCCTAAATCATCGATATTTAAACCCATAAATTTTTTAGGAGCAGCCAATAATTTTTGCATCCCCTTAATGTATACCTCGGCCGTATAGGCTTTTAACTCGGTTAAGTGCGACTTGCGGTTTTTTATTGCTTGACGAATGATGGCATAAGCCGGGTCTTCTGCATTAGCCTTAATCACCACATCACTTAATTGATAGGCCTCGGGCTGTAAAGTGAAATTGCGTTTGGTATCGGCCACTAGCGAAAGGGCTTGGCTATATTGTTGATAGCCCACAGCCCGCACCATCAATTCTAAACTGCCCTGCTTTACACGTAATTGATACAAACCCTCCGAATTAGCGGAAGTACCCACCGTTGTCCCTTTTACATACACACTGGCAAAAGAAATGGGCTGCCCTTTGGTATCGGTCACTTTACCAGTTATGAGTACCGTTTGCCCAATTAGGACTTGGCTTAGCAATAAAAAGAAGAATAGGTAACGTAGTTTCATGAATCTTTGAAGATACTGTAAAGATGCTATTTATCTCTTAAGAGTTGCACCATTCACCATGAAAAAACATAAAAAAATTCAGCCCGAATTGCTTAATTTTACGGTTTAATTACAAAGGTATGTACAAAACTCTACAACCCGTTCTTCAGCAAGAACTGAGCAGTATTAAAGAAGCTGGTTTATACAAACAAGAGCGCATCATTACGTCGGCGCAAGGTGCCGAAATTTCGGTGCAGGGCGACAAGCAGGTACTCAACTTTTGTGCAAACAATTATTTAGGTCTTAGTTCGCATCCTCGGGTCATAGCCGCTGCAAAAGACACCATCGATAGTCGTGGTTATGGATTATCATCGGTACGTTTCATATGTGGCACGCAAGACATTCATAAAGAATTGGAACGTAAACTATCCGAATTTTTAGGTACCGAAGACACCATTTTATATGCCGCCGCTTTTGATGCCAATGGAGGTGTTTTTGAACCTTTGTTTAACGAACAAGATGCCATTATTTCTGATGAATTAAACCACGCCTCTATTATTGATGGCGTACGTTTGTGCAAAGCCCAACGCTACCGCTACAAACACGACGATATGGCCGATTTGGAAGCCCAATTACAAGCTACCCAAAACCTACGCCACCGCATTATTGTAACCGATGGCGCTTTTTCTATGGATGGCACCATTGCCCAATTAGATAAAATTTGCGCCTTAGCCGAACAATACCAGGCTTTGGTTATGATTGATGAATGCCATTGTTCGGGCTTTTTGGGTAAAACCGGCCGCGGTACCCACGAGCACCACGGTGTAATGGGTCAAATTGATATCATTACTGGAACCCTGGGCAAGGCTTTAGGTGGCGCTTCAGGCGGATTTACCTCAGGACGTAAAGAAATTATTGACTTATTGCGCCAACGCTCTCGTCCGTATTTGTTTTCGAACACCTTGGCTCCTTCTATTGTAGGCGGTTCTATTGCAGTATTAGATATGTTAAGCGAAACCACCGAACTACGCGATAAATTGGAGTTCAATACTCAATATTTCCGAAGCAAAATGACCGAAGCTGGCTTTGACATTAAACCGGGCATACACCCCATTGTACCTGTAATGCTTTACGATGCCAAGCTGGCTCAAAGCTTTGCAGCCCGCATGCTCGAAGAAGGCATTTATGTCATCGGGTTTTACTACCCGGTTGTAGCCCAAGGCAAAGCCCGTATTCGGGTGCAATTGTCTGCCGCACATACACAAGCACACCTCGACAAAGCCATTGCCGCCTTTACCAAAGTGGGCAAAGAGTTGGGGGTTATTAAATAAAACTGTTATTTTGGTCTTTAGCCAAAAACTTATACCAAACAATGCAAGCAAAACTCGACCAATACACCGCCGAAATCAATCAATTTAGCCCTGCCACTGCCGAAGAGGTAGAAAGCTTCCGTATTAAATTTTTAGGTAGCAAAGGCATTGTTAAAGAATTGTTTGATGAATTTAAATCGGTAGGACCCGAAGAAAAACGAGTTTTTGGTAAAGTATTAAACGAATTTAAACAAGTAGCCGAGGCAAAATTCGAGGCCTGCAAAGCGCAATTTGAATCGAGCACAAGCACCCAAAAATTAGATACCGACCTCACCCTACCCGGCGAAGGCATGGAATTGGGTGCTCGTCATCCTTTACAATTGGTGCGCCGAGAAATTGTAGAAATATTTAAAAAATTAGGTTTTACGGTAGCCGAAGGGCCCGAAATTGAAGACGATTGGCATAATTTTTCGGCTTTAAACTTCCCCGAAGAGCATCCGGCAAGAGACATGCAGGATACCTTCTTCATCAAAAAAGGAGGCGAAAAAGGCGACATCGCTTTGCGTACACATACCTCATCGGTACAAGTGCGTATGATGGAACAAGGCAAACCACCTTTCCGCTCCATTATGCCTGGTCGTGTTTACCGAAATGAAGCCATTTCGGCTCGTGCACACTGCTTTTTTCATCAAATTGAAGGCTTATATGTGGATGAAAACGTATCCTTTGCCGATTTAAAACAAACCTTATTCTATTTCGTTCAAGAATTATACGGCGAAGGCACACAAGTGCGCTTCCGCCCATCGTATTTCCCATTCACCGAACCTTCAGCAGAAATGGATATATCGTGCAGTATTTGCAAAGGCGCTGGTTGCAACATGTGTAAAGGCTCGGGCTGGGTAGAAATTTTAGGTTGCGGCATGGTAGACCCCAATGTGTTAGAAAACTGCGGTATCGACTCAAAAAAATACACCGGCTTTGCTTTTGGTATGGGTATAGAACGCATAACCAACCTAAAATATGAGATTAAAGATTTGCGTTTATTCTCCGAGAACGATGTGCGTTTCTTAAAACAATTTCAATCAGAAATTAGCTAAACATGAAATTTCGGAGCGTATTAGCCCTATCTATTTTGCTGCTTTTAAGCTGCGGAAAAGACGATGGCACTTACATTCCTGATGTATATGTGAATTATACCATTCCTATAAACGACCCAAGTATGAGTGCGCTTAATAGCGCCGGTGGAGCCGTAATTATTAGTGGGCATGGGGTAGCTGGAATTATCATTTACCGCCGAGCGGATAATGTGTTCGTGGCTTA
>Ga0102897_1000711_pt1 | contig 10401 bp, 8 predicted proteins | sample Colrivmet1554B02_FD_78453 | JGI IMG/M metagenome (GOLD analysis project Ga0102897, IMG submission 78453) | Estuarine microbial communities from the Columbia River estuary - metaG 1554B-02 | ecosystem: Environmental > Aquatic > Marine > Intertidal zone > Estuary | place: USA: Columbia River...
ACCAATTCATCCGTTGTACTCAAGGTTGGATTCTTTGTTGTAAAGGACATTACGCCACCAAGAGCATCAGAACCATAGACAACAGAACCAGGACCGTAAATCACTTCGACACGGTCCAACATGGCATTATCGATGGTGATGATGTTTTGCAAGTGTCCACCGCGGTAAATCGCGTTATTCATTCGAACGCCATCGACAACCAATAGCACTTTATTCGTTTCAAAACCACGAATAATTGGACTCCCGCCACCAAGTTGACTTTTCTGAACAAACACATTTCCTGTTTGCGTCATTAGGTCAGCTGTGGAGCTTTGGTTTTGAAATTGAATTTCCTTTGCTCTCATGACTTGAACTTTTTGAGCAACGTCCTTTCTTTTCTCCAAATTTCGACTGGCAGAAAGTACTGTTTCGTCCATGGTTTGAATGTTTGGCGTCAAAAACACTTGTCCATCTTTATTTATACTGGGCTGTTGAATCACCAATGGATAATAATCCTCATTCGACAAAGTGATTCTAGAACCGTCAAATTTTACCGTAGCAAAACCGTTTTTATCGCTTGTACTTTTGACAACTGCATCCGTTGGATAAAGTTGTGTAATGAGCACACCTGAGACAGGTTCTTTTGTGATGTTATCAATTATTTGAATTTTCGTTTGTGCAAACGAAGGGGTATATATACTAGTTAGGAGACACAAAATGCCCCAATAGAAATTTTTCATTTGATTTTTTTAAGAGTTAATACAATACGTAGAAGTAGGTTTTAACTCATAAAATCCGGCGGTTGGGTTTCTGTGGAAACGAAGGAAGAATAGAACGATTCTTCGTAAGATGTGAATAAGGGAGATTGATCGGGGACCTCTTTCATGGAATAATCAATCGTTGTGTGCACCACTTCCATCGGCTCCGAAAGGAACTTAAACCACACATTTACGGGTTGATTTTCTCCCGAATGACTGATATTAAACGAAGTGATGGATCGTAGCTGCGAAAAAAGGACCGTTTCCTGGTCATCGCTAATGCATTTAAAGAAGTAACCGTTCTTGTTTTTCGCTTTGTGGATGACATCAAAATAATGTCCGTTCAAGATAAACTCATGGGATTTCACCCATTTTAGTTGATTTGCTTCGTGAAAAGTGAAATGAAAGCGAATCAATTTAGATTCAGGGACGGAATGTTTGATTGCCTGTTTAACTTCCTTTTTAATGGACATCTTCTTCCACTCAAAATAAGTGAAGAATCCGAGCAAATGATAGCACATGAGCCCTAAAAATCCATACAAAAGGAGTTTTCGCACGTCCAAATTTAATCTTAAATTTACATTCAAAATTATTTTTATGAAATTTCTTTGCAGCATTTTAGCTTGTCTTATGCTTTCTCAAGTATTAGTTGCACAAGCACCTGGATCACTTGATTTAAGTTTTGCGACAATTGGTTATACCAGTTTTGGTCCGACGAGTACTTCCATGGATAACGCCCAAGACATCGTTTCTTTACCAAATGGTCAAATGGTCTTTTGTGGCACCAGTGGTACAACAGGAAACCTAGAAATGTGTATAGGTAAAATGAATGCTGATGGAAGCATGGACCTTAGCTTCGGAACGAATGGTTACTATATTTTTCCAAACGCAGCAGGATCAGATTTCGCTTATGACATGGAAGTTTTGTCTAATGGAAACATTCTTGTGGCTGGTGCTTTATCCATAACGGCGGCCAATCCGAAATGGGCCATGATCTGTTTGAATCCAAACGGAACCCTGAATACTAGTTTTGGAACTGGTGGTGTTTTTTCTATCGACATCGATTCCGGTGAAGACTATGCGCGTAAAATCTTATTAACTCCTACAAAAATCATTCTCGCTGGAAATACAAAAGTACCTGGATTCAGCACGAATAGACTTGCTGTAGCTCGCTGCGACTATAATGGTGTATTGGATGCTACTTTTGGATTCGGTGGATTAAACATCTTGAACAATGGTGGAAACATTACGTGTTGGAGTGCAACTCAAGGAGCTTCAGGAGACCTCATTCTCGCTGGCGAAGCCTACATCAACAACGTTTATTATCCGATGCTGGCAAAATTTTCTGCGTCTGGTTCGATTGTTACAACCTTTGGAACAAGCGGTGTTTGGGTGAACATGGCTATGAATGCCCGTTATTTCGATGTTGATTTTCAAAATTCGCAGTTAATTCTTTCTGGTAACAATGGTCCAGGACTTACAGATTTCCTTCTTGAATCGAGATCAGAAACAAATGCGGCTGCAAACCTAAGTTTTGGAACGAATGGTCAAACAATCATCAATATTAACCAAAGTGACACATACTATGAAGTCATCTTCCAACCAGACGGGAAAATTTTAGCGTGTGGAACTTCCGGTACGGCAGGTATTGGTGCAGCAAGAGATTTTGTTGTGTCGCGATACAATGCAAATGGAACATTGGATTTAACATGGGGTACAAATGGACATACTTTAACGAATATTTTCAACAATTGGGATGATGCATATGGAATGGATTTGTATCCAGGTAATAAACTCATTCTTGGTGGATTCAGTGCTCAAACAAATACGCAGTTTGCCTTTGCTCGTTACATCATTTCTGCTAATAATATTCCTGGATGTATGAATCCACTTGCCTGTAATTACAATCCACTTGCAACAGTTGATGATGGGTCTTGTATTATGCCAGGATCAACCTGTGACGATGGAAACCCAAATACAATCAATGATTCCATCGGTCCAAACTGTAACTGCGTTGGAGTGTTAATCGTTCCAGGTTGTACGGATCCGCTAGCATGTAATTACAATCCATTAGCGAACCAAAATAACGGGACATGTATTTATCCCGGTGCGACTTGTGATGACGGAAATCCAAATACAACGAATGATTCGATTGGTCCAAACTGTAACTGTGTAGGAAATCTAATCGTCCCTGGCTGTATGAATCCAGCGGCATGTAACTACAATCCTTTAGCAACGATTGATGATGGATCTTGTCTATTCCCTGGAAGCTTATGTAACGACAACAATCCAAATACCATCAACGATTCCATCAATCCGGATTGCAACTGTATTGGAGAAGTGATTGTGCTAGGTTGTACAGATCCACTTTCTTGTAACTACAATCCATTAGCGAATCAAAACGATGGATCATGTACCTATCCAGATGCGCCGTGTGATGACAATAATCCCGATACGATGAATGACACGTACAATAGCACCTGTGACTGTGTTGGTATTCAAATCGTTCCAGGATGTATGGATCCAACTGCTTGTAACTTTAATCCATTAGCGAATGTGGATGACACTAGTTGCGTGTTCCCTGGTGATGCCTGTGATGACGGCGATGCGACCACCATCAACGATGTCTATTCGGCAACGTGTGAATGTGCGGGACAGACAAACGGATTGAATGAGCTCACGAACATCGCTTCTGTTTATCCGAATCCAACATCAGATCTTGTAACGATTGAATTTACTGGAATCATTGAAGGAGCGGTATTGCAACTTTGCGATGTACAAGGAAGGATATTAATCGAAAAAATCGTTCACACGAATAAAGAAACGATTTCTGTTGGACAATTTGAAACAGGAACCTATTTCTTGTCCATTAAAGGAACGAAACAAGCGATCGTCAAACACATCATCATTGAATAAAGAACATAAGGAACTTCTGGAGCAAAGCATTTTGCTCCAGAAGCATTTCCGTTATCACCTATCCGAGGATTTTTCCAGTAAACGTAAATTGCTCATCGCGCTGCATGGCTATGGTCAACTCGCGCAGTATTTCGCTAGAAAATTCAAACAACTTCCCGAAGACTACGCTTTACTCGTTCCGGAAGGAATGCATCGCTTTTATTTAGAAGGAACTAGTGGTCGAGTTGGCGCATCATGGATGACCAAAGAGGGACGTGAATTGGACATTGAAGACAACTTAAGCAATTTGAATCAACTGTTGTCTCATGTCATGGAAAACCATGTGTTTGAGGAGATTTGTCTATTGGGATTTTCTCAAGGAGGAGCCACAGCCGCTCGCTGGTACCATCAAGGTCCAAGTCGCTTTCAGCAGTTCATTCTTTGGGCGAGTGTTTTTCCACCGGATATTGAAAAACCTGTTCAAACGGAAGGAAATAAGCATTTTGTTTTAGGGACAGAAGACCCTTATTACAGCAAAGAAAATGAAGAATCTGAATGCGCGTATTTTTCAGAATTGGGCTATCGAATTCATCGTTTTGAGGGAAAGCATGACATCGACCAGACTACACTTTTATCCATTCTAGGAAGCTAAAGACTTAAACTCTATCTCCCTCCCATTTTCCAACAACCGCGGTAGCAACCGAGTTTCCAAGTACGTTTGTCGCACTGCGAAACATGTCACAGAAATGGTCGATCGGTAGAATCAGCGCAACACCTTCGATTGGAATATTGAACATTCCACACGTCGCGGCAACAACAACCAAACTCGCTCTTGGAACACCTGCGATGCCTTTACTCGTCAACATCAAAACGACTAACATCGTTAATTGCGTTCCTGTGTCTAAATGAACACCATAAACTTGCGCAATGAAAATGCTAGCGAAGGTCATGTACATCATACTTCCGTCCAAGTTGAAGGAATATCCCAATGGCAACATGAAGGACACGATTCGGTCTTTGATTCCAAAACGTTCTAATTCCTCCGTTAATTTAGGGAAGACCGCCTCGCTACTTGTGGTACCGAAAGCGATGACTAATGGACTTACAATTCGCTTCAATAAGGTTTTTAGGTGACTTCCGAGGAAGATGTATCCCACTAAAATAAGGACTGCCCAAAGCGATGCTATTCCAACAAGGAAGGAACTAAAGAACTTTGTGTAGGTGATCATTAAATCCGAAACATCCTTCACCGCAAAAACTCCTGCGATTGCTCCAAACACCCCAATTGGTGCGAATTTCATGACGAAATTGACCATTTTCAAAATGATGTGAGAAAACTTATCCATCGCATTGATGACCGGTTTCACATTCTCACCGATGGACGCAGCGGCCAATCCAAAGAAGATAGCAAAAATGACAATTTGTAGTATTTCGTTCGTTGCCATTGCTTCAAAAACGGACTTTGGAATGATGTGTTCCACAAAATGTTGAACCGAGAAATCTTGAGTTTTTTCGGTTACTTCAGCAGAAGCCGAAAGATCCACATCTGAAAGATTGACACCAACACCTGGTTTCAAGAAATTTACCCATAACAATCCGATAATCAAGGAAATAAATGACGCGGTGAAAAACCAGGCCAATGCTCTTCCTCCTATTCGTCCCACAGATTTCAAATCACCTAGTTTTGCGATTCCAACCACAAGTGTAGTAAGTACTAATGGAGCAATGATCATTTGTACCAAACGAATGAAAACCGTCGCTAAAATCTTGATGTATGAACTAAATTTCGTAGCTGTATCGGCATCGAAATTCTTGTGGACGATTGCTCCTAATGTTGCTCCGAGAACCATTGCCACCAGGATATACAAGGTTAAGCGACTCTTTTTTTGTTTTTCTGGGGATTCGATATGGTGGTCTTGATTCATGGACATTCGCGATTAGTTCAATTAATATGTGAAAATAGGAAAAAGTAGAAACATAGCAAGAAAAGGAAGGCTTGAAGTAACCATAGAGAATAATAAAATAGTCCTCAAAAACAAAAATTACATTTCGTATATTTGAATCCCAATCAACAAATATGGCTGTTTCACAGAAAGAATTAGATTTCAATAACAACGAAGATAAAATGCGTCTGAAGATTCGCGCATTAGAACAAGAATTAGAAAAAATCTACCTAGGTGGAGGAAAAGCGAAAATTGAAAAGCAGCATTTGAACGGTAAATTAACCGCTCGTGAACGCATCGATTTATTGCTAGACCCCAATTCAAACAGAGTCGAAATTGGCGCTTTAGCCGGATACGGAATGTACAAAGAACACGGTGGATGTCCATCTGGAGGAGTTGTCATTGTGATTGGATACGTCAAAGGACGTCAGTGCATTGTCGTTGCGAATGATGCCACAGTCAAAGCTGGTGCTTGGTTTCCAATTACCGGAAAGAAGAATTTAAGAGCGCAAGAAATTGCCATGGAGAATAAACTTCCGATCATCTATTTGGTGGACTCAGCTGGTGTTTATCTTCCGATGCAAGATGAGATTTTCCCGGACAAAGAGCATTTTGGACGCATTTTCCGAAACAACGCACAGATGAGTTCTATGGGAATTACGCAAATTTCTGCGGTCATGGGAAGTTGTGTTGCCGGTGGTGCCTATCTACCGATCATGTCCGATGAATCCTTAATTGTCAATAAAACAGGAACTATTTTCCTTGCTGGATCATACCTCGTGAAAGCTGCGATCGGTGAAAGCATTGATAATGAAACATTAGGAGGAGCTACAACGCAAACAGAAGTATCTGGGATTTGTGATTACAAAGTGGAAGATGATCAAACGTGCATCGCCACCATCCGCGATTTAATGAGTCGTATCGGACACAATCCAACAGCCGGATTTGACCGCATTGAATCGATAGAACCCGCAGTAGATATTAAAAATATTTACGGAGTGATTCCTGAAGACCGTTCCAAATCTTATCCGACCAGAGAAATTTTAAAGTCATTAGTTGACGGTTCAGAATTTATGGAATACAAACCAACATTTGGTAAATCCATCATCACAGCCTATGCGCGCATTGATGGATGGAGTGTTGGAATCGTTGTCAACAATCGAGAGCTGGTAAAAAACGCGAAAGGAGAAATGCAATTTGGTGGAGTGATTTATTCTGATTCCGCCGATAAAGCAGCACGATTCATCATGTTATGCAATCAAAAGAAGATTCCTTTGATCTTCCTTCACGATGTTACCGGCTTCATGGTTGGATCGAAAAGTGAACAAGGTGGAATTATCAAAGATGGTGCGAAAATGGTGAATGCGATGGCGAATAGTGTCGTGCCGAAATTCAGCATCGTGATGGGTAATTCCTATGGTGCCGGAAATTACGCGATGTGTGGAAAAGCCTATGATCCACGTTTAATTTTCGCCTGGCCAACAGCAGAAATCGCCGTGATGTCTGGAGCGGCAGCAGCAAAAACCTTACTACAAATTGAAGTAGCTACCTTAAAAGGAAAGGGCGAAGAAATCACACCTGAACGCGAAAAAGAATTGTACGACCAGATTAAAAACCGTTACGACGAACAAATCTCTCCGTACTATGCAGCGAGTCGTTTATGGGTTGATGGAATCATTGACCCGAAAGAAACGCGCAAGGTTATTTCCATGGGAATTGAGATGGCAAACCTCTCACCTATTGAAAAAGCGTACAATGTTGGCGTACTTCAAACCTAGTCTTCAGCGGCCGTTTTCTTTCCGTTAAAATAGTATGTATACGCAAATCCAACACTAAAAAGTGAGGATGGTTTGTTATATTCTTTTGGATCGTAGCCAATATTCGAATCGATACCGATCATCCATGGCGTAAATGAATAGCCATAAATTGGATAACCGATGGACAGACGGTAACTACTATTCACATCAGCTGTGAGCACGAGTCCAAGTGAAGGTTCGATGTAGGTTCCTTCGACAAAATTGTAAGGTATACCTTTTGATTTCAATAAGTCACTCACCGTGAAACTTTGAAGGTATCCCATTTTGACACCGAAATCGGTCCCAAATCTTTCCGTCCAAAATTTCTCATGTCCTACTTTTACATAAAGTGCTGGTGTATGAATTCCACCATAAACCTTGGAAGGAACACGAAACTCATTGATGGTGAAATAGGTATAATGAATTCCCGCTCCTAAACAAAATCCAGATTTAAACGCGTATTGGTACTGTGCACTCGATTGAATGAGTCCTTGCATGATCATCTTGTACGGGGTATTCGACATCGAATTGGGCAGAGAAATCTCAAAGGTAAATGAATCATCAGGATCAATTTCTTGGGAAAAACCCTCTTGACTTAAGAATAAAAATGCGCAAAGATAAAAGAAGATAAATGATTTCATGCTCTTATTATTTATACTGTTTTTTGACCCTATTTCTAATATAATTGGTTGATTCCGGCTCTAAATTTAACCAATAGATTGGAATAATAAATCCCAAAAACAACACGATTTCTTTAAAAAGAATCCTTAGAACTGTCGAGGAAATAAAAGCAAAATCCTTAGAAATAATGAAAATCAAATAATAGAAAAGACTAAATAAGATAAAAGCCAAAATCAACTTTGCTTGATCTAAACGAAAAGGGTTTAATGCATACACTTTTGAGATGTACCAACCACGCAAAATATTATAGAAAGCATAAACAAATCCAGTTGAAATTGCAGCTCCTACAATCCCGTATTTAGGGATAAGGTACAGATTGAAACCGTATACGCAAACTATGAGGACTAGTGTAAACACGAAATCCGATTTATATTTCTTGGAAGTGGATAAAATAACACCATTTAAACCATAGTACATATCAATAACGCGGCCGATCATTAAGAAAAAGAAAACCCATATTCCTCCTTCATAACCAGGAATAAAACTAAAGATCTCTTGAATTGGCAACCAAACGATTAAAAAACCCAAGAGTCCAATTAGCAATCCAATTGAAGAACTTTTTTGATAAAGGTCCTGTATCCCGATTAAATTCCGTGCTTTCCATTGTTTTGAAACCAAGGGAGATGAAACCCTAATTACGGATCTGTAAGGAAATAATACCGCACTGATTAAAAGTAACGTTGTTGTATATACACCAGTATCTGATAAACCGTTGTATTTAGCGATCATCAATGAATCAATGGATACAACAATCAAAGTAGCTAAAGAATTTACGTAACTAAAAGATGTATAGGATATTATTATTTTCTGGAAGCGTTTTGATATTTGTATCGTTTTCAATGAGAAAAAAAGTTCTCCTTTTCGAATTAAATAGATGAAAAGATAAAGTGGCGATAAAAAATGTAGGATAACATAAAATAAAAAAAACTGCGAGAAATTAATCCAATTAAGAAACGTAGCGAGCAATAGCAGAGATGTTAAAACCCTTAATACGACATCCTGTAAAAACACAGGAAGCACATTCTTCTGCATGCCTCTCAAATGATTTTCAAAGAGTTGGAACAAAACAATTGAAATCCCTAAAGGAATAACCATGTAATAATAATCAACGAATAAATGCGAATTCTTTTGATAATTGGAAACAATCGCATCTTTAGAGAGAAGGATAATAACTGTAAAAACGATGATTCCAAGACAAACAAGTAGAAGATTCGCAAATAAAAACCCAAAGTGTTTTCGTTCCTTGTTTCTAAAAAACGGAAAGAACCTCCAAGTTGAATAAATCGTTCCTAAGTTAGCGAATTGGGCAAAGAGTAAAGCTACATTCATGACAAGATTGACCAGTCCTACTTGTGCCCGAGAAAACAATAACACAAAAAGTAAGCCCTTGTTGAGATAACCTAAAATCAACCCAACAAAAGAAATGATAGATGTACGAATGGCATCTTTTTGTACGATTCCCATAGAAGTAAAGATACAAAATTCCAATGGAGCTGTTGCGATAAACTATAAATGATTAGTTAGCACACGACAATTCTGACAAGTCCTTTATTGAAAATGAGTTCCTTTAGGATAGACTAACGAACGGTGTGGGAAATGAAAATAAAATTCTCTCTGTCATATTCAATAAAAAAGGAGAAAAATAGATAAAATGAACATCTCTAGAATCCCGTATTTCGATACAAGGTGCAGGATGAAAACATATAGGCGAACTATGAGAGGAACTGATGGGTGTAAAATTGAGTAAAAGTTGCATTGAACATCCGAAGGATTGCAAATACAGCGCTGCGGTTAGTTTCAAAAATCTTGGGCATAAACTTACCCCGACGATTCTAACGAATGTCGGGGCCTTTAAAATCGGCGTCTCTCGAAGCATCGTGATTACGCTCCCATCCATCTTTTATTGTTGATTGAATCAAGAAAATCTTGGGCAAAAAAAACCCCGACGATTCTGACGAAGGTCGGGGTCTTTAAAATCGGCGTCGACTTACTCTCCCATCCTCAAAAGGACAGTACCATCAGCGCAAGCAGGCTTAACTTCTCTGTTCGAAATGGGAAGAGGTGGACCGTGCTGCTATAAACACCCAAAAACGTTGACTTAAAAAGATAAGTCTAATATTTTTGATATATCGGACGATTGAAGTAGTAATAAATAAGAAGTAACAAGTTAGTAAGTCTACGGGTAATTAGTACTACTCGGCTTTGACATTACTGTCTTTACACCTATAGCCTATCAACGTGGTAGTCTTCCACGGCCCTTAAAAGAAATCTCATCTTGAGGCGAGTTTCGTGCTTAGATGCTTTCAGCGCTTATCTCATCCATACATAGCTACCCTGCGATGCAGCTGG
>Ga0102897_1000730_pt1 | contig 10237 bp, 8 predicted proteins | sample Colrivmet1554B02_FD_78453 | JGI IMG/M metagenome (GOLD analysis project Ga0102897, IMG submission 78453) | Estuarine microbial communities from the Columbia River estuary - metaG 1554B-02 | ecosystem: Environmental > Aquatic > Marine > Intertidal zone > Estuary | place: USA: Columbia River...
GGTTGATTCCGCATTCAAAAAATGAAAACTCAACGCAACGGCTTTCTGTCCAGCATCCAAAGGCTTTCCTTCAAACACGTCGAATACCCGAACATCCTGCAACAAAGGCAATTTGATGCTTTTTACCACACCTTCCAATTCGGCAAATGTCTGTTCCTTGGCAACTACCAAACTCAAATCTCTGCGCATGCCCGGATACTTTGGAGCCGAAACCACTTTTAATGTTTCCGATTTCTGTTTGATAAATTTCCTCCATGGAAACTCAACACACCAAACAGTGCCGTTGATTTCCGCGGCAGTCAACCAGTTTTTCGGTGCTTCTGCTATCGTAATATTCTCTGCCGTAGCCTCACTACCTAAGCTTCTGAGTATCCCCATCACTCTTCGCTTTACATGATAATGATCTACCATTTTTGCCTTGCTCTCCCAACTCTCTGGCTGAACGGCACCCCAAAAGACCATACTCAACATTGGTGTTTCCTTAAATCCCTTCAACGTTTTTCGGTAGGTTCTACCCACTTCAAACAGTTGAACCGATTCGGCTTTTCTGTTAATGTTATAGGCCACCGACTGCAATAAACCGGGTGTCAAAGATGCCCGCATAACATCCATATCCGTACTTAGCGGATTGCTCAAATAAACCAAATCCTCCATTCCGGGATACCAAGCACTCGGATGCAAAGAATTGGTAGAAGCCTCTAACATCCCTTGATTAATTAAATACTGACGCATACGATTCTCCGATTTGCGCAATCCCATGCCTTCAAAAGTGCCTAGCGTTGCCTGCAATTTGCCATCCATCGGGACATGATCATACCCGTAAATCCGCATCACTTCTTCGTATAAATCTACCGCAATAGAAACGTCGTTTCTCCAACCCGGAACGCTAACTTCCCAGTGGTTATTCGATTCGTTAACGCCAAAACCAAGTTGGCCTAAAATTCTGCGAATCTCCAAAACCGGAATCTCTAATCCCGCAAACTTATTCAACTCCGATACATTCAAATTAATTTTTCTTGTCTCAAATGTACCCGTAGAAACCTCGGAATTGGCCACCCATGTGCCGCCACAATGTTCTACCAAATGAGAGCCTGCTAGACTCGCAGCATTGGCCATATTCTCGACATCGACACCCCTTTCAAACCTAAACCCGGCATCGGTGTGTAAATGATGACGTTTTGCAGATTTTCGGACCAACGTGGGATGAAAATGTGCAATTTCTAATAAAATATTTTTCGTATTTGCGCTTACCGCCGTTTTTAAACCGCCCATCACACCAGCCAAGGCAATCGCACCGCTAGCATCCGCAATCACAACGTCTTGGGAATCTAAATTGATGCTTTTCCCATCCAACAAAACCAACTTTTCATCGGCCAAAGCCAAACGAACTACAAGATTACCCTCCAACAAATCTGCATCAAAAGCGTGCATGGGTTGTCCGGTTTGATGTAGAAAATAATTGGTCGTGTCCACCACATTATTGCGAGGTTCGATGCCAATGGCCCGCAAACGATGCTTCACAAAATCTGGGCTTTCACCCAACTGTAACCCCTGTATTTCCAATGCAATATATCGTTGACACAATTCTAAATCCGCAACACTCACCGAGCGACCTTGGGATTTTATCGGTAATGTTTGATGGGTAATTCTATCAAAATCTTGTTTCAATAATGCCGCCAAATCGTTGGCCACTCCCAAATGAGAAGCTGCATCACCACGATTTGCAGTTAAGCCAATCTCTAGAACCACATCCGCCGCAACGCCAAAATATTCCGCCGCCGGCATACCCACCTGAGCATCGCTGCGCAAAACCACAATACCATCATGGCTATTTCCAACACCGCACTCATCCTCCGCACAAATCATCCCCTCGGAAACCTCGCCACGAATTTTCGCTTTGCCTATCACAAACGACTCCTTGCCGGGCATCTGAATCTCAGTACCTACCAACGCAACCACCACTTTTTGTCCTTCAGCCACATTGGGTGCACCACAGACAATCGGTAGCAAGGCATCGCCACCCACATTCACCGTAGTTACCCGCAATCGATCCGCATTGGGATGAGGCACACAACTCATTACCTCGCCCACAACAAACCCTTGCAAGCCACTGCCCACACTAAACCATGGTTCAATGTGTTCAACTTCTAAACCCGAAACCGACAACAAATCGGAGATTTCATCGGCTGTTGCCTCAGTTGGTAAGATGGATTTTAACCAATCAATGGAGATTTTCATGATGCCTTGCGAAGATAAAGATTTAGCGTTTGCCTTGTTGCATCATCTCTCTACGCGCTTTCTTGAAACGCATATAAAAATAAAAACTCGCCACAAAAACGAACAACATCAACCATCCAGCTCCCGAAACAATGCCGGTGGCGTAAAATTGCAAAATGGATTCGGTGCCACTAATAGCGGCCGCGACCAGCGATAAGAGGGCGAGGATGTGGTTTTTGATCATTGGGTAGGTTGATTGTGCCGGCAAAGTTGATAATCTCCCAGTCCGTAAATGATTGATTGCTAATCAATCCCGTTCCAGTAGTTATCTGATCTTTACCCGTAATTTTTACAAATTTATCTGTTCTAATGGTTCCCGTGCTTTGGTCCCAAATCAATTCTTCCGTATTTAATGTCTCCCCCTTGGTGTTCAGAATCTCCACATTCCTTCTTACAATTACCTTCTTTTCCTCCGCATAACTCGCCCCATACTCCGCCGTTAAATAACTCTCCAAAACCCCTTGTTTATCGTAAAAATCCACCTTCAGCCCCTGCTTCATCAACACATAAGGATGCAATTTTGATTTGATGGCCGTTAAAATTGGACTGAAAACCCTTGCCCGCAATAACCCCGAGTCCGTATACTCGATGGTCACCTTCTCGGCATATTCCTGGGCAGAAAATTCCTTGCTTTTCTTCTTACTATTTGACATTTTTATCGATTCCGAACAGGAAGCAAACAAACATATCAAACATAAAAGCCCCCAACGCATTTGTTAATCGAATTTCCTACGCTGAAACCACATATCACCCAATTGCAAGCCCAAAGTGACATTGAAAAATTTCTCCTGTGCTAATCCATGATTGGTGGTTCCGCGCTGAACATAATCTAATTGAACATGGACCAAACTGGTTAAAGAGGAATTGTCGTAATATCTGCGAACAATGGGAATACCAAACCCAACAAAAGCACGCTGCTGAATCAAAGGGACGTTGCCCGTAGAAGTGTTAAACGCATATTGTGTTTCAGAATACACCGCACCCACTCGGACAGGCCATTGCATCTTTCTGCGTCCCTGAACCCTCAAATCGTTGGGATGAAGCGTAAATGTTACCCCGTAATCCTTGCGGACATTGTATTTTCTCTCAGCATCAAAATAGATGACATCAATTTTCTGCCAGTTTTGCTGTCTGTAATCCAAAGCCACCGTCCAAGCCTGACGGTATTTAAATTGATAGCCCAATCCAAAACTGTTAGGCAATTGAAACGATTTTTTAGGCGATGTGAGATTCGTAATGGTATCAACCACAGAGATAAAGGAACCAAACAATTCCATAGTTCTGGTAAATCGCGTTTGCTCGCCCATCATCCCAGAATACATCTGATAACTTCCGCCAAAAGAGTGATATGTTGAGTCCAATTTGAAATCAACCAAAAAACCAACCTTCTGTTGTGTGCCCTTAACCAAAACCGACTTTAAATCTTCCAATACATTCAAATTGGTAGAATCGGGTATACTAAATATGGTTTGATCATTGATCTGCCCAAAAACACGACCAATACTGTATCCCAAATGCACGTGTGAGCCCAAGCGAAACCCATTTGCCAATTCCAACATGTTTATCCCCCCATAACCCGAATGTGTGGTTTTGCTGATAAACGGTGTTGAATCCGAAATGGCATATTTATATCCCACAGAAGTAAGCGGCTGAAGAGAAATTGCTGAATTGATGCCATAACGCGTTGATTTTATTCGCTTTTGCATCGCAATACTATCAAAATAGGGAATCCGATGGTAATAATTGTAGGTTCTAAATGCCAAATTAAAGTAGTTCATTCCACCCCCGCGGTAGGTCTGTGTTTGATCTCCCGCCATGATGGTGCTCGACTTAAACGAACCGCCAAAATCAAAAGTGGTAAAATACAAATTTCCCAACGTCGCCGGATTAGCCATCGTATAAGAATATGCACTGGAACGAGTATGCAAGTTGCTTCCGTTTTGTACCAAATTGGTTCCAAGCCACTCGCCCAACCCGAAATTGCTATACGGTGAAAATGTCAAATTCTGCCCCGATGCAGACTGCGAAAATCCTTGAGAAAATCCCAAAGTCATCAATGCGATGATAAAAAGTCTGATGTTAGTGCGTTTCATGATAAATTAAAGCATGCATAAGCCCATAATGTACGAGCAGAGGCTCCACAAATATCTTTGTTTTCTGTTGTTCCGCCAAGAATAAGGCATCACCCCCCGTAATAAATACGGCCCCCTTTGGGTATTTTTCGAGGAAATGCGCAATTTGTCGGTGCGATTCACCCCAAACCCCTTGCTGTACACCACATAAAATGCTCTCGTTTGTGCTGGAACCCAACTGATTCTCAAACACTTCATGACTTACCAATGGCAGTTTTCCCGTTTGTTGATGCAAAGCCAAATACCGCATATGCAACCCCAGTGAAATACTGCCACCCAGATATTCCCCTTCTGGCGTTAACCAATCATACGTAATACAAGTCCCCGCATCAATCACCAAGCAAGCACCCAACATTGCATCACGACCCAATAGCCATTTTGCCCCCAATACCCCCGCCAATCGGTCCGCGCCTAACGTGTCTGGCGTTTCGTAGCCCATTTTTACCGGCAACGACATACTGCTGCTGAATAAATGAACCGGACAATCTAAACCTGTTAGCCATGGCACTTCCTTGCGAACAGTGCTGAAAACACAACCTTTCAAGCCCAGTCCAACAAAAGCACTCACGTCTTCGTACACCCCGTGAGAATGCAATATGCCCTCTTCGTTGAAGAGGGCATATTTTGATGCTGTATTGCCAAAGTCTATGGTTAGGTACATCGTACCAAAGATTATTTTATTTTGCGATACCCACAGCGCGCTTCTCGCGAATCACCGTGATTTTTACCTGTCCAGGATAACGCATCTCCGTCATGATACGGTTCGATAACTCAAATGCCAACGTATCTGCATTTTCATCGTTCGATTTTTCCGCCGCCATGATGATACGCAACTCTCTGCCCGCCTGAATCGCATAAGCTTTCTCAACACCAGGATAACTCAAAGCCATGGCTTCCATTTCTTTGATACGCTCCACATATTGATCATCGCCTCTACGTGCGCCAGGTCTAGAACCAGAAATCGCATCGCAAGCCTGAATAACAGGACTCAACAAAGATGTCATCTCGATCTCGTCGTGGTGAGCTCCAACCGCATTGATTACCTCAGGATGCTCGCCGTACTTCTCACAAATTTTCATACCTAACAAAGCGTGCGGAGTTTCCTCGTCGTTATCTGGACATTTTCCAATATCATGTAACAAACCCGCGCGTTTCGCCAACTTCACGTTCAAGCCCATTTCCGCAGCCATCGTAGCACACAAACGCGCCACTTCTCTACTGTGCTTCAACAAATTCTGTCCGTATGAACTTCTAAAGCGCATCCGACCCACATAGCGGATCAACTCAGGATGCAACCCTGTAATACCCAAATCAACCACGGTGCGCTCTCCCCATTCAACCACTTCCTCTTCCACCTGTTTCTTCACTTTTTCCACCACTTCCTCAATGCGAGCTGGGTGAATCCTACCGTCGCGAATCAAACGCTCCAACGATACACGGGCAATTTCCCTGCGAATTGGATCGTAACAACTCAATACGATGGTTTCTGGTGTGTCGTCAATCAAAATTTCCACGCCCGTAGCCGCTTCAAATGCCTTGATATTTCTTCCCTCTCTACCAATAATTCTGCCCTTCGCATCGTCGCTTTCCAATGGAAAACTCGTAACCGTATTGTCGATCGCAGTTTCCGCAGCCGTCCTTTGAATGGTCTGCAAAACGATACGCTTTGCCTCGCGTGTAGCACTCAACTTGGCCTCCTCAACGATGATCTTCGCCAACGTCAAACCTTCCGTGTGCGACTGCACCTTGATGTTCTCCAACATTTGGGTTTTGGCATCCGTAGCAGATAATCCAGCCACTTTTTCCAATTGCAACAACTGCTGCTCCCTTAACTGCTGAACATCACGCTCCTTCAATTTGTAGGCTTCGATTTGGGCATCCAAACGCTCACGCGATTTGGTCATTTCCTCCTCTTTTGCCTTGTTTGCGCGAATCTTATCGTCCAAAGATTGCTCTTTCTGTTTGATGCGATTTTCGCTGTTACCCAACTCATTACTTCTGCGGTTGGTCTCCTGTTCGTAATCAGAACGAAGTTGCATGTACTTCTCCTTCGCTTCTAAAATCCGATCCTTCTTGATGTTTTCGCCCTGTAATTTGGCTTCTTCAATGATGCTTTGTTTGTCTTTCTCAAGCTGTGTTTTGCGCATCGCTACAAACACAACATATCCAAGGGCCAATCCCACAATGAGAGCGGCGAGGATAAATACGATGTTTTCCATTTTCTGTTATTCCTTTCGTTTTTAATTGACGAAAAGCACACAGCTACTGAGAATTCAGAACAATTATGAGTACAAAACCTTCTCTATCGCCAATAACTCCTGCTCCACGAGCGCTTCATCTCCGCGATGGTTCTTACTATGTCGTACCACTTCACCCGCCAAATCCAATGCCGCCCACGAAAGACGATCTATGGGTTCTTGCGCATTAAAATTCTTAAATGCGTTAACGCGTTGGTTTAGTACCTGGGCCGACAATCGCACATCCTCCTCATCTTTTACCGCAACCCGCAACCGCAAAGCGCGATTGTCGATGTTAACGTTGATGAGAATGCTATCCGTAGGCTCCATTTAATTGTTATTATTCGTTCAGTAAATCTATGCACTTATCGATATCTCTTACCAATTCATTGATCTTGATTTTTAAATCATGAACATCCGCATTGGCACTAGACATTTCTTTTGCAAGTTTAATCATTTTATTCTCTTCTTTTAACTCATAGAGCGCATTTTTTTGCAATTCTATCGTTTTTTGAAGTTCAGCATTTTGCTGGGTTAAATTTTCATTATTTCCACGCAATTGCTTGTTTTCCAACGATATCGCCTCTACCGATTCCCTGATTTTTACCAGACGTTGATGGAGTAGATTCGACATATTACAAAGATACGAGAATTTTAATTCCTATTTTCCGCCTCAATCCGACAATCAGTGTCAACAAAACAATTTTTACACGGCCTGCTTCTGTTTTCGGTTAAACCACGATAAAAACAACATCGCCAATAACAGAATTTTCAGAATTTTCCCATCTCCCAATCGGTTATAAATAGTTCGATATTGATTTAAATAGATGGTTTGCGACAACGCCAATTGAGTACCCACTTGCGTGATTTTCGCGTCATCCGAGTGATTGTCCAACGCCACCTGTGCCGATCTTTCATCACGACCTTGATACCAACCCGAGCGCATCGTAGTTCTTCCCAACGGATCAATAAAGCCCGAAATTCCGGTATTCGCGCTTCTAACCACCCACTTTCTCTGTTCGATGGCCCTTAACTTGGCATATGAAAAATGCTGCTTGTGTCCTGGCGTATTGTTCCACCATGCATCATTGGTAATTACCGCCAACCAAGACGCTCCGTCTTTTACATATTCACTAACGTAATCGCCGTAAATGCTTTCATAACAAATGATTGGGGCCACCTTCGAATTGCCATTTCCCAGCGCCTTAGCCGTTGCGTTTTTACCCAATGTGCCCGATGCCGAATTCTCATCCAACGAAATTGCCAATCGCTCCAAAAATGGCAAAACCGTCACAAATGGCAACTGCTCTGTACCCGGAACCAATTTGGATTTATGGTAAAATTGAATATCGCCGCGAACCAAAGAGTTACCATGTGTCCACAACTCAGGTTGAATCCACAACGCCGAATTGTGCAGCGTATACCAATATTCTGGATTGCTACTCTGCCTCGCCGCCACGTCCGGTTTGCCCTTTCCCATCCATATGTACCAATGGATCATATTGGAACCAATTAGCATCGACGGTGGTTTGGCAGTGCGAGGATCGTTTTGAGAAGAGTCCCTCGCAGGTTCAACGTCCGCCGTGCCATTTTTCTGCCAATGATGCATCAAAAAAGAGACTTGCTGGTCTTGAGCGGGCGAGCCAACATCGATATTCCCAACCAAAGAAGTTTCAGGCCACAAAATGCAATCCGCTGGACCGGCACTGTCCGACGTCTTCGCCATATCCCTCACCATTTGCATCGGGTCTAAAACAAACTTCTCGTCGTATGGATCGTAATTCGGTTGAATCGCAACCACGCGATACGGCTGCTTTAACTTACTCTTTTTTTGATCCACAAAATCCGATGCGAGCTGCCCCATCACAATACTCAACAACCCAAAAAGTAAAACTAGGGCCACTGGCAAACGGAATTGCATCATGAAACTCCTATTCACATTCAATGGATCCCTATTCAGCGCTTGGTACACTAAAATGTTGACCGATAAAATCAAAGCCGTGCCTCCCAAAGTACCTGTTAATTCGTACCATTGAACATACCATGGCATGCCACTGAATGCGTTGCCTAAAGTCAACCATGGCCACGACAAATCCCATCTATGATGTCCGTATTCATAAAGTAACCAAAGTGCAATAAATAGCCATTTAGCATCCCATTTGAACCACTTTTTTCTCTGTAACCATCTGCTTAGTCCAAATGGGAGATACATCAACAAAGAATTCAAAATCAACATGGCAATCGCACCAACATCTGAAGCAAACCAAACCCACCACGTAGTTGAAATGTTCCATAGCATCAAAGCCAAAAACAAGACGCCGAAATTCTTCCCTTTACTCGTGCTCCGACCCCATTCGGCCAAATAAAAAAACGGGACAAATGCGATGAAAACCAAAGGCGTAAATGGCATCGGCTCCCAAGCTAGCCAAAAGAGCAACGCCGGTAAAAACAAACAAACCATCAATTTTAGTTGGTTGTTTTTCGCCTTAGTCGTTATCTCATTTTGCGCTTTATCCATATCAAATTGATGCGTTATTAATCGTCGTTCAAAGCCAATAGATCATCGCCCTCTTTGGCATTAACACCTTCCAAAACTACCACAAACTCACCCTTGGGCGGATGCGTTTTGAAATGATTTAACACTTCTTTAATCGTCCCGTTAACCGTTTGCTCAAATTTCTTGCTAATCTCCCTGGAAACACTAATTCTACGATGCTCAGCGCAAGCCTCTTCTAATTGCGTAAGCGTTTTTAAAATTTTGTGTGGGCTTTCATAAAAACAAGTGGTATCTGGATTTGCGGCGAGTGCTAGAATGCGCGTTTGACGTCCCTTTTTCTGTGGCAAAAATCCTTCGAATCGAAACTGATGCAAAGCAAAACCGCTTTTTACCAATGCAGGGACAAAAGCCGTTGCGCCAGGCAAAACCTCTATCGAAATACCTTCTTTCTGACATGCCCTGGCCAATAAAAATCCAGGATCGGAGATACCCGGCGTCCCTGCATCGCTAATCTGCGCAATTTGAGCCCCTGCCTTCAACTCGGTAATTACATGCTGCAATTTGCCGTGTTCATTGTGCTGGTGAAAGCTCTCCAAACGGGTGTTGATTTCGTAGTGATTTAACAGCACCCTCGACGTCCGCGTGTCTTCCGCCAAAACCTTATCTACAGATTTTAGTATCTCCACCGCCCGATAAGTCATGTCGCCAAGATTGCCAATGGGCGTTGGTACTAAATATAATTTGCCTTCCATCTTCTAACAACAAAGATACATAACAGCAACAAGCAACATCAATACACCCGTAACAGCATTCACAACATCATTGGTTACCCAACGATATCCTGCAGCCATTGACCTGCGGCCGGTATCAGATGAATCCACCTGATTCCCCGAATCGTCCAAATATTTCGCTTGAAATAATACACCTAACACACTATCTAGAATCGAACCGATAAACCCAAAAAATGCTATGAGCCAAAATGCAGAAACCGAGCTGCCCAACGACGATAATTCAGTCCAAAAAACGAATATAGCAATAGATACAGCAACTAACAATGCCCCCACAAAACCAGCCCCCGTTACACCGCCAGACAC
>Ga0102897_1000737_pt1 | contig 10152 bp, 11 predicted proteins | sample Colrivmet1554B02_FD_78453 | JGI IMG/M metagenome (GOLD analysis project Ga0102897, IMG submission 78453) | Estuarine microbial communities from the Columbia River estuary - metaG 1554B-02 | ecosystem: Environmental > Aquatic > Marine > Intertidal zone > Estuary | place: USA: Columbia River...
TCTAATGAATATTTTTCAATTATGGTACCTTGCTGTCTAACAAATTCTTCATTTGAAGAATTATAAGTACCTTGCCGAACAGATGGGTTCGCCATCTGTAAGGTACCTTGCTGTCCGTGTGTATCTTTGTACAAATCATAAAAAGTGTCTTGAATTTTATTCAATAGTGTTTTATTTAAACCATTATAAGTCTTTGTAATATTCGGGTATGTGTTTAAAATTCTTTGGAAATGATTTCTTTTTTTAATGTCATTTTTATTTTTATAATATTCATATTCGGATTTATAATATTTTGTTGTATACATATAAGTTTCTGATTTTGTAAACATATTTTCTAATACGTTTAAAAATGTTTGTGGTAAATTGATATCTCTGATGGATTCTATTAAAATGAGTAAATCGTAAAATTCTAGACCAACTTTAGTAAGATGTGTTAGTTTATCTTTATAATGCCATTCTACTAATAATTTATTAGGAATCCATGCAAATCCAAAATCTGAAAGTAAAAAAATATATCCTAAATTCGGGACGTAATAATTTTTACGATTTATTGTATAAAGCCAATATCCTCCAGGTTTTACTTTATGAACTAGTATATTACCTGTATGAAAATCGGTGTGATGCATATTATAATATTTCTTTATAGCGTAAAGACCTACTGAAATTTGAAAAAGAGCATTCATCCATATTTCATGAGAATGATCCGTTTTAGCCCATTTATAAAAATCACCAAATGTAGCATATTCATTATATAAATTAATTGCATTATTATCATAATTCCAATGATAATTTAAAATATAATGTGGACAAACATTTTGTAAGACTAATTGATTTGTTAATGTATTTGCTACTATCTCAATTAAACTAGGATAATTAAAAATACGAGTTGTATAGAAAATATGATATACATCTTCAGGTCTTGCATTTAACATTACTAATTTAACACCTTTAGTTTGTTTTAGTTTTTTTACATCGATTTTTTTTACAATAAGTGGATCACTTAACACATTTCCATTGCTTTTACCTAAAATGGCTTTATATATAATTCCTTCTATTCCACTAGATATTTTTTTACATTTAGAAAAAATAGATTTTATAGTTTTATGAACATATTTATCAAGATACAATTTCGTATATACATTCATATAATTTACAAATTTCTCTGTTCTATTTGTAATACTTTCTTCCATTATAAATAGAATATAAAAAAATTATAAAAAAATTAATTAGAAATACCTATTTTAAAAAATCTTGTATAAGTTGGTTCAAAATTAATACGTAAACCATATGTGAAAACTTGAGGGCGTTTTAACAGTATATAATTACATATATGTTGAAATTGTTCTTTTCCATATATGCAAGGTGGTATTTTGATTAAACTAATATACTCATTATCAAGTAATATTTTTAATAAGGCCGCCATTAAAATAGCGCTTCTTTGTTTTCCTGCTTGACAATGTATAAGAATTGATCGTTTTTCAATTATATATTTTTTTATTAACAGTGGTAAGATAATTTTAAAATAATCTTGCATAAGTATAAAATCACGTTCTAATAAACTATCATTTACTGGTATCCTATATGTTTCGATGTCGTCATCATTTTCCATTTCTGTAATAAAAGGTTTATTAGGCGTACAATTAATAATAACACTAATATCTTTTGCTTTTAAAAATGATTTATCTAACGCACATTTGTAATTTCCCAACCATAAACCTGTTATTATCTCATCTACATCTCTACATCTAAATAATATATTGTAAAGATATTCGAACATATACTTTAACCTAATAAATAAAAATTGATAAACTTTTTTTATTTTTAAAAATTAAATATGAGACGTGGGTATATTGTAAAAAAAACAGGAACTGAAACAGAAAATACAGAGGAATATTATTCTGATGGTGGAGCTAGTGCTTCTGTTTATTGTAAAGATGTTAAATATAGTAATTTAAATAGTACAGGGTATAAAAAACCAAAAGGTGGAAGTCGTCAAGATAATTTTTCAAGAGATGAAATTTTACAACGTCTAGAAAATTATATACCGTTAAAAACAATGAAAGAAAAACAATTATTGACACAATTACCAAATTTTAAAACGTGGATTAGATATTACAATACAGATACAAAACAATTTAGAACAGGCGGACTACTTATGAAAGTGTCCTTTCCAGATTATATTATGTTGGTTAATACAGCAAAAAACATTACATGGAGTGTCCAGTTAAAAAATAATATTATCTATGTTCCAGATCCTAAAATTGCTCAACAAAAAGAAAAAGAAAACGAAAAAGAAAATGCTATTAAAGAAAAACTATTTAATTTATACAAACGCGGTAAATTAACTACAAAAGAATAGTTACCAAACCTTTTAAAAAAAGGTTAACCAAAAACCCCCGTAACGTATTTAAAAACAAATGATATATGTATATAATGAATGCAAATAAAAGATTTCAAAAAGAAATTCGTCAATTGTATATTCAACAATCACAGCGTGACCTACATATAAATGATTATTTGATTTATTATGATGAAACTAATATTAATAAACTCCATACAATTATACGAGGTCCTACTGATAGTGTTTATAGACACAAATTTATAAGATTAGATTTTATGATACCAGATAATTATCCTCATTCTCCTCCAGAAGTCACTTTTATTAATTACGATGGAGTCCGTATACATCCTAATATGTATGAAAATGGTAAATGTTGTGCAACCATATTAAATACATGGGGAGATGACAAATTTGAAAAATGGACATCTAGTATGGGTATAGAAACAATTTTGCTAACATTTCATTCTTTTTTGGATAATAATCCTTATACGTATGAACCTGGAGGCAGAGATGATCCTAGTTATACAGACTATGTGCAACATCAAAGTTGGTCATCGTGTCTAATTAGATATTTGCAAAACGAGACAATTGAACTTTTTACTGAATTTATGCACAATTATTTATTGATAAATATTGATAGTATATTTAATGATTTGTACGAGTTATCGGAAATATACCCATCTGGATATTACGAAACTAGATGTTTTGAAATAGAAACATTTCCAATTAATTATTCGAGAATTTCAGGTCTTTTAGAATATTATTATAATTATATTGAATTTCAAGAATCTCATCAGATTTCTTCATTCGATGAATTTATTAATATGGATTATGATTGCTGCATTTGTTATGATACAACTGTTGTTAGACAGCAAGGTACCTTACAGATGGCGAACCCATCTGTTCGGCAAGGTACTTTTAACGACGATGTTGTTAGACAGCAAGGTACCTTACAGATGGCGAACCCATCTGTTCGGCAAGGTACTTTTAACGACGATGTTGTTACATTAGTATGTAAACATTCGTTTCATAAGGCTTGTTTGCAAAGTCATATTCAATTCAATAATAATATATGCCCAATGTGTAGACGTGAATTAATAGAAGAATTAAATATAATATCAAAAGAAGAAGAAGAAATTGAAAATGACCAAGAAGAAAACAATTCTATTTGGATGATTAATCCATTAACAAGACGAAGGATTAAAATAGGTGGTCGTACATATAATTATTTGAAAAGTAATGGAGATATATAAATAGAGACAACGTACAGTAAAGTAATAAATTGAAAAAAATAAATAAAAAACTTATTAATATGATTATTATTAATAAGGATTGTAATGCGGATTTAAAGAATATAATTTTAAAATTAAATGCACCTATTGATAAACGTATAACTAAATGTATAGATAATTTAATTAAGTATAATAATTATGCTTATATATATGGTAATGGATGGTTAGATAATATTTTTATAAAATATACTATTAGAAAATTAAATCGTTTATTAAAAAATGGTAGGTATGATATAATTGTCAAGTAGAATATAATATTACTATAGATATATAAATCCAAATGATCTTTCGAATTTTACGTTGTTACCTTTATCGTATTGATGTAACATATCGTATTCTTTCGAGTATTTATAAGTTTCAGGTTTTTTTGTTAATTCTTCAATTAATTTGTTTTTTTCTTCAATTAATTTGGTTTTTTCTTCAATTAATTTGTTTTTTTCTTCAATTAATTTGGTTTTTTCTTCAATTATTTCTTTCATTTGGTAAAAGTATATTATAATATAATATAATATTTTATTTTTAAATAAGATTTTAAATGCATATTCTTTTTCTTCGGTAAAATTATGTTTAATCGTCTTGTTTATAACCAACAATATCACCTTGTCTTGAAACAATGACTTTAAGCTTTTGTGTTTTAGCAAATTTCTTTTTTAGTTTATCCACTTCTACTTGGTCTTTATGTTCTACATCTTCGTAATTTTTATTGTAATTAGAAGAATGATATTTCCATAATTTTGGATGTCCTACTTGAAAATTATGATGAGCATCTGCTTTATACCAGAAAATTTGTTCTCGTAAATCATTACTGTTAGTTGACGTTTTTACGACCAGACATTCGTGGTCTTGTGTACATGCATCTAATATGTTGCAAAAGTGCGTAAAGCTTGGTATCATCCCACAGTAATCATCGTATATTTTTCGTCTATTTTTAAGACTAGGTTCGTTAAATATAAAAACGTAATCTATATTACTACGTAATTCTGGAGTAATACCTAATGGGTATTGCATTGTTAAAATGAATAAAAAATTATAATGACGACCGTTGAAAAAAATACTTTTAATAGTTTTTTCCTTTTTCCAATTTTGAGCATCGTGTAACATATCATCTAAAACTATAAAAAGATTATTACTAGCATGTTTTCCGGATTCAGATAATCCATCGGCTTTAGCTTCTCTTATTTTCTTTTTTTGATGATTCATTATACTTTCCATCAGTTCAGGGTCGTATTCTGAGTGAATAAACGAATCTGGTATAAAATTCCCAAAAAATGGCGAAGCTTCTTCTGTTCCAGAAAATACAACTCCAGATGGTATATTTTTATGATGGTAAAAAATATCTCTTGTTAGAAAGCTCTTTCCGCTCCGCCTTCTTCCAAGGATAAGTATGGTCGCATCTGGTAAAATATTTTTCATTTTAAATTTACGCAATGATAATTTTTCAAAATCTCTTTCTATCATACTATAACTTATCTATTCTCAACTTTTTATTTTTCGATTATAACCGCTTATAAATTACTATATAAACACCAGAATGGTTTTTAAATTTTAAGATATTCAAAACATATTTATATATAAATCAGTCATTCCAGTAATTTTTTGGTTTATCGTCTCAAAAGTCATTCCTGAGAATCAAACCATAAAAAAATATTTTAGATGTATTTTTACATATTTATAACGATATTTTAAACATCTTTGAAAATGCTTCTGGAATGATTTTCAGGAATTGGGGGGGGGAATTTTTTTTTTTAGTGTTAAAATTTTTTTATAGATTTAGATTTTTATTTTTAGATTTTTATTTTTGATTAAAACAAGATTTACAAATGAAAGAAGATAATGTAAATAGTACTTGTTTCTTTTGTAAATCTTGTTTTAATCAAAAATATAATTTAAATAAACATTTGAGAGACAAAAATAACCGCTACAAAATGATTTAAATATAAAAAATATTATAATTAAAATGATATTTTTATTTTTACAAACAGTTACAAGTCATTTAATTTTTAGTAATCCATCTGTATGGGATGGAGGTAAACCATTATACGAATTAGAAAACCCAATGACACCAGACACAATTAATTGGTTTTGTAAAGGAAATCCGAGAAAAGATAATGCAGTTATTTTAGAATTATTACCAGGGACTACATTAAATGTTCCTATTATTTGCGGAGAAGCGCCTATTGGTTCTAACAAAGAACAAGCTACACAATTTTGTGATAATGATAGAAATGCACTTCACGGTGGAGGAGGTTGTTCTTTATCTATTGCTAATGGTGATACTGATGATTTTACTATTATTACAATAGCTTACGATTGTCCAAAATTAGATTGGAGTAGTGTTGCATTTCAAATTCCAGAAGGTCTACCTGAAGTTATAAATGGTAAATGTAGTTGGACTTGGATTCCATCACTCGATTTTGCTCAACAAGAAAGTTATAATAATTGTTTTAGTTGTTCAGTTAAAAGTTCTACAAATGGAACTTTAACAGGTGGAACTAAATTACAACCAAATCCTTTAAATACATATAAAGATACATTTGCTGATGGTCCATTAAATGATTGGAGTATAATTAGTCAAATTCCAGAAGGTCTACCTGAAGTTCAAGAAAATTCAAATACAATACAAATTCCAGATACTACAACTACAACTACAACTACAACTATAACTACAACTACAATACAAATTCCAGATACTACAACAACAATACAAATTCCAGATACTACAAGTACAACTACAACTACAACTACAACAACTACAATACAAATTCCAGATACTACAAGTACAAGTACTAAATCCTGTGTATGTGTAACAGTAGGATAACCGTAAAACGTGAAAACGCGTTCTTATATTTATAATTCTGTTATTTCAGGGAGTCCTTGCATTCTCCTGAAATGATTTGAGATAATTAATAATTTGACTCTATTTTCAGGATAATGTAATGTATATCCATCATTATGTTCTACAGGTAGTCCTCGACTATAACCTAATTCGTGGGGATGCATATTCCAAAAAATTGTACCTTTTATATTAGTATTAGATTCTATATTTATAAACCAATTTTTATCAAAGTGAGGATTGAATTCTGAAATAATATAAGGTTTGTTTACTTGTTTTGCACAATCAGATTGTGATTTAAGACGCATATTATCTTTACAGTAAAAATGATTACTATAACAATCTAATGTGGAGATTTCAAATTCTCCACATTCCCCTAATTTTTCGTCAGTTCCACTTAATACAAGATGATTATTATCAATTGATTTAATATAAGCTGAGATGTCGCTTATCCATTCTTTTGTAGGTATAGTTTTACTTCCATTATAAGGACGTATATTTCCTAATTCGTTTCCTAATTCTATCATACATAGTTCAGGTGAATCTTTGATTGCTTTTCCAGTATAAGGATTAATGTGATGAAGCCATTGTGATATGTAATCTTTAAAATCAGAGCGTACATTAAGATCTGTCCAAAAAGCTTCTTTTGATAAACCTCTTGTTTTACAGAAATCCCCATAATTTCCATGATAATAATTATAACTATCCGTTAAAGGACAAATTAAACGTATATTGTATTTTTTTGACATCAAAAATGCATAATCTATTGGTACCCAAGCGTGATAATTTATATAATTATTATATGGCCTTAATGAATTATATGTACCCGATGAAAACCCAAGTGTATGTGATCTAATAACAGTAGCTCCTAAAATATGTGCTACTATAAACATTTCTTCAATTTGATCATTTGTAGGATACGTATATTTTTCATTGAATCCCAACCAATATGCATTAAACCCAACTGGTATAAATTTTTGATTTTTTAATACAAAATCATTTCCTTCACATTTTACAAAATCGTCAAGTTCCTTTTTAATAGGTGGAGCCCTTGACGATACTATAAAACTAGTAAACCCAGGCCTGTATTTTATATCAAGAGGTTCTCCACTTTCCGAAATAGTAAAACCTGTTTTTAAATATGCTGTATTAGACACCCAATCGTAAATAACAACTACAACTTTAGAATCAATTATACACGTTTTTAATAATTCCTTTAATAAACTAATATTTTCTTCATCTTCAGACTCTGAACTCGAACTCGAACTTGAACTTGAACTTGAACTCGAACTTGAACTTGAACTTTCTGAGTTTATAATTTCAGTGATTGATATTTTTTTATAACTAAAATTATAAGATTCCCCGATAGCAACATCGTTTATATAAATCCATTCTCCATACCAATTGTTTTTAAACAAATTGTTAAATAATTTTATATTTAATAAATAAGACATATATATTAAACAATAAAAAAATATTCACCAAATCCATTTTAATGTACATTTTATTTTAAACGCGCAAAATGTTATTTTATACATTTTCCATTTTTATCAGTCGTTTGCCGTTTAGGTATACCATAGATTGCATTAATACACATTAAAAATGTATCTGAAATGTCATCTTTTTTATTATGATTTTCAAAATGTGACATCCATGTATTTTTTTGAGAATCTGAAAAACGATTTTGTAAAAACCAACGCGCATATTGTATACTAAGCCATTTTCTTTTAGCATAAGTTCCTTTAAGTTTACACTCCATTTGAGGCCCAGTGTATGCTTTTAATTTTTGAGAGGCTCTTACAAAACGAATAGTTGTAGATGTATTGTAATATAATTCAACTAATTTACCATAAATAATATGAGAAATAAACTTCATTTTTTGATTGATTTTTGGTTGTAATTCTATAATGATACTAGTAATTTGATTAAAAATGTGGATCTTATCATTATAAATATCTTGCAATTTAGTTAGGACAATTTTAGCAATATCTTGTAATAAATAATCATTGACTAATCGTTTTTTAAAATGATTTTCTTTTTTTAATGGTAATAAATTTTTAGGAAAATGTGTTTTGCAACAAAAAACTACTTCTTTATTTGACAAGGTACCTATATCGACGACGTCGTTAGACGGCAAGGTACCATATTTATAAGCGCATTTTTTTTTGCAAAGATCCCCATTTTTTTTAATACCATTGCAAAAATAATCTTCTGTATCTAAGGTGTCATATACATTCCATAATTGTATTGTATAAGATTCCATATCAGTTTTGGTCTCGTAATTTATACAACACAAAGATAAGTTTTTAATACCTATATCAATGGATAATATCATATATTATATAAATTATATAATATAAATATTCGTAACGAATGTATTTAGTTTATATTTTTAGAATTTATATAATAGTTTAAAAACAAAGAATTAAGAAAATATGCTTATCAGTTGGGATAAGCGCAAAATAAAGGTAGGTATATATTATGTCAAAAGTAATTTTTAATTTCGTATAAATCTGTATATGTATAACAAAAATATAACCAAGAATTGTATTCTAATGTAATTTTAAAACGTTTTAAAAATTTAGAAATAATGTTATAGGATATTTCTAATTCTTGTTTATAGTAAGTATGAAAAATACGGAGACTATCTTTAATAAATGAATTTTGTATTTTGTTTGGTTTTTTTACTATACGCATCATTATATAATCTGTTAATATAGGTAAATTTACATTAGACATAAAAAAAGGTGAGCCTGTAAATCTAGACTTGAGTTCTTCTAACATATATAACACATCATCTTTATAATAATCCAAAAAATCATCATATGTAAATTCTGATTCGTATTCGTATTCGTATTCGTATTCGTATTCTTCTTCTAAATCACTATACATAAGTTAAATATAATTTATTAATGTAATAATTTTTATTTTTAAATTTAAGGTGGGTATTTAAATTAAATATAAAAAAAAATTTATTTTATTATACTATATTAAAACAAAAGTATGGCGAAAATATTAGATTTTCTTCAATCAAGTGCTATGGTAAAAGTTTTACTAACAGTTATTATTATTGTTATTATATATGTATATATGAAAGGTTCGTTTTTTGAAAGTTTAGAAAACATTACTGGTGTAGATACAGTACAATATACTGAAATACCAGAACAAAAAGAACCTGTTCTTCAACAAGCTTCTTTAGCTTTAGGTGATGGAGTAGAACCACAACAAGAACAACCAGTCATTATCGATGAACAACAAAAACAAATTGATAAAGTTGTTGCAGGAACTACTCAATTAGGAGCAGAAGATTTGTTGCCAAAATACGATGATGCAAACGAATTCGCCAAAGAAAACCCAGTATCTAAATTATTAAAGGAACAAAATTTCTTAATTAGTGGATATCACGTCGGGGTTAATACAGTGATGCAGAGTAATAAGATACCGTATCACGATATAAGATCCTTACCACCAGTGCCTAAAGAAAGCGTTGGACCATGGAATCAAAGCAGTTATGAGCAAAGTCCTGCTCAATTGCGAAGACAATTCGAAATCGGTGTCTAAATAAAAGATCATCTTATTTGTTATTTTTAACAAAAAATGTTGATTTTTACAAAACGAATTTAAAAATAACAGTTATTATAAATTATATAAATACAATAATTTATATAAATAAATGACTCACGAAA